>ERZ1699261.259-NODE-259-length-14790-cov-6.012958_pt1 | contig 14790 bp, 9 predicted proteins | sample MGYA00581524_ERZ1699261 | MGnify/ENA primary metagenome ERZ1699261 (study PRJEB42319, sample SAMD00040338) | human oral metagenome | material: saliva | host: Homo sapiens | study: EMG produced TPA metagenomics assembly of PRJDB4115 data set (Metgenomic analysis of... | reverse complement strand
AGGTGGCGGTTCATGCGCACAATCCCCAACAGGCGCTCATCAGCTTTTATACCTGGAGGTACGTCTGGGAGGGTGGTGCTTAGGGCGGAGACAATGCTGGTTAGCTCGCTTTGGCGGCGGTAGCGTTTTCCCTGAATACGGGCACTTCCCAGCAGTAGATACATGGGTAGGCCCACCAGGGGCAGGAACAAGATGAGCAGCAGCCAGGCCGATGACGAGGCAGGGCGCCGATTTTCGGGCACCACCCCCATAGCCCCAATCTTAATGATGTACTCAATCACCACCCAGATTTCGGCGGCCATCTGCATATAACTCATTTAACAATTGTACTTGAGCCTGCTAAAGCAGCCTGTGGTCTCAAGACTGGGTGCCAGCCGCGCCAGCTGCGCAAGTCGTACGGAAGGATAAGCCGTGAGGTGCTGTAGACACTGTCAGCTGACGTAAGTAAACGTGTCAGGCGCGGGCGGCGTCGTCGGCAAAGCGGCAGCTAACGCAATAGCGGGCGGCAGCTAGTGGGGGGTGCCGAACCAGACCTTCCAAAAACCGTAGAAGTTTAAGTTACCCCAGCTGGAGCAGTCATCCCCATCATTCTTAGCGGCCTCATTGGGCTGGTAGGGAGTGTAGTTATAGAGCGCGGCGGTGGCGGTGTTAGCTGGGGTGATGATGGAAGAACCGCAGCTAGCCTGGGGGTTGTAGGCGATACGCACGGGTTTGCGGGCCTGCACCCGGTAGCTGGCGGGGTTAAGGCGGTATTTTTGCAGCTGGGCGGCGGCCTGATAGAGCTGGCTGACAAAGCCACGGTAGCGACTGTCGCAAGTCTGACCATCAGGGCAGCCATAGCCGGCAGCCCATTCATAGCGTGACGCAGTCAGTTTCTCGCCTGAAGCGGTCAGCAGCCCCTGCTCTTTTTGCAACAGCACCAGCAAAACCCGGGGGTTAATGTTGCAAGCCACCGAAACTCGGTAAATAACCTCACCAGCAGTTAGATTCTTAGCGGGATTCATCCCCAACGGGCAGGCCGTTGTGGGGTCAAAGCCTTTAGTGTCAAAGCGGGCCTTGCTGATGCAAGTAGTGCCGTCGGCGCTATTAACGCAGCCAGCATTGACTTTGGTGATGAAATTATCGATGTCCTCGGCGTTCATATTGGGAGCGCCGTAGAGCTTATTGTCAGAGATGATATTTGCGGCGTTAAAACCACTGTAATCAGGGGTTACCTTAACCGGGCCGGCTGGGGTGGGGCCATCATCAATCTGTGCGGGGGCTGTGAACTTAGGCAGGATCAGTGCCCCGGCTAGGGCGGATAGGGTCAGTAACGCAAAAATTGAGACCAGCCGGTAACGCGAAATAAACCGCTCGGCACTGGCACTAGAGATGGCACGCTTGCCCTTGCCTCTAGTTGCGCTGCCGGCGGAGGTTACCGTTTTGGCTTTAGAATTAGATTTAGGTTCTGACACTAAGGGTTATTTTTCCACGAAATGGACAGTTAATGCATCTTGATCAGGTTTATGCTTTAGGCCGCGACCTGATGGACGCCAACGGCTTGCAAGGCTGGAGCCTGGGGTGGGATCGTGCCCGGCGTCGAGCTGGACAGTGTAACCACACAAACCGCTGTATCACTCTCTCACGTTACTTAATGCAACTCTATGACTTGCCTCGCGTGCGTGACACGATTTTGCATGAAGTAGCCCATGCCCTGGTTGGTCCAAGTCACGGTCACGATGAAGTTTGGCGTCGCAAAGCCCTAGAACTGGGCTGCTCAGCGCAGCGGCTGGTAGATAAGCGCGCCCCTAAAGTCCCCGGCGACTGGGTGGGCACATGCCCGGCTGGTCACCGGGTTGAACGTATACGCCGCCCAAGCCGCGTGCTGGCCTGCGGGGTGTGCGCAAACAGTTTCTCCCTGGCCAACCTGCTGCACTGGACCTATAAGGGTGCGCCTATGGAGCCAAGCCAGATTGGTGGCCCCTACTTGCGCTCTTACAACCAAGTCACGCTTTATCTTTCATAGATGATTCATAGGTTACGCTAACCACCACCATAAAAGCCCCTTTTAAAGTTTTAACCAGCAAGGCTGATGCAGATCAGCAAAGCAACTGGCCCACTAAGCCGCCGGCAGGTAGCCCCGGGGTAAGCCTCGGCAGCGCTCGCTGGCTAAGCCTCGGTGACGCCCACCGGCTAAGCCCCGGTGGGCGGGCCACGGAAAACTTTTAAGGGAGGAAACCATGAAGCTCATGAAAAGGGGCATCGCATTCGCAGCGGCGATGGCGATGGCGTCCATGCCGTTAGCAGGCGCCTTCATGGGAGCCTCAACTGCTATGGCTGCGGAGGTGAATAAGGGCGCCTGACTGGTGTTGAACACTCGATAATCTCTCTCCTTGTGAATAACTGACCCCCGGATTGGCTTTTTTGGGTTTCGCCAATACGGGGGCCAGTTGCATTTACAGACAAATACAGCAGGCAGGCAAAAATGCATACATGCATTTACAGGCAAAATCATCCCTTCCCTATAAAAAATTCATGGGGTTTTATAGGGAAGGGATGAAATGTCAGTATTTGTGTGCGCCGGCGTGGGAAAGGGGCCGGCAGCGCCCAAAAAGGCGACGACGGCGCCCAGTCAGCGCGCCAGCCCATCTGGATGCTGGCCCCAGCCAGAAACCCCAGCCAGAAACCCCAGGCCTAAAGCCCAGCCAAGCCTAGGGTGCAAGCCGGCATAACTGGCGGGTAGTGGCATTCAACCAGCGCGCCAGCCAGTCTAGATGCTGGCCCTGGTCAGCAAGGCCTAGGCGGCAGTCCTGGCTGAAGGCGCAGACTGCAAGACCCGGTCAAAGGCGTGATCCTTGGTCCGGATAGACCGCCGGCGCGGAAGTAGACAGTCGTCTAGAGCGCCGGGGCGGAGGCCAGCAGCCTGGCGATGCGCTTGGCTGAAACCTTGTGCGCCGTCCCCAACTGCTGGGCAAACAGGCTCACGCGCAGCTCCCACACCATATTTTGGGCCTGGCGCAGCACCGCCGCGCGGGCGGGATTAGCCGGCAGCCCCTTAGCGTGCTCGACGGCGTCGCTCACCTGCCCCTCAATCTCGCGTACCTGGTAGGCCAGAGCTGCATCCTGGCTGGGCGAGGCCGCCGCCTTCTCCAAGCGATAAGCCAAAGACTTAAGGTAGCGCCCATAGTGGGCCAGCTGTGCCGGATCGGCGTCGGCGATAAAGCGCGGCGCAATCAGGGCAGCAGCCTGCTCGCGAATTTCCTGCAAAGTGTCGAGCAAAGCCAGCGAAGTATTACGCCCCACTGCCTTATCCAACTGGCCCTTAGCCTCCAAAGCGGCCTCTACCTGGGCGGCAATAGTTTCCACCTGGTCTTCCAGGCGGTCGCGCAGCCAAGATGCAAAGAGCTCAAAATCTTTGCGGTCGCGCAGCTGGGCTAGGTTATGGCCGGTTTCGCGGCTCCACTGCTGGGCTAGCAGGCGCCCGGCAGCCAAGCACAAATCAGACACCAGGGTGTCAGTGGATTTGTAGGGCGCAGACACCATGAATAGAGAGCGCTTAGCGTTCCAACGGCTGGTCACCCGCGCAGTTTCGAGCGGGGTGCGCGCCAAAGCTAACGCCAAAACTCCCTCAGCGTGCTGAGCTAGCTGAGAATTAACATCCGCTAATATCTTTAAATCAGCTTTAAATGCTTTAGATGTTGGTTGTGCAACTAAAGTGGGGTAACCGCGAACTAATAGCCCCGCCCGCCCGGCAGATTCTATTTGTTGCGGAATTACGCCCTGGGGAACTTCAGGCCAATCAACTAAATTAGTTTGCTCCTTTAATGGGCTAGTTAATGACTGTGAAGTAATAGTTGCAAAAGTATTTGCGGCAGATTTATTGGCGCGGGCGCCGTTATGGGCGCCGTTATGGGCGCCTGCGCTCCCGTTTGCGCCGGCGGCCCCATGGACCCCGTTATGGCTCTCGTGGGCTCCGTTTGCACGCTTAGATTTCGCCGATTTCTTGGACCGGGCCTCATCCATGGCCGCCGCCAGGGCTCCACGTACCGCCGAGCGCACCGCCGCCTCGCTTTGTTTGGCCAGCTGCTGCTGCAAAACGATCAGGTTGCGCCCGCGCCCTAGCTTGTTGCCGCGCGCGTCCAGCACGCTAAAGCCCATGCGCAGGTGCTCCGGCAGGTTTTCTTGCGCCTGGTCCCAGTCCTCGTCGGTAATTTCTACCTGGCGTAGCTGCTGTGCGGCCTGGGTGAAGGCCTGCTGGAAACTCACCGGGATTGGTTCGACGCCGCCGGGGGTGCCATTGCCGACGCCGCCGGGGGTGCCGACTGCGGGGGTGCCGACCGCGCTGCCGGAGTTACTGCCGACGCCGCCGGGCTGGCTTGCTGCCGCGCCGTCAGCCCCGCCGCCCGGGGCGCTGGCCGCGCCAGTGCCACTGGCCACGGCGCCGTCACTAGCCTCTCCCGCAGCTTGCGGGTAAAGCTGGCAGATCAGCTCCCAAATGCGCGTGCCGGTGTCGGGGGCCGGAACTAGCTGGCGACGCACCCGCTTAGGCAAGGCGCGGATAGTGGCCACACACAGCTGCGGGCGCATCCCGGGCACAAGCCAATCAAATCCCTCTGGGCGCAGGCGAGTGAGCACCTCAATGGGCACCTGTACGCTGACGCCGTCGTCGAGCCTGCCCGGCTCAAAAACGTACGTAAGCGCCAAGGTCAGGTCACCCTGATGCCAAGTGTCGGGGTAGCCGTCAAGGTTGTCGCCCTCGGGAAGCAGCAGCTCACGAGTGAAATCCAGCAGCTTGGGGGTGTCTTGACGCTGATGCTTCCACCAGTTGTCGAAAGCCGCCGCGCTGGTGATTTTCTCCGGCAGGCGCTCATCGTAGAAGTCAAAAAGAGCCTGGTCATCAGCCAAAATACCGTGAGTGCGTTGACGACGCTCCACCTCGGCAGTGTCTTCAAGCAGCTCACGGTTGCGCTCAACAAAAGCGTGGCGGGCGTGCCAGCCCCCTTCCACCAGCCCGGAGCGAATGAACATTTCCCGCGCAGCCTGCCGGGCGGCGTCGGTACCTACACTGGCTAGCGTGACCGGGCGGTCAGCCACCAAAGTCAGCCCGTAAAGCAGCACTCGCTGATGTACCATGGCCGCGCCCTTCTTGGTGGACCAGTAAGGCTCACCGTAAGTGACCTTGACCAGGTGTTTAGCGGCCTGCTCCACCCATTGAGGTTGGATGCGGGCCACGGTGCGGGCAAATAAGCGACTGGTTTCCACCAGCTCAGCGGCCATCACCCAGTCGTACTGTTTGCGGCGCAGCCCGCTACCAGGCCAAATAGTGAAGTGGGTGGCGCGCGCCCCGGCATATTCGCGCCGGCGCTCATCATAGTTACCCAGGTTGGAAAGCAGCCCCACCAGCAGGGATTGGTGGATCGCGTCGGCGTCGGGGGTGTCTGCGCTTTGCCCCAGGGCCACGACGGCGTCGGCTACGTCCGCATTAGCCATGCCGGCCGCGTGGGAGCCGGGAACTAGGCGGTCACTAGCGGCGCGAATGGAGGCGCGGGTGGGCAGCTCAATGTTTTGGGCGTTAATGCCTAGCGGCCGCGCCAACTGGGCCAGCTGATTGTAGACGTCGCGCCATTCACGAATACGCAGGTAGTGCAGGTATTCGTGGCGGCACATGCGCCTAAACGCAGAGCCGGACAGGTCACGTGACTGGGTGCGCAGGTAGCGCCAGAAGTTGAGGTAGGTGAGAAAATCGCTGGTGGGGTCCGCTAAACGCCGATGCATGGCGTCTGCGGCTTCCTGCGCGTCAAGCGGGCGTTCGCGCACGTCTTGGATTGAAAGCGCGGAGACAATTACCATCACTTCGCTGGCGCAGCCGCGTTTATTGGCTTCCAGCAACATGCGCCCCAGGCGCGGGTCGATGGGTAGACGCGCCAGTTGGTGGCCGATCGCGGTCAGGCGCGGCTCATGCATGGATTTAGAGTTTGCGCTGATAGCGCCGATTTCGGTTAGTAGCGCCACGCCGTCGGCAATAGCGCGTCGGTCTGGCGGGTCAATGAAGGGAAAATCTGCCACATTACCTAGGCGCAGCGCTGCCATCTGCAAAATTACGCTGGCTAGAGAGGTGCGCAGAATTTCGGGTTCCGTGTATGGCTCGCGCCCCTCATAGTCGGTTTGCGAGTACAGGCGGATTGCCACGCCGTCGGCCACGCGCCCGCAGCGGCCGCTACGTTGGTTGGCGCTGGCTTGGCTGATGGGTTCAATGGGTAGGCGCTGCACCTTGGTTTTGTTGGAATAACGCGAAATACGCGCCACGCCCGGGTCGATCACGTACCTGATGGAGGGCACGGTTAGTGAAGTTTCGGCCACGTTGGTGGCTAGCACAATGCGTCGCAGACGGTGTTTTTCAAATACGCGGTGCTGGGCGGCGGCGCTTAGGCGCGAATATAGGGGGATGATTTCAACGCTGCCGGGCAGGCGGGCGCTGGACTCGTTGGCGGCGTAGCGTGGGCCTAGGTGGTCGATAAGTGCGGCTTCGGTATCGCGAATGTCGCGTTCTCCCGCCAGGAACACCAAAATGTCGCCGGGGCCTAGGGCCATTAGTTCGTCGACGGCGTCGAGGATGCCCGTGACCTGGTCGCGCGGCTCGTCGGTGCTTGCACTGGCAGCTGCTGAGTTTGTTTGGCTGCCCTCTGGGTCTGGCTCGACGCCGTCGAGGGGGCGGTAGCGGATTTCTACCGGATAGGTGCGCCCGGAGACCTCAATAATTGGGGCGGGGCGGCCTTCAACCCCAAAGTGGGCGGCGAAACGTTCAGAGTCGATGGTGGCCGAGGTGATGATGACTTTTAAATCTGGGCGCTGGGGTAGTAGCCGCGCTAAATAACCCAAAATAAAGTCAATATTTAGGCTGCGCTCGTGTGCCTCGTCAATAATTAGAGTGTCATAGCGGCGCAATAGCGGGTCGTTTTGAATTTCGGCCAGCAAAATACCGTCGGTCATTAATTTGATAAGCGTATGTTCGCTAACTTCGTCAGTGAAACGAACCTGATAACCGACTATTGATTCTTTAGAAACTTTAGTGCCCAGCTCTTGGGCGATGCGTTCAGCTACTGAGCGCGCTGCGATACGCCGGGGCTGGGTGTGCCCAATCATGGCGTTGACGCCGCGACCTAAATCTAAACAGATTTTAGGGATCTGGGTGGTTTTACCGGAGCCGGTTTCACCTGCGACGATAACCACCTGGTTAGCCAAAATGGCGGCCGCGATCTCCTCCTGGCGGGCTGAGACTGGAAGCTGCGCCGGGTAGGTGATGGTGGGCACGGAAGTTGCGCGCTGGCTTAGCTGCTCGGGGGTGAAGGGGCGCGGCGCCGCCTGGTTTTTGTGTTGGCGCCGTCCGTGGTTGCGCTGGTGGCGGGCAGGACGACGGCGTGGCGCTGCGGCTGAGTTAGTTGCGTCTGGTTGGCTGGGCTGACTGGAGTGCTCGTTCATTACCCCTGCATTGTCTCGCACTTTGACCCAGCTGTGGAACCAGCTCGCTGCGTAAGATAAGCACAGCCTAGTGAACTAATTAATTGTACCTATAAATGTAAATTGTCGATTAAATATTGCAAAACTGGTTGTGGGCTTTAGATAGTAGAGGTATTCTGTAGTCACTCCAATGACGAGTGATGCAGTGCTGATCCACTGCTTGTTCCCAGACCTGGCCTTGCCAGGCCTATCCGCTCATTAACGTGAGCAACGCCCTTAACTGGGTTCCCTATATGCGATGAACTTTAATCAAGGAAGATGAAATGAAGTATCTGAGGATCATTGCAGCTCTAATATTAGTTTGCGGTTTAGCCTCGTGTGGGAGTGGTGAAAAAGCTTCGTCAACTGCTCCTAATGATAAGGTAGCCAAAGTCTCTGCTGACGGTTTAACGCGTTACGACATGTCTAAATGGCGGCTTCCCACAGATCCATATAGAGAAGCTGATACGATTCTAATTTCGCGCGCTCGAACCGCCTATTTTAGATATTGCATGAAGTCCAAAGGATACACCTATCAAGGAAAGCCAGAACCGCCAGAGGGGCAGGCTGAGCGATACGTAAATAGTGCTGGTAGGCGTCTATTTGACGAGAAGATTGCAAGCGAAGTTGGCTACCACGTGGGTATCGTTCCTGGCTGGAATGTCTACCAATATAGCCATGATACTATCGAAAAGTATAAAACTGATCCCGGTTACCGGGACGCTAAAAATTCATGTTTTAATAAACTAATGGATCAGTATCCAGTATTGAAGACTTATGAAGAAAAATCTGAGACTGGAAATGCTCTTTTGGCATCAATTGGCGGCGCTGAGCAGGGGCTTGAAGATCCTAAAGTTAAAAAACTTGTCTCCACTTGGAAGCAATGCATGAAACCACTGGGCCTTAGTGATCTACCTGATAATCCAGTGTTAATGCCAGGACCGCAGCTCAGTCAGAAAATTGGCTTAAATCCAGGTGCTGATGCGCCACAATCTGCTATCGCGGCGTCACCTGGAACCGTGTCAGAGTATGAGCGAAAAATCGCGGTTGCAGATGCAAAGTGCCGGATCAGCTCTGGCTGGCAGCAGGCATACTACGATGCCGACTGGAACAGCGCCGATGCTTATGTCAAAAAGAATCAGAAAGAATTATCTGCCTGGCTGGGACAAATCAAGCAGGTCGAAGCCACTTGCCGTGAGATTGTGAAGAAATACTCGTAATTATTTGTGATCGAAGGGGGTAGCTGTGAGCGCTAAACGATCTCAAGTGAAACGCTGGTTACTTGTAGTTTTAGTTGTGTTTATGGCGGTGGCGCTAGTGGGTGCAGGCTGGTTGCTGGCAAGCTACACCCAATCGCCAGCGCAGCGCGCAGCTGCCGCTGCACCTCCAACTTCAGCTCCTGTAACTGTGGAAGTTGAGCAAGGAGACCTGACAGATCAAATCACTGCCACAGGTGTTATTACCGGGGCGCAGGATTCAGCCGTTAACTTGCCTGCTACTAGCGCCGATTCGGTTGTTACCGCTGTAAACGTAAAAGCCGGTGAGCAACTTGAAAATACGCAAGTGGTGGCCTGGATTAACGATCGCCCTCTGATTGCCTATCAGGGTAGTTTTCCCGCCTATCGCGACCTGTATGAAGGTGATTCTGGCGCGGATGTGTCACAGCTGCAACGCGCCCTGGTTGCATCGGGCTACCAGCTAGCAATAACTGGAACCCTAGACGCTGACACAATCACTGCACTAAAACATCTATACGGGCAAACCAAAGACGAATTAGCTACTACCGATACTCATCAAAACGAGTCAGACAACGCGGGTGCTAATCAAGGCGCTGGAAACTCAAACGAGACAGGTGCATCCGAAAAACCGCAGCAAGCCAAAAAGAAGGTAGTTATAGCGAAAACTGAGATGCTGTTTATTTCGCAGCTTCCAGCTGTTGTTACCTCACTACCTAAAGTAGGCGATAGTTTAAATGGAGACAAACCCTCTCAGCTAGGCCTATCTACAGGTGAATTTTCTGTAACCGCTGAAGTGCCGGCTGGTGTGGGCTCGGTATTGAAAACTGGCAGCGTTGCTAGCGCGCTCTATGGCTCTCAACAGTTAAACTTAACTCTCAAAACTGCTGCACCTAAGAAAGACGAAAAAAGCCAAGCTGAAGCAACCACTTATACACTAACCTTTAGCGTTAAAAAGGGGAAACTTCCAAGCGATGCGCGCGGTAAATCAGTGGTGCTAACCGTAGATCGACAAGCACCAATCAAAAATGCTTTACTGATACCTCAACGAGCAATGGCGCTAGACGCTAATGGTAACGCAAATGTGCTCAAACGCCAGGCCTCCGGTTTCGTTATGGTTAAAGTAGAGCAGCTTGGGTGCGTATCTGGGCAATGCGCCATTAAATCTGACCAGCTTAAAGTTGGCGACAGTGTGCGAGTGGACCGCAAATGACAGTACTAGAATTATCGCAGGTTTCTAAAACCTATAATCCTGGTGCTCCTGGTGAGGTTAAAGCACTAAAAACCGCCTCGCTGCTGATTGAGCAGGGTGATTTTGTGTCTATAACCGGCCCTTCTGGGGCTGGTAAATCAACCTTGCTGAATGTTCTGGCGTTACTTGACCCTCCCACTAAAGGCAAATACTTTATTGATGATCTGGACGCAACCAAGTTAAGTGATTCCCAGCTAGCAGCATTGCGGGCTCACACATTCTCTTTTGTGTTTCAAGCATTTCACTTAATTGATGAGCGAACTGTAACTGAAAATGTGGCTTTAGGGTTGATGTACAGCGGAGATGCGGCTGGCTCTGGTGAGGAAACCCTACAAATCACGGATGCGCAGCGTATTGAACAAGCCCTAAACTTTGTGGGGCTCACGCATAAGCAACACGCTAAAGCAGTGCAGCTTTCTGGTGGTGAAAGGCAAAGAGTAGCAATTGCCAGGGCTATCGTGGCCGCTAACCCGGTGCTAGTTGCTGATGAACCCACCGGTAACCTCGACTCAGCCAATTCGCGTTCAGTGATGCGTGTACTAGATAAACTCAACCAAAGCGGCACTACCGTCATAGTTGTCACTCATGATCCAAAAGTTGCAGCTCACGCTAAAACCCGCATCGAAGTGCACGACGGCGTCGTCACCGTTCCCGAGAGTGAAAGTTCAAAGCCTCTAAAACCAGCTAAAACCACCCATGCGACGCAAGCTAAAAACCCTAAAACCAGCAGCAAAAAAACTAGCCTAAAAGCCATACTCGCGGATGCAGGGCGCACAATTACCGCTAAACCAGCTGCCAGTGGCGCGCTAATTGCCGGCGTATTACTGGCGGTAGCGTTAGCGTTAGCCACGGTAGGTATTTCTGAAGCTGCCCGCGCCCAGGTGTCGCAGCTATTTGATGCGGCCCGCAACCAGCGTGTAGCCGTCTCGGTGCCAGAACCTAAACAATTAACTAAAGATGGAAGCGTTAAACAAGCCAGCACCACTACACTAATGCGCCTGAAACGCATTCCCGGAGTGGAACGCGCACAAATCTACTCAAACCACGGCAATCAAAATATTTCACTAACTAGCGACACTAAAGGTCAAAACTTTGATGTATTAGGAGCAACCGATCCTAGTGTGCCCGGGCTGGAAATCGAAGGCAAAGAATCCGCCAAAACCAGTGGCATAAAACTTGGCCCAGGCCAGGTGCTAGTAGGTCGCGGTATCGCAAATAACCTAGAGTTAGGCCCAGTTGACGCCAGCCCAGTAGTGTGGATCGCCAATAAAGCCTACGTAGTGGTGGGAGTTATAAGCGACTCGGGTTTAGACGCCAGCATCATGAACGCCGTGGTTATGCGTGAAAAAGACGCCGTTGCTGTGGGGGCAACCAATGCCGTCACCGCCGAAATACGTACGCGCCCCGGCGCCGCCCAGCTGGTGGCGCAGCAAGCACCTATCGCCCTAGATCCTTACACCGGCGAAAACGCCCACGTGGATGCGCCTGAAGACCCTAAAACCATGCGTCAAAGCGTGGAATCCAATGTGCGCACAATGCTGGTGACATTAACCGCCGTCTCATTATTAGCTGCCGTGCTAATGCTCACTAACTCCACGGCGACGGCGGTATCGCGGCGCTCTGGAGAATTCGGTTTGCGCCGGGCAATGGGGGCCAGGCGCTGGCAAATTGCCGCATTAGTCACCGCTGAATCGGCGATAGTTGGCTTAATCGGCGGAGTCATTGGCACATTTACAGCGGTGGTAGTCATTATCTCCACAGTGCTAGTGCGCCACTGGCAGCCAGTGCTTGACCTGCGGCTTTTGCCTGTAGGAATCATTGGCGGCATGGTAGTTGGCTTAGTGGGTTGTTTACTGGCAGTGCGCCGCGCCGCAGGCGTTTCACCTGCAGATGCTTTACGCCAATAACTAGCGGCGCCAAAACATCCAAAACCAGGTTTCCCCTCAAGCTGTCAGCCTCCTTGAGGCTGACAAGCCAGGCTAATTTCGGGTAACCAAACGTTGCAATGACGCCAAAAAAATGAAACATTGAACCAATGACTTCCGCACCCCAAAGCCCTGAAACTGCCGCTGCGCCGTCGCGAACCCAAATTAAACACTGGCGCCGCCACCTAGCTGAAGAACGCGCAGAAGGGAAAGTCTACCGGGACCTGGCCATGCGCCGCGAAGGCGAAGAACGCGAAATTCTCCTAGGCCTAGCGGAAGCCGAAGCCCGCCACGAACGCTACTGGTATGAGCTGCTAGGCCCCCATGCCCACCCAGCCCCCAGGCAAACCCTACGCGGCGCCATCATGCCCCTACTGGCGCGACTATTTGGCTCAGTGTTCGTGCTGGCCCTAGCTCAACGCTCCGAACAACGCAACGACTATGAGATCGACGCCGATGCCTCCAGCGCCATGGCCGCAGACGAACGTATCCACTCCGAAGTTGTGCGTTCCCTGGCCGCCCGCCACCGCCAACGCCTCTCGGGCACGCTACGCCCGGCTATTTTCGGCGTTAACGACGGCCTAGTATCCAACCTGTCCCTAGTGCTAGGCGTGGGCGCCACCGGCATCAGTACCCACGCGATCCTGCTAACCGGTCTAACCGGCCTGCTAGCAGGGGCTTTAAGCATGGCGGCAGGTGAGTTCATCTCGGTGCGCTCCCAAATCGAGCTACTTGAAGCCTCCACTCCAGACCCTGGCGCGGGGGAGGTCGTGCCCGCACTAGACGTCAACGCCAATGAACTCGCCATGGTCTATCGCGCCCGAGGCGAAGACGAACACGAAGCCGTCGCACACGCCAAACTAGTACTCAGCGCCGCAAATATTGACCCACGCAGCGCCCGCCAAATCTCCCACATTGGCGGCGAATCCCCCAATTATGAGGAAATCGGCACCGCCAAGCGGGCAGCACTATCCTCATTCGTGCTGTTCTCAGTCGGCGCCATCATTCCCTGCCTGCCCTACCTGGTTGGGCTCGGCGGAATGGTTGCTGTAGCCGCCTCAGCCCTGCTGGTAGGGGCCGCGCTGTGCCTGACCGGTGGCGCCGTCGGCGTACTATCGGGCAAAGCCCCACTACCCAGCGCCATGCGACAGCTAGCTATCGGCTATGGGGCGGCCACCATAACCTACCTGCTGGGCCTGGCTTTCGGCACCTCCGCCAGTTAAACGGTAGCCTGAAGACGATGCACGAACTACTTGAACCCAACGCCCTACCTGCCGTTTTCCGGTTCATCGACCTATCCGGGGTGATCCTAAACGGGATCCTAGGAGGGCTCATTGCCCGCCAAAAAAACTTCGACATAGTAGGTTTCGTGGTGCTGGCGCTAATGACGGCCACCGCCGGCGGTATCCTGCGCGACCTCATGATCCAAAACGGCCCGCCCTTCGCCCTGACCGACCCCTACTACATTTGGATGGCGTGTCTGGGCGCCGCCATCGCCTGGTTCTTCAAATTTGAAGGCAAGTGGTCCCACCGCTTCCTGGTGGTTGCCGACGCCATTGTGCTGGGCATCTGGTCCGCCACCGGCGCCGCCAAAGCCCTAGAAAATCATCTAGGTTTCATCCCCGCCCTGCTTTTAGGCTGCATGACGGCGGTAGGCGGCTCCATGATCCGCGACATTAGCGTAGGGCGCACCCCGGCAGTATTTGGCGGTAACCGGCTTTATGCGCTGCCGGCGCTTGCGGCGGCTTTTACGCAGGCTTCATTGGTGCGGTTTGTTGATTTAAATCCGGTGTTGGCGATGCTGTTTTCAATGTGTGTGGGGGCGGGTTTCTGCCTGCTGGCTTATTGGCGTGTGTGGCAATTGCCGGTGGTGGGTAAGCAGCGTTCCCTTACCGAGCGTATCGGGGTGTTGCGGCGTCGCTAAAACCCGCCAGAACCTGCGTTAAAACCCGCCTAAAACAGCCCGCTTTAAAATCGTTATTAACCCCTTCAAACCACCCCTGAAGTGGGATAATAGGGTGCATGGAAACGCGGGGTGGGCAGGGGCATCTGCCGGTTTTCGGGGTTGGCCCGGCCTATGTGGTGGCGCTATTTACGACGACGGCGCTGGCTTAAGCGATAGTTTTTTAGCTGGCCTGGCGACATGTCTGTTTGAGACTTCCGTTACATGTCTTCTTGGGTTTAAATGTAATTGAAGTTGTTATCCAGTGCTGTAATCAACTGTGAGATACGGAAGTCTTGCGGTTTGAGGCAAGTGTGGACAAGACACATAACAACTGCATATTTCCACTCTGATTGGGGGCTATATCGATGAAGAATGTGGTTGAGTTGCGTCAGCTGTCAAAACGGTACGACACTCCTGCCGGGCCAGTGCAGGCGCTGGATAAGCTGACTCTGAGCGTTGCGCAGGGAGAGATTTTTGGGCTGCTTGGCCCTAACGGGGCCGGCAAAACGACGGCGATTGAGATAGCTGTGGGCCTGCGCAGAGCAGATTCTGGGACGGTTAGCATTTTTGGTAAAGATCCGGTCAGTGATAACGCCTGGGTGCGTTCCCATGTAGGGGTCCAACCCCAGGAAGTAAAAATCTTCCCCCATCAAAAAGTAGAAGAAATCCTGAGTTTTTGGGGAAGCCTCTACCCAGATTCATACCCAGTTAACGATGTTGTCCACTGGCTTGGCTTAGAAGATTTGCTATCTCGAAAAGTATCCAAGCTATCAGGTGGTCAGCATCAACGGCTAAATGTTGGCCTGGCTCTGGTTGGTAAACCCAAGGTGGTGTTCCTAGATGAACCTTCGACAGGCCTTGACGTTATTGCGCGCGAAAAACTTTGGGATGTTTTAAGGCAACTATCCTCGCAGGGCATGACCATAGTGCTGTCTACACCCACTTTAGTAGAAGCTA
>ERZ1699261.255-NODE-255-length-14844-cov-4.969287_pt1 | contig 14844 bp, 9 predicted proteins | sample MGYA00581524_ERZ1699261 | MGnify/ENA primary metagenome ERZ1699261 (study PRJEB42319, sample SAMD00040338) | human oral metagenome | material: saliva | host: Homo sapiens | study: EMG produced TPA metagenomics assembly of PRJDB4115 data set (Metgenomic analysis of... | reverse complement strand
GCTCCCCAAGCCCAACGCCCAGAGAGAAGGACACCGCACAGCTCTTTCCCAGCAGCTTACTACACCCACACCAAATAAACAGCAAATCACACAAATCCCTAAATAATACATTTCTCCCGTGCGCCGGACCTGAATGAACAGGCCCGGCGCACGCTTGTTTTTGAATTAGTGCACTCCCGTTTGGTATTAGCTCCAGCTCTAGTTTGGAGTTAGGAACTACCTGGTTTAGTTACAGCTCCAATTAGAATCCGTACACTTCACGGCTGTTGCGGTTAACCAGCTGGCACATTTGCTCTAGGCTCAGCTGGCGCAGCTGCGCCAAGGCGGTTAACGTCACCGGCAACAGGTAAGAGCCATTAGGCATACCCCGGTAAGGGGTGGGCGGCAAGTAGGGGGCATCGGTTTCTATCAGCAGCAACTGCTGTGGCATCGCCGCAATTGCGGCGCGCAGCTCCCGGTTAGATTTGTAAGTCACCGGCCCCGACACTGAGGCATACCAGCCGTGCTCAGCGCACACCTGGGCCATAGCCTCATCCCCACTAAAGCAGTGGAAAACCGTGCGCTCAGGGGCGCCGTCGGCAAGCAAAACCTCAATGCACTCACGGTGAGCCTGGCGGTCATGGATCTGCAACGGTAAACCCAGCTCTTTAGCCAGGGCGATATGGGCGCGGAAAGACTCCCGCTGCGCCACGCCCCCACGCGGGCCGGTACGGAATAAATCCATGCCGGTCTCCCCCACGGCCACCACAGTTTCGGGGTTTTCGCGGCAGGCCCGCTCCACCTGGACCAAGGCGGCGTCGAGATCATATGCACCATGGTGGGCCTCGAAACGCGGCTGCAAACCATCAGGACCCACCTCGCTGACGCCCGCATGCAGCACCGCCTCATTCGGGTGAATCGCCAGCGCCACCTTCACTCCCGGCAGCTGTCGGGCCAGCTCCAGCGACGGCGCAAAAGCGGGCAGCTCACAGGCGCTAGTGATCATGCGGTCCACCCCCACTGCCTGGGCTCGCTCTACCAGCTGCGCGGCGCTAAGCGGGCCTGAAGCAGCTGCCGCCCCCGGCCCCTCAGTGGGCGAAATCGGCAAATGGGTGTGGTTATCCATGACCGCCTGCGGTAGGCGGGCAATATTTTCCAGCGCCGGCCAATCACTCGGCTTACGTTTAGACACTTTGTTCTCCCTGATAGATGAGGGCAACCCCCGGTTAAGGGTGCAGAGCCCGGTTTAATAGATGGGGGCAGAGCCCGGTTAAGGGCGCAAGTTACATGCACGTGCCCTCGGCGCTACCAGTTACGGCTAGCACCGAGGGCACAGTTAGTTTCTAAGCAGCTCAGGCGCCGGTGACGTCGTCGGGCACCTGCCCGGCGTAACGGGCCAGCTCCTGCTCAATGATGGCTTCATCCAGCTTCACAAACACCGGGGTGGGCTTGCCTACGGGCGTGCCCGGGGTGACTGCGTGACGCTCCCAGGTGGGGGCGGTGGTGTAGTCACCGGTGATGATCGGGTAGGACTTGCGCCCTGCGAAGTCTGCCGGCAGCACCTGCGGGTCCAGCTCGGTTACTTCCTCAATCACCGGCATGGGGGCGATCTGTCCGTCCCCACCCATTACGCGGTCGACGTCGTTAGCGGCGTGCGGCAGGAAGGGGCTGAGCATCAGGTTCAAGTCAGCCACTACCTGGGCTAACACGAACAAGATGGTGCGTAGGCGCTCTTGCTGGTCTTCGCTCTTGAGCTTGAAAGGCTCAGTCTCGGCGATGTAGCGGTTGGCTTCACCCACCAGGCGCATGGCTTCGCTCAGGGCGGCCTTTTGGCGGTGGTGCATGATCAGGTCACCCACGGTCTTAAAGCCGCGCTCAACCTCAGCTAGCAGCGAGCGGTCTTCAAAAGTGAACTCGCCCGGCTCGGGGATCTGCCCGAAACGCTTGTGGATCATGGAGGCGGTGCGGTTGACCAGGTTACCCCAGGCAGCCACCAGCTCAGAGTTGGTGCGGCGCACGAACTCAGCCCAGGTGAAGTCAGCGTCAGCGGTTTCCGGGCCGGCAATAGAGATGAAGTAACGCAGCGCGTCAGCCTGGTAGCGGCTGAGCACATCACGCACATAAATCACGATGCCGTGCGAGGAGGAGAACTTCTTGCCCTCCATGGTTAGGAACTCGCTGGAAACCACCTCGGTGGGCAGGTTTAGCTGACCGAAGGGGTTGTGGTCGCCGCCGCGTGAGCCCTTACCGTTTTGGGCCAGCATTTCAGCAGGCCAAATCTGGGAGTGGAAAACAATGTTGTCTTTACCCATGAAGTAGTAGGTCAGGGCGTCGGGGTTGTTCCACCACTGGCGCCAGGCCTCGGGATCGCCGCTGCGGCGCGCCCACTCAATGGAGGCAGACAGGTAGCCGATTACGGCGTCGAACCACACATACAGGCGCTTGCCAGGCTGGTCATCCCAGCCGGGGATCGGGATACCCCAGTCAATGTCGCGGCTCATGGCACGCGGACGGATTTCCTTGAGGATGTTCTGGGAGAACTTAATGACGTTGGGGCGCCATGTGCCCGAGGCTTCACGCTCATCTAGCCACTCGCCCAGGGCGTCAGCTAGCGCCGGCAGGTCCAGGAACCAGTGGTTGGATTCGACAAACTTGGGGGTTTCGCCGTTGATGCGACTGCGGGGGTTAATCAGGTCAGTGGGGTCGAGCTGGTTACCGCAGTTGTCACACTGGTCGCCACGGGCGCCGTCGGCTCCACAGATAGGACAGGTGCCTTCAATGTAACGGTCGGGCAGGGTGCGGCCGGTGGAGGGCGAGATAGCCGAGCGGGTGGTGCGCTCAATCATGTAACCGTTGTCGCGCACGGCCTCGAACATTTCACGCACAACCCGGTAGTGGTTACCGGTGGTGGTGCGGGTAAATAGGTCATAGGACAGACCCAGGGCAACCAGGTCCTCAACAATGAGGCGGTTGTTTTCGTCTGCTAGTTCGCGGGCGCTAACTCCAGCTTCGTCGGCGGCCACCAGGATGGGGGTGCCGTGCTCGTCAGTGCCGGAGACCATGAGCACGTCATAGCCAGCCATTCGCATGTAGCGGGAGAAAACGTCTGAGGGGACACCGAAACCGGCTACGTGGCCAATGTGGCGTGGCCCGTTCGCATAGGGCCAGGCAACAGCTGAAAGAATGTGCGTCATGGCCCCTAGTTTACTGGCTTTGGCCTGATTTGCCCGAACCGATATTTTGCTTGCGCCGCCTGGTAAGCGCTGGCCTTGCCGGCGACGGTGCCCGGTTTGGTGCCCTGGCGGCGACGGCGCCCGGCGGCTTTGCGTTTTGCTTGCGCCGCGTTCTTGTCTGGCCCGCTGTTTTGGCGACGGCGCCCGGCGGCTTTAAATGTGCACATGGGCTCAGGGTTTGGGTTAGACTCTGCCCAAGCACACAGTTTTAAGGATTCACTATGGCCAGTGACGAAAAAATTGATGCAAGCGCGAGCAACGCAGCTAGCAAGGCACCTAGAAGTGTGCCGGATAATATCGACGAACTATTCGATGCCCTAATGGACACAATCCCTGAGATTGAGCCAGAAGCGGCCGAAGCAAATGAGCCAAAAACACTTTGGCGACGCATCTCAGATTGTTTCTGGTACTGCGACAGCTCAGTATTCATGATTATTTTCGGGTTATTCCCGCTCATACTGGGCATAGTAATAGCTGAACCGTACTTTGGTAGAACAGACATTCCTGCGTCCACTACTTTCGAGGGGAGCATCACTAAGAGTATCTATCTTGAGGCTGGCAAAACTTATAGTCTATACACCAGCAACCCAAACTCCCTTCCCTATTGCTTTTTCGTAGACTCAAAAGGAAATAACTTACCCGTAGAAACCTGGGAACCTAACGAACATGATTCATTCATAAAATTCTATAATGACTTTGGACAAGTGCGCCCCACAAAGTCTGGCACCTACAAGTTTTTCTGCACAGACCAAAGTGAATCAAAATATAAGTCATTTATTATAGCTGAAACCACCGCATTTCCTAGGCTTAACAATATTTCGTCAGAAATATGCTATAACCGGATCATAGTTTTTTATGCTTCAACCATTGCATTACCCGGACTACTGCTAATATCTGCGGGCACCCTAAATCTTATTTTCAGGGGCCTTCGTAACGCAGCCCGTTCACGCGCATACAAGCGATCACTGCAAGGCACTGTTTAAGTTAGTTGTCAAGGGTACTAACCCCCTACCAGGCAGCTCTAGGCACACTGATTATTCCGCTAGGGTTGTATCAGCAACCGATTTAAGGATTAGTCATGCCCGCTAGCCAGCCTCAAGCTGCCGCCAACCTAGCTGCTGCAGCCGACAGCGACCCATTCGCTCGCATCTACGCCAGCCCCAACGCTAAAAACATTCACGCCCCAGCCAGCTTCGGGCCAGCATATCCGCGACCCCAGAAAGAACTACAAACCCCAGAAAGAGCCACGCCACCGCCCCGCCCATTATGGGCTGAAATAATTATCATATTTTTAAATCTAATAATGATCGCAAATTTCGCTATCAACCTGACTTTATTTCTGCCAACTATAATCGCACCAAACCTAAACACTTTCTCTGCAGACAACCCCAAAAGCGTCTACCTAGATAACAACAAAGAATACTATTTCTACATTAAAACCAACATTCAGACTATAGCCGACAAGACCAGCTGTGTAATCTCAGGCCCTGGAGACTACCAGGCCTCTATCATGGCACAGCCAGTAGACAGCGAGCTTGACATTGATGGTTACTACAAACTTGGTAGAATCTCTGCAGGTAAAACCGGTACTTACAGTTTTTCTTGCGTTAACCCTGATTTAAACGGTTCCCACTCTTTTGCTGTAGCAGACACTACAGACAACTATTACGCTAAGACTCAAATAGGACTATTTCTTGGCTATTTAATGGTGACCATCAGCGCAGCCATAATTTTATTGGAGACAGCTTTAATAGTTGCGAGTGTTCGTAACATTTGGCGCGCCTCTAAAGAGCGTCGCCAGCTACAGGCTGAGTTTCCCGCGCCTCTGCCCGCATACATGCCCGCGTCAGCATCAGCAGGCCCCACAGCCACCGCCTCACCCGAGTATCGGCCTACGCAACTTTGACGTGCCACGCCAGCTGCGCCGTCGTCGCCCCCAAAGCTAACGCAACCAGCATGGGCGCCGTCGTCACCAGCCACGTAAAACGCCGAGCCCGGCACCTATTCAGCTAGGCTTAGAACAGCAACCGATTTAAGGATTTAACATGCCGGACAACCAGTTCAATCCAGGACCGTACGGCTCCGCTAGCACCAGTTACAGCTCCGCCAGCGGCCCGAACCCGCAAAGCGCCCCCAGCGCGGCCACAACCTGGGCCTCCCCGGGGCAAAACGCCGGGATTTTGCCGCCCACGAACCAGAAAAGCCTGATCGGCAAGCCTGGCCTGGGGCTTTCAGTATTTTGGCTGGTTTTAGGGCTAATCACTTTGGCGGTGGGCGCGGGCCTGGCCTCACTGAACCTTACCGACGCCACGCTGCCGTCTTTGTCATCTTTTTCTCCGGGCACGTCCAAGAGCGCCCAGCTTGAGGCCAACCGGACTTACGCTTTCTATGCTGCCTCAACGAAGTTGGATTCCGCTCGCAAAACCTCCTGCGTGGTGTCTGGCCCCGATGGCTATAGCCCCACGGTAACCAACGCAAACTCCAGCGAAGAGCTTCAGCTGAACAGGAGCTACTACAAGGTGGCGACTTTCAGCCCCAATAAGTCGGGCAGCTACTCTTTTGCTTGCTCTAACCCCAACCTTGACCGTGCCGATGTTTTTGCTATCGCCGACATCACCGACACCACCACGGTCACCTCTAGTAATGACTTGATTTACGCCCGCATCTTTGTGGGCGCTGGTGCTTTCCTTGGCTTGGTGGGCCTGGGGCTAGGCATTTTTGGGGTCATTGCGCTTATCCGCAAGCTTAAGGCCCGCCGCAACTTCACAGATGGCCTGCCCGCGCAGGGTGGGGATAGCGCTTCGGCTAGCTCCGGGGCTTTTAACGGTTATGTGCCGACGACGCCGGGCCAGGCACCTTTGGGCTACCAGGCTCCGGGGGTTGCGTCCCAGGGGCCGGACGCTGCTGCGGCGTCCCAGTGGGCTGCTGCGGGCGCTGGTGCCGCAGGTACTGCTGCCGCCGCCGCACCTCAGTGGGGTGCACCCCAGGGGCAGTGGGCGGCCCAAGCACAGTCCTCCCAGACGCAGTCCTCCCCAGCCGTTCAAAGCCAAGCTTCTGCACAGAGTTCTAACTCCAGTGCGCAGGCCGCGAGCGCGCACTCTGCTCCGCAGGCGCCAAACCCCTACGTGACTGCGCAGCCTCAGACCAATCCCTACGTGACTCCTCAGGCTCAGCAAGCTCCGGCGTCGCAACCGGCCCAGCCGCAGAGCTACGCCCAGTCAGCCCAGCCCGCACAACCGCAGGCTAACCCCTATATAACCGCGCAGGCGCAGCCCGGCCAGAATGTGCAGCCGGGTCAGCCCATCGAGGTCTACGGCCAGCAGGCCACCCAGCCGCTAAACCCCTACCTCACCCAGCCACAACCGCAGGCACAGGCACAGGCACAGGCACAGGCACAGGCACAGGCAAGTGTCGCACAAAGTGCCGCGCAGGCTGGCACCCCGGCCGGGACCCAGGTTGGTACTCCGGCCGGTGCTCAGGCTGGTGCTCCTGCTACCGCTCAGGGTAACGCCCAGGCTGGTTCCCCTGCTGGTGCGCAGGGCCAAAATGCTGCCGGCTACTGGCCGGTGCCTAACTTTGCTCCGTCCGACCAAGCCGCTCAGCCCGGTCAGTTTGGCCAGCCCGACCAATTTGGCCAGACTGCCCAGGCGCCGCAGGGCTATGGACAAGTACCCCAGGGTTATGGCCAGCCAGTACAACCGCAGGCTAACCCCTACGTAACCACACAGGCTCAGCAGGCTCCGGCGTCGCAAACAGCCCAGCCGCAGAGCTACGCCCAGTCAGCCCAGCCCGCACAGGCTCCTCAAGTACCGCAAGGCTACGGCCAGGCACAGCCTGGTCAGAATGTGCAGCCGGGTCAGCCCATCGAGGTCTACGGCCAGCAGGCCACCCAGCCGCTAAACCCCTACCTCACCCAGCCGCAGCCGCAGCCGCAGCCGCAGACACAGCCAAGCGTTGTGCCAAGCGCCGCTCAAGCCCCGCAGGGTTACGGCCGGCCCGCACAGCCCGGGCAGGGATATGGTCAGGTACCCCAGGGATATGGTCAGGCACAGCCGGTACAGCCCGCACAGTCGGTGCAACAACCCGCTCAGGTGCCTGGGGTTAGCCAGTTGGAGCACCCGAACCAGCCTGGCAGGCCTACTCAGCCTTTGCAGCCTACGAATGACACGCGGGTTATCGCCAGCCCGACTGACACCACCCAGGTGGTTTTCGAGCCGGCCAACCCGGTTTCTAAGTCACCTACTTCTCAGTCATCTGTCTCTCAGCAGGCTGGCGCCAATGAGGAAGTTGAGGAGACTGACCAGCGTCCTATGGATGCCATGTACACGGATCCAACCCGAGTAATCAGCACCACCGAGGCCGCCAACCGCTACAACTAACCCTCACTACAGATACAGATACAGATACATACAAAATCGTCCGTTCCCTATTAAAAATCCATGGGGTTTTATAGGGAACGGACGATTTTTCAGTATTTGTGAGCAGTGGCCTGGGCTAGCAGCCTTACTCGGCCCTGTTCAGCCTCGCTTGGCCCTTAACTTGAGCCTTAACCTGCCCCTTAACCTGAGCCTTACTCGACCTCAGCCAGCTCCACGCCAGCCTCAACCAGCTTGGCCTTGGCGGCCTCGCCCAGCTCGGGGCTGACCGGCTCGGTCAGGTTGGTCAGCACTCGCACCTGGTAGCCCTTGGAAGCGGCGTCCAGCGCAGTGTCGCGCACGCAGTGCGATAGCGCCAGGCCCACAATGTCTAGGCTGTCCACCCCGGCGTCCTTAAGCAGCTGGTCCAAGCCCACACCGGCGTCGTCGACCCCCTCAAAACCAGAGTAGGCCGCCGCGTACTGGCCCTTCTTAACCGAAGCGTCCGGGGCCAGGTCCGCCAGCGCCGGGTGCAGCTGCGCGTTAGCAGTGCCGGCCACGCCGTGCTTGGGCCAGGTGTCCACGAAGTCGGGCTGGTCACTGAAGTGCGTGCCCGGGTCAATGTGCCAGTCCTGAGTGGTTGCCACCAGCGCGTATTCCTTGCGGTGTGCGGGCACGTAGGCGGCTACGCGCTCGGCGACGGCGTTGCCTCCCACGATGGGCAGCTCCCCGCCCTCGCAGAACGTGGGCTGCACATCTACCACGATTAGTGCTCGAGTCATTTTCTTCTCCCTATGGTTGCGGTTTTTCCCTTAGGTCTTTGGTAGCCGGTGGATGGCCGGCCGGGTTGGCCGGGCTAGCCGGGCGATCAGCAGCTCAACCGGGCCGTGGCGCTGGCAAGTTCCAGGCCGGGCGTGTGACGCTTGCAAGTGCTGAGCCGGGCCGGCAAGCTGCGTCCTCGCCAGAAGCGTGGCGCCGCCCTCCCCGGTTAGCATATTTAGTTTTCGCGGGCAGCCAGAGCCGCCTGGTACAGCTCATTCTTGCGCAGACCGTGGGTTTGGGCTACCTGCGCGGCCGCCTGTTTGAGGCGTAGGCCCTGGTCAGCTAGGGTCAGCACCTGGTCTACTACCTGTTCGACGCCGACGCTAGCCCCCGCAGAGCCGGCAACTACCAGCACAATTTCTCCCCGCGCCCCCTCGGCGGTGGCCGCCACCATCTCATCTAGGCTGGCGCGCAGCACTTCTTCATGGGTTTTAGTCAGTTCCCGACACAGTGCCGCACGGCGCTGCCCACCGAAAGCTTTAGCCAGGTCAGTTAGGGTTTCGTGAACACGGCGGGGGGATTCAAAGAAAATCAGGGTGTGGGCGTCGCTGGCTAGTGAGCTTAGTAGCCGGGCACGCTCGCCGCTTTTACGCGGCAGGAACCCTTCAAAACTGAAACGGTCGCTGGCCAGGCCTGATAGCGCCAGTGCGGTGAGCACTGCGGAAGGGCCGGGGGCCACGGTAACCGGCACGTCGGCGTCGATAGCGGCGTTGACCAGGCGGAATCCTGGGTCGGAAACCGAGGGCATACCGGCGTCGGAAATCATCAGCACGCTGGAACCGCCGCGCGCGGCCTGCAGCAGCTGCCCGGAGCGTTCGCGCTCGTTGTGTTCATGGAAGGCCAGCAGCCGGCCACCAATTTTCACGCCTAGGCGCTGGGCCAGATTCAGGGCGCGGCGGGTGTCTTCAGCGGCGACGACGTCGGCCAGGGCCAGGGCGGCCATCAGGCGCGGCGAGGCGTCACCACGGTTGCCGATAGGGGTTGCGGCCAGGGTGATTGTGCCCCGAGCGGGGGCGTATTCGGCCAGGTCAAGGCCCTGCGCAGGGCCGGGCGCAGAGTTGGCAGGCAGTGTTTGCTCTGCCTCGCTGGCAGGGGCCGACGACGCAGGCTCGCCCAGCGAGCCGGCGGCGGGAGCCTCCAACTCACTTGCAGCAGGGCTTGGCACTTCTTGATTGGGCGCCATATAACCTTCCCCTTTTAGATACAGGCAAAATCATCCTTCACCTATAAAAATATGCGTTTAAATCATAGGCGACGGACGATTTTGCCTGTATTTGTAGATCATGCCTGTACTTACAGATTTTGTCTGCATTCACAGACTGTACCTGCAAACAACAGTGCAGCCAGCTTAGATCCAGCTCTTAAACAGCATGTGCCAGAGCCAGAAGTTGTAGTCCACTACCTGCGCGGTCCATATCGGCCACCACAGGAAGGCAAACACAACCGCCGCCAGCGCAATAATGCCGGTCAGTATCAGGCCCATGAACATTGAGGGCTCATAGTCCTTGCCCAGCACCTGTCCCCCGCCAAGGTAGGTACCCAGTTCGTCTTTCAAGTTACCTTGAGCGTTCGTCTCCTTGGCGGCGACGTCGTCGCTTGCGTAGCCGGCAGAGGCGTCAGCTCCAGCAGCCCCCGCAGAACCAGTAGCCCCAGCAGAGCCACCAGAACCAGCCGTAACCACGCCGTCGCCGTCGAGCAAGCCAATTCCCCAGCCCAGCGCCACAGTCAGCGCCAAAACCACGAACGGCACGAAAGCTACCGTGTAGAAAGTGAAAATAGTGCGGTCCCAGTACATGAACCAGGGCAGGTACAGGCCAATGTAACCAGCCAGCACTACCCAGCCGCGCCAGTCGCGCTTAAGCGCCACATAGGCAACCACCACAAATACCGCCACGAAAGCTGCCCACCAGATCGGGATGTTACCGATCGAGGTGATAGCCCGCACGCAGTTACGGGTGTCGCACTGGTAGGCGTCGGCTCCCAAGGTGTCATTGGACTGCCAGTAGAAGGAGGTGGGCCGCATCTGTAGCAGCCAGCCGCTGGGCTTAGCCATGTAGCTGTGGGGGGTGGATAGGCCCACATGGAATTTGTAGATAGCGCGGTGGTATTCGATAAAGTCCGCGATCGAATCGGGCAGCCAGGAGCCGCGCCCAGCTGCGCGCTCAGCCGCCGCCCAGCCGTGCTTGTAGGCGCTGGGGTTCATGAACCAGCCGAACCAGCTAAGCAGGTAGGTCACCCCTGCCACGGGCACAAGCCGCATAAAGTTACCCCAGCCGCGTGAAACCAGGGTTTCCAGCTTCCACACCTTGGCTTTAACAGCGCGCAGTGCGGTGCCGTCCCAGATCACGGTCATGATGCCGATGGTTGCCAGCAGGTACAGGCCCGACCATTTAACCGAGCAAGCACACCCCAGCAGCACGCCGGCGCTAATCATCCAGGGGCGCCAGCCGGCCTTGGGGGCTAGGGCACCTGCAGCGGTGCCTTCCAGCAGGCGCGCGATGCGTTCGCGTTGGCTTTGACGGTCACGCACAATGCAGTAGACAGCGGCCAGGGCGAAGAGGCCAATAAACCCGTCCAGCAGACCGATACGTGACTCGGTGATACCCACGCCGTCGATAGCCAGGAACAATCCCGCCAGACCCACCAGCAGCGGTGAGGGGAACAGTCGCCACACCAGGCGGCACAGCAGGAACACGGTGGCAATACCCGCTAGGGCCACTGCCAAGCGCCAACCCCAGCTGGAGGCCGGCCCGGTCAGCTCCATACCCGTGGCGATCAGCCATTTACCTAGCGGCGGGTGCACCACAAAGGACGCCTCGGGGCTGAGCGTGGAGAAATTACCGCGCACAAAACTAGCGTTGGCGTTTTGTGCCCAGGTGCCCTCATAGCCCAGATGCCAGATCGAGTAGGCATCTTTGACGTAGTAGGTCTCGTCAAACATGATTTCGTGCGGGCTGCCCAGGTTCCACAGGCGCGTGAAGGCGGCGATCAGGGTGGTCACCACGGTGGCGATCCAGCCGTTGCGGGTCACTACTTGCGAAGGCAGGCGCGAGGGTAGGCCCAGCACGGCCCGTAGCTGCTCGCGGGTGCGCGGCTGGGGGCTTTCTAGTGCCGGTGCTGCCGTGCCTGCCTGCGACGACGCCGCTTGGTCGCCTGCCTGGGCACCTTGCGACGACGCCGGGCCTTGCGTTGTCCCTGCAGTTGCCGGGGATGCGGCACCTGACGGAGCTGCCCCGCCCTGCTGAGCGGCGGCGTCGGGCTTAGCGCCAGGACCCGAGGACTTAGCGCCAGAGCCTGAGGGCTTAGCAGCTGAATCCTGCCTACTCGGCTCTGACAAAGTAATTGGAAAACGCGTGCCACGCACGGGGGTGACGTCGTCTTCCGGGTCAGAATAGGCGTCAGCGTCCGGGCTTGGAGTAGTGGGCTGATCGTTCATTCGGCCAGTCTATTGCGTTTAGCGGCGTAATACCGACTCTCAGCTCACTTTCAGCAACCACTATCACTTGATATTTAGCTGTTAGCGTCGCTCGCCACACTCAGGGCTGCCGCTCGCAGCCCTGCCCAGGAGGCCGGCCCCGCGCGTCCCGCCCGGCCCACCCGGGGCTGCCTCTCACAGCACCGCCCGGGGCCGGCGTCGTCGTTAGCGTCCCCCGAACTAGCGCCCCCCGAAGCTGCCGCCGCCATAGCTGCTGGAGCTGCTGAAGCCGCCGGAGCTGGACGAGGAGGAGCTGTAGCTGACCGAGCTGCTGGTTTGCCACACCACCGCGCTGGTTACCGGCTGGAAGCCATAGTCTAGATCGCGGGTCAAGTCCAGGTTGTATAGGCCCGGACCGGCGTCGTCCCAGCTGTAAGCCACTTGCTGGCTGGCCATCATTTGGGCGCCCAGCGGCACCAGGGCGTCTTGCACCTTGGCAGCCATACCGACGGCGGCCGCATTGGCTAGGTCGCTGCGGTACTGCTGCGGGGTGGTGGGGGCATACATGGCGCTGTTGGTTAGGTAGGCGCAGTAGGCCCGCATTTGTCCGCCAACTATCAGGCCGCGCTGGGTGTAGCAGGTGCTTACGTTGTATGAGTGCATGAAGGCGGCAATAAAGCAGAAGCCGGGCACAGCCCATACCCAGGGGGTGTAGCGGGCCACGCTGTAGAGGCTGAACGTAAAAATGGTCAGCCACAAAAACATGCTGCAAGTGTTGGCTAGTCCCCCGCAGCTGGTACGCAAATTAGCTGAGCTATATTCTTTGTCGGCAGCTCTAGCGAATTTACGCATACCACTGCTTGTGGACTCATTGTTTTTAAGTACCGCACGCATTTGCGCTAAATCGAATTGGCTGGCTCGCAATTTATTCGAAATCATAAATAGTGCAGTCAGTAATGCCTGTTGGCTGGGGTAAAGCCTGCCGGCCTGTTTGCCGGTTAGTGCAATGGTCCACTGCCCGTGCTGTAGCGGCGGGCCGGAGCGGGCCGCCTGCGCCACCTGCTGTGCGTTGGCCACACGAAGATCCAGGTAGCGGTATCTTTGGGCGTCTCCTGGACAGACGTTAACTAGTCCGGCGTTGGTCAGGGACAGCAGGGTGCTGGTTAGCTGGCGGGTGCGCCGGTTCTTTTGTTTAGCTTTGCTGGGGAAGACATGGCTGGAAAATTCTGCGATTACTGCCGGCGACAGGTTAGGCATTTGGGTCACCAGCATGTCGGGCACAACAAACTGGGCTTGGGCGGCGCGGCGTGAGCTGAATGCGCCGTACAGCCCCACTGTGGCTATCAGCACACATACCCCAAAGCCGGCGGGAATTAGCCAGTCAAGCCACCAGGGGCGCTCTTGGGGCAGGCGGGCTTTTACGGCCTCGTCGATGGCTTGTTGGCGCTGGGCTGGCGTGGCCGTGGGAGTGTAGCCGGAAATGGTGCTGGCATCCCACATATAGGCCAGGGTTACGGATTTTCCGCCTTTAACAAAGTCGGCTTTGTAGTGGCGTCGGGAGGCGGCTTGGGGGTCGCCGGGAATGGTGTAGTTGGTGGTGGGGGCGCCGCCTGGGGTGCCGGTAGCGACGCCGTCGTAGTGCAGCCACATCCAGGTGCGTTTGGCTGGGACTTGCTCGGGCATAGAGAAGTCGATGCTGAGGTGTTTAATGGGCACCGTGTTTTTGTCGGAGATGGGGCTCCACAGGACTTTGACGATGTCGTTGGTCAGCTCCCCGCCGCCGATAAAGCTCATGGTGATGCGGTAGCGCAGGGCGGAGGCGGAGCTGGTGCGTTTAATATTCCAGCCGATCTCAACTTTGGTGGGATAGTTGACGGTTTCCCCGTTGTAGTCGGTGGAGCTGTCGGCTATGCGCACATAGGTTTTGCCGGCGTACTGCTCATCCCATTCTTTTGTGCTTGAGATGGAGGAGGGGTCTGTGAAGCTGCTTTTGGTCAGCTCCTGGTTGGTGTCTAGGTCCGTGACTGTTACGTTTTTTAGCTGCTGGCCTTGTTTTAGCTCGTAGAGCTGGAACATTTGCGAATAGCTACGGGTGTCTTTGATGCGGATGGTGACGTCTTCGGTGACGTTTAGGTTGCGCTCAGCGGTGGCGTAAGCGCTGTAGTGTAGGTCTGTGTACAGGATGGGGGCGTTGTCGAATTTGGTTTTTTCGAGTTGTTTATAAAAATTGTTGCCCCAGGCGATGGCACTGACCACCGCGATCCCGAGTACTGCTGCCAGCGTCGCTTTAATTAGAGCTTTAAATAGCTCTCGGCTGATGCCTGCGCTTTGGTCCATGCCATAAGCGTATTAGGTAAGTGGGGTGCGGTATGGGCAAAAATGCCCAGGTGGTTTGTTCTTTGCCGACGACGACGCCGGGCCCAGGCTGGTAAAACAAAAAAATGGTGGGGGCATCAACCCTACAAGGATCAACACCCCCACCACCAAGAAACGGTTGGCAGTGCCCTACTCTCCCACAACCCACCAGTTGCAGTACCATCAGCGCAGAAAGGCTTAACTTCCAGGTTCGGAAAGGATACTGGGTGTAACCCCCTCGCTAAAACCACCAACACAACCAAACAAGCAACACCCCAAAAAAAGGAGGTGATCACTCACCAGTCAGTGAAACAATATATCCACTTAACAACCCAACCCACAAACCCCCAAACAAGGGGCCCGAGGCCGTGTTGGCCGTGAACCGCACAGTGGACGCAAACACCATCAAAAACAACACACCAACCAAAACCAGTCGATGCAACAAGAATTATTGTTAGTTATCGGTCAATTAGTACTAGTAAGCTGGTCACCTTACAATGTCTACACTCCTAGCCTATCAACCCGGTAATCTACCGGGAACCTCCCCCCAAACAAAATGGGACGGAAACCTAATCTCGAAGCTAGTTTCCCGCTTAGATGCTTTCAGCGGTTACCCATCCCGAACGTAGCAAACCAGCCATACCCCTGGCAGGATAACTGGCACACCAGAGGTTCGTCCGTCCCG
>ERZ1699261.253-NODE-253-length-14864-cov-2.992468_pt1 | contig 14864 bp, 8 predicted proteins | sample MGYA00581524_ERZ1699261 | MGnify/ENA primary metagenome ERZ1699261 (study PRJEB42319, sample SAMD00040338) | human oral metagenome | material: saliva | host: Homo sapiens | study: EMG produced TPA metagenomics assembly of PRJDB4115 data set (Metgenomic analysis of... | reverse complement strand
TGGCTTAGATAAGAACTCACCACATAACCTAGACAATCCTCTTGGACGTTTACCGGCATTACAACGAGAAAATGGCGAATGGCTTTATAATAGTTCACTTATAGCAGAATATCTCGATCACATTGGTACGCAACCTTCACTTTATGGAAACAGCGAGACTCGTTGGGAAATTCTCCGTTTACATTATTTAGCCGATGGTATTTTAGAGAATGAAATATCCGTAGCACCTGAAAAATGCCTTCGTCCACAAGCGCAATGGTGGCTTGAACGTCATCAGCAAATTTTTGACCGCACTGAGCGAAGCTTAATTGAACTCAAAAAAGCCATTGATAGTTTTGGTGAAGAATTAAATATCGGTACATTGAATGCCGTGTGTGCAATTGATTTTCTATTATTTCGCGATGCTTGGACTCATGCTTCACAACATGCAACCATCAAATCATTAAAAACATGGGCTGAAGCAATGAATCAACGCTATGATTGCTTAAAAAATACCTTACCAAAATAAGATTAAATTATGATTATTTTCAATAATGGCAAATACAAAAGTATTCTAGCCGCAGAAAAAGGCGAACTTGCGGAAATTGCTGAAACCGTGCAAAAAGACAAGGATTTCCGACCGCACTTTCATATTGCCCCACCAACTGGCTTGATGAATGATCCGAATGGTTTGATCTTCGATGGAGAGAAATATCATCTGTTCTATCAATGGTTTCCATTCGATGCAATTCACGGGATGAAACATTGGAAGCATTTAATCACGAAAGACTTCCAACATTACCAATCAGCGGATGATCTGATTCCTTGTGAACTTTTTGAGTCTCACGGCTGTTATTCGGGGGGGGCTTTAAAAGTCGGTGATAAATTGGCCATGTTCTACACTGGCAATACTCGTCGTCCAAGTGATAATCAACGCGTGCCTTATCAAAATTTAGCGATTTTCGATCTTAACGGGAAGTTGCTTAGCAAACGTCCGTTAATTGAAAATGCGCCAGAAGGTTATACAGAGCATGTTCGCGATCCTAAACCGTATTTAACTAAAGACGGCAAAATCCGTTTTATCTGCGGTGCACAGCGAGAAAACCTCACGGGAACAGCCATTATTTTTGAAATGGACAATCTTGAAGATACGCCTCGTTTATTAGGCGAGCTTTCCTTACCAGCTTTTGACAATACAAACGTGTTTATGTGGGAATGCCCTGACCTATTGAAGTTCGGTGATAAAGATGTCTTTATTTGGTCGCCACAAGGTAAAGTTCGAGAAGCACATCAATTCCAGAATAATTATCATGCGACTTATGCTGTGGGTAAATTAACGGATTTAACCTTTGAAGCAGAATATATTAGTGAGTTGGATCAAGGCTTTGATTTCTATGCCCCACAAACATTTGCTGGCTTAGATAACCAAACTCATGCCGTGCTTTTCGGTTGGATTGGTTTGCCAGATTTAACTTATCCAACAGACAAATTTAAATGGCACTCAGCTTTAACCTTACCAAGAGAATTGCGTTTAGAAGGTTCGAAAATTTATCAATGCCCGATTGATAAAATATACAAAAATCTTACCGCACGTTCTGCGCTTCATCTCAATGAAAAAGCGGATATTGCTAATTTAGATCGTGCGTATATTAAATTTGAGGCAAATAACCAAGCCTTTGACTTAACCTTCTTCCAAAATGAAAAAGGACAATCATTACGACTTTCTTATGAAAATGGCTTGGTTTGCTTAGATCGCAGTCAAAGCGAACAAACCGAATTAATGGAAAAATTCGATACCAAACGCTTCTGCGAAGTTGAAAATCTACAAACTGTCGAAATTTTCTTTGATCGTTCAATTATTGAAATTTTCTTTAATCAGGGTGAAAAAGCGATGACATCAAGATTTTTCATTGAGAACAGAGAAAATACAATAAGCTGTAGCCGTCCATTGGATTTAATGATTGGTTATTTACCAGCAATTCAATATGACAAATAATCAACTCAAGTGCGGTTAAAATTAACCGCACTTTTATTTCCAACTATGTTCTTTTATTAAGTAATGACTATGTTTGTTCAACAACAAAATGCAACACCATCTAATCTTGTAGCCTTCAATTTTCTATTGATCGCCTTTTTAACGGGGATTGCCTCTGCCTTTCAAACGCCGACCTTGAGTTTATATCTCTCTCAAGAGATTCAAGTTTCACCTTTTTTTGTAGGCTTGTTCTATTCAGTCAATGCCATTATTGGCATTATCTTGAGCCAAATTCTCGCAAAATATTCTGATAAGCAAGATGACCGTCGCAAAGTGATGATTGTTTGCTGTTTAATTGCTGTGCTTGGCTGTCTCATTTTTGCTTATAGTCGAAATTATTATGTGTTGATTATTATCGGTACCACGCTATTAGGGCTAGGTTCATCCGCTAATCCGCAATCTTTTGCTTTAGCGCGAGAATATGCTGAAAGTAGTCATCGTGAAGCGGTGATGTTCACCACAATTATGCGAACTCAAATCTCATTGGCTTGGATTGTTGGGCCACCGCTTTCTTTTTTCATTGCGTTAAACTGGGGCTTTGATTACATGTATTTGGTGGCAGGTTCTGCCTTTTTACTATGTGCAGGCGTCAGCAAATTATTGCCGAAAATTCCTCGTCAAAGTGCGGTTAAAAATCAAGAGATTTTAGACAATACGCCACCAAGAAAAAGTGTGATTTACTTGTTCATCGCTAATCTATTGCTTTGGACCTGTAACAGCATGTATCTCATTAATATGCCATTATTTGTGATTAATGAATTACATTTAAACAAAGAACTGGCGGGAACATTAATGGGAACGGCTGCAGGATTGGAAATTCCTGTGATGATATTTGCGGGCTATCTCACCAAATATTTTAGTAAAAAGCGCTTGATTGTGATTGCTTTAGTTTCAGGGCTCGCTTTCTATTCAAGCTTATTATTCGCTGAGCAAACTTGGCAGCTTATCGGATTACAAATACTTAATGCGATTTTTATCGGTATTACAGCCACGATTGGGATGGTGTATTTCCAAGACTTAATGCCGACTAAAATGGGCACAGCCACTACGCTATTCAGTAATGCGGCAAAAAGTAGCTGGATTATCGGAGGACCGATCGCCGGTATTATTGCGGAAATCTGGCATTACAATTCTGTTTTTTATGTCGCAGTGGCGTTAATTTTTATCAGCGTAGGCTGTATGTGGAAAGTCAAATCAGTTTAATGAAAATAAAAAAGTGCGGTCAATTTTGACCGCACTTTTTACTTTATATTATCGCCATGCTTTGAATTGATTAATCAATCCATTGGTTGAGCTATCATGGCTTGAAACATTCTCTTTGTCTGCCAATTCAGGAAGAATTCGATTTGCTAATTGTTTACCTAATTCCACGCCCCATTGGTCGAAACTAAAGATATTGAAAATAACACCTTGTGCAAAAATCTTGTGTTCGTACATTGCAATTAATGCGCCAAGAACAAATGGTGTCATTTTTTGCACTAAAATAGAGTTGGTCGGTTTGTTACCGGTAAAGACTTTAAATGGCACAATGTCTTTTACCTCATCCAACGATTTACCGGCTTTCACAAACTCTGCTTCAACTTCTTCTTTGGTTTTACCGAAAGCAAGTGCTTCAGTTTGTGCAAAGAAGTTTGATAACAATTTGCTGTGATGGTCACCTAATGGATTATGACTTTGTGCCGGCGCGATAAAATCACAAGGAATTAACATCGTACCTTGGTGAATCAATTGATAGAACGCATGCTGACCATTTGTACCCGGTTCCCCCCAAATAATTGGGCCAGTTTGATAATCACGGATAACATCGCCATTACGATCGACATATTTACCGTTTGATTCCATATTGCCTTGTTGGAAATAAGCCGCAAAACGGTGTAAATATTGGTCATAAGGTAAAATTGCCTCAGTTTGTGCACCGAGGAAATTGGTATTCCATAAACCGACTAACGCTAATGTAGCTGGAATATTTTTTTCTAATGGCGCAGTACGGAAATGTTTATCCATTTCATGCGCACCACTTAATAGTGCTTCAAAATTGTCAAAACCGATTGAAAGTGCGATTGAAAGACCGATTGCAGACATAAAGAATAACGGCCACCAACCCAATCCCAGAACTCAAACATATTGTTAGTATCAATACCAAATTCTGCTACCGCTTTACCATTGGTCGAAAGTGCGGCAAAGTGTTTTGCCACCGCGCTGCTATCTTTCGCTGCCGCCAATAACCAATCACGCGCAGAATTCGCATTGGTCATAGTTTCTTGTGTGGTAAAGGTTTTAGATGCGACTAAGAAAAGTGTGGTTTCAGGATTTACTTTTTTCAATGTTTCAGCGATATGTGTACCATCTACGTTTGAAACAAAGTGCATATTCAAGTGGTTTTTATAAGGACGAAGCGCTTCGGTCACCATATAAGGGCCTAAGTCCGAACCACCGATACCGATATTCACCACATCAGTAATTGCTTTTCCGGTATAACCTTTCCATTCACCTGAAATCACACGATCACAGAACGCGCTCATTTTCGCTAATACTGCATTCACTTCTGGCATCACATCTTTGCCATCTACATAGACAGGTGTATTTGAACGGTTACGAAGTGCGGTATGTAATACAGCTCGATTTTCTGTGCGATTAATTTTCTCTCCTGTAAACATAGCATTAATCGCTTCATCTAATGCAGACTCTTTGGCTAATTGACGAAGCAATTTGAGGGTTTCTTGGTTAATTTTATTTTTTGAAAAATCCACTAAGATTTGATTTTCAAAACTTAAAGAATAATCGTTAAAACGATTTTGTTCTTGTTTGAACAAATCAGCAATCGTGGTATTAGCTAGTTGAGATTGATGAGCTTCAAGTGCTTTCCAAGCTTGTGTATTGGTTGGGTTGATGTTTTTCATGAATATTTCCTTTTAAAAATTGAATTCTTTACATTTTTGCTTTCTTACAAAACAATTAATCGACATATTCTGTTATAACACGAGGGGTTAATTTTGTAATCAATTCATAGCTTAAAATACCACTGTATTTAGCTACCGTTTCAATTGGTAATTCCTTACCCCATAAGATCACTTCATCACCGACTTTATCTTGGCTATCTGCACCTAAATCGACCGTTAGCATATCCATTGAGACACGACCAACAATAGGAACAATACGACCATTTAGATAAACTGGCGTACCTTCTGGCACATCACGCGGATATCCATCACCGTAACCAATAGCGACGACACCAATTTTAGTATCTTTCGGACTGGTCCAAATACCGCCATAGCCAACAGGTTCACCTTTTTTATGTTCACGTACAGCAAGCAAAGATGACGTTAAATTCATCACGGGAGTTAAACCAAATTCAGCACCGACAGTATCTGTTGGTGAAATACCATACATAATAATCCCTGGACGAATGCAATCTAAATGGGCTTCTGACCAGAATAGAATCCCACCTGATGCGGCAATGGTTCGCTCTCCCTCTTTATTTTTTGTGGCTTGAAGAAAACGATCTAACTGAACTTGAGTGTAATCTGAATCTAACTCATCAGCACGGCTAAAATGACTCACAAAACCTAAGTGCGGTTGAATTTGAGGAAGTTTTTTCAGCTCTTGATAAAAATAATCCACTTCATCAAGCGACACACCTAAACGGTGCATACCGGTATCAATTTTTAACCAGACTTTAATTGGACTTGGTACTACAGCTCGTTTTAATGCTTCAAGCTGTTCACGGTTATGAACCACCGTCTCAATATTATTTACTGCAATAATAGGCAGATCTTTTTCATCAAAAAAGCCTTCTAGCAATAAGATCGGCTTAATAATACCGTTGGAGCGTAAAGATAACGCCTCTTCCAAACGTGCTACAGCAAAACAATCCACCATGCTTTCTAAAGCAGATGAGACAAACACCACACCGTGACCATATGCGTTTGCTTTTACCACGGCAATAATTTTGCTGTGTGGTGCTTTTTCTTTAATAACTTGTAAATTATGTTTTAGGGCAAGCGAACTGATTTTCGCTGTTGCCGGTTTTACGTTCATTTTTCTAATCCGTTATCTCTTGCCTAATAATCATCTCTGTATTCACGCTGTTCGGCAAGGTTATCAAAGCGTGAGAATTGACCGTTAAATGCTAAACGTACACGACCAATCGGACCGTTACGTTGTTTACCGATAATGATTTCAGCAACACCTTTATCTTCAGAATTATCGTTATACACTTCGTCACGATAAATAAACATGATCAAGTCAGCATCCTGCTCAATAGAGCCTGATTCACGCAAGTCCGAGTTTACTGGGCGCTTATCTGCACGTTGTTCCAACGTACGGTTAAGCTGGGAAAGAGCTACAACGGGGACTTCTAATTCTTTCGCTAAGGCTTTTAAAGAACGTGAAATCTCAGCAATCTCTAAGGTTCGGTTGTCTGAGAATGCCGGTGCACGCATTAACTGAAGGTAATCCACCATAATCATGCTCAAACCATTGTTTTCGCGGTACACACGACGTGCTCGAGAGCGCAATTCTGTTGGAGTTAAACCTGATGAATCATCAATATAAAGATTATTTTTTTGTTTAAACATCCCAAACACGCTGGCAATTTTGCTCCATTCCGTTTCATCCAAATTTTGACCAGTACGAATTTTGGTTTGGTCCACTCGAGCAAGAGAGGCAATCATACGCATCATGATTTGTTCCGCAGGCATCTCTAAACTGAATACCAACACAGGCTTATCACTTGCCATGGCGGCATTTTCACAAAGGTTCATCGCAAACGTGGTTTTACCCATAGAAGGACGTGCAGCGACAATGATGAGGTCTGAAGGCTGTAAACCTGCTGTTTTCTTATCTAAGTCAACAAAGCCCGTTGTGACGCCTGTCACACCGCTATGATTTTCAAGCTTACTTAAGGTATCAATTCGAGCAATAGTACTTTCCAACACGCTGATCACATTTTGAGGTCCTTCAGTTGAAGAGCTACGTTTTTCAGCAATAGCAAACACTTCTCTTTCAGCTTCATCCAACACCATTTTGATGTCTTTGCCTTTCGGAGAATAGCTGTTTTCTGCGATACGATTTCCCACTGCAATAAGCTCACGTAAAATCGCTTTTTCGCGCACGATTTCAGCATAAGCCAAAATATTAATGGCATTTGGAGTATTATTAGAAAGATCCGCTAAATAAGCAAAACCGCCTACGGAATCACTAATACCTTTCGCTTTAAGGGCTTGATCAAGGGTGATTAAATCAATCGGTGTTTGGTTACGCATTAATTCTTCCATGGTTTGGAAGATTGCTTTATGCGCAAAAGTATAAAAATCCTCAGCAATCACTCTTTCTGCAATACCATCCCAATGTTGATTACTCAACATAATGCCGCCAAGTACGGCTTGTTCAGCTTCAGTAGAGTGAGGCGGGATGCTAACTTGTTCAGTTTTCTGATCAGGAGATTGGATTTGTCGTTGTGAGGCCATAAGGATTTCAATTTAAACTAAAAAACTGTGCTTATGATACCGCAAATACGAGGTGGTTTTAAGAAAAAAGTGCGGTCAATATTTTCAATATTTTAGACATAAAAAAACGGTGGAAAAATCCACCGCTCTTTTTTATTCAGTAATGTTGATTATTCAACCGTTAAAGTACGACATACGTTAGTTGTACCTTCAGATTCATCACCTTGTGTTAATAAAACAAGATCACCTGAAACTAAATAACCTTTTTCTTTTAATAGGTTAATCGCTGCTTTTGCACCTGCAGAGCTACGAGATTCACCATCAAAATGAACGGGTGTTACACCACGGTATAATGCACAACGGTTTAATGTTTCTTGAACACGAGAAAGTGCAAAGATTGGTAAACCTGAGCTGATACGTGACATTAATAGTGGCGTACGACCAGAGTGGCTTAATGTGATGATTGCTGCAATACCGCTTAAGTGGTTTGCTGCATACATGGCAGACATCGCTACAGATTCTGCAATATCACTGAACTCACGATCTAAACGGTGCTTAGAAATATTGATGCTTGGCATTTTTTCTGCACCTAAACATACGCGAGCCATTGTCGCCACAGTTTCAGCTGGATATTGACCTGCAGCAGTTTCTGCTGAAAGCATTACCGCATCAGTACCATCTAATACCGCATTTGCCACGTCCATCACTTCTGCACGAGTTGGCATTGGGTTGCTGATCATTGACTCCATCATTTGAGTTGCAGTGATTACCGCACGGTTTAATTGACGTGAACGACGAATTAATTTTTTCTGTACGCCAACTAATTCAGGGTCACCGATTTCAACACCTAAGTCACCACGTGCAACCATGATCACATCAGAAGCTAGGATGATATCATCCATGGCTGCTTCATCAACTACGGTTTCAGCACGTTCAACTTTAGCAACGATTTTCGCTTCTAAACCAGCTTGTTTTGCTAATTCACGCGCATAGTTTAAATCTGCACTTGAACGTGGGAAAGATACCGCTAAGAAATCTACACCGATACGAGCTGCAGTGATGATATCTGCTTTATCTTTTTCAGTTAATGCATCTGCAGATAAGCCACCACCTAATTTGTTGATCCCTTTATTGTTTGATAATGGACCACCAACAGTCACTTCAGTAAATACTTTTGCACCTTCAGTAGAAAGCACTTTTAATTGAACACGGCCGTCATCTAATAAAAGAATATCGCCTGGCACAACATCTTGTGGAAGTGTTTTATAGTCTAAACCAACGGCTTCTTGATTACCTTCACCTTTTGGTAATTCCGCATCAAGAATAAATTTATCACCAACATTTAAGAAAATTTTGCCGTCTTTAAAAGTAGAAACACGAATTTTAGGACCTTGTAAGTCACCTAAAATTGCCACGGTTTTACCTAATTTTTTCGCGATCGAACGAACACGCTCAGCACGCTCAATATGATCATCTGGTGTACCGTGAGAAAAGTTCATACGCACAACATTAGCGCCAGCTGCGATAATTTTTTCAAGATTGTTATCGCGGTCTGTAGCTGGACCCATTGTACATACAATCTTCGTTCTTCTTAATTTTCTAGACATTATCTAAACTCCACAAATGGTTACAATTTTACTTAAAGCTTTTTTAAATTTCGGCTCATCCGAGATAAAAAACGTTGCGCATTATACGCTTAAACCTACACAAAATCAAAATAACTACTGAGACTTTTTAAATCAGATTTTGGTTATTTTTTTAGCAGCTAAATTTAACTTAAAACAAATCCTCTTGTTTTCATCCTTAAAACTGTTTATCATCTGCCACATCTTTTACGCGACTATAGCTCAGTTGGTTAGAGCACCACCTTGACATGGTGGGGGTCACTGGTTCGAGTCCAGCTAGTCGCACCATGTTGCAATCCCAAGCTTTTTAGCTTGGGATTTTTTCTTTTTATCCCCCTCTTAATTTGAAGAAAAGCTTTCTAAACAACTATTACTCAAATGAAAATAATTTTCATTGATCGACGAAAACGTTTTCGCTATACTTGCGCCTCTTTTATTATCTATCGGGTTATATATCGGAACACAATTATGAAATTTAAATTAAGTCTTATTTCAACTGCACTTTTGGCGAGTTTCTCCGCGTCTACTTTTGCGGAAACTGAACAAGCCGCAAATACAAACACCGAAGTACTTGAGCAAATCAATGTTCAAGATACGGGTATCAAACAAAATGGTTATCAAACAACCGGGACATCCGTTGTATCAAAAGCTGAAGTGCCTGTATTCGACACACCAAACACAGTAAATATTCTTTCAACTAAACTATTGGAAGATCGCAAGCCTGAATCACTCATTGATGCACTTTATAACGTTAGTGGTGTGAGCCAAGCCAACACCTTAGGTGGTATGTTTGACTCTATTCAAAAACGTGGTTTTGGTGGAAACCGTGACAACTCAATTATGCGTAACGGTTTACAAGCTGGCCCAGCTAAAAACTTTAGCGCGACAACTGAAACCGTTGAAGTTTTAAAAGGGCCTGCATCTGTGCTTTATGGTATTCAAGATCCAGGTGGCGTGGTCAATATCATTACTAAAAAACCACAACAAACACCTCGCTATGTCATTGGTGGAACTTTAGGTAATCATAGCCTATGGGGAACGCAATTAGATTTCACTGGGGGTTTAGGAAATGGTTTTGCTTACCGCTTTATCTATGACAAACAAGAAAAAGACTACTGGCGTAATTTTGGCAAAGTGAAAAACACGACTTACGCACCATCACTTTCTTGGGAAAATGATAAAACTAAAGTACTTCTTTCTTATGAACACAAAGATATTCTTGAGCCATTTGATCGTGGTACAAATCTTTTAACGGCAACTAATGCATTACCGGATATCCCTGTATCACGTCGTTTAGATGAACCAAATAATGAAACTACGGCAAAAACCGATAATATCGATTTCAAAATTGAACACAAATTAAGTGATGGTTGGAAATTAAATGCGGGTTATAGCTATGCGCGTTACAAATATTTCTACGATCAAGCTCGCATCACTAATATTAACGTTAAAACTCGTACAGCCCGTCGTGCGATTGAACAGCAACAAGGCGATCAACGTGTTCATAGTGGTACATTAAATATCGTTGGTGAATTTGGTATTGGTGATATTGCTAACCGTTTTGTAGCCGGTGTGGATGTCATGCGTAATATCCGTGATATTGGACCAATTTATAACCAAGGTATTACAAAGTCAGATATCAATATTGATCATCCAAACTATACCAGCCCTGTTGCAGAACATAAAAATGGTAACGGCAACGCTTACCAATATAACCATCTCAAAACCGTTGGTGTTTATATTCAAGATACCGCTTACTTTACAGATAACTTTATCATGACAGGTGGTTTACGTTATGAGTACTTTGATCAATTTGCAGGACGTCATTGTTTAAATGCAGCAAACTGTAAAAAAGGTCAAAATCTAACAAGAACAGGAAATACTGATCAGCACGATGGTAAATTATTGTATCAATTAGGTGCCGTATATAAATTTACGCCACATATTGCGACCTTTGCAAACTATTCGGAGTCTTTCCGTCCACAAATGAGTGTGGCAACACCTGTTAGCGGAGATTTAAAACCAGAACAAGGTAAATCTTTTGAAATTGGTGCAAAATACGAAAACTCTGGCTTCAACGCGACACTTGCATTATTCAATATCACCAAACGTAATGTGGCAGAAGCCGTTGGTTCGGGTTCAAATGCACAATTAAATATCGTCGGCAAACAACGTTCTCGCGGTGTGGAATTCGATCTAAATGGTCAAATTACTGATAATCTAAGCGTGGCGGCTAACTATACCTACACCAAGGTAAAATCACTTGAAAATGAACTTTATCCTGATGCGGTAAATCAACAACTTTCAGGTGTACCAAAACATCAAGCTTCTCTATTCTTAGCTTATAACGTAGGTGAATTTGATTTTGGTAACATCCGTGTTGGTGGTGGTGCTCGTTATTTAGGTTCTTGGCATGCTTATAACAGTGATTACACAAAAGCATACAAATTACCTCATGCCGTGGTATATGATGCCTTTATTGCTTACGATACCAAAATCTCTGGCAAGAAAGTATCCTTCCAACTTAACGGTAAAAACTTAACAGATAAAACTTACTATCCATCCACCTCTGGTAACGCAACAAACACGTTAATCCCTGTTGCATTAGGTTATGGACGTGAATTTATCTTCAACACGAAAGTTGAGTTTTAATTGAGCGCACAATACGAGGGCGAATCATTTCGCCCTTTTTTTCGTTTTTTACTTTATGGATAATCAATGAATTGGCAAACTGAACTTAACTCAAGTTTAAGCTGGATTTTGACCGCACTTTTCTGGGTGATTGTGTGCTTTAGCGTGACGACACTGGCACTCAAACAAACCACATTTGGTCAAAAGTTTTGGCATATTGCATCCCCTTCGATTAATCGCCGTAACAGCATCAAAATCATCGTTATGCTACTGGTGTTGTTTACCATGATTTTATTAGAAGTGCGCTTCAGCGTACTCAACTCTTTTTTCTATAATGGGCTTTATAGCTCCATGCAGGAATTAGATGCGGATAAGTTTTGGTTCTTTGCAAAACTGAATGCCCTCTTAGTATTGGTACAAGTTATCCACTCCATCGCCGATTATTTCTTGCAACAAGTATTTGAAATCCGTTGGTTGGAAAGCTTGAATAAAGTCCTTGTTAAACGATGGTTAGAAAATAAAAAATACTATCGCCTCAAATACGAAAAAGATCTGCCCGATAATATTGATCAACGTATTGAACAAGATGCACGTGAATTTATCAGTAGCACTGTAAAAATTGTGCGGGGCATGATTAATTCGATCCTGACTACCATTGAATTCACGATCATTCTTTGGTCACTTTCTGGAATATTAAGTCTTTTTGGCTTGAATATCGAAAAAGGCGTCGTTTTCTTTATTTATGCTTTTATTATCCTCGCAACACTGATGTCTGTTTGGATTGGTCATCCGTTGATCAAACTGAACTTCAATAAAGAAAAACTCAATGGTGACTACCGTTATTCTTTAATTCGAGTGCGAGATAATGCGGAAAGTATCGCGTTCTATCAAGGTGAACAGCAAGAACAGCATTTACTGAAAAACAAATTTGCCGAAATCATTCATAACCGTTGGGCAATTGTGTTGAGAATGTTGGGATTAGATGGCTTTAATGGAAGTGTCACGCGTGTTGCAAAACTTTTACCGTTAATGCTGCAAGCGCCTCGTTTTTTCACTGGACAAATCAAACTGGGTGATATGCACCAAACTGTGCAAGCATTTAACCGATTAATGACCGCACTTTCCTTCTTCCGTTTGTTCTATGAGGAATTTACGCTCTACCAAGCACGTTTAAATCGTCTTTATGGTTTTATGACGAAGTTGGATGAATTAGATCATTCAGAGGTTCATCAACCCATGAAATGTTCTAACCGTGTTGCATTATCAAATTTTGGTATTAAAAATGACCAAGGCAGATTGTTGCTTAATAACTTAAATATTGAATTAAAAAATGGTGATGCTTTATTAATTCAAGGTCCATCTGGCACAGGGAAAACCTCTCTATTAAAAGCGATGGCGGGAATTTATCCTTTTGAGACAGTTGGCTTAGTAGAACACCCTTGTGTGACCAGTTTGTTCCTACCGCAACGTCCTTATATGCCACAAGGCTCGTTACGTGAAGCGATTTGCTATCCAGATATTGATCCTTATCATCCTGAATTGGAAAAAACACTGACTGATTGTTGTTTGGATAAATATCTTCATAGCTTAGATGTAGATAACGATTGGCAGGCAATTTTGTCGCCAGGTGAATTACAGCGTGTGGCATTTATTCGTATTTTACTGACGAAGCCTGAAGTCGTCTTTTTAGATGAAACCACATCAGCACTTGATGAGCCAACCGAGTATCTCCTTTATAAAACGATTAAAGAACGGTTACCCAATATGATCATTCTGAGCGTGGGTCATCGTGGCACATTGCATCAATTCCATAACAAACAATTGGATTTGGCTGTCTGCATCGTCTAAATCACAAAAGGCTAAATTATATTTAGCCTTTTCTTTTTATAAGGCCTATACTGCTACCTAGAACTTGCACAATGCTTGCTACACACCCCAATCCCCCCTATAATTCCCCCAATTTTTCTAATTCCATTTTCACAATGTCAAATAAAACCATTGCAAAAAATACGCTATTTCTCTACATCCGAATGCTTTTCAACATGGGAGCCATGCTGTATATCTCTCGTGTGGTATTACAGGTTTTGGGAGTAGAAGATTTTGGTATCTATAACATTGTGATGGGCGTTGTGGTCTTATTTTCCTTTTTTAATGGCACAATGACCGCCACTACTCAGCGTTTTATTAACGTAGAAAAAGCCTCGAATGACATTCAACGTGTCAATAAAGTCTTTAATATTAGTATCTTAAATCACCTACTCATTATTTTTATCGTATTAGTGTTAGCTGAAACCGTTGGTTTATGGTTTTTAAATCACAAATTGGTGATTCCCTCTGAACGCTTGCAAGCTGCGAACATCGTTTACCAATTAGCGTTAATTATTGCTCTGGTTGAAATCATCAAAGTGCCATTCAATGCCATGATTGTTGCACACGAGAAAATGGGATTCTATGCGTGGTTGGGATTAGGTGAAACCATTTTAAAACTGACCTCTGTCTTTATCTTAAGCCACATTACGCATTACGATAAGTTAATTACTTATGGTTGCTTATTGCTTTCAGTCAGCTTAATTGTGCTCTCTCTTTATGTGTTATTCACTAAATATTATTTCAAAGAAGCCGCACGTTTCCGTTTATATAAAGATTTAAGCAAAACCAAAGAAATGGTGAGTTTTTCCGGTTGGATGCTTATGGGACAAGTTGCCTATGTGGGTTCGACCCAAGGCTTGAACATGGTATCAAACTTATTCTTTGGTGTGGCAGTCAACGCAGCTGTCGCCATTGCGACACAGGTAGAAGGTGCTGTTTATAGTTTTGTAAATAATTTCCAAATGGCAGCTAATCCGCAGTTGGTTCAGTCTTATGCGGCAAAAGATTACGATCGCAATCGCCAATTAATTCTTGGTATTTCAAAATATTCACTTTATTTAATGGCGATTCTCTCGGCACCTGTATTGTATTTCACCCATACCTTATTGACATTTTGGCTAGGTGATCATCTTCCGCAATATACTGAACAACTTGTACAAGCTATTATTGCTTGCTTATTGATCAGTGCAATGGCTGGCGCATTTTGGATGAGTGCATTAGCCATTGGCACATCTACCGTAAAACAATACAATATCATCGTTGCGTTAATCGATCTTT
>ERZ1699261.204-NODE-204-length-16664-cov-4.970490_pt1 | contig 16664 bp, 22 predicted proteins | sample MGYA00581524_ERZ1699261 | MGnify/ENA primary metagenome ERZ1699261 (study PRJEB42319, sample SAMD00040338) | human oral metagenome | material: saliva | host: Homo sapiens | study: EMG produced TPA metagenomics assembly of PRJDB4115 data set (Metgenomic analysis of... | reverse complement strand
CAGATGATCCAGAGGATGAGGACGCCTACGAAGAAGATCCAGCTCTTTCTTATGATGATGAAAATCCAGACGATGAGAAGAACGAAGTAGAAGCCTACGACGCTGAAATCAACGAAATCGCACCAGATGATCTTGGGGAAGATGTCGATCTCGTTGAAGAAGATGACGAAGATTCTGAGGAAGAAGAAGAATAATATCAAACAACAAGGGAATTCCCTTGTTGTTTTTCTTTTCTGCAGTAGAACTATAAATCTAGCAAAGAGTAAGTGGTAAGAGTTTTTAGAAAATCAAATAATTCAATATTTTTAGGAGAACAGAGAAATCTGTTCTCTTTTTTGTTCGCTTAAAATTCTATTTGAAAGGAGTTCAACGATGTTAGGATTAGAGATTGTAATGAATTTAGACACGTTAGAAATCTTTGACGTTATCGATCATGATAAGAATGGAAACAGCGAACAAGCGCCTACAACCATCCAGTTAAGCTTATTTGACTCAATGACGTGCATTTGACAGAAGGAGATATATTAGGATGGACAGAGAAGCGCTATACAATGAATTAATTCAAAGCGAACCATTAGGTTTCATTGATCCCTTTTCTGACCTTGGCGAATTCGATCCTCTTCAGCTGAAATTTAAACAACCCGTAAAGGACTTAGTGAATCGATATTCAGGGCAGCCTTACAGTTTGGTCTGGCAACATAAAATTATGGAAATGCGGAAGTTGTTTATTGATTATCAGATAGCATTAAATGAAGAAGATAAGCAGATTAACTTCCAGCGAAGAACAAGAAGCGAAGAGTCCAAAGAACACGCTACAACTATTGTAACAACCTACTTGAAATTGGGATTTAGTTTTAAAGAGATTGAGAAGCGTGTTTCTTTATCTTACAAACAACTTCGTCGAGGATGGAAAAGAAGTGATCACATAATGACACATCCTCCTGAATTTTATAGTAAAGGAGACTTATCTGAAGGTTACTGTTTACCGAGTAAAAAGTTACCTAAAAGCATGAGAATAAACGAGGGATAGAAAATGGAAACTGGGATTTGTAGAAGATGTGGTTGTAAGTGGAATACAGCCTGCGTTGATGAAATGTATGGTTCTTGTTGGTGGGTAGATAAAAATAGAACGCTGTGTAGTCACTGTTTTTATGGTTTTAATAATGAATCTTGTCAGACAAAAGTTTATTACAGACCAGGCCATGATTGGCTTGAGAGAGATTGGGAATTTGCAGGTGCTGAGGAGCTATTATCTCTATGGATAAACTTTATAATTTATGGAAGCCTAGAAATAGGTGTGAGGAAAAATAATGAAAAACACAGAAACAAATAAAGATTTTACGAATTTTGATTTTAAAAGCGTGGAAAGCGCTTTTGGGATGCCGATGCGTTACGCAAACAATTCATCGCATTTGGTAGCTTGCTTGGAGAAAAGTAAGCTGATGTTAGATGACATTTTTCAAGAGAAAATAAATTTTCTCTTAAACGGTCTGTTTTACGCAGACGGAGAGGTGAAAAAGAGCTTGTTTATCGAAGAAAATATGAGCGTTTTTTTCGAGTTGAAAAAGTGTGTTTATGATGCACACATTAAGAGCTTAAATAAAATTTAAGTGTTAAAATAAAAAACCTCAGAAGAGGGTAGGTTGGCGCCATATATTATAAGTATACTTGACTTCAAACTATAACTAGTGAAGGGATATGAGAGTCCTAAAAACCATGAAAAAGATTGATTTATTAAAATGCTTATCCATCATCACAAAAGACGGATTAAGAACTCAAAAATTTAAGAATAGCCATCTACAGCTCATCTCTTCAGCTGAAGAAGGAAGACGAGGCTCTCTGTATTTGCTTATCGTTCAAAAGCGAATATGGTGAAAGCACGTGGTGTTGTTTTAACCTCTGTCGAATCATTGCTGGAGAATCAGGATCAGTTTACACACTGGACTCCTAACGTATATTGCTATGGAAGCTATAGCGATGCTGGACGACGGATTACACGTGGCCACTCTGAAGATAATCTTAGACAGATTAACACATTCTACATTGACTTTGATATTACCTCTTCAGCTGAAGAAATGACGACAGGAGATATTTTAACTGCTTCCCTGGAGTTAGGTTTTATGCCGACGTTGATTCTAAAATCTGATAAGGGATTTCAAGCCTATTTTGTCCTCTCAGAATCAGCTTATGTTACAGTTCATTCTCAATTTCGAGTGGTGAAGGTGGCCAAAGCTATCTCTCAAAATTTGAGAAATTACTTTGCTCAATCTTTACCAGTAGATATGACCTGTAACCATTTTGGGATTGCTCGGATTCCTCGAACTGATAACGTTGAATTCTTTGATGCTGACTATACTTATTCGTTTCAGGAGTGGTTAGATTGGTCAATGAAGCAATCAGACCTTCCCTTCCCAAGTAAAAAGCCAAATTTGACGGTTATTTCAGGTTCTGAAGGGGTAAAACAGATTGATGAACCCTGGTATCAATTGTTGATGAGAGAGGGAAATATCAAGGGTGGAAAAGCCTTGATGGGAAGAAACAACGTTCTTTTCACGCTGGCTTTAGCTAACTTCTCTTCAGGAATCGTTCAGGAAGAGTGTGAGGAGGTTCTTTCTAGTTTTAATGCAAATCTAGACGAACCACTCTCTTCAGCTGAATATCATAAGATTATCACAAGCGCCTACTCAGGAAAATATGAAGCTGCTAGTCGTGACTATGTAATGACTTTATGTAAAGCATGGGTCAATCAGGAACTCAAGGCTTCAGATCTCTTTGTGAAGCAACGTTGGTACAAGTTTAAGAAGAAACGTGCTGACAGAAAGAATAGTCATCTTCATGAATGGAAAACAGACGTAATGGCCTATTTAGAAGGCTTCTATCAATCTGAGGTTCCATTTATTCAGACGACAAAAAAAGAGATACGAGAGAAGTTGAACATTCCTGAGCGTTCATTAGACAAAGTATTGAAGGTTCTCAAAACAGAACAAAAGATCTTCTTCACAGTCAAACATGGCCGTGGAGGAGGCATCAGATTAGCCTCTATCAAAGCAATCTTACTTTCCCTTATCCAGGTAAAGAAAGAACGTCAGGAAGCTTATATGGCCAACATTGCCACTTTCTTTGAAGAAAGTATAGAGTTCACTCAGAGAGTGATAGAAAGGGTTAAAGATGGGTTTAAACAAACACAACAAATATCTCTATTCGAACTTGATATTGGATAATTTTAAAAACCCGTAAACTGCCTTACATTTATATCTACGATTATTATAAAGATATACATGTATATAAAATAACTTAAGGAGGAATGATATGATTTTGATTTTAGTTGGATTGTTTAGTCTTATATTTGTAGGAGGATTTTTCTTAGTTCTCTCACTTATAGGGATTCGTCAACAAGTTCGTTTTGAAAACGGATATGATGCTGAGTTAGAGACAGATCAGCTGGCAATGATTAGCCAAAATAGAAAGTGAGAAAAAGAATGAAGTACGTAATTTTCAGTTTTGAATTAGGTGACTATATTTGTAATGGGGAGAATAAAGTTTTAGTTTTTGATACTTTGGGACTAGCATTTCAGTATCTTCAAAAACATTATCGAAAGCCACTTCCTGAACAAAGAAAAAAGAGATTGATTCACTATCCAGATGTGTATCAAGCTCCGTTTAGACTTCTAAAAGTTTGTTAGGAAGGAGACAGGTTGATGTCAGAGTTATTCAAAATTATCCGTGGATACTACCTAACAGGAGTTGGACAAGAACCATTGGCTTATTATTTTAAACTTTCATCGGATAACTTAAAATTTGAGTCTATTTCTGCAGGGGATGTAGCTTTAACTTTTTATCAAAACGAGGAGAGTATTTCTAGCATTCCAGCGATTATTAGAGTAGATAGTGTTATCTCGAATGATAAAATGATTTCAGATTATCTGCAGGAGGAGTTGAGAGATCACTATCCAATGTTGCCAATTGTCCGTGTATTGGATTCCGAGGAATTTGATCCTTTACTTTTTCAAGAAGTGATGACAACGTTCACTAACTTGAAATCAGAAATAAAAGAATTAGCCAAGATTGATTATGTTCAAGGATCCATATTTGATTTTATGGATGAGGAGGAAATAGGATGAGAGAGCTTTTTAGACACATTAAGTTAGCTGTAGGGGCTATTCTTGTCATTTTAGTTGTGAGTCTCGCAGTTCTAGGAGGGTATAGGGTGTATAAAGATCATTTTATCTTAGATTACGATCCTCACCTTACTCAGAAGGAATACCAGAATACTGTACTTGATCAAAATGTAAATCTAGTATTTTATAAAAAAGATTGTCCTTACTGTCAGGTTGGAAAAAGTGTAGTTGTAGATGCAGCCAATAAAGGTTCCTATCCAACATTTTACATTGATACTCAGACAGAAGAAGGTCAAAAGTTGGTAGAAAAATACCAGGTTGAAAAAGCTCCAACTATCATCAAGATTCGTAAGGGAAAAATAAAGAAATATCTATATGCTTCAAGAGATTCAGAGGAAAAGATTGTAGCAGATGAGAAAGGAATCCAGGAGGCCATAAATGACTAAAAGGGTAAAGCTAAGTAAATGGGCCGAGACAGCTTTTCAAAATGATTGGGAACTGTGGCGTACTAGGACAAATGAAGGAATGGTTGTTTTAGGAAAATTATCAGATGGAACGTTTACCCTACATCGTTTTAATGATGAGGGAGGACAACTAACACATATTTCGCATGATGAAGCTCTTTGGCTAACATTGGATTTGGCACCTGAAAAGTTAGGCTGTATTTAAGGAGGTAGTATGTATCAAATTTTAAATGCTATTGCGCATGGCGTGGTTGGAACTATCTTGATTGCGATCTGGTTCGTACCGCTCTTCAGGATAACTATATGTGATAACTTTGGAAATGAAATCAAAACGAAAAGGCTGCCATTGGCGTTCTTAATGCTACTAAAAAGTGTTTGGCCGAAAAGTAAGGTTTCATTTATTTGGAAAGGATATAAGAGGAATGAGAAGAACTAAATCACCTAGTTTGAAGCAAAAAAGAGCTAACAAACATTTAAGAGGTATAAAAAATTACACGCTATCGAGTGAACAAAAAGGTTTCGACGATGTATCAACTTTTGATATGTTGTTTGCAACAAATGTGAAGTATCGAGTTTTTGCAATTTTAGGAGGTGTATCTGGTTTTATTTCGCTAGTTTTAGTATCAGTAAATCTCTTTTTAGGATTTAATGCGTATGTAATTGTAAATTTAGTTAATATGAGTCCAACTTTTCTTAAATTAGTAGGAGTAAAAGAAGTTTCTTTTATGACAGTCTTTGAATCATTTTATTTTGGAAGTGTCGAGTTAATGAGAGATATGTTTGCAACTATTTTTGTAGCTATTATAGTTTTTTCTTTATCATTATTTATAATTTGGGCTACTGAAAAAAAGACTGATATAAACTCTTTAACATATCAGTATTATGAAAAAATCAGGAAGGAGAAATAAAATGTCTACTTTAATCGAAATATCCAAACGATGGATTGAAAAGATAAAAACTAGCCCAATTTTGAAACCATTTATTAAGACTAAAGTTTGGTTTCAAGAGAATATTATTAAGAGAAAACTAGTTATTTTCTCAATGTTGTTTGTGACCTGGTTAACCCTTTTGATGGGAGCAATTTTCTCGCCACAAAGACAAACTTATACTTCAGAACAACTCAAAACAAAGCAGGTTTTTGCGAATGGCAGTGGTGAGATGAAACTGGTCAGCCAGGAATATTCACCAGATACTGGAATTATCGTTTTACAATTTGAGACGAAAGATGCTACGACTTCGATAGATCGGGGCATCGATGCCAAACGATTGAAATGGAAACTCTATGCGCAACATAAAGACTCAAAAATAGAGATGGATGTTGTGCCAATCATTGATAATAAAGTATCAGTTATTATTAAAGGAGTTCCGAAGAATTTTGGTGCATTTGCGATCGATGTGACGAATCAGACAGTCTCTTCTAGCTCAATTGATGTGAATATTTCATCTCCATCCAGTGATTCTAAAAAGGTTTCTCAGAAGAAATCTGGAGAAGACGACACTGTACAGTTTTTTGTAACTCCTCAAAATCCTCAGCTTGAAATCAAAGCTATTGAGGTTGTCTCCAGAGAAGAATTTACTCTTCAGGAAATCGAAAAAGAGATCAATTTCCAGAATGAACAGTCTCAAAAATTGACAACATCAATTGCTCAATTGAAGGAATCAATTGAAGATGATAATTCACGAAAAGCGAGTCTTCAAGCAGAAGCAAAATATCTAACAGGTGATGATCTCGAAGCCAATCAAAAGAATATTGCTACGCTGGATACAAACATTGAAACGAAGAATAGAACCATTGAAACAGCCTATAAAAACATTGAAAAGTTGAAGGCTAAATTGGAGTCTTTGGACAAGAAAAAACAGGCAGTTAAAGATGGAACATTTGAATTTTCAAACCCTATTGAAACTGTAGAAATGAATTAAAGTGAGGTAAAATGAAATGAAATCAAAGAAAAGTTTTAAAAAGCTTTACCATGTAATGTTTTTTATAATGATTGATTGTTGCTTCACTCTATATATTTTACTTACTGTGTCGGCCTTTCTTACTTATCAGTGGTTTGTAAATCTTAACTCTTCTACAATTCTTTATTATTACGATACCATGAGTGTACTATGGTTTAGTATTTTAATTTCTACAATTTTGACAAAGATATTATATCGTCCATTGTTAAGCTCTATTTGGTTCCAACCCTTGTGGGAGAAGATAAACGATAGTGAATAAAGAGAATGAATCTCCTTAATTTTTGAATTAAGGGGGTTTATTTTTTATGATTGTCCCTTTAAAAAATTTTTTTTAGTTATCTTTTATACTAGAATCAATCAAAAAAAGAAAGGCAGAAAAATGAAAGAACAACTTAAATTAGCACCAAGGGAGAATCAACCAGTTAGAAAGCATCGTACTGTATTCACAAGTACAAAAGGTTTGCTTAGAAAACAAAAATGGGTTGCGCTGGATATTGATGAATATGGAATAACCTATCATAGTAATCCAGGGTATAAAGGAGAAATGTTTTCTTCAATGTACCTCGTTCTACAGGAAATTAAAATTAATGAACGTTCTTTCACACTAACCATCAAGAAAAATGATCATGAAGTTTATGTAATTGATTTGAAAAAATTAGATGGCGATTTGTGGAGCAACTTCCAAATTATAAAAGAAAAAATTACCAGCTTTGCAGGAAATAAATTAAGGAAATAAGAAATACGAAATTAGAAAAAAGGAGAAGTAATCATGGCCAAAAATGATTTAAAAAAAATTGATAATCAACTAGAAGAGGCAAAGAAAAGAGTTGCCCTTTTGGAACAGGAACGTAAAGAAGCAGAAGAGAATCTTCAAAAACAAATTGGTAAAATTTATGTTCAAATTCAATTGAAGAAAAATAAAAATCAGTCGTATGAATCAATTTTTGAAGAGTTAAAAATGGAATTAAACCTTATCAAAGAAGATGAAAAAGAACAACGTTTAGCAGCTAAGAAAAATCGTGAAGAAGGAAACTTTCCAGCTGAAAATCAGTCTTAATTTTTGAGTTTTTAACTTCTCAATGAAGTCAAAAATAGTGTAAGTAAAAGTATGTAAAGAAGAAAAACGGTGTAAGTATAACACCTATAAAGTGTGTAAAGGTAAGTATAGCATGTGTGTGTAAGTAGGTGAAACCGAGAAAATTGATATCATTGGAAACGTTGATACTATCAACATATCACGGCACGTGATATCAGTTTCCCTTATGCTCTTTTCTACCACAACACACCTAAAAAGGACCTTAGTCCCTCTGTGTGTGTTAGTGTGTTGAAAAACCGCAAAAATAGAACCGACACGGTTCGTGATGTTGCGAGGTTGAAGTTTTCTTTTTTGCTTCTTTTTGCTTTTGCTTCGACAAAAGAAAAAAGAAGGGCGCTGTTTTTTAGAAAGGAAAATTTAAAACAATGGCAAATATAAAACAAAATCGAATTGAGATTAGAGGGCTTACTGATGATGAAATTAATTATCTAAAAGCACTCGCAGAAAAAAATAAAGCTAAGTCATTTAATGATTTTCTGCTCTCAATCTGTCGTGAAAAAATTGAGTACGGAAAATTTAATCGTGCTCAAGATTTGTATGTTGCTCATTTGGAAAATATGAAATTAGCTTCTGACCATGTTCTGGAACAAATGAAAAAACAGACCAGGATACTATCTGAATTTGAAGAAAAAATGAATCGTTATGGCGATCATATTTCACGTTGGTTAGAGTATGAAGGAGAGGTGGAAAGTGATGACTAAAGAAATCAAAATCAGAAATATACCTGATGATATGTTTGAACAACTTCGAGATATTTCCAAAAAATATAACTATTCAAGCTTTAATGAGTTTATGTTATCGCAAGTTCAAAATATCGTAATGAATGACGGATTGAATTTGTACAATAACCAATTTGCGGAAACATTATCTGTCATCAAAGAACAACAAAGTCAGATTTTAGATTTGATGTTGAAGAATGAAATTTCTCTTTCAGCTTTAAATGTTAAACAAGATATTGTAAATGATCTAACTACAAATTGGTTACATTTTATGGATGATGTATCTGCACTTGAAGCTGAACGACGGTCAGGTGGTGTTTAAAAATGAAGAAGAATAAATCTCTGTTCATCATTCTCATTTTTCTTGCAATCTTTATCGTACAACCTAACAATTTTAATGCTATCAAATCTGGCTTAACACAAAATGATATCCCGAATCAATTGAACATAGCCGATTCAGCTGAAGAAAAAAATTCCGACTCAAATTTGAATCCTACTCTGAAAAATGATGATTTGAAATCGAAGGAGTATGATGGAAAAAATCAGGTGATTGTCGTCAATGAAAAATCACAATTTACAAAAAGCGAATTGAGTTTAGAAAATGGCAGCTGGGAAAAATATTCTGATCTAGATTTTTTAAATCGTGTAGGAATTGCTGAAGCGATGTTGGGAAAAGAATTGATGCCAACGGAAGACAGAGAATCTATTTCATCTGTCACACCAACAGGGTGGAAAAATAAAAAAATAATCTTCAACGGTAAAGAAGATTATTTGTATAATCGTTCTCACTTAATTGGTTTTCAATTAAGTGGAGAAAATGCGAATGCGAAAAATTTATTTACAGGTACACGTGCTTTAAATGCAAATTTTGAAGATGAACAATCATCAATGGTCTACTATGAAAATAAAATTGCTAACTACATAAAAAATACGAACCACCATGTTCGCTATCGAGTAACTCCCATCTTTAGAAATGTGGAATTAGTTGCTAGAGGAGTTCGTATGGAAGCACAGAGTATTGAAGATGATGAGATCTCATTTGATGTGTATATCTTTAATATTCAACCAGGATATAAAATCAATTATTTGACAGGATCATCTCAGAAAATTTGAGGAGGGAAAAATGAATCCAAGACTTAGCTTATATTTTAGCGAAGAAACACATGAAAAATTTAAGGAAATAAAATCCTACTTGAAAGAATCATCTGCTTTGCAGAAACAGTATCGAAATAATTCAGCAACACTTGTCACTTTGATTGAAGTTTTTTATAAACTTTTTATTGAATTAGGAGAAGGAAAAAATTTCTATGAGCGACTGACTCAGCTGGAAAAAAATTTGGGGGATACCTTTGATTCTGGAAATGACAACAAGGCAATTCATCGTCAACTTGATCAAATTCTCTATCTAACACTAACCAACTTTCATGCTATTACGAAAGATGATTTTGATGTTCAAGAATTGGAATCTATTCATTCACGATTGGATCCTACACAGCATGAATTGATGGCAAGAATCAACGATGTCATTCAAGAAGATATTGCACGTGGTCAAACTATCAAACATTCTCATTAATTGAAAGGAGAAGTAGGAAGTGAGTGAGTCTAGTCCAAGTATTACCTTCATGCTGCAATATACGGAAGCAAATAGTGGGTTTGTAGACTACACCAATAGAGACGAAGCTGTTGAGGTTGATAATGAATTAAATTTAGAAACGCACAGACAAAACATTGAGTCTCTAACTGAAGATGAACTACAAAAAATCCAAGCTGAAGTCCCAGAAACAAAACTTAATTTCCAGGAGTACATCGATTATATGAATCGTTCTTATGCTACTGAAAATCAAAATGAAGAGATGACAGCGATTTTTACAAAAGAGGCCAATTACTTGCAACGTAGCAAAGTAACTGAATTGAAAAGTAAGTTAGAACAGGCTTATCAAAATGGCTCTCTTCTATGGCAGGGTGTTATCTCTTTTGATAATGATTTTTTGGCCAAGGAGGGATTATATGATCTGGAAACTGGGAAAGTCGATCAGCAAGCTATCAAGTCTGTCATACGTGAAGCATTGCCAAGGTTAATTGAAAAAGAAGGCTTATCTGATTCATCATTTTGGTGGGCCAATATTCACTTGAACACGGACAATATTCATGTGCATTTTGGTTTATCTGAAGTTGAATCTGCAAGAGAAAAAATTTTCTATCGACCTCGTGGACGAATGGAATTTAGAGGAAACTTTTCCCAGAAAACTATTGAGCGTTTTAAAAGTGATGTTTTTCATGGTCTGTTGAATGAACAGACTAGAGGAATGATTGTTCGACGAGAACAAATCTTGGCGAATATCAGAAGTGAATTGATTAATTCTGTATTTAGAGATCAGAAGGTTCGTTCTTCGGCTGAAAAAAATTTTTTGGAGCAGGCTTACAACCATTTGCCAATGGATAAAAAATGGCGTTATGGTTCAAATGCAAGAGATTTTGCAGTCAGTAAATTCTTCCTTGACCGCTATCTGGACTCCTATTTAGAAAATGAAGGGAAAGAGCTCTATCAAGAATTTCTGAAAGAAACGAAGAACTTTCTAGAAACCTATAGAGGAGCTTATTCAGCTGAAAAAAAATCAACCTACGAAAAGATTCGGAAAGTTGATGGTCGTTTTGAGAAAACACAACAGGAAGCTGCAGGCTTTCATCTGCAGCAATTAATTGCGAGTCGAGAGAAGGAGTTGAGAGAACGACTAGCAAATAAAATCTTGCACCTATTTCGTGAGAATGCTCCTGAAATAGCTGACGTTCGGCTGGAAAAAAATTTGGCCAATTTCTCAGTAAAGAATCAAAAATTAATTTTAGCCCAGGATCCTAACGCAAGTGTTATCAAAACACTAGATGCCTGGAAAAAACTGGGTTATGATCTAAAAGATGGGGCGAAACCTCTTGAAATCACAAAACCAGTCTATGCTGCTTATGATAAACACGGAACAGGTTTGGGACGTCCTGAATATGTTAGGGAATTAGTTTATGATGTGAGTCAAATGAAAGAAGACTTACTGGAGAAGCAACTTAGTTTAAGAGACTTGTCGCTATTTTCTTCAGCTGATTTGAAAGATCTTGTAGAAGCGGCCAAAAAGAAAAGCGATCGATCATTGAAAGAACGCCAAGAGTTAGGAACATTTCGCTATGCATTAAAATTGAGTCTATTGGAAGAAAAACAAAGTAGTTTATTAGTTCGTAAAACTCTTTTTGATCAAATTCAACCACTTGAAACTGATAAGCCATTTGTTGAATTAAAAAAGAAGGAGATTCTTCAAAGACTGAAGCTGACTGAATTGCAACTGAGCCCAAATTATAAACTAGGTGAAGCAGACCAATCTCTAAAACAATCTCTTGCTAACCAGTTTGAAGATAGTGTTTCATTTTCAGTAGAAAAGGCTGATTTATTAGCAATTCAAGCACCAATTAAACGTCTGAAGGGAGAATTAGCGGCAGTTCAACCTCTTCAAGATGAAGGAGTGCTGACTATTCTAAAGGGCTATCCTGTGACGAAAGATAGCTATATAGAAGAGCTACAGACCCATATCTCTATTTTTCAGCTGAAACATCAGATTTACAGTCGAAACAAGGAAATTTCACAAACGACTGATCAAGCTACTGTTAAAAAATTAAAACAGGAGAATGCGAAAGGATTTTCTGAACTCAAATCACTTTATCAAAAATTGTTGCCGGAAGAAGAAAGTAACCAGAAAAGTCAGTTAGCTCAGGCTGTTTCACAAAAAATGCAAGAAAGAAAGGTCTTGCAAAGAAAAAATACCCAACAATCTCAAGGTAAAGCACTCATCAATACAGATTTTATGAGAAACTTGACCAACTCTCTTCAAAGAGCCCAACGTGCAAATAAAAAAGCCCTTATGGAACGTGAGAGAAGTGATGAGAGACAAGAACTGGAGGAAAAAGGACAAAGTATATAAAGGTCATTGTAAAAGCAATGACTTTTTTTGTTGAAAATGGAAATCTATTGTCCCTTTAACTGTGATTTCTCGATTATTACATAGAATAGAAGGATAAAAAGAGAAAGGAGAAGAAAAATGGAGCTAGTATTTCCAGATGTTGCAGTTGAAAACTTTGACTTTTCAGCCGAATGGTTAATTACGGCAATGAATGCTGATAACAAGCAAGTGCATTTTGAGGGTCAAGGAAGAAATTCTGATTTAGAAATGGTTCTAGATTTTAAGGAAAATTCTGAGCTATTTGAATCTTTTTCAGTAGGGGAATTGGTTCACTTAGATCCAGAAACGTTTCTACAAGCAGAGAAAGAGCCGTATAAACCACAGTATGAAGGATTTTAAGGAGATTTTATATGACAGAACAAGAATCAAGACGTGGGAAAAGTCGTAGAGAACGTGTTGAATTTGCACGTTCTAGAGATATTTTGGATGTTGCAAACGAGCTTCAGATGGAGCTGGTTCGTTCTGGACGAGACTATCGATGGAAAGAACATGATAGCCTAGTTATTTCACCTGATAAAAATTTATGGAAATGGTTTTCTAGAAATACAGGTGGTGATGCGATTTCTTTGGTTGAGACAATAAAGGAAGTAGATTTTAACCAGTCTGTAGATTTTTTAAATGATGGAAATTTTAAAGAGTTTCAAATGGTTGAAAGACCTCAAGAAGATTTTAAATACTATCTTGAGAAATACGAGCAGCCGTTTTCAGCTGGACGAGATCACTTGCGGAATCAACGTGGACTATCAGATGAAACAATTGATTATTTTTTGGAACAAGGTGTTTTAGCCCAAGCTAACGCCAAACTTGACTACTTTGCGGAAGGCACTGGTGGAGTCACAACAAATGCGATTGAGCCAGTTATTGTCTTCAAGTCCCTTTCTTCTTCAGGTGAAGTTGTTGGAGCCTCTTTACAAGGAATCCAGGAGAATTGGGAGAAGTGGCCAAAACATGGATATGCTAAAGTGATTATGAAAAACTCCGATCCTATGACAGGTATTCATGTTGATATTGGCAGTCCAAAACGATTGATTTTCACTGAGAGTCCAATTGATTTAATGTCCTACTATGAATTGCACAAGGATAGTCTTCAGGACGTCAGATTAGTTTCTATGGATGGTTTGAAAGAATCGACTATTGGCCGTCATCTATCTCAAATTCAAGCTGAAATTTCAGGAAAACCACTAAGATGGACACCTGAACAAATGGCAGACGGACTTCAAATCGCTATTGATCATCACTTTTTTGAAGATGGGAAAAATGCGGATTTAATCACCCTAGCTTTAGATAATGATAAAGCAGGTAGAACATTCATTCAAGAATTGGAAGCAAAAGGAGCTGTTATCAATTCGGATCTACCAGAACTAAGATCAGGGCAAGATAAAACGGACTGGAATGATGTTCTAAAAAGTCAGCATGAAGAAAAATCTGATAGTCGAAAATCAGAATATGAAGAAATAGCTGAAGCAACTTTATCAGAATCAAGTCACTTTCCTGATACCAGCCACCTTTCTCCTGAAGATGCGGAGTGGCTTAAAGAAAATTGGAACAATATTTCTTTCTCTGTTCAGTCAACTAGACCCTCTGAAACAGATCTAGCTGCGGAAGAAAAGCATTCTCCAGGCAATCAAGAGTCTATTAGGAATATAGAGGAGAATGCTGGAAGATTGATGAGCTATGAAGAGGTAAAACGTGAAAATGAAGCATTAACAAAGAGTTTAAATAATCGGATTCAATCTGGAGAATTATCGATTGAATTTGCCCCAGATTTCTATCTATATGATGTCTTTGCGAAGTTAGGAAATAGCCATCCTACCAAATATCTCAATGATAAGCGAATGGAAGTGTTGTCTCCCATTCATTCACTTTTGACCTCTATTGATGATCAAACGATTGATTTATACAAGACAAAAGGAACTCCTGAGCAAGATTCCTTGTATCAAGCATTGAAACCTCATCAGAGAACTTTGGGAGTAGATATTTCAACCCGATTTATTGGTGAACTTGCAATAGCAGCATACAATACCAACAAGCAGATAGAAAGCCTCTCAAGTGACAGTTTCGGCGTCTATTTTGGTGAAAGAACCCTTGATAATCTATCACAATCGGTTGAGCGAATGTTGGAGTATCCATTGATTGAATCGGGAACAAGAGACTTTGCCCATGGTTTTGTGACAACACCAAATACATTGTTTCACTATTTGGATGAGCAAGAGGGAGAAGTGGTTTTAAATCATGAATTATTGGATAACTTGATGTCACGTTTTGAGACTCATCCCATTAAGATAATAGAGGCTTCAGAAGAAAAAGAAAAAGCCCCTGAGAAATCTCAAGAGCTAGATATGATTTTTGAGCAACAAAAAAACGAGAGGACCAGTGGTAGTCTGGGGTCTTTACAGCCCGAAGCTGAAGGCAGTCCCACACCCGTACCAAAAGCTGGCACCTTTGAACGCTCTGTTACCAGTCGTCCTACGACATCCTCTCATTTACTTTATTTTACCATAAATGAAGAGTTTCAGTCAAGTAACGATGGCTACTATCACTCTATTTCCTTAGATGAATTAACTAAATTGAATCGTCCAATCCGTCGACTAGCTTTGCAAAATGCAGCACAGTATTATTTGGATGAGTTGGCCAACTCAAAGATTTATTATGTTACCCCTGATAAGACTGTACAAGTTCATTTTGAAGAAAAGCACTTCATGCACCTAACAGGAATTAAACCAATTGCATTAGGGCAGACACCCGAGAAAACTTTACATGATTTTGCAGAAGGAAATGGGCATTTTGATAATATTTTATTGGCTAATAATGATGCAGCTTTTGACAAACTAAAGGTCTTATCAGATCTTTCAGTAGCAACAGAAAGTACATCTTTCTATTTTGATGATTTAACTGATCTTAGGCGATATGATGGACGTTTTGATAGTCTTATAAAGTCTGATGATAAAGATATTATCTTGTTATTCAAAGAGTTAGAGGAAGAAAACTATATTCCAATATCAGTTTTTAAGTCTCGGACAAAACTTACCAAGGAACTGGAGACGGTAGATAAAACACCTATTCTTGGCGTATTCCGTGAACGTGATGGCCAGATTGAACAGCTATCGATTAATGAGGAATATGTTAAAGATGGTGGCGAGGAAATGTTATCTATCTTAAAAAATAAGCAGTATGAGGAGGTTTCTGAAGAACCTGAACCACCAGCTCCAGAGAATACACTGAATAACTCCCTACTTGATGCGAATAAGTTTACTCAAGTCTTAGATACTGTCTATAATTTAGGTGTTCCAAGTGACCTCTCAAGAACTCCAGAAGAATTTCATCAAGCCTGGAATCAGTATCTTGACTATGCGAAGCAGCATAATGATAAATTTGATCAGATTGTTGCTGCAGCTGGTGAAGATCATCTCCTGAAGTCGAAAGAAAAAAATCCAATCATCTATAACCTCGATAAATTTGCAAAGTTGAAAACATATGGGCAAATCCTTTACGAACATTTATTGCTTGCTTCTAACTATGGGCAGCGTGAAATGGTTTTAAGTGTTGAAGAGTTAGCAAAAATTTTTAATATCACGAGCGAATATTCAAGTCAATTTAAAGTCATAAGATATAAGTATCTTTCACCAGCGATAAATGATATCAATGAACAGACAAATTTAGATGTAAAAATCAGTTATATAAAATCAGGAAAATCAGTAACACATGTAACTTTCGTATGGCTAGTCGAACGAGTTGAATTACCTCCAACTGAAAAACAAGTAGTCTACATGAAAGAACTGTATGTTAAATTATCTAAACTAAATCTAACAACAGAAGAAGATTTAGAGCTACTGAAAAAATTAAAAAGGGGACATTTAGTTACTAGAAATGAAGCTATCGCAATAATTGGAAAAGCAGCATCTCTGGAAAAAAATCTGGGAACCCCCAAAAAAAATGGAGATAGTGCACCTGGTATCGTTAGAAAACAATATCCAGAAATCTTTGATAAATTCCCCGACATACTACCAAAAATATACAATAATATTGTAATAGTAATGGAAGAGTTCCCTGAAGAAGAAAGGATCAGATTGTTTGATTATGCTTATGAATTATTCGTACAAAATAATGCACAATCAATCAACTACATTGCTAAAACATTGAGCGAATGGGCGATGGCAGGAGTAGAAAATTTGGTCGATGCTAGAGTGGTTCATGATAAAAACTATGGAAGTACCTACGGTCCAGACCCAGGTTATATTGAACCTGACCCAGAATTTTTAGATGCTATGGATCTTTGGTCCTAAAAAACTTGCATGAATGTATTTGCCAAA
>ERZ1699261.201-NODE-201-length-16739-cov-3.871719_pt1 | contig 16739 bp, 15 predicted proteins | sample MGYA00581524_ERZ1699261 | MGnify/ENA primary metagenome ERZ1699261 (study PRJEB42319, sample SAMD00040338) | human oral metagenome | material: saliva | host: Homo sapiens | study: EMG produced TPA metagenomics assembly of PRJDB4115 data set (Metgenomic analysis of... | reverse complement strand
TCCCAACCCATGGGATAGAACACGGCCTTACCACGCATACGCTGGTAACGAGCCACCGTGTCAGTGTGGGAGTAAGAAAAGACGTGTCCCACGTGCAGTGAACCAGAAACAGTGGGCGGGGGAGTGTCAATAGAAAACACTTCATGCCGCTCAGCGTTGCGGTCAAAGTCGTAGGTGCCCTGTTGAGACCAGGTTTCGTTCCAACGCTGCTCTAGGCCATCAGCGCTGACCTTGGCAGGAGCGTTAGGCGTGTGCGTCTGGGACGCAAAAAACCGTGCGTTGCCAGTGGAAGAATTTGCAGACATAAACCTGATTCTCTCACGATCACGGCCCCATATGCGCACCAGGCACACGTTAAACGTGCAACGCTTGCTTAAATACCCCAGCGGTTTAAACCAACCCCCACAGCCACACTTAAACTGCCGGCATTTTGCGTAAGCTGTCAGCATTTTGCGTAAGCTGCCGGCACTTTGCGGGTAATCTCACGCCCTACAATGTGGCAGGCATAAGAACCTAGCCATAAAATGCTAGGGCATAAGCATTGACCCGGCCGCACTCGCGGATATCACCGGTGAGCTTCCGGAAGAACCGGGGTTAGCGTTAACTGGCAGTTAGCTCTAGTTGGCTCTGCTGCAAAACGCGCTGGCCCCCTAGTAGAACCGGACGGTCGCAACGTTATAGCGCCAATTAAGCGGCTTTGGCTGCTAGCTGCAAGGCCCCACTGGGCTTTGTGTGGCTGGCTAGCTGGGCAAGCGAGGTGGTACCGCGGCTTAAAAGCTGGCCTTAGGGTTAGCTTGGGTCGTCCTCGTGACAAGGATCGTACGAGGACTTCAAGAGGCAAAATGTCCAACTTTGCGCATAACGGCGACGCATTCTATCCGCTTCACCGCCCGGGCCAAGCAGTTCCCGCTTCCCCGAACCTGCCCCGTATTGAGGAAGAAATCCTGGCTTACTGGAAGCAGGATGACACTTTCCGTGCCAGCGTTGAAAACCGTGCGACCGGCCGCAATGGAGACAACGAGTTCGTTTTTTATGACGGCCCGCCTTTCGCTAACGGTCTGCCCCACTATGGTCACCTGATCACTGGCTACGCTAAGGACGCCGTGGGCCGCTTCCAGACCCAAAAGGGCCACCGCGTTGAGCGCCGCTTTGGTTGGGACACCCACGGTCTGCCCGCAGAGCTTGAGGCCCAGCGTCAGTTAGGCATTGAGGACGTCACTGAGATCACCCGCCCCGGCGGCATCGGCATCGAAAAGTTCAATGAGGCCTGCCGTTCCTCGGTGCTGCGCTACACCAAGGAATGGGAAGACTACGTCACCCGCCAGGCCCGCTGGGTGGACTTCGAACACGACTACAAGACCCTAGACCCCGACTATACCGAGTCGGTGCTGTGGGCCTTTAAGCAGCTTTACGACAAGGGCCTGGCCTACCAGGGTCACCGCGTGCTGCCTTACTGCTGGAACGACCGCACTCCGCTGAGCAACCACGAGCTCAAGATGGATGACGACGTCTACCAGGACCGCACCGACAACACCGTCACGGTTGGGTTGCGTCTAGAAAAGAAGCTACGTGAAGACTCTGCGCGCCCTGAGCTGGCACTGATCTGGACCACCACGCCGTGGACCCTGCCCTCTAACTCCGCCGTTGCGGTGGGTCCGGAAATTGAGTACTCGCTGGTAGAGGTCGACGCCGCCCACAACAGTAAGCTGGCTGGTGAGCGCGTAATCATCGCTTCAGACCTAATTGGCGCCTACGCCAAGGAGCTGGGCGAGGAGCCGACCGTCGTCGCCACCTACAAGGGTAGCGAGCTGGTAGGTGCGCACTACCACCCCATCTACGACTACTTTGACACCCCTGAGCGTCGCGCGCAGGGAGCCGCCCCCGGCCCCAACGGCTGGTCGATCATCGCCGCCGACTACGTGACCACCACTGACGGTACCGGCTTGGTCCACCAGGCTCCCGCCTTCGGTGAGGACGACATGTGGACCTGCATGGAGTACGGCATCGGCGTGGTTTTGCCCGTTGATGAGGGCGGTATGTTCACCCGTGAGGTTAGCGACTATGAAGGTATGCAGATCTTCGACGCGAACCGCTACGTGGTGGCTGACCTGCGTGAACAGGCCGGCCCGATCGCCCGCCGCGCCCCCGAGATCCGCGCCGTGCTGGTGCGTGAAAAGTCCTATGTGCACTCCTACCCGCACTGCTGGCGCTGCCGCAAGCCCCTTATGTACAAGGCCGTAAGCTCCTGGTTCGTTAAGGTCACTGAGATCCGCGAGCGCATGGTGGAGCTAAACCAGCAGATCACCTGGGTGCCTGAGCACATCAAGGACGGTATTTTCGGCAAGTGGCTGGCTGGCGCCCGCGACTGGTCTATTTCCCGTAACCGCTTCTGGGGGGCTCCTATCCCGGTGTGGGTTAGCGACAACCCTGAATATCCGCGCGTGGATGTGTACGGCTCCAAGGCTGAGCTGGAGGCTGACTTTGGGGTGGAGGTAACTAACTTCCACCGTCCATTCATTGATCAGCTTACCCGTCCTAACCCGGACGACCCTACCGGCAAGTCCACTATGCGTCGTATTTCTGACGTGTTTGACTGCTGGTTTGAGTCGGGCTCTATGCCTTTCGCCCAGGTGCACTACCCCTTTGAAAACCGTGAGTGGTTTGAAAACCACTACCCGGGTGACTTCATTGTGGAGTACATCGGCCAGACTCGTGGTTGGTTCTACACCCTGCACGTGCTGGCTACTGCTCTGTTTGACCGTCCGGCTTTCCGTTCGTGTGTTTCACACGGAATTTTGCTGGGTAACGACGGCGCCAAGATGAGTAAGTCTTTGCGTAACTACCCCGATGTCAACATTGTCTTTAACCGCGACGGCGCTGACGCTATGCGTTGGACTTTGCTTTCCAGCCCGGTTATGCGTGGTGGCACGCTGATTGTTAAGGAAAAGGCGGTGCGTGACGCGCTGCGTCAGATTCACCTGCCGCTGTGGTCTACCTGGTACTTCCTGAACATGTATGCGGCCACCTGCGACGGCGGTTATGTGTCGCCCGGCTTGGACCTGAGCGACAAGAGCTTGTTTGGCCCCCAGGGGCGCCTGGCGGTTATGGACCGCTACATTCTGTCTTTGACTAAGGAGCTAGCCGCCCAGGTTGATCAGCAGCTAAGCAGCTATGACCTGGCCGGTGCTTGCGCTTCGATCCGTGAATTCATTGATGTGCTCACCAACTGGTATCTGCGCACTTCACGTTCACGTTTTGTCTCCGGCGAGAAGCTGGCTTTCGACACTTTGGTTACGGTGCTGCGTACGCTGACTGAGGTTATGGCTCCCTTGGCGCCGCTGACCACTGAGGAGATTTGGCGTGGTCTAACTGGGGGCCGCTCGGTGCACCTAACTGACTGGCCGGTTTTGCCTGACTATGTTGACGACGTCGCCCTGGTAAGTGCCGTTGATGAGGCCCGCGCCGCTGTGTCTGCTGCTCTGGGTCTGCGCAAGGCCCACCAGCTGCGTGTGCGTCAGCCGCTGCGTAAGTTGACTGTGGCCAGCACTGAGCCCCAGGCGTTGGCTGCCTTTAGTGACCTGATCGCTGAGGAGGTTAACGTCAAGCAGGTTGAGCTGCTGCACGCTGACGAGTCTGGTTACACCCAAAAGCAGGAGGTGTCGCTTAACCCCAAGGCCTTTAGCCCCCAGGTGCGTAAGGCCACCAGCAAACTGTTTGCTGCGGTTAAGTCTGGTCAGTGGGAGCTGACTGAGGCGGGCGTACGCTTCCCCGGCGTCGTGGTTGCAGACCAGGCGGTGGAGCTAAGCGGTGAGGCGGTAAGCGTGTCCACCAAGATTGAGGTTGAAGACCCCTCCTTGGTGGCGGCCACGCTAGCTTCGGGTGCTTTCGTCATCTTGGACACTGCCCTAGATGAGGAGCTGGAAGCTGAAGGTTGGGCCCGTGACCTGATCCGTGTGGTGCAAGATGAGCGTAAGGCCGCCGACCTGCTGGTGGCTGACACCATTGACCTGACGGTGCTGGTGCCCGCCGCTAAGGCGGCTTGGACTGAGCGTTTCGCTGACCTGATTGGCGCTGAGACCAACGCTGCCAGCGTAAGCGTGGTTGGGGTAGATGGTGATGAGGTTAGCGTTGAGCTAGCCAAGTCCAGCATCTGAATCAGCCTGTAGATATTATTGCGGGCGGGCTGCTTATGGCAGTTCGCCCGCTTTCATAGCTAAAAACCCACAGAAAGTTAGCATCATGAGTGAAGCAGATCCGCGCGGCATTGACCCGGAACTATATGAGTATTTGGAAGCCGCCCAGGAGCTTGACGAGATTTCTGTGGCTGAAGCTGCCCGCCGTGAGCAATCAGCCCAGGCCGCCCAGGCTGCAGCTGAGGAGGAGGACCGCCAAGCCATCCGCGCCCTGGTGGAGGGTTCCCTGCTAGCGGGCAGTGGCGACTTAGATGAGGTGCTTTTAGGCCTTGAGGGCGACGTCGACGCCGACTGGGAGGGCCAGGCGGACGAGCCCAGTCACAGCCATCAGGGTGAGGGCCAGCCAGGCGAAGCGGACAGCCACCGCCAAGCCCTAGCGCGCGCCGCCTATGAGCAGGGGGTGCGTGAGCGCCTAGCCCAGGTGGAGGCGCAAATTTTGGCTCGCGCCCCCGAGCACAAGGTACAGCCCTCCTTGGAGCGGGTGGAGCTGGCCCTAGTCTATTTGGGTAACCCCAAAAAAACCTCTAAAGCTGTACACATCACCGGCACTAACGGTAAAACCTCCACCTCGCGTATGGTCGAGCGGCTAGCTGCCGCCACCGGTATGCGCACGGGCCGTTTCACCAGTCCCCACCTGCACACTATCCGTGAGCGCATCGCTCTAGATGGGGAGCCCATCAGCGCTGAAGGATTTATTGCTGCCTGGGAGGATGTAGCCCCGGTAATTGAGTTGGTTGACGCCCACAGCGCCAAAAACGGTGGGCCGCGCATGAGTTTCTTTGAAGTGCTCACCGTGATGGCTTACGCCGTGTTTGCTGACTACCCGGTGGATGTGGCCATTGTTGAGGTGGGTATGGGTGGGCGCTGGGACGCCACCAATGTGCTAGATCAGGCCACCGCCGTGATTACCCCTATTGGCCGCGACCATGAGCGCTGGCTGGGCTCAACCATTGAGGAAATTGCTTACGAAAAGTCGGGGATTATCAAACCTGATGCCACAGTTATTGCTGCGGCCCAGCCTGAGGAAGCCCAAGCCCAGATTTTGCAGGCGGTAGCAGATAAGCGTGCCCTGCTGCGACAGGATGTAAGTGGTTACGTCAGCTTTGATGCTCGCATGGATCTGGAAGCTGAAAGCCTGGCCCGTGAAAATGGGGGGCTGGCGGTAGCTAGCCGACAGTTTGCTGTGGGCGGGCAGATGCTCACTTTGGTGACGGCCGCAGCGGTTTATGAGGACGTGTTTTTGCCTTTGCACGGCCAGTATCAGGCCCACAATGCGCTGCTGGCTCTGGCGGCTGCTGAAAGCCTGTTTGGTGGTAGGGCTTTGCCGGCGCAGATTGTTGAAAATGCTTTTGCCCAGGTCACTAGCCCTGGCCGCCTTGAGGTGGTGCGCACTAGCCCCACTGTGCTGGTGGATGCGGCCCACAACCCCCACGGGGTGACTGCATTGCGTACTGCTCTAGAAGAGTCTTTCCCCTTAAAGCACCTGGTGCTGGTGTATGCGGCCATGGCTGATAAGGATGTGGAAGGGGTGCTTTCTGAGCTTGAGCCGATCTGTGAGGCTGTGGTTTGTGTGCCTATGGATTCGCCTCGGGCTATGGAGCTAGATGATCTGGTGGAAATTGCCGACGACGTCTTTGGCTCTGATCGGGTGCGTAGCGCCACCAACCTGGTTGATGCGGTTGATTTGGCGGCGCAGCTAGCTGAATCTTCTGACGATCCGCTGCCTTCAAGCGGGGTTTTGATCTTGGGTTCAGTGGTTCTAGCGGCCCAGGCGCGAGAACTGTTTGGTCTCAAGAGCTAACTTAAGGATCGGGAAAGCTCCCCAAAGAAATAGCTACGTCGACGGCGTAGGGTTAGCGGTAGCGGCCCTGCGCCGTCAAACTTTTTAAAGGGCCTAATTAAGAGGCCACAAATAACGTCAGAAGAAAGGCAAGCAAGCAGTGACGGAAAACTCGGTGAGTTCACCAGACTCCTCAGATTCGTCAACTGCGTCGACTTCAGCGAGCTCGTCAGGTTCGTCAGACTCGTCAAGTGCGTCTTCACTAAGCTCATCGAGTGCATCGGATTCTCTGTTCTCACGGCTAACTTCATGTCTGATTGTGTTTTTAATTGGTGGAATAATTGCAGCAATAATTTTTGCCTACCCAATTACGGCAGTGGTGTGGGCTAATTTCATGCCTAAAATTGGCCCAGAAAACCTGAGTACAAAAGTTTTAGTGGAGGGCGCCCCGGTAGTGGTAGGGATAGTGCTGTTACCGGTCTTGCTGGCTAGCCTATATAAAAGTCTTAGTAATTCTGCAGCCGCAGGTTTAGCAATTATCTTGATAATCGTTGAAATCTTCTGCCTAATACTGGTGCCACTACTAGGGGCGGATAAACCTGTAGCTGATGCTATCTCTGGTCCGGATGTAATCGCTATTAAGAGTTGCGATAACTATAGCCAAACTGAAATCGACCGCTACGTTAGTCGTTCATTGAGCGGTAAACGTAAAACTAACTTTAGATACGCCATTAAGTTTGATCTGGTCACAACCCGTAACGAGGCAATTCATTTTGATTTTAATATAGATACTAAAAACAATCCTGAGTTGTATGCGCCATTAGTTAAATTCTGTAAAGACAAGGGCACTAATGCCACTTTGAAGCGTTATCCCAGGACACAGATCGTTCAAGACTTTATCGTGAAGGGCTAGCTTGTGAGCAAAAAATCTAAAGACTCTTCGCCTGGAGTTATCTCCTCGCTATTTATTATGCTGTTTTTTGGCTACCTAGTTTTAACTTGGATAGTGCGTGAGTTTGTGCCAAGGGTTGGTCCAGAATCGCTGATGTCAGAACTTATGGCTAACTCTTTCACTATACCGGTAGGTTTAGTGGTGGCGCCGGCAATATTTTTCTGTATTAAAGGAGCTCGGCAGAGCAAACGTATTGGTGACGGTAAGTTATCTAAATGGCGAGGCTGGGCGTTATTTCTAGCTCTGGTTGAAATTGCCTGTATTATTTCGCTGCCCTTTGGCTCGGTGGCTCCGGTTCGTGACCTTTTTTCTGGTTCTGAAGTGATCAATGTTAAGGGCTGTCAAAACTATTTCACAGAAAAAGAAGAGAGTGGTTGGGGATCTAGAAAAGAGAACCGACACACAGGCAGCTCTCGTGCTAGATATGTGTACTTTACTAGCTTTGATCTAATCACTGATCAGAACAAAGCTATCAATGTTAAATTTACTGATAGTCGGAGAAACTCAGAGTTTTATGCGCCGGTAGTTAAGTTCTGTAAAGATAAGGGTACTAGTGCCGTTATGAGTCGCTACCCGCACACCGGTATCATTAAAGAGTTTACTGTTGAAGAAAAGTGAGTTAGAATTTGCGTCCTTCGGAGAAAATATTTGCAGCAGTCATGTTCTCAGGGCCTATATATTTGACCCTCCTAAAGATTGTGCACTCAGTGGTGCCAAGGGTTGGTCCAGAATCGCTGACGTCAGAACTTATGACTAACTCTTTCACTATACCGTTGGGGTTAGTGCTAGCTGCGCTATTATTTTTCTGTATTAAAAAAGCCCGGCAGAGCAAACGTAGCGATGACGGTAAATTATCTAAATGGCATAACTACATATTGGTTATAGTATTATCTGAAGTTGCCTGCGCTGTTCCCTTACCATTTGGTGCTATCACTCCGGTTCGTGACCTGTTCTCTGGCCCTGAAGTGATCAATGTTAAGGGATGTCAAAACTATTTCACAGAAAAAGAAGAGCATGGTTGGGGATCTAGAAAAGAGAACCGACACACAGACGAATCTGAAGATACTCATTATGTCTACTTCACTAGCTTTGATCTGGTCACGAGTGAAGGTAAAAGTATAAATATTAAATTTACTGATAGTCGGGAAGAGTCAGAGTTTTATGCGCCGGTAGTTAAGTTCTGTAAAGACAAGGGCACTAGTGCCGTTATGAGCCGCTACCCGCACACCGGTATCATTAAAGAGTTTACTGTTAAAGAAAAGTGAGTCAGTCCGTGAGCGTAAACCCACCAACTTCTGGCCCCTATCCACGCCAGAGTACTACATCCCTAAATCAGGCAAGCCAGGAGCCTACGCCAGGATCCTGCCTGCCAGTGTTTTTAGGTGTCCTGCTGGTTTTTTGCTACCTAGTTGCGGCAGTAGTCTTTGCTAACTTCATGCCCAAAATTGGTCCAGAAAACCTGGGTACAAAGCTTTTGGTTGAAGGCTGGCCGCTAATAGTGAGCTTGCTACTGCTGCCAGTGTGGATTAGCTGCCTGTGGAATGCCCGCGCTAACTTTGCAGGTAACGATACTTCTAGGTGGCGCAAGTGGGCCCTGATTTTAACGCTGGTTGAAGTCACTGACTTCATGTATACGCCCTTATATGCAGCTAAACCTGTTACTGACGCTATCTCTGGCCCGGATGTAATCGCTATTAAAGGCTGCGATAACTACAGTCAAACCGAGGTTGATCGCTATATCAGCCGCTCATTTACCGGTAAACGTAAAACTGTTATCAAGTACTCCATTAAGTTTGACCTGGTTACGGCCGAGGGTGAGGCCATCCACTTTGAATTTGAGGACACCAAGGATGAGCCTGAGCTTTACGTGCCGCTAGTTAAGTTCTGTAAAGACAAGGGCACTAGCGCCGTTTTGAAACGTTACCCCAACACTGAGATTGTGGAAGACTTCCAGGTCAAGTAGCCGCCAGGGGAGGGGTTTTATGACAAGATAAGGCACATGAGCCAAGTTGAACGTTCCCTGGTCCTAGTAAAACCCGATGGTTACAGCCGTGGCCTAACCGGTGAGGTGCTGCGCCGCATCGAAGCTAAAGGCTACAAGCTGGTAGCTCTCAAGATCGTAAACGCCACTGAAGAGATTCTCTCGCGCCACTACGCCGAGCATGTCTCCAAGCCTTTCTACCCGGGCTTGGTTGAGTTCATGACTTCCGCGCCGGTTGTGGCCGTGGTGGTTGAAGGTCAGCGTGTAGTGGAAGGTGTGCGTTCCCTGATGGGCGCCACTGACCCCACCGTGGCCGCCCCGGGCACGATCCGTGGTGACCTGGCCCGCGCCTGGGACACGCCGGCCATTTTGAATATTGTGCACGGTTCAGATTCGCCTGCCTCAGCTGAGCGTGAGGTGGCTATCTGGTTCCCAGAACTAGCATTTGCCTAGCAGCTGCGCGCACCGGAAGCTTTTGCATAGGGCTTAATCCCCTATTCATGCTGATAGGGGCAGGTTTAGGGTGTAAGAGTCCAAGGCGCGAAGCGGGGCAGAGTAAATCCCCATCTCCCCGCTTCGCGGCAAGATTTTCTTTTAAAGGGGAGAAAATGCAGTTAACCAAGCCCGTACTTAAAGAGACTAAACGTGCACTGATCGCAGCGGTGGGGTCGGTGTTTGTGGGGGCCGTGATGCTGGCGGTGGTGGGCTCAGTAATGTTTCACGTCTTGCTTGGCTAATTAGCTGCCCTGCCAGGGGGCCTAAGTCTAGACTGAGCTCATGGACTACAGTCTTTTGTTTTATATCATCGCCGCGTTGGTGGTGGTGCTGGGGGCAGGCTTCGGTTTGCGGACCCTACAGCGTCGCCGCGAGCAGCTACCACCTGCGCCAACTCGACCTGAAATCAGCGCCTCCACAGAGCCGCAAGAAGCTGAGCCTGAACCAGCTAGCCAGTACGAAACCCCCGAATCACTCCCCGGGCGTATGCAGCGTCTACGTTCACGCCTGGCCGGTTCGGGAAGCTTTGGCCGCACAGTTTTGTCGGTACTTTCTCGCGGTGACCTCTCTGAGGCTGACTGGGAAGAAATTGAAGACAGCCTACTGACCGCCGACCTTGGCCTGGAGGTTAGCACTGAGCTGATGGATAAGCTGCGCACGCAGCTAAAGGTGCTAGATACCAGCGATCCGGCCACCGCCAAGCAGGTTCTGCGCCAGCAGCTTCTAGAGCTGGTAGGCCCCGACATGGACCGCTCACTCAACCTTGAACCCACCCAGGGCACCAACGGTGAACCAGCCCCCGCCGCTATCTTAATGGTGGGCGTTAACGGCACCGGTAAAACCACCACCTGCGGCAAGCTAGCACGCGTACTGGTAGCCCAAGACAAGCAGGTGCTTATGGGGGCCGCCGACACCTTCCGCGCCGCCGCCGCCGAGCAGCTAACCACCTGGGGCCAGCGCGTAGGTGTAGAGGTAGTGCGCTCAGACAAAGAAGGCGCAGACCCCGCCTCGGTAGCCTTTGACGCCATCAAGCAAGGCCAAGCCAGCGGCGTCGACGTGGTGCTAGTAGACACCGCCGGGCGCCTACAAAACAAAGCCGGCCTAATGGACGAGCTAGGCAAAATTAAGCGCGTCATGGAAAAAATCGCCCCCGTCGGCGAAATCCTACTGGTACTAGACGCCACCACCGGCCAAAACGGTATGCGCCAAGCCCAGGTGTTCTCCGAAGCTGTAGGCGTCAGCGGCATCGTGCTAACCAAACTCGATGGCACCGCCAAGGGAGGCATCGTGGTAACCGTCCAGCGTGAACTGGGCGTGCCCGTCAAACTAGTTGGCCTGGGGGAGGGACCAGACGACCTGGCCCCCTTCGACCCGGAAGGCTTCGTAGACGCCCTACTAGCCTAAAGGGCACCTTAAAATACGCAGCAACTGCGGTTTCCCTAAAGGGAGGCCGCAGTTAGCTGCATATAGGCACTGCTTTAAAAGGCCCTTGTTACAAAAACCTGATATTTACTAGGTCAAACACCCAAAAGCCGTCTAAACTGTAACTTAGGCGACAAAAGGAGAGGTCATGGCGGTAATTACGGTTCTAGGCGCTGGAGCTATGGGCAGCGCGCTTACCCGCCCCCTGGTTGAAGCAGGCTGGCAGGTGCGGCTATGGGGCTCAATTTACGACGACGCCATCCTCGACGCTATCGACGCCGGCCAACTCCACCCCACCCTAAAAGAAACCATCAGCCCCGCCGTAACCACCTTCCGTGCCGGCCAACTAGCCCAAGCCGTCAACCAAGCCCAAGTAGTAGTAATCTCAGTGGCCTCAGGCGCCGTCGTCAGCGTACTTGAACAAGTAGGACCCTACCTAGGCGACGTCGAATCCCTATGGCTCACCTCCAAAGGCTTTTGGCAAACCGAAACCGAAGTAGAACTACTACCAGAGGCAATCAAACAAATCGCCAAAGCCAAAGGCATCAACCTACCCCCGCTAGTAGCCATCGCCGGCCCCGTAAAAGCCAGCGAATGCGCCAGCGCCAAACCCACCGCCACCGTATTTGCCTGCCGCGACTACGAACTAGCCAAACGCTACGCAAAAACCGTCACCACCCCCAACTACGCGGTCACCCCCAGCCAAGACGAAATCGGGGTAGAAGTCTGCGCAGCCCTAAAAAACATTTACGCCATCGCCCTAGGTATCGCCGACGGCATGAGCGAAGCAGATGAACAACCCCGCGATAACCTACGCGCCGCCATCTTCGTACAAGCAGTCACCGAAATGGCCTCACTATGCCACGCCATGGGGGGCGACCTACAAACCGCCTACGGCCTCGCCGGCATGGGAGACCTACAACTAACCTCAACCGCCGGGCGCTCGCGGCTATACGGTCACGCCGTCGGCGCCGGCCAAAACCCACGCCAAGCCCTAGAACAAATGCAATCCCAAGGGCTAACCATCGAAGGCTCACCAGCAGCCCTAATCGCCCACCAACTAGTGCAACAGCTAGGCATTAACGCGCCCCTGCTTGAAGCCGTCTACCAGATGCTGCACGGACACGTAGACGACGCCCGGGCGCTAATCTGTGCAGTAGCCCTAGGGGTCGATGCATAAAAAAACCAGTTGACACTGACTTTGAGCCTTAAAGTCATCTAGACTTACCCGTGTCGCAGCACACAGAAGTGTTGCGGCGCAGCGATCGACGAAGATCAGAAAGGCTCAAAGTCATGCCCTGTGCATACCTAACCGACGGCCCCCTAGTAGTGGCCGTAGACTCCTCCACCCAATCCACCAAAGCCATCATCGTTGACGGCGCCGGTAACGTCCTGGCCGTGCCAAACGCAAAATTGAGCTGCTCACCCCAGCCATGAACCACTACGAACACGACCCACGCCAATGGTGGCAAACCACCTACGAAACCATCGGCGAAGCCCTAGCCGCACTCACCCCCACCCAACGCCAACGCGTAAAAGCCATAGGCCTAACCCACCAACGCGAATCCTTCGCCCCCTTCAAAGCCGACGGCACCCCCATCGGCAACGGCATCCTATGGCTAGACGGGCGCGCCGTCGACCAAATCGAACGCTACGGCAGCAACCAAATCCACGAACTAAGCGGCAAACCCGCCGGCGTCACCCCAGCCCTATACAAACTCGCCTGGGTCAAAGAAAACCAACCCCACCTACTACAAAACGCAGACAAAGTCTGCGACGTACTGTGCTATCTAGTATTCAACCTAACCGGACGCTGGGCCTCATCCACCGCAGCCGCAGACTCACTAGGCCTATTCAACATCCGCACCCGCACCTGGGACACACAACTACTACAAATCGCCGGCCTAGAACCAAACCAACTACCCAAACTAGTCGAACCCGCCAACATCATCGACTACCTACGCCCCGAACTAGCCCAACAATGGAACCTACCAGCCCCCATCCCAGTCGTAGCCGGCCTAGGTGACGGCCAAGCCGCCGGCATCGGCGCCGCCGCCGTCGAACCAGACGTGGCCTACCTAAACATGGGCACCGCCGTAAACGCCGGCCTAGACACCCCCACCTACGCCTACGCCCCAGCCTTCCGCACCCACGTATCAGGCATCCCCGGCCACTACGTAATGGAAGTACTCCAATCCTCCGGCTCATACCTAGCCGACTGGGCCCGCAACACCTTCGCAGACCCAACCAACCCCAACTCAAACCTAACCCAAGACGAACAAGCCGCCGCCCAAATCGAACCCGGCAGCGAAGGACTAATCACCCTGCCCTACTGGAACGCCGTCCAATCACCCTACTGGGATGCCAAAGCCCGAGGTGCCATCGTCGGCTGGCGCGGCATACACACCCGCGCCCACATGTACCGCTCCATCCTCGAAAGCGTCTGCTTCGAAATGCGCCGCAACCTAGACCACCTAGAAGCAGCCAACGCCACCCCCATCACCAGCCTACGCATCATGGGCGGCGGCACCCGCTCACCCCTATGGCGCACCCTCATGGCAGACATCACCGGCCTACCCCTAACCATCTGCCTAGCCGACGAAGTCTCAGCCCTAGGCGCCGGCGTCCTAGCCATGGCCGCCATCGAAGCCCACGCCCCCCACACACCCACCGGCCCCGACGTCGCCACCAGCGCCAAAGCCATGGCCCAATTCGGCCAAACCATAGAACCCAACCCCCAAATGCACGCCCGCTACCAACCCATCGCCGCCGTACAAAGCCAGCTATACCAACAACTACGCCAAATCAACGCAAACCTAGACCAACTACGCACCAACCAAAACGCCTAAAAACTTTTCAAAGGAGAAAAAATGTACACCATCACCATCCTCGGCGCCGGCGCCATGGGCAGCGCCCTAACCCGCCCCCTAATTGACACCGGCTGGCAAGTACGCCTCTGGGGCACCTGGCTAGACGACCACCTACTAGACGCCATCGAAAACGGCCAACCCCACCCACGCATCAACGCCACCATCGACCCCCGCGTACAAACCTACCGCTCTAACCAACTACAAACCGCCCTCGACGGCGCCGACGTAGCCGTCATGGCCGTAGCCAGCCACGCAGTCAACGCCATAACCGAACTCGCCCTACCCCAAATCACCAAAACCAAAGCCCTCTGGCTCAGCGCCAAAGGCTTCAACGTAGCCCCCAACGGCCAAATCCAACTCCTACCCGACGCCATCCGCGCCCAAGCCCAAGCCGCCGGCCTCCAACTACCCCCAATCATGGCCATCGCCGGCCCCGTAAAAGCCAACGAATGCGCCCAAGGCCTACCCACCGCCACCATCTTCGCCTGCACAGACCAAGACCAAGCCCAACACTGGGCCGCCAACACCAACAGCGGCAACTACGCCCCCACCTACAGCCAAGACGAAATCGGCGTAGAACTCTGCGCAGCCATGAAAAACGTCTACGCCATCGCCCTAGGCATCGCCGACGGCCTAGAAACCGCCACCAAAATACCCCACCACAACCTCAAAGCCGCCGCCTTCACCCAAGCCACCAAAGAAATGAGCCAACTATGCGCCAACCTAGGCGGCCAAACTGACACCCCCTACGGCCTCGCCGGCATCGGCGACCTCGAAGTCACCGGCCTATCAGGACGCAACAAAATCTACGGCACCCGCCTAGGCCAAGGCCAAAGCGCCCCCCAAGCCTACAAAGAAATGCAAGACCTCGAACAAACCGTCGAAGGCGTAAGCGCAGCAGCGCTCGCGGTTAGGTTGGTGGCGCAGTTTAACGATCCGCTGTTAACCCAGCAGCTGCCCCTGCTGCACGCGGTGGCCCAGATTTTGGCTGCAGAGGCGGCCCTAGATGTTGAGGCCATCATTTCCCAGGCGGTTTTGCCGCAGCCCGCCGCGCCGATAGCGGATATGGTGCGCATTTACGGCCAGGGCAGTGGCGCTGATCAGCCTAAGTTTTAGCCGGCGCGACCGGTTTGCGGCCGGTTGCGGCTGGTTGTGCCCCGGTTGTGGCTGGTTTTGCCCGTTTGTGCCAGCCACCGCTAAAACTGGGGGGTTAGGCTAGTAGCCATGATCCTGACAGCTTTAGCGGTTGGCGCGCTTATCGGCCTGGTAGTGGGGGCGCTGGGAGCTGGGGGAGGGATCCTATCGGTGCCGGCGCTGATCTATCTGCTCGGCGTTGCGCCCCATGAGGCCACCAGTGCCTCCCTGGTGATTGTGCTGTTTACTGCCCTGGCGGCGCTGGGCGGGCGCATCGGTAAAAACACTATCTGCTACCAGATCGCTTTAGTGTTTGCGGCTTTAGCGACTGTGGGCACCTGGCTGGGTTCACTGGCTAACCGGGCGGTGAGCGCAGATTTATTGATGTACGCCTTCGCCCTGCTGCTGATCTGTGTGGGGCTGGTGATGTTGCGCCGCGCATATCCGGGCCTGTTTAGGGGCGCGGCTAGAGCTGGCAGCAGCGGTGTCTTTAGTGACGACGGCGTAGCTGCGGCTGATGGTGCGAGTGGCACTGGCTCGACGCCGGCCCTGAGGACGGTTTCAGCAACGGGGGAGGTTACCTCAATTGGGGCTGCGCCGCTGTGGCGGGTGGCTTTGGTGGCCACCATAACCGGTGCGCTTACCGGATTTTTTGGGGTGGGCGGCGGCTTTGCGATAGTGCCGGCACTGACTTTAGTGCTGCATTTACCCATTAAACGCGCCGCCTCCACCTCACTGCTGATCATGGCCATTACGGCGGTGGTGGCGTTAGTGGCCAGAGCGCAAACTTCCCTAAACGTAGATTTAGGGGTGATTGGTGCGTTTACTGTGGCCTCAATGCTTGGGGGGGTAGCTGGGGCGCCGCTGACACGTAAAGTAAGCAGCCAAAAACTTACCGCCAGCTTCGCAGCATTGCTGCTCGCCGTCGCTGTGGCCACCTTAGTGGGCCAAAGTTAAGCAATAGCCCCCGCGTAACGCAGGGCATTAGCCAGGCCGTCGTCGTGAATATCGGTGCTAATCCAGTTGGCGGCGGCTTTAGCTGCAGCGGTGCCGTTACCCATGCAAATACCTAGGCCGGCTGCCTCAAGTACCTCTAGGTCATTGCTGGAATCGCCGATAGCCACTACCTGGTCAATACCAACCCCCAGGTATTTAGCTGCCGCCAACATACCGCTGGCTTTAGTGTTGCCCTTAAGTACAATCTCGCCGCCGCGAGAGCCATTGCCAGGGTCGTAGGAGCCGTCCACTACCTCGAAGTAGTCACCCCAACGCTCACGCATATCATCTAGGGTAACGGGGCTGGTGGCGGCCAAAGTGAAAGTCACCTTGTTGGGATCAGTGGGCAATCCCGGTTGCACATAGGGAAGTACCTGGCGAATATAGGCCTGCCAGTTACCGCCGTGAGAGGCCGGCTGCTTTTCCCAATTATGGCCATCTTCGCCGCGTGCAGCCGCTAGCACCTGCTCCTCGGTAGTAAAGCCAAATACCTTCCAGGCGCCGTCGGAGGCATTAACTTTATCGGGAGACTGCCACACATAGGTGCCCCCAGACTCTTCCAAATACTTACTTACCTGCGGCACCAACTCACTAGGCACACGGTTATCAACCACTACCTGCTCACCGATTTTCACGTAGCTGCCGTTGGCCGCAACAATGCCGGAAAAACCCAGGTCCCACAAGAACTCATAAACTTCAGGCAAAGAACGCCCAGTGCACAGCATTAGGGTGTGACCATTGGCATTAGCTTGGGCTAGGGCTGTGCGTGCAGAGTCGGGGACTAACTGGTTGTTATCGACTACAGTTCCATCTACATCGCACAAAATCAGCATGGCACTTAGCCTATCCCGACTCTTTGCTACAAACCTAGGTCTTTTACTTAACAGCAGTAGGGCTTACTAACTAGGGTTAATAC
>ERZ1699261.188-NODE-188-length-17232-cov-7.221163_pt1 | contig 17232 bp, 15 predicted proteins | sample MGYA00581524_ERZ1699261 | MGnify/ENA primary metagenome ERZ1699261 (study PRJEB42319, sample SAMD00040338) | human oral metagenome | material: saliva | host: Homo sapiens | study: EMG produced TPA metagenomics assembly of PRJDB4115 data set (Metgenomic analysis of... | reverse complement strand
GCTCGGGCGACATCGCCGCCCGCATGTGGACCAAGCCGTCGATCTCGGTCATCGGTTTTGATGCTCGCCCGGTCTCCAACGCCTCGAACACGATTGCCCCGCACACGCGCTTCCGCCTGTCGATGCGTACGGTGCCGGGCGTGGATCCCGCCGAGGCCCAGGCCAAGCTCGTGGACTACCTGCTCTCCCATGCCCCCTTCGGTGCGCGCGTCGAGGTTACGGCCGAGGACGCTGGTGCCGGCTACCAGGCCGACATGGATTCCCCCGTGACGAAGGCTCTGCACGAGTCTCTTACCGAGGCCTGGGGTGTTCCCTCGGTCAACATCGGTGTGGGCGGCTCGATCCCGTTCATCTCGGACTTCCAGCGCATCTTCCCGAACGCTCAGGTCGTTGTCACCGGTGTTGAAGACCCGATGACGAACGCCCACTCCGAGGACGAGTCGCAGTCGATTTCGGATCTCAAGGCCGCGATTCTCGCTGAGGCTCTGCTGCTGACGCGCGTGGCGTCCCTGTGAGTCGTGTCGTTATCGCCGGTCGGTGGGACGGGGGAGTTCCCGCCCTGTCGACCGATGAGGCACTCGACGCCATCCGCCGGGGCGTCCTCGCTGGCGCATCGGACACGGCGGTGGTGACGGTTCCGTTCGGAACCGGTTCGACCTTCGACGAGGCCGTGGCCGCGTTGGACTCCCAGGCCTCGTTCGTGCGCGTGCCCACCGACGCCTCGTCGTCGTGCGAGGCGGGTGAGCGCGTGGCCGATTCACTTCGCAACGGTTCCGCCGTGATTGTCGAGGGCGGGCATAATTCCTCTCCCGATTGCGGTGTGGGCTTCCTTGAAGGCCTCCTGGGTGCCCCTGGCATCGACCCACGGCAACCGGAGGCGCTCGCCGATGCCCTGACGCGTGCGCAGGCTCTCGTGAGCGATGCCGAAGTGGATCTCGTGTGCGCGGCGTCGACCGCACGCCCACTCCTGGGGCTTGACTCGGTCCTCGCCGTCGCGCCGGATCTGGAGCCAATCGAGGCTCAGGATACCGCTCTCACCGCCGCTCTCACGCAGGCGTTTGCCCATCGCCCGCTTGGTCGTCACCAGCTCCTGGACGGAGTGGACGTACACGCGGCGCGCCAGCGTGGTTCCGGCGCCGGAGGCGGTGTCGGAGCCGTCATCGCGGCCATCGGTGGACGCATCGTCACCACGGGTGATCTACTGTCGCAGCTACTGGGCCTGGAAACAGCTCTTGACGGCGTCGACCTCGTGATCGTCGCCGAGCCTGAACTGGCCTCGCCGGTGCTCGCCGAGTCGACCCTCGACTGCATCACCCGGGCGGCTGCGACGCACGCGCTGCCGGTTGTCGCCATCACCCACAGGTCCAGCCTGTCGCACTTTGAGAAGGCCGAATGGGGGCTGCACGGTGTCTTTGAGACGGAGGGAGCCGTCACGCTCGAAGACGCTGGACGCCGCGTCGCCCGTACCTGGTTACGCTAAGCGCGCACTCCACCCGTGGCGCAGGGCGCCTGCGGGGGAGTAGTGTGTCAAGCGAATACATCTATTCGTCACGAAAAGGAGCATCATGTCCGAGTCCGCAATTCAGGCTCCCACCCACGAGGTCATCCTCACCGACGTCGCCGCTGCGAAGGTCAAGAGCCTCCTCGAGCAGGAGGGTCGCGATGACCTGCGCCTGCGCATTGCCGTTCAGCCGGGCGGCTGCTCCGGCCTCATCTACCAGCTGTACTTCGACGATCGCACGCTCGACGGCGACGCGATTCGTTCCTTCGACGGCGTTGAGGTCGTCGTCGATCGCATGAGCGTGCCCTACCTGAGCGGCGCAACGATCGACTTCGCCGACACCATCGAGCGTCAGGGCTTCACGATCGATAACCCGAACGCCCAGAACACCTGCGCCTGCGGCGAATCCTTCCACTGAGCCGAAAGAACACCATTCCATGATGTCCTCTCTGCGCCGTTTCGGCGCCCTCGCTGGCGCCGCCGCGCTCGTCTTCGGACTCGCGGCTTGCTCCGACGCTTCGTCGTCTTCGTCTCCCGCTCCCGCGGAGATCGACTACTCCGCCTGTTCGACGGACGACTCCGCTGACCAGAATGCGAACGTCGACCGCAGCGGCACGGGCAACTTCCCGTCGATCTCGGGCGAGGAGACTCCCGTCATTGCCGCTGGTAGCGGCTCAGAGCCGACCTCGAAGGTGCTCGTCAAGACCCTCAAGCAGGGCGATGGCGCGCTCGTGTGCCCGGGTGCGACGATCAAGGCGAACTACGTCGGTGCCCTGTGGAACGGCACGGTCTTCGATTCGTCGTTCGAGCGTGGCGATGCTATCGAGTTCTCCCTCAACCAGGTGGTGAAGGGTTGGACCTACGGCCTCGCGCACACGCATGTGGGTGACCGCGTCGAGCTGGTGATTCCGGCGTCGCTCGGCTACGGCGGCCAGGCCCGCGGCAATATTCCCGCGAACTCGACTCTCGTGTTTGTCGTGGACATTGTGGGTGTGGCGACTGACAACCTTGCCGATGATGCAGTCCTGAGCAGTGGCGTGGCAACGGGCGAGGAACTGCCCGCCGGCATCACGGTCACTGGGGAGCCCGGCGTCGAGCCGACCCTGACGATCGACGAGAGCGTCGCGGCCCCCACCGAGCAGAAGATCTACACGATCTACAAGGGTTCGGGCGAGGCGCTCACGGACGACCAGACCGTGCTCTACAAGCAGGTGGTCGGCGGTTTCGGTGCCAGCGGTCAGACGCAGTCTTCGTGGAGCCAGGCTCCCAATAAGGCTCCCGTGCATGATGCCGAGCTCACGGGTGTGACCATCGGTTCTCGCCTCCTCATCGTGGCACCGATTCCGGGCGCGGAAGCGCAGTCCGGTCAGGAAGCGACACCCAATCGTGCCACCGTCTTCGTCGTCGACATCGTGGGTACGTCCTCGATGCAGTGATCTCGCGCCGACTTAGGTAAACGTCAGCGGGCGGCTCCCAGTGTGGGAGCCGCCCGCTACCCGTTAGAATGGACTCATCGCGTCGATTTGGCCGACATATGCAAGGAGAGCTTCCATGAGTGAAGAAACCGTTCGAATCCTGGTTTTCAGCGACGACAAGGATAAGCGAAGTGCCGTCATCAACGGCGTTGGGCTGCGTGCGTCCAAGGACACGCCTCGCATCGAATGGGTCGAGGCCGCCACGGGCTTCGGCGTTCGCGATGCTTTCGATCAGCAGGACTTTGCGATGCTGATCCTCGACGCTGAGTCGAAGAAGGAGGGTGGCATGTCGATCGCCCAGGATCTGCGCGAGACCCGTGACGGTGTTCCCCCGATCGTTTTCCTGACCGCCCGCCCCCAGGACGAGTGGCTGGCGACGTGGGCCGGAGCAGCCGCCGTCGTGGCCGATCCGATCGACCCGATCATTCTTCAGGAGACCGTCGCCGACGTGCTGCGTGGAGCCAAGTGATGGCCACGCAGGAGTGGGGGCCGATCATCGGTGCCCTGACCGCGGGCGAGAGCCTTGACTACGGCCAGTCGTACTGGCTGATGGACCAGGTGATGAGCGGCGAACTCGGCGAGGCACGTCTCGCGTCCTTCCTGACCGCGATGGCTATCAAGGGCGCCACGGTCGATGAGATCCACGGTCTGGCCGACGGCATGCAGGATCACGCGGCACACGTCGAGCTGCCCAGCCGCGCGCTCGACATCGTGGGCACGGGCGGCGACGGATACAAGACCGTCAACATCTCAACAATGTCCGCCATCGTGCTCGCCGCGATGGGGATTCCGCTGGTCAAGCACGGCAACCGCGCCTCCACCTCGAAGTCGGGTTCCGCGGACGTCATCGAGGCTCTCGGCGTTAACCTCGACCTCGACGCCGACGCGCTGCGCCGCGTCTTCGACGAGGTTGGCATCGCATTCCTGTTTGCGAACAAGATGCACCCCTCGATGCGCTTCGCGGCCCCCGTGCGCCGCGCCCTCGGCTTCCCCACGGCGTTTAACGTCCTGGGGCCGCTGACGAACCCGGCACGCGTCCAGGCGTGTGCGATTGGTGCCTCGCGCGAGGAGAACGCGCGTCTCATGGCGGGCGTGTACGCGTCGCGCGGGCTGAGCGCGCTCGTATTCCGTGGCGCGAACACCGGCCTCGACGAGCTGACGACGACCGATGCGAATCAGGTGTGGCTGGTGTCGGGTGGAGCGGTTGTAGAAACCGAGTTCGATGCGCGCGAATCCCTGGGCATGGCCTCCTCCTCGATTGAGGACCTCGCGGGTGGCGAGGCGTCCGAGAACGCTGCGGTTGCTCGCGACGTGTTGTCGGGTGGTGGGGCGGACGCGGTTCGCGACGCTGTCGCCCTCAACGTCGGCGCCGGCATCCTGGCCTGGGAAGGCCTGGACAACCCCGTGACGCGGGCCGACTTCGAGCCCCGCATGCGCGGCGCCGTCGAGCGCGCCCTTGCGGCGCTGGCCGATGGTTCGGGCGCCCGACTCGTTGAGCGTTGGGTGGCTGCCTCGAACGGATGACACCCTCGCGCGCTAGGCGCGCGGAGACAGACGCTGATGGGCGGTTGCGTGGGCCAAGAGCTCGCGCAGCCGCCCGTCGCGTAGTGGGCTGTCGGCAGACTGGGACCAGGGCAGCGGCCCGTTCCATTCGACGAGGCGCGTTCCCTCTCGGCTCAGCTCGGAGCACAGGAGTGAAGTCTCCGCCCACGAGGCGACTGAGGCGGCCATCCCGCCGGTCTCGATGGGGTCCGTCGAGGTGAGGACATCGATCCACGGGGACGCATCAGAGCGCGGGGGCACCACGACCGAACTGAGGAGGCGCCCGTGCGAGGCCACGTGCAGAATCCAGCCCGCCTCGCCGCCGTCACGGCGCGTCCCCCAGACAATACGCGTGGCAGCCAAGATCGGTCGCATCGTCGAACGCTCGACTCCTGCCATGTAAGCGGCAAGCTCGTCGCGCACGCTCGCGGCGGCTTCGAACAGGCCCTGGGTGGAGAGTTTTTCCATGAGGGCGGTGAGCGCGTGGGGCACCGTGAGCGAGGATGCGGCCACGGCCTCGTTAAGTATCGCGTGTGCGCTGTCGGAATCGGACTGAGCCACCACCCGTTCGATTGCCCCGGAAGCTCGCAAGGCATGCGCACGCGTGCCGAAAGGGCCGAGGGCGCGGGGTAGGTCGTCAAGCGTGACGGACGAAACGACGCGGGGGCGGCCGGCCTCGGCGATGACCCAGTGCTGGGATCCCTGGCGCCTCGACGCGGAGTTGTAAGGCGGCGCAAGAGCCTTGATGTCGCGCAGCTCCCGGATCCGCGCCTCGAGAATCGACGCGGTCGGATAGGGGCGCACCCCCGCGGCCAGGGACACCATGCGTTGAACCTTCGGCCGCTTCTCGCCCTTCGTGTAGTAGCTGCCCACGCGCGAGCGCAGCGACGAGGCCGATCCCACGTAAAGAGTGTCTCCTGCGGTGTCGATGAAGTGATAGACACCGGGGGAAGCGGGCAGGTCAGCCACGAAGTCAGGCGTCGTCGGGCGCCTGGCCGGAGCCTGGTCCGTCAGGGCGATGAGGTCCTCGACGTCGGTTGCCCCCGCCCCTGCGAGCAGGTCAATGAAGCCAAGAAGGATCTCAGCTGTCGCGCGAGCGTCTCCGAGCGCCCGGTGTTCGGGAACGGTGGCGGTACCAAAGTAGGAAGCGACCGTGCCCAGTTTGTGGTTGCGCACGAGCGGGCGGGGTAGGGCGAGGCGAGCCAGGGCGAGCGTGTCGACGACGCGGACCCGAGGCCAGGGAAGCGAGCTCGCGCGTGCCGCACGGCGTAGGAAGCCCACGTCGAAAGAGGCGTTATGCGCGACGAGGACGGGGGAGTCCTCCGTTCCAAGGCCTGACCACTCCATGAAGCGTTCCAGAACGGATGCGATCGGGTCCGCATCTGCCACCATCGCTGGCGTGATGCCCGTCAGCGACGTGATGAACGGCGGGATAGGACGCGAGGGTTTGACGAGGGAAGAAAACTCGTCCACGACCGCTCCGTCGCGGACGAGCACCGCGCCGATCTCCGTAATTTCGGCACCCGCGCCCAGGCCTGTCGTCTCGAGGTCGACAACGACCCAGTGCCCGCCCGAGGCCGGCGTCCCGACGGCGTCAAGGCTGGGTTGAAGCTCCACCGAAGAGGCCCTCGACAGGGCCGCAGACACCACTGATCGAGCGAAAGGACGAGCCGATTCGCCGGGCGCTATGGTTTCCCCACAATCGCGCACGGGAGTTCGTTTCGTCATACAGTTGATACTAATTCGTTCGCGCGCTCGCGCGCCCGTCGAGACTTCAGGAGTGACAGTGGCGTTCTATCAGGCTCTCAAGGCGACCGGCAGCCCCATTCTGAAGGCCGCCTATCACCCGTGGATCCGCGGCAAGGAAAACATTCCTGCCGAGGGACCCGCTATCCTCGCGTCCAACCACAACGCCGTGTGGGACTCCGTCTTCCTGCCGATGATGCTCGACCGCGAGGTCGTCTTCATGGGGAAGGCCGACTACTTTACGGGCACCGGTCTCAAGGGGTGGATGACAAAGGAATTCATGCGCGCCGTCGGAACCATCCCTGTGGACCGCACCGGAGGTCGCGCATCCGAGGCCGCACTCAACGCCGGTCTTAAGCGCCTGCGCGACGGTGAGCTCTTCGGCATCTACCCCGAGGGCACCCGCAGTCCCGACGGACGCCTCTACCGCGGCAAGACCGGCGTTGCCCGCCTCGCTCTGCTGTCCGGCGCCCCCGTTATTCCCGTTGCCATGATCGGAACCCATGCGGCGCAGCCTATTGGCCAGAAGATCCCCTCGCGCACGAACATCGGCATGGTGATCGGCGAGCCCCTGGACTTCTCGCGCTACCGCGGCCTCGACAAGGACCGCTACGTGCTGCGGGCCATCACCGACGAGATCATGTACAACCTGATGCTCCTGTCCGGCCAGGAATACGTCGATCTGTACGCCGCCGACGTGAAGGCGCAGCTCGCCGCAGAGGGCGCCTTCGAGGGGCCCGTGCCCTCCAATGGTCGTCCTGCGCCCGGTGGGCGCACCGCCCCCGAGGTGCCCGTTCCGACCGCTCCCGAGGAAGAGAGCAGTGACGGCGAGAAGGACTCGGACAAGGAGTAACAGGGCCGGGCCGTCACCGATGGTTGGTGCTTGCAATCGCGTTCCGTGGGACGGGCGTCCTTGGCGAAACGTGATGTGAGCCGGGTAGAATGAACCGTGCCCTGCGCACGTGCGCGGGCCCGTACCTAACCAACCTGAGAAAGGTGACATTCATGTCGGTCCGTCGTGTTGCCCTGCTGACCGCAGGTGGCTTCGCCCCGTGCCTGTCCTCCGCCGTCGGCGGACTCATTGAGCGCTACAACGAAATCGATCCCACCGTTGAGATCATCGCCTACCAGAACGGCTACCACGGCCTGCTCACCGGCAACTACGTGCTGGTGGACGAGGAAGCGCGCAAGCACGCCGCCGTCCTGCACCGTTTCGGCGGCTCCCCGATCGGTAACTCCCGCGTCAAGCTGACGAACAAGAAGAACCTGGTCGAGCGTGGCCTCGTGTCCGAGGATGAGGATCCGCTGCAGAAGGCCGCCGAGCAGCTGCGCGCCGACGGCGTCGACGTCCTGCACACCATCGGTGGCGATGACACCAACACGACGGCCGCCGATCTGGCCGCCTACCTGGAGGAGCACGACTACCACCTGACCGTCGTGGGCCTGCCCAAGACGATCGACAACGACGTTGTGCCGATCCGCCAGTCGCTGGGTGCCTGGACCGCCGCTGAAGAGGTCTCCGAGTACTCCCAGAACGTCATCGGCGAGCATCGCTCTAACCCGCGCATGCTCATCATCCACGAGATCATGGGCCGCCACTGCGGTTGGCTGACCGCCGCCGGTTCGAAGTGCTACCACGACTGGCTGAAGACCCAGGAGTGGGTGCCCTCCATCGGCCTGTCCCAGGAGCGTTGGGACATCCACGCCATCTTCCTGCCCGAGATGAAGATCGACCTGGACGCCGAGGCTGCGCGCCTCAAGGCCATCATGGACGAGCAGGGCAACGTCAACATCTTCCTGTCCGAGGGCGCCGGCGTGCCTGAGATCATCGCGGAGATCGAGGCTGCCGGTGGCGAGGTCCAGCGTGACCCCTTCGGCCACGTCAAGCTCGACACGATCAACCCCGGCCAGTGGTTCGCCAAGCAGTTCGCCGAGAAGATCGACGCCGAGAAGGTCATGGTTCAGAAGTCGGGCTACTTCTCGCGTTCCTCGCGCGCCAACGCCGACGACCTGCGCCTCATCAAGTCCATGACCGACCTCGCCGTCGAGTGCGCCTTCAAGGGCGAGTCCGGCGTTATCGGCCACGACGAGGAAGACGGCGATCGCCTGAAGGCTATCCCGTTCCCGCGCATCGCGGGCGGTAAGCCCTTCGACATCTCCCAGCCGTGGTTCCTCGAGATGATGGCCGAGATCGGCCAGAGTGTCGAGCCTGCCGGCGAGTGAGTCGCTTCGCGTGATTCCTTCGATCACTCCCGGACGCGGCGGCGAGCCTGTGCGTAAGCCTCGCTCCCGCCGCGTCCCCGAGCGTCTGTGGTCGCCCGAGTCCGGGGAGCTCGCTCCCTGGGACACGTGGCGCGGCCTGGACGCTGCCCAACAGCCTTCCTACGCGGACTCGCAGCACCTCAGTGATGTGACGGCGCAGCTGCGCCGTCAGCCGCCGCTCGTGTTCGCCGGGGAGGTTGACGACCTGCGCACGTGGATGGGTGCGGCTGCCCGCGGCGAGGCCTTCGTCCTAATGGGCGGGGACTGCGCCGAAACATTCGCCGAGGCGACGGCGGACCACGTGCGCCTGAAGATTCAGACGCTGCTGCAGATGGCGGTCGTCTTGACCTACGGCGCGTCGCTGCCGGTTATTAAGGTCGGACGTATCGCTGGCCAGTATGCGAAGCCGCGTTCGTCGGATATGGAAACGCGCCACGGTGTGACACTGCCCAGCTACCGTGGCGACGCCGTGAACTCCTTCGAGTTCACGCCCGAAGCACGCGAACCCGACCCGCAGCGTCTTCTGTCGCTGTACAACCACGCGGCCTCGACGCTGAATCTGATCCGCGCCTTCACGAAGGGTGGCTACGCCGACCTGCGCCAGGTGCACCGCTGGAATCAGGGTTTCATGTCGAATCCGGCCTACGCACGCTACGAGTCGCTGGCCGAGGACATCCACCGGGCGATTAAGTTCATGGGAGCCGCTGGCGTCGACTTTGAGACGCTGCGCGACGTTGACCTGTATTCGTCCCACGAGGCGCTGCTGCTCGAGTACGAGTCAGCCATGACGCGCATCGATTCGCGGACGGGCGAGCCCTACAACACGTCCGCTCACTTCCTGTGGGCGGGGGAGAGGACGCGCGAGGAGGAGGGCGCTCACATCGAGCTGCTGTCGCGTGTTCGTAACCCGATTGGGGTCAAGCTCGGCCCGTCGACCACGCCGGATCAGATGCTCGCGCTCATTGATCGCCTCAACCCGGACGGTGAGGAGGGGCGCCTGTCGTTCATTACGCGCATGGGTGCCGGTCGCATCCGTGAGGCGCTTCCGCCGCTCTTGGAAGCCGCACGCGAGGATGGTCGCCCGATCACGTGGATGACGGATCCGATGCACGGCAACACGATCACGTCGTCGACTGGCTACAAGACGCGTCGCTTCGAGACGGTCATGGACGAGGTCCGTGGATTCTTCGAGGCCCACGAGGCCACGGGAACGGTGCCGGGTGGCCTGCACGTTGAGCTCACCGGCGACGATGTCACCGAGGTGATTGGCGGCAGTGAGCACATCGACGATGAGTCGTTGCGCGACCGCTACGAGACGCTCGTGGACCCGCGTTTGAACCACCAGCAGAGCCTGGAGATGGCCTTCCAGGTCGCTCAGTACCTGGCGAAGGGTTCCTCCGCGGAGGAGAACTGATCGGATAAGAATCCCGGCCTCGTCTGTCATGGACGAGGCCGGGATTCTTAGTGGGCGTCAGTGCTGGGGCGGACGTGACGTCAGACGATCGTGATCGTGACGACGCTTCCCTTTTTCAGCATTGTTCCACCGGCAGGATCGGTCTGTCGGACGGTGCCGAAGAAGCCGCCGAGGATGGCTTCCTCCTGGACGGTGAAGCCGGCGTTTTCGAGGATGGTACGCGCTTCCTGGCGCTGGCGCCCCACGACATCGGGAACAGCGACCTTTTCGGGGCCTTTGGAAACGGTGTAGGCGACGGTGTCGCCGCGGTGCAGAATCGTTCCCTCATTGGTCTGCTGAGAGATGATCTGTCCTTCGGCGACCGTGTCGGAGAAGGCTTCGGTCGGCGTCGCGACAAGGCCAAGTGCCTCGATGGCGGTCTTCGCGGCGTCGGCGGTCATCCCGCCCAGCGAGGGGACCGTCAGGGGCTCTCGGCCCTTGGACAGTACGACGTCGACAGCCGTGTCGTGGGGCACCGACGTTCCGGACGCTACGGACTGGGAGATGACCTGTCCCTGGGGCACGTCCTCAGAGTAGGCGTCGGTGATTGCTCCGAGAGCCAGGCCGGCTTCCGTGAGCGCCTTTTTCGCGTCATCCTGACTCTTGCCGGCAACGTCGGGCACGTTTTTCATGTCCACTCCCTTGGACACGTAGAGCTGGACCTCAGCCCGCTTATGGACGGGTTCGCCACCCTCCGGATCGGAACGGGTGATCGATCCGGACGCGACGTCGTCCGAAAACTCCTCCTCGACGGTGGATGCCAGGCCCATTGCGTTCAGCTCAGCCTGCACCTCTGCCAGAGGACGACCGTCGGTAGCGGGCATGGTCAGGTAGGAGCCCGGGCCATACTCGGTCCACCACCAGCTGCCGCCAATACCTGCCGCCGCGAGCAGGAGGACGACGAGGCTCACCCACAGGGCCGCGCGCTTATAGGTATTGGTCGACGTGTTCTCTGAAGCCTCAGGCAGTGGGGACGAGGTGTGGACCGTCGCGAGCGTTGACGGTGCGGGGAGCGGCAGCGGACGCGTGAACTGGGCGGAGATGACCTCCGTGTTGAGTGCGCTGATTTGCGAAGAGTCAGCGCGGTCGGAGGGTGCGATCTCGGCACGTCGGCTAGCGAGTTCTGAAGGGATCGTTGCAGCCGCACGCGCGACTAGGTCGATCGCATCCGATGCGTCGGCGGGGCGAGAGGCGGGGTCACGGGCGGTGAGGGCGGCGACGAGGTCGTCGATCTCTCGGGGGATCCACGGATGGGCCTCGGACGGGCTGGGAACATCGTCGGAGACGTGGTGGGTTGCGATCTGCAGCGGTGACTCGCCCGCCCACGGAACGGAGCCCGTGAGCATCTCGTAGAGCATGATGCCTACGGAGTAGATGTCTGAACGTGCGTCGGCCTCGGCTGTCGTGGCGATCTCTGGCGCAATGTACGCGACGGTTCCGAGCATGTTGCCCGTTGACGACATCGAGACCTCGGAGGCTGCGCGCGCCAACCCAAAGTCGGTGACCTTGGCGGGGCCTTCGGTGGGAACGAGAATATTCTCAGGCTTGATGTCACGGTGAATAACGCCGACGCGGTGAGCGGCGCGCAGTGCCTCGAGAATGTCGGTCGTGTAGCGCAGCGCCTGCGGGATCGTGAAGGCACCCTGCGCTCGCAGGAGCTGGCGCAGATTAGTTCCGTCGATGAGCTCCATCACGAGGAAGCCCTGTCCGGTGATCACGCCCTGATCGAAGACTGACACGACACCCGGGTGAACGATGCGGGCTGCCGATCGGGCCTCACGACGGAATCGTGCGACGAAATCCTGGGAGTCCGCCAGGTGCGGGTGCATGACTTTCAGGGCGACGGGGCGCTCTAAGCGCTCGTCTTGTGCGATGTACACGGTTGCCATGCCGCCGCGGGCTAGTCGGCGCGTGACTCGGTATCGTTCGTCGACCAGGAGCCCGATCAACGGGTCGGTCTGGTCGAATGTCTGTTCGTCGTTCACTTGGTTGATTCTATGAGAGTTTTCGCGAAAATACGGGAAGCGTGAGTGTCGGTGCGGCGCATGAATGGGGTAATCTTGCGCTCATGACCAGTGCTGATATCACCGTGTTGCCCACCGACGAGGTGTGCCGTCTCCTCGGCATCGAGGAGCGTCGCCTCAAGCAGTTGATCCGTGACCGCGTCCTGATCGAGGCACGCGGAGACGACGGTGTGCGCGGTGTTCCTCAGGAAGTCCTCGTCAAGGGTGCGAACGGCTGGGAACCGCTTCCGTTCCTGCAGGGCACGCTGACGCTTCTGGCCGATGATGGCTTCACCGCAGAAGAGTCGCTTGCGTGGCTGTATGCCGAACAGGATGAACTGGGTGAGCGCCCCATCGACGCGCTCACGTCGGGCCGCCACCATCGCGTGAACCGCATCGCCTCGACGCTTGCCTTCTGAGTGCCGACCGCCGCATGGGCCAGCGTCAGGCGCGTCGGGCGGTGAGGATGGAGCACAGTTCGCGCAGCATGGCGCGAGCGTCGTCAGTGAAGCTGGAGGCGTCGAGCGCGGCATGACCGTCGGCCACGAGGCGGGCAATCTCCGCTTCGTGCGCGGCGCGCCCGTTGCGCTCGACGATCTCGGTAGCGGTTGCGATCTGCTCCGCCGAGGCCTCGGTGACCCCAAGAACGTCCGTCAGCGCGCGGCGCTCGGCGGGGGAGGACGCCTCCCAGGTGAGTGCGAGTAGGGCGGTGCGCTTTCCTTCGCGCAGGTCATCGCCTGCGGGTTTGCCGGTTACGGCCGGATCTCCGAAGACGCCCAGGTCGTCGTCGCGCAGCTGGAACGCAAGGCCCCACGGGGTGAGGATCGTCTCGAGGACATTCAATAGCTCGGCGACACCGTCAATCGAGGGCGCTCCGCAGATCGCGCCAAGAATGGCGGGGTGAACGACCGAGTAGCGTGCCGACTTGTGCAGTGCGACCTCGAGGGAATCGCTCGTGCTCAACGCGTCCGTGCGCTGCGGGTCCAGCGGGCTTTGTTCGGCGGTGATATCTAGGTACTGGCCGAGCGCCACTTCCGCGTGCATGTCCGCGAAGCGCCTCGCGAAGGCGCGCGCGCAGTCCTGCCGCAGGGTGAGCGCCTGTTCATCCGCCGCGGCAGTCGCCGCTGAAAAGAGGAAATCCCCGACCAAGATGGCGGCGTGACGGCCGAAGTCTGTTGATGACCCGATCCACGACGAGGATGCGTGATGATGGGCAAGCGTCCTGTGCGGGGTGGGCATCCCGCGTCGCTCGTCTGCCTTGTCAATGATGTCGTCGTGGACGAGGGCACTGGCCTGGTAGAGCTCGAGAGCCGCACTGAGGTGGGGGAGTGACACCTGGTCGAGCGCGATGCCGGAGCTGAGCGCGTAGCCGACGTGCGCCATCAGAGCGCGGAAGCGCTTGCCGCCGGAGACGGAAGCGAGAACAGCGCGCGAAAACTCTTCGGATCTACCTGAAGCGCCGGCGCGAGCGAGGAGGGTGGCGAGGCTTGTGGCCGTCGCCTCGTCGATATGGGGACGCAGTGTTGCGAAACTGTCGCTCAGAGTCATGAGGCCACTCTAACCGAGGAGCCGGGGGCAGCGTGGTCTCAAGGTGGGGCATCCTCACACCTACCGCCAGGAAAACTACGTGGTAAGGCACTAGACTGGCGATGGTATGCCGATTTGCAATCGGCTCTGTTGTGCATGCCCATCAATGAAAGGGACCCGTGTGAGTGCATCTCGCGCTTCGGCAAAGGACTCCGCGACGACTGAGGAAACCACGGAGGTGACGACCCCCGCGAAGAAGACGACGCGCGCCAAGAAGGCCACGGCGGACGCGGCTAGCGCCCCCGCCGAGAAGAAGTCTGCCGCGAAGAAGTCTGCCGCGAAGAAGGCTCCCGCGAAGAAGACAACCCAGAAGGACGCCGCCGCCGAGGTCGCCGAGGAGAAGGCTCCCGCGAAGAAGGCCCCGGCTAAGAAGGCAGCTGCCAAGAAGACGACGAAGAAGGACGCCGCCGCCGAGGTCGTTGAGGAGAAGGCTCCCGCGAAGAAGGCCCCGGCCAAGAAGGCAGCTGCGAAGAAGACGACGAAGAAGGCCGACACCGAGGAGAAGGCTGCCAAGAAGCCTCGCGGACGCAAGAAGAAGGAAGAAGAGGTCGTCGAAGAGGTCGTTCCTGAGATCGAGGACACCGAGGGCGTGGACTTCGAACCCACGGGTGAAGACCTTGAGGATCCGGAGCTTGAGGCTGACACCGACGACGAGGAAACGGCTGACGCTGAGGAAGATTCCGAGGACGAAGACGCCAAGGTCTCCGAGGGCGCTGCTCTGCGCGAGCGGACCAACGCCGGCATTCACGTGAAGGGCGGCTTCGTCGTCTCCGACTCTGACGAGACCGACGAGCCTATCCAGCAGGTGACGGTTGCCGGTGCGACCGCGGACCCGGTCAAGGACTATCTCAAGCAGATCGGCAAGGTCTCGCTGCTAAACGCCGAGCAGGAAGTTGACCTGGCGCGCCGTATTGAGGCTGGTCTATACGCCGAGTACAAGCTGAAGAACCAGGCCGATGAGATGACCAGCCGCGAGCGACGTGAACTGCACTTCCTGGCGCAGGACGGTCAGCAGGCGAAGAACCACCTGCTCGAGGCGAACCTTCGACTCGTTGTTTCGCTTGCCAAGCGCTACACCGGTCGCGGTATGCAGTTCCTGGACCTGATCCAGGAAGGTAACCTGGGCCTTATTCGCGCTGTCGAAAAGTTCGATTACACGAAGGGCTACAAGTTCTCGACCTACGCCACGTGGTGGATTCGTCAGGCAATCACCCGCGCGATGGCGGACCAGGCTCGCACGATCCGCATCCCTGTGCACATGGTCGAGGTTATCAACAAGCTTGCGCGCGTCCAGCGCCAGATGCTCCAGGATCTGGGTCGCGAACCCACTCCCGAGGAACTGGCAAAGGAACTCGACATGACCGCCGAGAAGGTTGTCGAAGTTCAGAAGTATGGTCGCGAGCCGATTTCGCTGCACACGCCTCTCGGCGAGGACGGCGACTCGGAGTTCGGTGACCTCATCGAGGACTCCGAGGCCATCGTGCCTGCGGACGCCGTGTCCTTTACCCTGCTGCAGGAGCAGCTCCACCACGTCCTGGACACGCTGTCCGAGCGTGAAGCCGGCGTTGTGTCGATGCGCTTCGGCCTGGGCGACGGCCAACCGAAGACTCTCGATGAGATCGGCAAGGTCTACGGCGTGACGCGCGAGCGTATCCGTCAGATTGAATCCAAGACCATGTCGAAGCTGCGCCACCCCTCGCGTTCGCAGGTTCTGCGCGACTACCTCGACTGACGCGCTATTGACACATTCGAGGGCCGGGAACAAACGTTCCCGGCCCTCGTGACAACATCGTCACAATGCGTGCATGTGCGGGTGGCATCGTCGCGTAGTGAGGCTTTAGTAGGGCAGGATAATCACATGCTTGAGGGTGCACTGATTCTCGTTTTGACCGTCGTTCTGGTACTCGTCGTCGCTGGCGGCGTTGTCGCTGTCCTGGCGTTGTCGCGCCGTAGCGCGGACGAGTGGAAGGGCGTCATCAAGCGAGAGAGCGAAGAGATCGCCGATGAGGTGAAGACCCATCACTCGCTACCCAAGCGTGCCTCCTCCTCACCAGACGGACCCGTGGTACCGCGTACGGCGTCCCTGCACTCGCTCCTGCAAAGCGCTGACTCGAAGAGCGCCTACTTTGACGCTGACCGCCTACCCGGCATCGACCGCCTCGAAACTGTGACCGACCGTGTCAGCGAGCGTCTTGACCGCGGACGTCGCCATGCTGATGGCGGCGCACAGGCGACACAGGAGTCAGCGCAGGCCTAAGTTCGTGATGCCGCACTCAGGTTTTCTGTGAAGAGCGTCCATAGGGGATAATGGCCCTATGGACGCTTTTATTTCCTCCCTTCAGTCGCCGTGGGCGGTTGTTATCGCCCTGGCGGTCGCCGTGCTCATCGGTGTGCTTATTCGCGTCGCCGTGACGTCACGGCGCCGTTCTTCCGATGACGTGACCCTTCAGCCACAGGTTCAGGCCCCGGCTGGTGCTCCGTCTGAGGCTCCCGCCGAGACACCGAGTGATGACACGGACCAGCCTCGTGCGGGTCCGGTAGATGAGCTCGAGCCCACCCCCGAGCAGAGCCCCGAGGCTCCCGCAACCCCGGCCTCGTCCATCGAGCGCCCCGAACCCGTGCGCGGCCGCATGGAGCGCCTGCGCGAACGCCTCGCGTCTTCCGGCTCGCTTGGGCGTGCGATCCTCGGCGTTCTCAGCCGCGGCCAGCTCGGTGCCGCCGACTGGGAGGAGATCGAGGAATCCCTCCTCATCGCTGACCTTGGCCTCGAGGCCACTGACACGCTGATGGACGCCCTCAAGCGTCGCGTCGCGGTCGAGTCCGTGACTGACGAAGCGCGCATCCGCGAAATCCTTCGCGAGGAGCTCCTGGCCCTCGTCGATCCCTCCATGGATCGCTCTCTCAACCTCGAGCGCCCCGAGGTCGACGGCTCCGTCAAGCCCGCGGTCGTCCTGATGGTCGGTGTGAACGGTACAGGAAAGACCACGACCGTTGGCAAGCTCGCGCGCATCCTCGTCGCGGAAGACAAGTCCGTGATTCTGGGTGCCGCCGATACCTTCCGCGCGGCCGCCGCCGATCAGCTGGCGACGTGGGGCGAGCAAGTTGGTGTCGATGTCGTGCGCAGCGACCGCGAGGGTGCAGACCCTGCCTCTGTTGCTTTCGAAGCCGTGCGCGAAGGTGTCGAGCGTGACGTCGACGTCGTTCTCGTCGACACCGCGGGACGCCTGCAGAACAAGTCCACGCTGATGGACGAGCTCGGCAAGATCAAGCGCGTCATGACCAAGCAGGCCCCGGTCTCCGAGGTACTCCTGGTGCTCGACGCGACCACCGGCCAGAACGGCATGAAGCAGGCCGAGGTCTTCGCGGAAGCTACCGGCGTGACCGGCATCGTTCTGACGAAGCTCGACGGTTCCGCCAAGGGCGGCATCGTCGTGTCCGTCCAGCGTGCGCTGGGTGTTCCCGTGAAGTTCGTCGGCCTCGGCGAGGGTGCCGACGATCTGGCCCCCTTCGATCCGCAGGGCTTCGTCGACGCGATCGTGGGTTCCGCGCAGGGCTGAACCCCGCCACCATGACGCGTACCTCGGCCCCGGTGAGACGACTCCCGGGGCCGAGGTGCGCTAACCTGTGCCTAGTACAGCCGCCATCTTGGGAGTAAACACGTGT
>ERZ1699261.182-NODE-182-length-17427-cov-5.148382_pt1 | contig 17427 bp, 9 predicted proteins | sample MGYA00581524_ERZ1699261 | MGnify/ENA primary metagenome ERZ1699261 (study PRJEB42319, sample SAMD00040338) | human oral metagenome | material: saliva | host: Homo sapiens | study: EMG produced TPA metagenomics assembly of PRJDB4115 data set (Metgenomic analysis of... | reverse complement strand
GTCTAGATCAGACGGGTCAATCCCCAGCTCAGCCAGTTCATCATCAGGGACCTTGCGCCAACCATCAGGGATAGGGTCACCAGTTTCATAAGCAGCCTGAGCCAGACGCGCATAGTCCGCATCACGCCCAGCTTCACCCTCACGCGGCTTGCCATTGTAAGGATCTTGTCCTGCGGTATTTGCGGTTTTACCCAAGCCAGTCGCAACCTGGAGAGCCTTAGCTAGCATTGCCGCAGTCGCACCAAGTGACCCATTAACTGCAGAAGCTTTCTCCTGCTCATCAGCCTGCTGGTTCAAACTGGTGTTACGCTCACGCAGAGAGTCCACCACATTACGCACCAAAGCGGTCAGGTTTGAATCCCAATCAGCTTTAAAGGTGTCGGCGTCTTCGCCCACCCAGCCAGCGCTGTGTAGCTGCCCATTAATCGAGTTAACAACGTCTTCAAGTGAAGTCGCCTTGTCACCAAACAACTGCGCTAAAGCACGTAACTGCTCAACATCAGCACCAACACTAGCCACGAGCAACCCTTCCTAAACAAATTCACGATGCACTGTCGCCACAGTGCACTTACATCTGCCCTCAAATTACCCTGTTAGCGTTAGGTAGCCCTATGGGGACAAAACCCCACTACTCCCCCAGGCCAAGCGTGCTTTGAAAGTAGGGTTGTTAACTTTTCTGAGTCTACTCGCCGCCAAGAATAGCTTTCTTGAATCCGTGTATAGCTTCCCCAGCACCCTTGACCGTACCAACTAGTACATCGCCGGTGCCCTTAACCGCACCAACCGCAACGTCACCCACGGCTTGTGCTGTGCCCGCAGCGGTTTCCGTGGCGGCACCTACATAGTCGCCACGGTTCCAGGCCTGGCCGGCGCGGTCAAGACCGGAGTTAAAGTGCTGTCCGGCGTCATTAAAGCCAGAGCCTACGTCATTGACACCATTGGCGATGCCGTTACCTACTTCACCAATACCGTTAACGATTCCCGTACCCACATTTCCAATAGCTACAGTGGTGGTGGGCCTACCGGAGGCGGCAATATGGTTCGCGCTGGGGTTTTCGTACTGAGCGTCTAGAGCCCCATACAGGCGTGCCATCTCATGGTTATAGCCAAAATCAAGAGGATTTGCGCCTTCACTGGCAGGAATAATATGGCGTTCACCGTATGCACGTGGAGCAATAAAGTCAGTAATGGTTTTACTGTGGGCAATATCTTGCCCCCCATTAAGTGGGTCGTAGGCATAGCAATAGGCTTTAACATTAGAGCCGTCCATGGGGGCCTGCGCATTAAAACCAAAGTTGTTTATGCAGTTAGCTCGCGCGATCGTTTCACTGGTAACTGAGAGCCCCGCAGCATTGAAGGTTACTGCTTTCCCACCGGTAGCTAATGCGCCAGCTGAGGCTAGTTCACCACCCAGCGAGTGCCCAGTAAAGTCAACGTTTTCACGGCCCACTGCTTTAGCCAATTTAGTAGACACATTTATTGCATCCAACACTTGAGGCGATGTAGCGACACCGCCCGCAATATCATTGCCAATATCTAAAACTGTTTGTCGACTAGGCTCAGTGCCACGGAAAGCCAGCACATACTTACCATCAGCATTCTGGTAGATAGTGGCCTGCATACCGTTTGCAGTGTCTAACTCAGAGGGGTCAATCCCTAGCTTCTTCAGCTCGTCAGCATCAACCTTGCGCCAACCATCAGGGATCGGATCTCCCTCTTCATAGGCAGCCTGAGCCAGGCGCGCATAGTCTGCGTCGCGCCCCTCTTCACCCTCGCGCGGCTTGCCGTTGTAAGGATCCGAACCAGAAGAACCATTTGCAGCTTTAGCAGCTGAGCCTGCAGCATTAGCCCCACCCGCAGCACCATTAACTGCGGAGGCTTTCTCCTGCTCATCAGCCTGCTGGTTAAGGTTAGTGTTGCGCTCACGCAGAGAGTCCACCACATTACGCACCAAAGCGGTCAGGTTTGAATCCCAATCAGCCTTAAAAGTATCGGCGTCTTCACCCACCCAGCCAGCGCTGTGTAGCTGCCCATTAATTGAGCTCACAACGTCTTCAAGTGAAGTCGCTTTGTCACCAAACAACTGCGCTAAAGTACGTAACTGCTCAACATCAGCACCAACACTAGCCACGAGCAACCCTTCCTAAACAAATTTCACTGCGCGCCACTGAGGTAACGCAATAACAACTGCACCCAAATTACCCTGTTTAAGCGAGCCTATGGGGACAAAACCCCATTAGTGACTCAACTCAGATCCACTAAAAGCAGGGTTTTAGCTTTCTACTGAACGCTCAGGAATCTCCACAAAATCGGTGGGATATTGGGTGCTCAGCTGGGGCAGTTCAGGCAGGTAATTGATGGGGCTAGCACCATCACCAAAAACATGCACGCCCTGCTGCCCAAACTTGCCGCCCACAGCGATCCCGCTGACCGCAAAACTGCCACTCGATCCGGTTACGCCAGCATCTGCGAAGCTACCGCTCGAACCGCTTATACCGGCATCCTTAAAACTGCCAGTTGAGCCGGTTATGCCGGCGCTACCACTGCCACCGCCGCCACCAAAACTACTGCTCGAACCGGTTACACCGCCGCCTCCATAGCTACTCCCGACGACGCCACCAGCGCCACCACCACCAGCGCCACCACCGGAAGCCTGCTCCTGCTCGTCAGCGTTACGGTTTAGATCCCAGCCAGCTTGCGCCAAGGCCTGCGCCGCATTGCGCAGTTGCGGGGCCAAAACACTATCCCAGTCATCCTTGAACTTATCGCCGTCGCTACCTTGCCAATCCGTAGCAGAAACCAAAGCCTTTAAAGCCAAGTTAACGTCGTTATCCAGAACCTGAGATTTGTTGTTAAAAGTCTGTGCCAGCTGTCGCAGACTCTCAACGTCTGCCCCATAAAGCGCCATAGAAACCCCTCAAACGGTAGTGTTAGAAAAGCTCTTTTAAAAAAAATCTTAAGCGAAAGTTGGGGCCGAGGCGCTTAAAGCACCTCGGCCCCACTTTTAACACGCTAGAAGCCAATCAAGGCTGCTGCGATCAGTGACCAGAAGCCTGCTCCTGCTCGTCAGCGTTGTTGTTAGCGGTGGTCTGAGCCTGACGTAGGGCGTCAGCAACGTTGCGCAGCTGGGAGGACAGGGTGCCTTCCCACTCGCTCTTGAACTGGTCAGCGTCGGTACCCTTCCAGTCAACGGACTGGACCTGGCCGGAGATGGTGGAGATTACGTCCTCGACGGTCTGAGCCTTCTCACCGAACTGCTGCGCAAGTGCCCGTACGCCCTCAATGTCCATACCTAGGAATGCCATGGTATTTCCTTTCATGTAGTAGCTAAATTCCGTGCTTCAAGCCGGAACCTTTCGACAAGAAAATAATGCAACCTATCGCCACACCCAACAATGGGGACCAATCCCCCTACCAGCCCGGTTAAGTAGCAATTGCTTGCAAAACCGCCACTATCTGGGCTTTAACTAGCCACAATTTGCACCTTGACAGCCTTGGCGGCACTGATCCAGTACCCGCGTCCCGGCACCATTTCCCCACGCTGGATGCGCGGAGTGGGGGTGCGCAGCAGGGTTTCGCCGTCGCCCGTATCAGGCTGAATCAGCAAACCAGTACGCGAATTCTTAATCTCTGCCAGCATCGGCGAGTAACCAGACCAGCCGGAAGTCTCACCCTCAGCAATCACCAAGTGACCGCTACGCTTAGCCTGCTTAACCGCAGCCAACAGGTCCTTTTCAACCGGCGTGCCCACAACTTCGGGGTAGTGCTCCACTACCAACACCAGCAGCGGGTGGTTGTCGGGAGCCTGCATGGCAACGTAATCCTTGATTTTCTCCAGGCCTTCCTTGATCTGCTCGTCGCCCACCATGGTCAAATCCCACAGCCCAGCCACATCGGCCAAAGCCGAACGGCGCGGAGAAATAAACACCCGGCGTACCTTGGGATCCCACTGCTTTAGTGAGCCAGCCAACCAAAGCAGCGCCGACGTCGTCGCCGCCTGAGGCGGACCCGCCACCATCATGGCCCCAGTAGGCACAAACGTGGCCGGATCCAGATCCTGCGAAGCCATACCCAACACCGGCCAGCCCTGGTAAACCTTAGGCAGATCAGCCTCGCTAAGCTCAGTAGGCAGGTTAGCGATAGCTTCGGGCTTGATGCGGCCTTGACGGCTCAGGTACTTACCGAAAGCCTCAATGAGCTGGGCCTGGGCCATCTCATTAGAAGAGTCACCCATAATCGCCAACTGCATTTCACGCCCGTCACCCATAATCATGGCGCGCCCAGGCGGGCTAGCGGGGCTGAGCACATCCTTGGCCACACCAAAGTTGATGTAGTCATCCATATTGGATTGACGCAGCACCACCTTCATCAAGAAAGCAGACAAAACATTGCCGCGATAAGGCGTAGTCCAGTCACAGGTGGCCGCCACGTGTACGCCCACACTGCGTCCATCAGTCAAAATACGCTGCAAAATATCCAGGTTGGCGGCGCCGTAAACAGTCTTCTCATATTCACTGCGCATCGCCCCCAAACCATCAAGCAGCAGCAAAATTCGGTGGTCATTGGTGTGACCACTAATGCGCTGATAGTCGCTGAGCGTACCCGCGCTAGCCGCCGTAAACCGGTCGGTGCGCTCATCAATAATGGAGCTGAGCTTACGCAGCAAACGCTCCACGCCTTCAGAGTCATCGCCAGAAACAATCGTGCCCACACTGGGCAGCTTCTCCAGCACCTTCAAAGAGGCCCCGGCAAAGTCCATGCCGTAAATATCCACCGCACCCGAGCGCGGCGTAATCGAGGCCGCCAAAGCCAAACTACGCAGCGCCGTCGACTTACCACTACCGGCAGCCCCAAAGAAACAAATATTGGAGTCTTTCTCAGGCAGGAAGTAAGCGGGCACCTGGCTTTGATGCACCGGATCATCCACCACACCCAATACCAGTTTGGTGTCGCGCCGCTGCGGCAGATGGTTAAGGTCATAGGCGGTAGCCAGCTCATCAAGCCATGGTTTACGCGGCACCGGCAGGCCCGCAATGCGCGCCGCCTGACCCACCGTGGCCACCACGCGGTCAATATCCTTATCGATACTGCGCCCGCTGGTTTGTACCTTAGCCACCTGCCAGGGGTTAAGCGCCCCAAAAGTCATCTCATCGACGCTCACTGAAGCACCGGTAGCCTGCGCACTGGTACGCGCCCCCGGGTAGGCCGACTGGAACGGCGTAATACGCCCCGGCCCGGTCTTAGCCGCCCCGCGTCCAGGAATTTCCGGCGGGAAGTGGGCGGCAATCTTCTCCCCCAGCACGTCTTGGGAGTCAGACTCGTCGGCCATACGCAGCGCCACACGCAAGTTAGTGTTAGCGCGCAGGTTGTCTTTAATGACGCCGGCGGGGCGCTGGGTGGCCATGATTAGGTGCAGCCCCAGCGAACGGCCACGTTGGGCGACGTCGACGACGCCGTCAACGAACTCAGGCACCTCACCTGCCAGGGCCGCGAACTCATCAACCACAATAATCAGCGACGGCGGGCACTCGGGGTCACCGGATTTTTCCAGCTCAGCCAGGTCTTTTTTACCCTTTTCGTTAAGCAGGCGCTCACGGTAGTGGATTTCGGCGCCCAACGAGGTCAGGGCACGGCGCACCATGGCGGGCGAAAGGTCGGTCACCAAACCCACGCAGTGTGGCAGGTGGGTACAGGCAGCGAAAGCTGAACCACCCTTATAGTCCACAAATAGGAAGGTAAGGCGGTCAGGTGAAACCGCCTGGGCCATACCCAGCACCCAGGATTGGAGGAATTCACTCTTACCGGCACCGGTGGTACCACCCACCAGGGCGTGGGGACCGTGCACGCGCAGATCCAGCGCCAAGGGGGCGTCGGCCCCCTGCCCTACCAGGGCGGAGAGGGAGACGGGCCGGTCCATGGGCACAGTCTTGGTGCGGTCAATGATGGAGTTAGTGGCTTGCCAACGTGCCACCTGGGCGGAGGCGTCGTCGGCCAATTCAGCGCCGGTAAGCGAGATGAAACTAATCGAACGCGGCAGGTCAGAGTCGTCATCCACGGGCACACCCGCATCCACCATGGGTGACATGTGCTTAGCTAACGCCCGCACCTGGCTTAGCCCCAGGTTTTCGGGGCGCACATTGGTGGCATTAACGCTGCGGCGCACAAAACCCACAGTGGACTCACTACCAGACACTGTCAGGTAGGAGCGGCAGGCGGCGGGCACCTGGCTGGCAGATTCAGCCACCCAAATCACGTGCACGCCCACATCCGGGCCGCTCTCTACAATACGGTTAAGTCGGGCCTGATCCACCTGGGATTGATCAACAATCACCACCACGTCGGGCACATGCAGGGCGTCTGTTTCTTCAACCGTGGGGTTGAGCGGGCCACGCGGGCGCGGGCGGGTCTGCAAACGCTGGAAAATAATTTCTTCCAGGTGCGAGACCAGCGAGGCGCCCACCGCTGCGTCAGCCGCTAAATGCAGCTCCCCTAGCGGCGAGAAGGGCGAAGCGGTGTGGGGCAGCCATTCAAGCCAGTCCCAGCGCGAGCGCCCAGCCGGGTCGGTTAGGCAGGCCACCACCAGTTCAGCGGGCGAGTGCATACACACCAGCTGGGTGATTACCGCGCGCGCCACCGGGTCAATATCTGCGCGCAGCCCGCTAATACCAAAAGCCCCGTCTTGGCGCAGGTTAACCACAATCGGCACGTCGTCGATCATGGCGTATTGGGCGCGCAGGGCCGCAATGGTGGATAGGCACTGGGGTAGGCCGTTTTTGGCTTCCTTGTCTTTTTCCATCCGGGCCACGGGTAGGTCTGTGCCCAGGCCGATACGGATCTGCATAAATTCGGGGTGTTCAGGGCGGCGCGACCACAGCAGCGGCCCCCCCATTTCGGCGTGGCGCACAATAGCTTCAATGGGCGGGTATTGCTGTTTGCGTACTTCGCGTTCGTTAGCAAATACCTGCTCAATGTGTTTTTGGGTTTCTTTAATTGCAACCTCAAAGGCTTCTAGCTGCTCTTTAAGGGCGCGTTTGCGCCGCCACTTGCCGTCAACCCACATACCACCCATCATCATGGGGCTCATGCATACGAACATGAGCGAGTAGGGGTTGTGGGTTACCGAATACATCATCAAACCCATAAAGGCCGGCGCCAGCATGGCGATGAAGGGCAGCGGGTTGGGGTTTTGCTGGGTGGGGGCCTCAGGCAGTTTAATTTCTACCGCTGGGGTGCGCGGCACTACGCGCGGGGTGCGGATGAAGTTAATGCCGGCGCTTCCGGCGGCGTCGGTGGCGCTTAGGGTGGTGGTCACCAGGGCCACCTTCACCTCAGATTTACCGATCTTGACACTGTCTAGGGGCCCCAGCTTTAGGCGCTGTACCCGCTGGCCATTAACGACGACGCCGTTAGAGGAGTTCAGGTCACGTACTTCTACTTCGGTGCCTACTACCACCCGCATATGCTGCTTGGAAACCATCGGGTCGCTAAGGCTGACGTCTACATTGTCGTCGCGCCCCACCAGGTTGGAGCCCTCATAGAGCGGGAAAACCCGGCCCCTATCAGGCCCTGAAACCACTGACAATACGGCCACGTGCTCACCGGCCACATTGGTGTCTGCCGGGTTTTGCATTAGGGAGACTTTAGCCCCCGAGTGCAGCCCGGAGTCTTCCAGCAAGGTGTCGCTGGTTAGGGCGCGAGCGCGCCCACGCCCGGCGGTGTCAATAATGTTGATGGAGACTGTGGCCGGATCTATGGCCTGGCCGGCTTCACTTGGCCCAGCACTAGCCAGTGCGGCAGCTACGTCCCCTACCGTCGCGGTGGCGTCCGTGGTGATTTGCAGGTTATGCGAGCCGTCGCCGCGCAGTAGGTTAAGACGTAGTTTCATTCGTGGGCACCATCTAATAGGGGAAGGTCTTCAGGGGTTACCAGGCGTGAGGACAGGGCGTATTCCACCAGCTGCACGCGCCGGTGGGAGGCATGGGAGCCAGCCCCGCCGCGCATCCCCTTAACTCCAGCTCGATCGAGCTTGTCACAGACATTGTCTAGCTTGCGGTTGAAACGGGTGATACCCCAACCTAGGCGCGCGGCGGCGTCGACGTTACGCGGCAGGGAAACCGTGCCGGTACCAGCCCTACGCAACCATGGCTCAGCCAAAGACAAAATCAGTAGCTTTTGGCTTTCGGTGAGCACCACCATGCCCATAGTGGCCTGGCCGGTGTCGCTATCTGCCTCAGCGGCCTCAGCTTGTGCCGGCTCACGGTTTTCATAGGAGGGGCAGGGCACTTCCGCCAGGATCTCATAGGTGGTGGAGCCGGCGCTGAAAACTACCGCCATCTGTCCAAACACCATGGGCACGCGCACCCCGGGGGTAACCCAGGCGCGCGAGGCCCCAGCCATGTCGGCCACGGTGGCCCCCAGGCGCGAACCCTGGTTGTGCACCCACCATAGGCCGTTTTGGAATTCAAACACCAAGAATTTGCGGTGCAGGAAGGGGTTGTCACTTAAAGCTAGGTCGCCTTCACGACCCACCGTGAAGCTTTGAGTGGGCTCGACCCGATAAATTTCTCCAGCGAAATCGATTACCAAGACATCTTTGCCGGTTTCGTTGTCGTCGGGCGTGGGCGCTACGCTCATGGTTTTACCTTCCTGTCTACGCGTTTAATAGGTCTTTAATGCAATTGGGTAGCGTGGGCCGGGCGCGCTTAGTGAGCTACTGGCTAGCCGGGGTGTCGATGCAGTCAGTGACTGGTTCTGATTCACGCCCCGCCTTGTCACGCGCGACTATCTGCACACAGGTACGCGGCGGCGTTGGCTTTAGCGTAGCGCGGTGGGCGCTGGTTTCCTGCAAGCCTTGCGGGGTCTGAGATTTTTGTGGGACCCCCGAGTTGGTGACGCTGTAGAGGAACGTGGCGTTTGTGGCTTTATAGTCCCAAATGGCCTCCACCTGCCCGTTAGCGTAGCTCAGCTTCAGGTTGGTGACAGGGTCAAGATAGCCATTCACGTCCGGATCCATGGGCGCAGCAGTGCCTGCGGTGGTTACCGCCGGTTTGGGGTTAAGCCCGCCGCGCTGTAGGCCTCGGTAGGCCGCGAAAGCTATTACGCCTATTAATACCACTACTAAGGCGCTGATCAGCAGGGTTTTTAAGGATACGCTGGAGCCGTCTTGCGCTGCGCTAGCGGCCAGGGTGGAGCCAGGCGCCTCTGGTGAGCCCTGAGGTGGCTGGTTTGCGCTATTGGCCGGGGCGTTTTGGCCGACGCCGCCGTTTTGGGGGCCGACGGCGCCCGCTCCCGCCGCAGCTGGGGCACCGTTTTGGGGGTTGAAGGGGCCGCCTGGGCCAGTTAGGCCCGAGGAGGCCGAGTATGTGCCATAGCCAGAACCGGTATTGGCGCCGGGACTGGCCGCAGAGCCCAGGGTTGTGTTGCGGTTGAACCCCGAAGTGTTACCGGTAAAAGTGCGCGCGTCGGCTGGAGACTGGTGGGCGTTGGGGTAGTAAGTGCCCGAGTGACTGCCTGAGCCAAGCGAATCGCCCCAGCTATTGGCGCCAGCAGTGTTGATACGGGCGTTGGTGTCGGCGGTGCGGCCAGTGTTTTCAGGAGAAATGGACACTACCGGACGCAACCGGGTGGCGTCGTCGTCGCTGCCATCAGCAGCAATTACAGGCCGGTCCTCCCACACATCAATATTGGTCAGCGGCAAGCCCAAAGAAGACTGGATTTGACGCAAAGCCCGCGCGAACGCCATCGCCGAAGCGAAACGATCGGAGGGGCGCTTAGACATGGCGGTAAACAGCACCCGCTCTAGCGCGGCGGGCACGTCATTGCGACCAATGGGGGCGATAGAGCCGTGGTGCAGGCGTTTAAGAATAGAGGCCGGGTCATTGTGCGCACCCGGGGCCATATCCACATGCGGAGGCCTGCCCGCCAGCATGGTGTAGGTGGTGGCAGCTAGTGAATAGACGTCAGAAGCGGGCGTCAAAGGCCGGTTAAGCTGCTGCTCAGGCGGCGCCCAGTAGGGAGAAAACGCCGAATCAACCTGATCGGCGGGAGTGTCTTGACTGATAGCAATACCAAAGTCAGTCAAAACCGGGTGGCCAAAGGCGGTAAGCAAAATATTGGCTGGTTTAATGTCGCGGTGCAGATAGCCGGCACGGTGGATAGTTTCCACAGCGCCAGCAATCTTAATGGTGATCTCCAAAGCCTGCTCCACCCGCATTGGTGAAGTAGTAGAAAATCGTTTGCCCAGGTGAGGCGGGGGGCAATACTCCATGGTGAGGTAAGCACGCCCATCGCGCAGACGCCCGGCGGCGTACAGTGAAAGCACCGCCGGGTGCGCCCCGAATTTGGCCATCAGGTCAGATTCGGCCTGGAATTTTTGTTTTTGGGCTGCGCTGGCCCCTGAACGGATTACTTTAACCGCAACTTCACGCCGAGGCATGTCTTGGCGGTAAAGAAAAACGTCCGCGAAACCACCCGCACCGAGGAAGCGGATAAACTCCGCCCCCTCCAGGTGCGGGCCTACAGGTTCACGCAGCCGAGCAGCCATCAGGGCTCCACAGACAGAACTACACCGTCACCCAGGTCAATCCGGTCGCCGTAACGCAGCAGCTCACGCTGACCGCCGCCCAGGCGACGCGGCAACTGGCCTTCACGCAGCAGGTAGGTGCCGTTAGTGGAGTTCAGATCCTCCAAGTTCAGCTCCCAATCATCAATGTTGATGCGGCAGTGAGACTTGGAGATGGACTTGGTGGGGCTAGCCACCGCCATCAGGTGCACCGCAGTGCCGGGTGCAGCCTTGGGCAGGCGGCCCACAATGACGTCGGCGTCTAGGGTTACCGACCCGCCGGTGGAGGCCACCAAAGTGCCCAGGCTGGGGCGCTTTACGTGGACAATCTTGCCGTTTAGTGCCCCACCGCAAATGCGGCAGGAGCTGGCGTGCACCGGGTTGGGGTGACCGTTGACGCAGTTAATTGCCAGTACTTCAGGGCCATCGCTATCGGCGTTGGCGCTGTCAGCTACGGGCGGCGGCGGGGCCTGCACACCGCCGGTGGGGACAGCGATGGTGTAACCATCGTGCGTCCAGGGGGTACCGGGGGCCACGTCCAGTGCGCCGGTGGGGGCCTGCACACCGGGTAATGGCACCGCATTACCTACCGGGTTGATCTGGGTGGCTTGTGCCTCTAGCGGGAGCTCAGCGGATTGGGTTCGGGGATTGGGAACCGGATCCGACCCCGCAGTGGCGGGGTCACCACCAAAAGGGGAAGAGCTAAAGGGGTTACCCTCGTTGATACCCTGGATCGGGCCGGTGGGTTCCGCTTTCTCCCCCTTTCGGCGTGAGAAGTCCAAGCCTTCGCCTTGTTCAAAGTTGAACTCCAGGCCTGATGCCTCATCATCGCGCAGTTCACGCACGGCAGCGTTTTCTACATCCACCCCAATGGTTTGGCCGTAAAGGTGACCAAAGTACTGGTCTTCGGGGTTTTGCTGGTTCTCAGGTGCGGCCGGGGCAGCCGTAGCGCGGGCAGCGCGAGCGTCAGCAATAACCAGTTCACCAGAGCTAGCCGGGGCGCTAGGAGCAGCCAGCGGGGCACTTGGCGCCACCACCGGAGCACTAGGAGCTGCTAGCGGGGCGCTAGGCACAGCCGGGGCGCTGTAAGCCGCCGGTTCCTGGAAGTTAGCGCCAGGAGCTAGCGGGGCGCTAGGCACAGCCGGGGCGGCGGGCACAATCTCAGTGGGGACCGTAGCCGGGGCGTCATCCATACGGTAGTTGGCCGCTGGAGCTACCGGGGCGCTGTAAGCCGCCGGTGCCGGAGCCTGGTTCTTGGCGGCGCTTGAGCCGCCCAGCATAGCGGCCAAAGCTGCAGCAGCCCGGGAAACCTTGGGTTGAGCCGGAGCGCTAACAGGCTCTGGGCTAGGAGCAGCCTCGCTGATTTCCGCACTGGGGGCAGCCGGGGCCGGCACCGGAGCGGCGTCAGCGGGCACATCCAGCAAGCTAGTGGGGGCATTGACCGCAGCTGAAGCGGCCGAAGTAGCAGAGCTGGCCTGGCTAGGCAGGTCAGCAGCTACCGGGGCAGCGTGCGCACCGCTAGGAGCCGACGACGGCGCCGAGCTGATTGCCTCAAAATGCTCAGTGGCCGGGGTTTGGACTACCGGGCTGGGGGCAGCGGGACTAAAGCTAGCTGGGCTGGGTGCAGCCGGGCTAGCGGTGGCGATCGATAGATCCAGGTTTTGGACAGGCACCAGCTCAGCTGCCAGTGAGGCACTAGCTGCCACCGGGTTGGGTGCGGGCACGGCTGGTAGCTGCGGGCTGGGTGCGGACAGTAGTTCCACGCTGGGCGCAGCCGGGCTGGGAGCAGACGGCAACTGCGGGCTAGGCTCGCTAAGCGCACTAACCGCAGCGGCGGCGCTAGTCTCAGCGGCGTCAGCCTCCGGGGAGGGCACGCTAGGCAGCAGGCCGGCTACCGGCTGGGAGCTGACCTCGCTGATCGGGGTGTCCTCTAGCAGGCTACGGGCCGCTGAAGCTTCAGCGGCGCTGGGCACCACTGAGGCGGGGCTGTAAACCGAGGCGGCACTGCCGGCGCTGTAGCCGGAGTAAGCCGAAGCTACAGACTGTGCCGACCGCGTCGCCGGCGCGCTGGCTGCGCTGACTCCGCTGGCTGCCGAGTTTGAACTGTAACCGCTGTAGGCTTGACTTTTGACGGCTCCCACCAGGCGGTTAACCTCACGTAGCTGCCAGTGCAGCATGGAGGCGCGGGTAACCCCGCTGCGTAAAGGTAGAGCCTCAGTACCAGCTCCGTGAGCCTGAATTACCAGGGCGGCGACGTCGTCAAGACGTACTTCCTCCCAAGCAATGGGGTTAAGCGCCGAAACGGTGCGCACGAAACCATTAACCTGAGTGACCTCAGCGGTGATAGAACCACGCAGGGCCAGGTGGACGGCGCCGTCGGAGAAGACACCAGCCACAAAGTCAGGCAGGTGGAAGACGTTGTTGTTGTAGTAACCCGCCAGCACCTGCAGCAGACGCTGCAAATTAGCACCATCTTCAAGCTCGCGCCACAGGTCGAGCAACAGATCGTTGGGCCCCTCTAGGGCAACGAATCCGCTCTCGCTGACCGCACTGAGAGTGGTACCTGCGTACCAATTAACTTGAGTATTCATTCATTGTCCTTGAACATCCATGACCATTGCTCACTAGCAACCTCATTGCCGCCACGCCACGGCAGCGACCTATCCAGGGTGGGAGCATCCGGATCATAGTCCCAACCCTGCGTGCCAGGCAGGTTCTGGTGGGTCAGATCGTCATCCTCCCAAGGCGGATATGCGGCCGCAATATCCACCACGATCACCGAGATATTATCCCGACCGCCTGCGTTCCTCGCGGCTTTCACCAGCGCATCAACCACACCCTCAGGCTCACTAACCACAGCTGCGGTAGCCTCAATGAGAGTGTCGGTAACCATGGAAGAAAGCCCATCTGAACAGATGATGTAGCGGTCTCCCACACGTGCAGGCAAGACAAAATAGTCGGCGCGTACACGCGGGCCGCAACCGGCCCCTAACGCGCGCGTAATTACATTACGACCAGGCAGGTGCTGGGCTTGTTCGGCAGAGATGAGCCCGGCATCAATCTGCTCTTGCACCTGTGAATGGTCTTTAGTGATTTGCTCAAAGCCGTGCTTGCTTTGGTAGTAGGTGCGCGAATCACCAATATTGAGTACGCGCACGCACAGCATAGCCCCATTTTCACTAAGCACCAAGCCGGTCAGGGTAGAGCCAGGCGCGGGCACTCCCGGCAGGCCATTGACTGCACGGGCCGCGCGTTTAACTGCTTTTTGCAGCTGGGAGGGCTCAACCAGATGGTCCTGGGTTAGCTCGGAGAAGGCTGCCAGGGCGGTGGCGGCAGCGACGTCGCCTGCCTTGTGTCCCCCCATACCGTCAGCCACTAAAAATACTGGGCCGGAAGCTAGGTAGGCGTCTTCGTTGTGTTGACGCACTAATCCCACATCAGTCCCTGCGGCGTATTTGACCGCGATGCGTGTGCGCATCACTCAACCTCCAGGCGGCGGTCGCCGAAAACAATTGAATATCCCTTAGTAACTGGAACCATAGCCCCAGCAAGCACATGTGTGCGACTTCCGTCAGGGGCAACCACGCTGGTGCCGTTGGTTGAGCCTAGATCGGTGACAAACATGTACTGTCCATCGACGCGCACCGCCAAGTGAGTTTTGGAGATAGAAAAGTTGGGGTCAGCCACAGGCACCACGTCAGCTTGCGCCCACATACCTGCGGGAACCGGGTTGCGCCCCAACACCACGGCGCTGGTCACGTTAATGACGTCGCCGGTGTCTAGGCGCAAACACTTACCTACGCTGGTTTTAGCGATAGTGACGTGTTCATCCCAATCCGTGCCGCTTATATCCACCTGGCCGGTTTCTTGGGCAGCGGTTGCCTCCCCCATTAATTCGTCGGGAACTACCACCGGGATGGGGCCGCTAAAAGGCTTATTTGGCACTCGCAGCTGGCTAGAGCTGGGGGCGCTGGCAGCGGGAGCGGTTTGGGCGGGAGCCTGGAAGTTGGTTGGGCGCACCGGCTCCATACCAACTTCAGTGTTGGCGCTGGGAACAATGGTTTCGTCGTAGCTGTTGCCTAGTGTCTGGGTGGAGCTGGGCGCGCTGGTACCGGGAGCGGTTTGGGCGGGAGCTTGCAGGTTCCAGTCCAGGGAGGTGATTACCCCGTCGCTGTCACGTTGTCCGCCTTCAGGGCCGGGGCTGGTTAGCTGGGGCTGGGGCGGCTGATTGGCTTGGTTGGTGCCAAAGCCGCCGCTTTGATTGGCGCCAGCAAAGTTGGCACTAGAGGCGGCGGGGGCTGAGGCGGAGCTAACCGCGCCGGGAGCACCGTTAGGCCCTGCACCACCAGGAACTCCAACGCCAGGAATGCCAGCGCCGGGGTTGAAAGCGCCATTTGGCCCGGGGGCCTGCGTGGCGAAAGAATTTTGGGCCAGGTGCGCCGCCGCCTGCACTCCAGGCAGCTGCGGGTGTAGCCCGAACTCATCCATATCCCCGGCCCCGGCCCCGGTTTGGGGCGCGAAAGGTTGGTTAGGAAGAGTCAGTGGGTTGCTTTGTAGCCGTACCGGGTTTACGCCTTGGCGCACATTAAGCACAATCACGCCGCTAGCGCGGTCAAACCAAAACCGGTTCAGGTGGTCGCGGCTAAGGGCGTAAATAACTAAGTTGCCAATCCCGGCAGTAACTAGGGACACCCCTAGCTGCAAGGCTAGCTTGTTGAAAGCTGCCCCACGCGGCGGGCCACTGTTTTTAAAACCAGCCCAAGCTAGCCCCAGCATCCGCAAACCCGGGGTTTGCCCACTACGCATCAAAGCCACCAGGTAACCAATACATAGCAGCACAGTTACCGCGATTGATACACCTAGGCTAATCCAAAAAGGGGTGCGGTTAGATTGGTTGCCAGCACCAAAAAACATTACGGCCCCGCTGCCGCCGCCAATGACTAGAGAAAAGATAAGCGAGTCAATTAGACGCGCAAATACCCTGGGCCAAAGTGCAGCAAGCCGAGTCCCCTGCAAATGCGCGGGGACCGGGGCCGGGCGACTATTTAGGCTCATTTCTTTCTCCTGAAGTTAGCGCGCATGGTCTGCAGCCACTGCGGCACACGCATCCCTAATGAAACTGGAGATACCGCAGCTAGCCATCGACGCGTGCGTCGCCTACTGGCACCAAGGTGCTGTTTAAGATTTTGCATCTCTAGCCATAAGGGTTCCTGGGAATCAGCTGAAAGCTGCTGCGCAGTTAGCTCCAGATTGGCGTTATTTGAACGTTTTTTAGACTTTTGTTTATCTGCAAAGCGCCCCTTGCGTTGCTTACGACCCACTTGGGGTGCTTCGTAGCCACTTTCGTGCCCAACTCCCTGGGGATCTGGCAGTTTGGCGGGGTTTTGGGCGCCATCAGCGGTAGTTAGGCTCACCTGCTCCGACTGGCCGAAAGCTACTGCGTTGACTGACAACGCAAAGTTACGCACCGAGCCTGGCGGGAAGTTAGAGCCAAAGACCGGCTCTAGCGCGTCGGTTCGTGCCTGCGCTAGACGCTGGGAGCGTTCGCGAGCGCGGGCCCATTTGGCTTTAAGGGCCTTAATGGGGTGACGACGGCGCTTTTGGCGTCCCTTTACGGGCACGTACAGGGGCGCCGCCACTGCACCACCAACGCCACCAGGGGCTTGACCGCCGGCAAACTGGGCGCCACCTGCCAAGCCGTGGGCGCCGTCGTTAGCGACACCATCGCCACCAGCGGCGTTAGCGGCCGCAATGGCCTCGGCGCCACGCAGTTTAGGCGCCAAATCAACCTGCCCACCCAGTGCCTGGGCGTTACGTTTAGCTTGTTGCTTGGCGCGTTTAGCCTGCGCCACCTGGGCGGCGGCTGCGTCATAATCAGCCAACGCAATATCCAGGTAGCGTGCCATCTGGGTGCGGGTGGCGTTAGCGGGCAGCTTGATGCCATAGTCACGCATCCAGTCTTCCAGCTCCGCCCAGGCACCCAGGGCACTGCCAAGCTCGTCACGGTTACGACGCCGGCGCCCACGCACCGCTTTAAGCGCCAAAATCAGCGCGAACGGGGAGCTAACCAAAGCGGCCACACCCAGCCCCTGCCCTACCAGCAGCAGGTAGTGGGCCCAGTCAAAACCATGCTTTTTCTTAGTGTCACGGTCGTCAGAGACATCCGGGGTTAGGTCAGCTTGCTCCTGCGGGGGCGGCGGTGCCTGCAACACCTGCGGACGCGGCTTGGGCTTGGGCTGCGGCTTGGGGTTAACCAGTTTCTTGTCGCGCGGCGGGGTGGGGTCAAAAGCCACCCAGTCGCCGTCGAAGTTAACCTCCACCCAGGCGTGCGCCATAGTGCCCTTAACCTCTAACGTGCCCTTGGAGTAGTGCTCAGGGTAAAAACCCAGCACCACGCGGGCCGGGTAACCAGCCTGGCGGGCCATAAGCGCCATAGCCACGGCGTACTGCTCATCATCACCCACCATGTAGTAGTTGGGTTCTAGCAGCTCATCAATGCGGGCGGTGCGGTGACCGGGGCGCGCCATCGAGTCTGAGCCGTCAGAGTAGTAGCCCTCATCATGGTATTTAGTGGTCATGGCGCGCACACGCCCCAGCGGGGTGTTAGCGTTACCCACAAACTCACGCAGCCGCGTGGCCACCACCGCCGGCACGTTAGTATCCGTGCCGTTCGCTACCTTCCCAAAGCTACGTTTAGATAGCTGCGCATCCGAATAGGTAGGTACAGTAACCACATTTACGCTGTAGCTGTCGCCTTTAACCAGGGTACGGGTGCTAAGCAGGGCGCCCAGATTGGATGAATAGAACAGATCCTGAGTTAAACCCTGGCCTTTACGCGGGGTGAAGCTACGCACCTGTCCTCCACC
>ERZ1699261.180-NODE-180-length-17599-cov-3.856513_pt1 | contig 17599 bp, 10 predicted proteins | sample MGYA00581524_ERZ1699261 | MGnify/ENA primary metagenome ERZ1699261 (study PRJEB42319, sample SAMD00040338) | human oral metagenome | material: saliva | host: Homo sapiens | study: EMG produced TPA metagenomics assembly of PRJDB4115 data set (Metgenomic analysis of... | reverse complement strand
CGCCTGGAGCTAGGGCAGGGTTAAAACCAAGGTGCGGGTAAAACGTTGATCCCGCGTGGCTCGCACCTTGATGCGTGATGCTTAAAGCACTACGGCAGTGATTTAAGTGTTACGCATAATAAGAAAGGGGCGGATGGTTGCCAACAGGCCATCCGCCCCTTGTTTTATGTTCGGGCTACTTGTCTGCGCTAGCGGCGCTAGCAGCCGACTCGCTAGAGTCAGCAGATTCAGCCAAGTCAGCAGAATCGCTGCTGTAGCTAGAATTTGCGCTTAGCTGCGGCTGGGTAACCGAAGCAGGCATACCGGTTACAAAGGCGGCGGCGCTACCAAGCACCCCGCGCATCTCCTCCAGGTAAGAGCTGATCGAGTCACGCTGTGAACGCAGCTCCTCCACCTCACGCTTAGCGGCGGCAGTGAGGGCATCAGCTTGGATCTGTGCATCCAAAATCAGCTGCTCAGCTTCTCCGCGGGCACCAGCAATAACCTCTTCGGCGGCGCGGTTGGCGTCCGCCTGGCGCTTGCGGGCTTCCTCATCGGAAGCGGCGCGCATCTTTTCGGCGCGCTCCATAGCCTCGCGCAGACGCTCTTCGGCGTCAGCAGCCTGCTCTTCAGCCTTAGCCACCATAGCTTCGGTGGACTTACGGGCGGCCTCAGCAGCCTCGGCAGCTTCCTTAGCGGTGCTTTCCTTAAGTGCGGCCACCTCAAGAGCGCTGTTTTGACGCAGCTCGGCAGCCTCAGCGCGAGCCGCCTCAGCCTCATCTTTAGCGGCGCGGCGAGTGGTCTCGGCTTCCTTACGGGCCTGGGTCAGCAGTTCCTCGGCCTGAGTGTTGGCTTTGTCGGTAACCAGGCGGGCTTCTTTGCGAGCATTATCGAGTAGCTCGCGGGCCTGACGCTCAGCGCTGGTGGTGGCCTCTTCGGCGGCACGGGCAGCCTCATCACGAGTAGCCGCAGCCTCCTGCTCGGCGCTAACGGTAATCTCGGTAGCTTCCTTGCGGGCGCTAGAAATGGTCAGTTCAGCTTCACGCTGGCTGGTGTTGGTCAGGTTGGTGGCCTCCGTGTTGGCGGCGGTGCGCACCTTGTCTGCCTCACGCTTAGCAGCAGAAACCAGCTCATTGGCTCGATCCGTGGCATTAGCCAGGGTAGTGCTGGCCTCGTTTTCTGCCTTAGAGCGTACTTCTTCAGCTTCCCGGCGAGCATCTGCCAGGGTGGTGGCAGCCTCGGTGGAAGCACGTTCGGACATTTGCGCCACATTCGTGCGAGTGCGGGTTAGCAGGCTATCTGCCTCGCGGTTGGCCTTTGCCAAGATAGAGGCAGACTGTTCTTCAGCATTGCGTAGCAACTGCTCAATACGTGAGCCCAAGCCAGCGTAAGTGGGCTTGTCACTCTCGCGTAGACGACGCTGTGCTTCTGCTAGCTGTCCGGCTAAAGTCATGGCGCGGTGGTCAAGGCTGGCCACCTCGTTACGCGCTTCCACTAGTTGGCGACTCAGGCTCTCCAAACGCTGGTCCACCTGCAGCCGATCGTAGCCACGCATGGTGATAGCGAATTCACTGTGGTCCTCAGCCACGTTTAACTCCTCGGTTGTTAAAGCTCGGGGCGAATAGTGCCCACCGTCCAAGCCTAGCGGGTCGCAGCAGGTTTTGCGGCAAATGAGACAGTGCTACCCAGCTCCCCCCTAAGCAAACAAATCAGCCTGTCTCTTAGCATCGGCTCAAGCAAATGTGTAGGCTAGACGCCAAGAATATCTACGCTACGGCTTTAATATCTAGATCCCGCAGAGCGCGGCGCGAACGAGCTCACCCGAGGAGAACCTAAGTGAACAGAATTCTTTCCCTAGTAAAACCCCGAGTGCTAAGCATCGTGCTTATCGTCTTGGGTCTATTGGCGGTGATCTTGGCGGTTGCCTCAGCCACCATCTGGCGTCCTTCGCAGACGGCAGTGGCTACGCTTAAACCGGCAGCCACCACGGCGTACGTCGTTACCGGCGACGGTGTCCTAAACATGGTTGACTCCACTGTCACCATTACTGCCAAGGCTAAAGACGCCAACTCTACAGTTACCTTGGCGCTAGCTCGCTCTGAGGACGCCCAAGCCTGGCTGGCTAACGACCCCTACACGGAAGTTACCGGCCTAAGCTCCTGGGAAGCCCTATCTGGGCGCACAATTACCGAGCGTTGCAATGTAAAGGCCGCCCCCACCGCTACGGCCACTAGCACCGCTAAGGCCACGGCTAAGGCCACTAGTACGGCTAAGGCCACGGCTACGGCTAAAGCCACGGCTACTTCCACCGCTAAGGCCACCCCCACTCCTGACGCTAAGGGCTGCATTAAGGCGGTTGCTTCCAATGCCTCGCTAAACGGCTCAGACATGTGGGTGACCTCCAAGACCGGCAAGGGCTCAGTGTCCATCACTTATGATCCCAGCTCCTCTAACTATGTAGTGCTGGCTGCCACCGATGGCAAGCAAGCTGCCCCCACCTTCAGCCTGTCGTGGAAGCGCACCGTAGGCACTCCCTGGTTAATCCCCGGCCTGATCGTAGGCGGTTTGTTGGTAGCCGGCGGGGTGTTCATCTTCATGCTAGATATTCAGATGCGCCACCAGGAGCTGGCCAATGCCCAGCGTCGTCGTCGTCGCCAGGAAGAAGCCGCCGCACGCCTGAACAAGGACCCCAACCGTCCCCTGACCCGCCTGGAGCTGCGTGAAAAGGCCCAGGCAGAGGCCGCCGGTAAAGTCTGGATTGACCCGCGCCGTGACGTGCCCAGCGAAAGTGCTGCCGACGTCGACGCCGACCGCACCATCCCGGCCGCACCCAACCCGATTACTGACTCGCGCGGCATCTGGGCCGTCCAGGCTGCTGGGGGAGCGGACCGCGTAGCCGCCGCCCAAGACCAGGTAGCCCCCCAGGAAGGCGACGCCGTGCCGCACCTGCCTGGTACTGCGTTTAATGCCACTGCGTTTACTGGCGCCCCGGTTATGGGAGCTGCTCCGGTTATGGGAGCTAACCCCGCTGGAGCCCCCACTCCGGCGGCTGCAACCCCGGCTGCTGGACAAAGTGCCTTCAGCGCCACCAGCGCCCCGCAGGCTCCGTTTGGCCCCAGCGCGCCCAGCGCCCCGCAGGCTCCGGTTTCTGGGCCTAGCGCCGCCAGCGCAGCGCAAGCCAGCCCGTTTGCTCCGCCCAGCGGCGCTAATACGCCCCAAGCCCGCACTGCGCCAATTGAAGAATCTGCCCTCAGCGCCGCCAGCGCTGCGCACGCGGCAGTTAACCCCTTCGCAGTGCAGCCAGGCACTAACCCCTTTGGGCCTAAGTACTCCAGCATCTTTGATGAGCCAGCCTCGGCCCCCAGCCCCACTCCGGCTGCTGGTAATGCCGCCTTGGCAATGGAGCGCTCAGGTGCTTCAACGGACGTATTTGAGCCCATTAACGAGCCAGTGATCTCTGCTCCTGAAGCTAGTGCCCCCAGCGCGGCCAGCAGCTCCAGCGCAAACAGTGCCACTCCGGCGAGGGGCCAAGCTCAGCTAGAAAGCGCCCCTAGCGCCACCAGCGCAGCAAGTGGTGCCAGCGCTGCTAGTGGTGCCAGCGCAGAAAGCGCCGCCAGCGCCGACAGTGCGAGCGCACCCACCCCGGAGCAGGCAGATGAGCCTAAGCGCGAAGACGTGGCTAAGGAGGAAAACTAAGATGAATTTGACTCGACGCGGCGCCCTAGGCGCCCTGGTAACCACGGCTGCCGGTTTGGGGCTAAGTGCCTGTGGCCAGGAACTGCCCAAGCCTCAGCCGTCTAAAGCTGATGCTACGGCTAAGCCGGTGCTGGACTCTACGCGCCTAGAAACCATTTTGAAGCGCATCCAAACTGGGCTTACCGCCGCCGATAAAGATCGTGACCCGGCAAAGCTGACCGGCTATCTAAACGGCCCGGCGCTGCGCCTGCGCACAGCTAACTACAAGCTGGTTAAGGCCGGCGGCGGTTCGGTGGCTACCCTCAACACCAATGCGCGTATGTCTGCGGTGGGCGCTACCTCTGCTTTCCCACGCACTGCTATCAGCGTCTCTGCCATCAGCGGAAAGAACAACTCGCCACTACTGCTGGTGCTGGACCAACAAGATGCCCGCAGTAACTATGAGATGTGGGCTTGGGTGCGCCTATTTGCCGGCGCCAAGATCCCGGCAACTGCCGGTCCGGCCGTGGGCTCAGCCCAGATTGAGGCAGACTCCACCCAGTTCCTGTTCTCACCTAGTAAGGCCATGGCCGCCTATGTGGAGGCTCTAAACAAGCCCGATTCGGCTAACGGTAAGGCTTTCCCCGACGATGGCCTGCGCAAGCTAGTAGCCTCCGAGCGGGCTGTAGCCAGCCAGGTAAAGGATGCCGGTAGCATCACGGTTAGCGTTAGCGCTGGTAACGACGGTTTCCGTGGCCTAGTAACCAGCGACAATGGGGCTATTGCGGTAGGTTCACTGAGCTTTACCACCACCTACCAGCGCACCTCTGCCAAGAGCACCATTACGGTCTCTGAGCAGTTGGCCGCCTATATGGGTGGAAATAAAGAAGTCACCAGTAAAGTGATGGCTACCTACGAGGCTATGGTGGCCTTCTACCTGCCTCCCAAGGGTGCTAAAGCTAAGGTGCCCACCGCCCTGGGAACCGGCGTGGTACTCACTTCAGTGACCCGTGACGACTCCAACCCGCCTAAGTAAGGAAGTAATCCATGTCGATGTTTGGTGCTGTTGACCTATCCACCCTAGCGCCCTCAAAAGGCGCAGCTAGTGGGGCTGGTAGCGAGGGGGCGGCTGCCCCCGGCGTGGCTGACAGTGGGGTAATCGACTCGCCATTAGTGATTGACGTTGACGTCACCAACTTTGAGGACGCCGTAAAGCGCTCTATGCAGGTGCCGGTAGTAATTTCACTATGGTCACCGCGCAGTCAGGTTTCTGCTGAAGTTAACACTGCGCTTGAGTCGCTAGCAGCCCGCTATCAGGGCCGCTTCCAGCTGGCCCGGGTGGATGTTGATGCTAACGCCAAAATCGCTGAGTTGTTTGCTGCCCAAAGCGTACCCAGCGTGGTAGCTGTGCTGGGTGGTCAGCCCGTGCCCCTATTCCAGGGCCAGGCCAGCGCCCAACAGCTAGAGCAGATCTTTGAGCAGGTTATGCAGATGGCTCAGGCTAACGGCATAACTGGCCGGGTACGCCTAGATGCGGCGCCGGTAGCACAAAGCGAACCGGTTGAAACTGAGGTGCAGCGTTTAGGACGTGAGGCCATTGAGGCCGGCGACTACGCCAAAGCTCAAAGTATCTATGAGCGCGCCCTGGTTAACGAACCAGCCAATGATGAGCTACGCCTAGCCCTAGAGCAGGTTAAGCTGCTTCAGCGCGTAGAAGGCGCGGATCTAGACGGCGATCTAGCTGCTTCAGACCAGCCTGAAGCCACCTGGCGTCAGCTACTAGCCGGGGCCGACGCCGCCCTGGCTATGGGCGATGTTGAGGGCACTTTGGCGCGTGGTCTAGAGGCTGTACGTCGTAGCTCTGGCGATGAGCGTGACCAGGCCCGTGTGCGCCTGCTAGAGCTGTTTGAGCTAATTGGCACTACCGACCCGCGCGTGGGTAAAACCCGCCGCGCACTAGCGTCGCTGCTGTACTAAGCCAGCTAGTCCAACGCTGGGGGGTCTGCTTTGTGCAGGCCCCCCAATTGTTTGCCAGGCACTAGCAGGCGCTAGTAACCACCCTGACGCGTTAATAAAAACCACTTCCAGCTAAACGTGGGGGGCCAGTTCCTAGGAACTGGCCCCCCACGTTATATATCAGCGTGCAGAGCTAATCAGCTTGCGAATCAGGCGATCGGCTCACCCTTGATCTTCCACACCTCGCGAGCGTAGTCGCTGATGGTGCGGTCAGAGGAGAAGCGGCCGGAGCGGGTGATGTTTACCCACACCTTACGGTTCCAACCCAGCGGGTCGGCGTCGTGGTCGTGAGCCATACGGTCCTTGGCCTCGCGGTAAGCAGCGAAGTCACCCAGTACGTAGTAGACGTCAGCCGGCTCGTAGGAGGGCTCCAGCAGGCTGCGGTGCAGGTCGTAGAACCAGCCCGAACCGTTGTCGTCCAGGGTACCGTCCACCAGGGCGTCTAGCACGCGACGCAGGCCAGGAACGTTGTCCATGTGCCAGCGCGGGTCGTAGTCGCGCTTGAGGGCGGGTAGCTCGTCCTCGGTGGCACCGAAGATGTAGGCGTTCTCGTCACCGACGGCGTCGAGGATCTCTACGTTGGCGCCGTCGAGGGTACCCATGGTTAGCGCACCGTTCATCATGAACTTCATGTTGGAGGTGCCCGAAGCTTCCTTACCGGCCATGGAGATCTGCTCAGAGACGTCCGCAGCAGGAATGATGTGCTCGGCGGGGGAGACGTTGTAGTTGTGAACGAAGACCACCTTGATGGTTTCGTTTACATCGCTGTCGTTGTTAACCAGCTCAGCAATGGTGTTGATGAGCTTGATGATGGCCTTGGCGCGGATGTAACCGGGGGCAGCCTTAGCGCCGAAGATGAATACGCGCTTGGGCACCTGCAGGCTCGGGTCCTGCTTCATACGGAAGTACAGATCCAGGATGTAGAAGGCGTTGAGCAGCTGACGCTTGTACTCGTGTAGACGCTTGATCTGTACGTCGTAGATGGCCTCAGGGTCAATCTCGATGCCTTCACGCTCAGCGATCCAGTTGGCGAAGTCGGCCTTGTTGGCGGCCTTGATTTCGCCTAGGCGACGGTAGATATCGTCATTGCCGGCGCTGGTGTACTCGCTTAGTACGCTTAGGTCCTTAACCCACTCGTCAGAGCCGGTTACCTCATCTAGCAGGGCGGCCAGACGGGGGTTGCACTGCTTGAGCCAGCGACGCGGGGTGACACCGTTGGTCTTGTTGTTGAAGCGCTCGGGCCAGATGGCGTACCACTGGGCCAGGGTGTCGCGCTTGAGGATCTCGGTGTGCAGGGCGGCCACACCGTTGATCGAGTAGGAGGCATAGCAGGCGATCCAAGCCATGTGGGCGCGGCCGCCGGAAACCGGGGCCATGTAGTCGATGGTGCCCTGGTCGAGGCCACGCTCGGCCATGTCTAGGCGGAAGCGACGGTCGATCTCACGCACGATCTCGGCGATACGCGGGAAGATGCGGTCAAAGATGCCCATCTCCCAGGTTTCCAGGGCCTCAGCCAGCACGGTGTGGTTGGTGTAGGCGAAGGTCTTGGTGACTACCTCCCAGGCCTCTTCCCAGCCCATGCCGTAGTCGTCTAGCAGTAGACGCATCAGCTCGGGGATGGCTAGTACCGGGTGGGTGTCGTTGAGCTGGATGGCGTTGAATTCGCTTAGGCCGCGTAGGTCGCTGCCATGCTGCTTAATGTAGTTGGCCACGATGTCCTGCAGTGAAGCAGAGCAGAAGAAGTACTGCTGACGTACGCGCAGTACCTTACCTTCGTAGGTGGTGTCGTTGGGGTAGAGCACACGGGAGATGTCCATGGCGCGCTCACGCTCAACAATGGCGTCAGTGAAGCGCTGGGAGTTGAAGGCGTCGTAGTCGAACTCTTCTAGCGGTTCAGCCTTCCACAGGCGCAGGGTGTTAACGTTCTTGGTGCCATAGCCGGTGATGGGCATGTCGTAAGGAATGGCGCGCACGGTCATGTCGGCGTAGGACACTAGGCGCTGTTCCTCTTGGCGACGCACGATGAAGGGGTAGCCTTCTTCCATCCAGGAGTCGGGGTGCTCGGTCTGGAAGCCGTTTTCAAACAGCTGCTTGAACAGGCCGTAACGGTACAAAATACCGTAGCCGTATACGGGCAGGTCTAGGGTGGCGCAGGAGTCCAGGAAACAGGCGGCTAGACGGCCTAGACCACCGTTACCTAGAGCGGCGTCGGGCTCTTCTTCCAGGACCTCAGATAGGTTCTGGCCGAAGGCGTTGAGGGAGGTGCGAGCCTGCTCAACTAGCCCTAGGTTGGAGAGGTTGTTTAGTAGGGCGCGACCCATTAGGAACTCGGCGGAGAAGTAGTGCTCCATGCGGCCGGCCTTGTAAGTGCGGTCGGTAGATGCCCAGTCGTCAGCGATGTGGTCGACGACGGCGGCCGACAGGCCCGCCCAAACTTCCTGCGGGGTGGATGCCTTAGCGGGGCGCCCAGAAACGGCGCGTACCTGAGAAACGACTGCGTTGGACCAAGTGTCGGTCATAGCCTCAGCTTTCGACTAAGCAGTCTTGCTTGTCAAAAGGTATCTAAAGCAAACAAGCTGCAACGGGTATTAGTTCTGTTTTACGTGACTTATTAAGCACTGTCGAGACATTTTACTGTGAGAATGCCGGTCTAGTGCATTAGACCTCAAACAAAACGTGATACAAACCTAGCAAATGTGCAGCTAGTAGAGCTAGGTGGGGTTGCATATAGGGCTTTAGACCCAAGTTATCTTATAGTGAAACTAGACACTAGACGCAAATCATAAAAACGCCGCTGGCCGCCGCTAACGGTTTTGTTAGCGGCGGCCAGGGGGATTAGTTAGATGCCGAGCTAAGCTCAGTCAACTACCGGACGCAGGAAGATAGCACCCAGCGGGGGCACGCGCAGACGCACTGAAGCGCTCTGGCCATCCCAGGGCAGCTCCTCAGCCTCAAGCACGCCGGGGTTGGTAACCCCAGAACCGGCGTAGTCCTCAGAGTCGGTGTTGAGTACTTCCTCCCACTTGCCGGGGAAGGGCAGACCCACGCGGTAGCCCTCGTGGGGGTTACCAGCAAAGTTCACGATGCAGGCGACTAGGTCCTTGCGGCCTTCAACATCCTTGCCCTTACGCAGGTAGGTAATGACGTTGTGGTCGCCATCGTTAGCGTTGATCCACTCAAAGCCGTGGTAAGTGAAGTCCTCAGTCCACAGTGCCGGGGTGGCCTTGTACAGCGCGTTTAGGTCGCTGATCAGGTTCTTGATACCGACGTGGTCAGGGTTCTCCAGCAGCCACCAGTCCAGGGAGTAGTCGGCGTTCCACTCAACGCCCTGACCGAATTCCTGACCCATGAACAGCAGCTGCTTGCCGGGGTGAGACCACATGTAGGCGTATAGGGCACGCAGGTTGGCGCGCTTTTGCCAGTCGTCACCAGGCATCTTGGCGATTAGCGAGCCCTTACCGTGGACTACCTCGTCGTGGCTGAGCGGCAAAATGAACTGCTCAGAGAAGGCGTAGACCAGGGAGAAGGTCAACTCGCCGTGGTGCCAACGGCGGTTAACCGGGTCTTCAGCCATGTAACGCAGGGTGTCGTTCATCCACCCCATGTTCCACTTGAGGCCAAAGCCCAGGCCACCCTGCTCGGTGGGGGAGGTAACGCCCGGCCAGGCGGTGGACTCCTCAGCGCACATGATGATACCCGGGTGCTTGCGGTAAGCAGTGGCGTTGGCTTCCTGCAGGAAGCTGATAGCTTCAAGGTTCTCGCGACCACCGTACTGGTTGGGGCGCCACTGGCCGTCGTTACGCGAGTAGTCCAGGTAAAGCATGGAAGCTACGGCGTCCACACGCAGGCCGTCTACGTGGAACTCTTCTAGCCAGTACAGGGCGTTGGCGACCAGGAAGTTGCGCACCTCGCGGCGGCCGAAGTTGAAGACGTAGGTGCCCCAGTCGGGGTGTTCGCCGCGCAGCGGGTCCGGGTCCTCGTACAGCGGGGTGCCGTCGAAGCGAGCCAGGGCGAAGTCATCCTTGGGGAAGTGGGCCGGTACCCAGTCCAGAATTACCCCGATGCCGGCCTGGTGTAGCTGGTCTACCAGGTAGCGGAAGTCGTCGGGGGTACCGAAACGGGCGGTGGGGGCGTAGTAGGAGGAAACCTGGTAACCCCAAGAACCACCGAAGGGGTGCTCGGCTACCGGCATGAACTCCACGTGGGTGAAGCCGGTTTCCTTCAGGTAGGGGATCAGCTCATCAGCTAGGCCACGGTAGCCCAGACCCTGACGCCAAGAACCTACGTGAACTTCGTAGATGCTCATGGGGGAGTTGTGCGGGTCGCGCTGGGGGCGCTGCTCCATCCACTCCTGGTCCTGCCACTGGTGGAACTCGTCGGTAACTACCGAGGCGGTGGCCGGGGGGATCTCGGTGGCGCGCGCTAGCGGGTCAGCCTTCTGCTTCCAAGAGCCGTCGTGGTGGCAGATCTCGAACTTGTAGCGGGCACCGACGCCGACGCCGGGCACGAACAGTTCCCACACGCCACAGGCACCTAGCGAACGCATGGCGGTGGCGCTGCCATCCCAGTAGTTGAAGTCACCAACTACGCGCACGGCGCGAGCGTTGGGGGCCCAAACTGAGAAGGCCACACCGCTAACTTCACCCATCGGGCCAGAGAAGTGCTTGATGTGAGCACCCAGTACCTTCCACAGTTCTTCGTGGCGGCCTTCACCGATCAGGTAGGTGTCAATGTCACCTAGGGTGGGTAGGAAGCGGTAGGGGTCGTCGGCCTCGACTACCTGGTCACCGTAGGTGGCCTTAACGCGGTAGTCAGGCACCTCATTGCCGGGCAGAACCGCTAGCCAGATGCCGTTCTGCTCGTGAACGGCCGGGTAGGTGCCGGTTTCAGTTACGATCTCGACGGCGTCAGCCAGGTGGCGCACGGTACGGATGGTAACGCCGTGCTCGCCGGGGTGGCCGCCTAGTACCTCATGGGGGTTGTAGTGACGCCCATAAGCAACGTCGCTAAGTACCCAAGGGTCAACGGGTACCGCCAGTGCTAAGGCGTCATGCGCTGTGTTGTCACTCATAAACATATCCTCCCATGTTTTTGGGTTGTGTGCGTCACCATTCGTCCCAGATCATCCAGGGGAATGTGGGCCCATGTCGGGCGGTGCGTGAGCTCATAGACGAGCTCATAAACGGTCTTTAACAGCAGCTCCACTGTCAAGACCTGGTCTTGGAAAGCAGTCGTTTCCGGCTGCGTTAAGGGGTGGGTAGCAGGAACATGCTTGCAGGCTAGGCTGATAATTTCCTGGCGGTAAGCCATAAAGAATTTTTCCACCAAGGCGTCGCAACTGTGCTCACTTATGCCAGCTGTAGCTAAGGCATAGCTAAAAGAACGAGCCATGGAAGCCAGGTCACGTTCCAAAGGCGCTAAGGACAGTTGCTCACTGTCAGTGCGTAGCGGCTCGCCTTCAAAATCAACCACATACCAGTTCGCAGAGCGTAAGCCGCCAGGCGAGTGAGCGTCGGTTGCAGATACCAGCAGTTGGCCCAGGTGATAGTCGCCATGAATGGCTTGCAAAGTTACGGCCTGGCTAATTTCAGCTAGTAGTGGTTCTAGTACAGTTTCTAGCTGTTGGCTCAGGGTGCGGGCGCGGCTAGTTTGCTCAGGGTCAAGCGGGCTGGCTGCCAGTAGCGTCTGCAGCTGCTCAGTTAACGCAGCTAGACGCTGACGTGCCAGGGTGACGTAGTTAGTTTGGCTTTGCGTGCCCAAGTTACGTGCCAGGCAAGCGTGCATTTGCGCGGTTAATTTACCCAGCTGCTCGGGCACTGCCAGGCTAAGCGGCTGCTCAGGTGAGGCTTGGCGCAGCTGCTCCACGTAGTATTCAAAGCCATCGCGGGCCCCGGCAATAAATTGGTGTCCCACCACCACTACTACTTGCGGCGCGGATGGCTTGGTTAGGGCCTCAGCGTCAGAGCTGGCTTGGTTTGCGCTCGCGTCACTTGTCGCCGACGGCGCAAAGGGCCAGGTCAAGGTGGGGGCTAGTACCAGCGTGGGGGCGGCGTCGAAATCAGCTAAGGCGCGCGCAAGCAGGCATTCGCGGTTAGTGCCGGGGTATAGGCGGCGCAGTACTTTAGCGATAACTTTTCCCTTCGCGGTGGAGAGCACCACGGAGGTGTTGGACTGCTCACGGGCGCTGTCATCAATCACACTCACCTTAAGGCCGGTTAAAGCCTGCCAGGTGGCATCCAAAGTGCAGGCCTCGCCTAGCCAAGCTAGGCGGCCGTCGCACTCAAAGCTTGCCTGCCAGCCACTAGTGGGCGCCTGCCAAGCCAGCTTGATGGGCACACTCAGGGCAGCGCCGTCGTCAAGTAAGAAGAAATACCAACGTAAGGTGTCGCCTGAGTCAAGCACCTCAAAACTTACCTGGACATTGTCAGGCAGTAAGGTGCCCCAGCGCTGGGTAGCCAAAACTGGACGCAGCAGGTTAGCTAACTGCGTCGCTTCGGGCCAGGCTGGGGCACTCATCACTGATCGTCAGAGGCGGGTGATGTTAAATACGTGGGCGAAACGACCCTCGTGAGGGTCTAGGCGCACGTAGTTAGAACCGGACCAGTAGTACTCGCCGCCGTTTAGCTCATCGACGGCCTTAACTACCGGGCGTGAGCCATCAGCGTTGCCGGGCAGACCCACGGCAGGCAGGTTCAGCAGCACTTCACCCTCAACCGTGTTGTAGGGGTCAAGGTTAACCACAGTGAGCACAATGTCCTCACGGCCATCCAAAGACTCCTCGGCCCGTACCCGCTTGGAGTAGGCGATCAGAGAATCGTTGGTGGTGGTGTGGAAGGTGATGTCACGCAGCTGAGCCAAAGCCGGGTGCTGGTGGCGGATTCGGTTTAGATCAGTTAGTAGCTGCTCAATACCGGTACCACGGGCCGCCTCGAAGTCACGGGGCTTGTACTCATACTTCTCGTTGTCGATCTGCTCCTCATAGCCCGGACGCGGTACCGACTCGGCCAGCTCATAGCCGCTGTAGATACCCCAGGTGGGGCTGAGTGTAGCCGCTAGCACTGCACGCAGCTTGAAGGCGCCCTCCTTACCCCAGCTCATGAACGGGGTCAGGATGTCGTGAGTGGTGGGCCAGAAGGCCGGACGTAGCACGTGGGCGGTGTCGCGGCTGAGCTCGTGCAGGTACTGCTCTAGTTCCCACTTGGCGTTACGCCAGGCGTAGTAGGTGTAGGACTGTTGGAAGCCGATCATGCCCAAGGTGCGCATCATGGCGGGCTTAGTGAAAGCCTCCGCCAGGAAGAATACGTCGGGGTATTCCTCGCCGATCTGCTTAATTAGCCTCTGCCAGAAAGGTAGCGGCTTAGTGTGGGGGTTATCCACGCGGAAAATCTTTACCCCGTGGTTAATCCAGGTAACTACTACGTCATAAATTGCCTGGTAAATACCCTCAGGATCATTGTCGAAGTTAAGCGGGTAAATGTCCTGATACTTCTTAGGCGGGTTTTCAGCGTAAGCAATTGAACCGTCTGCCAATACCGTGAACCATTCAGGGTGTTCCTTCACCCAGGGGTGGTCAGGGGAACACTGTAGAGCCAGGTCTAGGGCCACTTCCATGCCCAGCTGCCCGGCGCGCTCTACCAGCGCGTCAAAGTCAGCGAAAGTACCTAGGTCTGGGTGGATGACGTCGTGCCCACCGGCGTCGGAACCAATGCCGTAGGGGGAGCCCGGGTCTCCAGGCAGAGCGGTAAGGGTGTTGTTCTTACCCTTACGGTTGGTGTAGCCAATGGGGGAGACCGGGGTCAGGTAGAGCACGTCAAAGCCCATGGCGGCAATGCGGTCCAGCTGCTGGGTGGCGGTAGCTAAAGTACCTGAAACCCACTTTTCGCCGTCGAAGTAGGCCCCCAGCGAGCGCGGGAAGATCTCATACCAGGAACCAAATAGGGCCCGCTGGCGGTCCACCTGTAGCGGGTAGGTGGCGGAGGGGGAAACCATGTCGCGTAGCGGTAGGGCAGCTAGCTCGTTTTGCACTGAAATGTTTAGGCCTGCGTCTAGACGCTCATAGGGGTTGCGTGAGGTGTCGCGTAGTACGGAGGCGGCATAGTTGAGGGTGTTGACGCCACCCTTGCTGCGGGTAGGTACCTCGGCTGCGCGTAGCAGTAGGCGGGCGCCTTCTTCCAGCATTAGTTCGACGTCGACGCCGGCGTGCACCTTGAGTGTGGCGTCATGCTTCCAGGTGGCGTAGGGGTCAGACCAGCCCTCAACCCTAAAGCTCCAGGCGCCGGGCTCGTCGGGGGTTAGGCGAGCCTCGTAGCGGTTAAGGCCCATGGCGATTTCGTACATGTTGGCGCGCGGGCCGTCAGTGCCGTCAGGGCGCACCAAAATGGCGGTGGCGGCAAAAGCGTCGTGGCCTTCACGGAAAACTGTGGCGCGAATCGGAATGGTTTCGCCTACAACAGCCTTTGTAGGCCAGCGCCCATCTTCAATGACGGGAAATACTTCAGTTACAGGAATACGACCGATAAAAGAAAATTCGGCAGGGCGTGGCGTAGCTGTCATGTCACTACAGTAACCTAGCTCACGAAGCATTACCACCTGCAATATTAAAAAATAATGGCCCCATCCCAAAGGGACAGAGCCATACTTTAAAGCCTTAGCTACGCGCTCAGATGTTGCGGGTAACCTTGCCGGCCTTTAGGCAAGAAGTGCACACGTTTAGACGCTTGGGGGCGCCATTAACGAGAGCACGAACGCGCTGAATGTTGGGGTTCCACCGGCGGTTGGTCCGCACGTGGGAGTGCGAGACGCTCTTGCCGAAGATGGGGCCCTTGCCGCAGACGTCGCAAACAGCAGCCACGGTGTCTCACTCCTGATCTTCAACTTGAAAACGCCTAGACTCGGCAAACCCGGCCTGGCGCAAGGTCATGTACCTCAGGCAAACCGCCTCAGGCAACCCGAACAGTGTAGCGTTATTTTGACTCTATACTCAAACTTTATAGCTATGGTCTGAGGCACAACTTGCGTATGGGTAGCCTCTAGCTAGGTTAACACGGCAAAATTAGGTCTATGTCTGCGCCTGAACACCTGGGTATCGAACAGCTCCACAGTTGGCTGGTCCATGCTCATGCTGCCTGCGTGCGCCACGGAGAGCTACTAAATACGCTAAATGAGTTCCCGGTGGCAGATAGTGATACCGGCGCAAATGTTACCCACACTCTGGCTGGGGCGGCCCGAGCGTTAACTCAAGCTGATGTGATTGATTTTGCCGACGCCGCCACTGTGGCCTCAGCGGGAGCGGTGCTGGGGGCGCGGGGTAACTCTGGGATGATTTTGGCCCAGTGTTTACTTGCTTTTAGCGAAAGTGCCCAGAATGCTCCCAGCCAAGGGCTACGTCCAGTGGAGCTGGTGGCCGCCTTGCAGGCCATGGCGCGTGGGGCCGTAAAAGCGGTCTCCCACCCGGTGGAGGGCACCTTTATTAGTGCTATGCGTTCAGCTGCCCAGGCGGGTGCCGACACGCTAGATACTTCGCCGCGCCCAACCCTGGAGGAAATCACTGCCACCGCTGCTTTTGGGGCTCAAGAGGCCGTGGTGGAAACGGTCGGTATTGGTCACGGCCCGGTTGATGCGGGGGCGGGAGCCATCATGCTGATTATGACGGCGCTGGCAGACGTATTTAACCCGCAGGGGGACCTGACTGGCACTGCCCTAAATATGCTCACTGACCTATCTCAAAACAACACTTCCCATAAGCAGGTTTCGGGACACTCAGGCGAGTTTGAGGTGATGTACCTGTGGAATGCCACCGCTTTCCAAGCTGAGCGACTACGCAAAGCTCTGGGGGAAATAGGTGACAGTGTGGCCGTGGTGGGTGCGGTCGACAGCCTCAATATGGGTTTGTTTCACGTGCATGTGCATACCGACAACCCCCGCGCGGCCCTACCGCCTTACGGTAAGGCCCGCCAGATCTGTATTCGCCGCCTGCGCTCTAGCCGCACTGAGCCGCCCACTAACCTCTACGGTTTTAACGCTCGGGGTGGCTCAAATGTGATTCCTTTGGAACGTTTTAGCTCTAAGCGTCCCTCAAAGATGGCCCGCAAATTCCAAAAAGAGATTGGGGTAATTGCCTGCACGCGCGCGCCGGGGCTGATTGTGCCTTTGGCGCGGGCTGGTGCCGTGGTGGTGCTAGAGCCAGATTCTGATGCGATTGTGCGGGCGGCAGGCGATATACAAAACCCCAACGCCTTTGTACTGCCTTGCGATGAGGCCTCAATTTCGGCGGCCCATGCAGCCTCCCGTTCGCTAATTTCACGCGCCGCAGTGTGGGCTTTAGATGACAGTAATCTTGGCGAGGACATACTGGTGGCCGGTGATTACATCAGTAAATCTGCGGGTGGCGTTGAGGCCCTGACCCGCCTGAAGGTAGCTGACACCTCTAATGAGGTGGCGATGTTTGTTACCGCCATGGCTTTGGGGTTGGCTGAGCTGGAAAACAGCTCAGATTTAGATGAAGCCGCCAAACTGGCTTTGATGGAACGTACCGCCTGGGTGACGGCGGTACGGATGCGGGTACTTGAATTTAGCGGGGTCGACGCCGAACATATCGCCCTGGCGGTAGCCAACGCATTGGGGGAGTGGACCGTGACGGTTACGGTTTTAGTCGGCGCCTTAGCCGATAGTGACGTGGCCCCCTTGATTCGCGACGCCGTCGGACAAAAAGCCCAAGACATGGGCATAGACGAAGACCTGGACGTAAATATTTACGCCTCGCACCAAGATCTAGATCAGGTGCTGGTGGGCTTGGAAGGATTTTAATGACGCCGGCCAGTGCAGGCGGGGAAATTGGTCTGTTAGAGCGGCCCCTGGAGCGGTTGCTGGGTAAACGCACCGCCACCGCCCTAGCTAAGCTGGATCTGCATACCGGCTGGGATCTGCTGGACTATCTACCTAAACGCTACGAAACCTGGGGGCAGCTGAGCTCTTTAGACCAGCTGGTTGCCGATGAAGAGGTGACCGTGCAGGTGCAGGTAATTCACGCCCAGGTTAGACGCACCATGTCTGGGCGGCCGCCAGCAATTTTGCAGGCCCTAGTTACCGATGGGCTGATGGAGATGGAAGTGGTGATGTTCGGGGCCCACTACCAGCTAAGTAACTATGCGCACCAACTTCAGCCCGATACCACCGCAATTTTTGCCGGTAAAACCAAGTTTCGTGGTGGGCGCTTGCAACTAACCGGGGCTAAGTTCCAGGTGCTTGATGAGTTAAGCGAAACTGAGCGTCAAGCCCTGATGGCTAGGCCTATTCCGATTTATCGTGCTAGCGAAGCCTTGCCCAGTTGGCGCCTAGCTAAAGCCATACGTATGGTGCTTGATCAGCTTCGTGAGACGGACGTACCCGAGTATGTGCCAAAGAAAATATTGGCGAAACGCCGCCTACTTGGCCTGCTTGAAGCCTACCGGCAGGTGCATGGGCCGGCAGATAGCAGCCAGTGGGTGCGGGCGCGCTCGCGTCTGCGCTATAACCAGGCTTTACTCACCCAGGTGGCTTTAGCTAGTCACCGCGCCGATGTTTTGGCCAGTGAACACGCCATTGCCTGGCCGGTGCCTAAGGCAGATTCGCTACGTAGCCAGATTGATGCGCATTTGCCTTTTGAACTGACCGACTCCCAGGTGCAGGTGGGTGAGCAGATCGCCCAGGATCTAAATAAGACCGTACCCATGCAGCGCCTACTGCAAGGCGATGTGGGCGCTGGTAAAACCGTGGTAGCCCTGCGCGCGATGGCCCAAGTACTAGGTCAAGGCGGCCAATGTGCCCTGCTGGCCCCCACTGAAGTGCTAGCAGCCCAACATGTAAGCTCCTTAAAACGTATACTTAGTCAAGTGGGCCCAATTAACGGGGCGCAAAGCACTAACGGCACGCAAGGCAAAGCCGTCCAAGG
>ERZ1699261.178-NODE-178-length-17679-cov-4.887534_pt1 | contig 17679 bp, 11 predicted proteins | sample MGYA00581524_ERZ1699261 | MGnify/ENA primary metagenome ERZ1699261 (study PRJEB42319, sample SAMD00040338) | human oral metagenome | material: saliva | host: Homo sapiens | study: EMG produced TPA metagenomics assembly of PRJDB4115 data set (Metgenomic analysis of... | reverse complement strand
TTTGGAGACGTCGCATAGTGGCCTAGTGCGCCTTCCTGCTAAGAAGGTTGAGGTTGATAGCCTCTCGCGGGTTCAAATCCCGCCGTCTCCGCCACCAAACCCCGCCTCGGCGGGGTTTTTTGTTGCCCACTACCCAGGTTTGTTGCCAGCGCCAGGCAGCGCCGTGCCGGGCAGCGTCGTGCCGGGGCATCCCTGTCATCCAAGCTGGCGCCGTCGTCCTCGCCACCGCCCCGTCAGCTGGGCTTTTAGCCACCCAAGCAGCCCAGATTTGCGCCAAAACATAGCTGTTTGCACAGACATTTTCAGAGCTTTCCCAGGTTCACTGGCGTCTACCTCAAGCTTACGATGCAACTATTTTTCTGGTACTGCTCGCTAATTTTTAGTAGGTATAATGCAGAAATTACGTAAATACGGGGTTTTCACCCTCGCTCTAGCAATGAGTGCTAGTGCGTTAATTCCGACTGCCGCCGCCTCCCCCAAGGCAGGCACTGCCCTACCGGCAGCTACGTCGTCGGCAACCCCGCAGATGGTGGACATGACCACCTCCTGGTCCCAGGCCCAGAAGCTAAACCAGCAGGTGCAGACCCTAGGTAAGCAGGTCGCCCCGCAGATCACTGATTCTTGCAGTTACGTACCCCTGCCCCAGGATGCACGTCAGGGCTACGTTGACTACCTGAACACCTTGCGCGCCTTCAACAACATTGGCGCCACCAAGCTCAGCCCCAACGAGACCATTCACCGCGAAGCCCAGGAGGGCTCAATCGCGATGACCACCGCCAGCGGCATCAGCCACGGCCTAAAGCCTGAAACCCAGAAGGGGAACAGCCGTTTCCGTCCTGGCCCTAACGGCACCTGGCCTTGCAGCACCGCCGGTGGTGTCCGCTCCACCCTCTCTGGCCTGCTGTCTTGGACCACCTGGCAGTCCGCCACCATGGCCTACCACGCCGACAACCTGGCCGCCGACTCGGGCGTGTCCAGCCTGGGCCACCGCATGTACATGTTCAGCCCCAACCTGGTTTACACGGCTGTAGGCGCTAGTCGCTCTAGCTCCTCACGCAGCTCCAGCGTCAACCAGGTAGTGCTTTCCTACGCACACGGCTCACGCTACGCCGACATGTCCTACGAGAACGGCTCTATCACCCAGCCCGACTCTAAGGTGAAGCGCCCGGCCACCATGGAGTGGCCCGCCGCCGGTTACTTCCCCTACTCGCTAATGAGCAAGGACGCCGAATGGTCGCTTTCGGTTCTCAGCAGCGAAGCCAAGCTGCTTGAGGGCGCTCAGGTGGAAATCACCGCCCCCAACGGCACCGTAACTCGCCCCACGGCCCGCACCACCGGCATCAGCGAGTCCTCCGGCTACCAGAGCGTGGCTTTCGCAGCCCCCGAGCTTGTAGCCAAGCCGGCCGCCAACACGGTAGCCACCTACACCGTTAAGATCACCGCTAAGGGCAAGTCCTGGACCTACCCGGTGCGTCTGTTCAGCTCGCTGAGCGGCGACGCGCTGTCCTCCAGCGCTGACAAGACCGCCCCGGTCTTCTCTATGCCCGCCACCTCCAAGGTGGCTTACGGCGCTAAGTTCAACGCACTTGAGGGCGTTACCGCTTTTGATGACCGCGACGGCGACGTCACCAAGTCCATCACCGTGGTTAACAACCTGAACACCTCTCGTCCGGGTACCCAGACTGTGGTTTACCGGGTCAAGGACAAGGCTGGTAACTCCACCGAGTTCAAGCGCTCCGTTACCGTGCTCAGCCAGCAGGAAAGCAAGGCTAGCGTGTTCATTGTCGGCAACGCCGTGTCCAACCAGAACGCCGTCGTACAGGTAAACGGCCTCAAGGGTGACTACCAGATGACTATCAAGTGGGTGACCACTAAGAAGCAGGGTAATTCCACATACTGGTACAGCTACTGGCGTGGTCCCTACAATGTCAGTGCTAACCTACAAACCCGCACCACTGTTTCGCTTAAGGACGTACCTTCTGGCGCAAAGCTAAGCGTAATCCTCAAGCAGGGTGGTAAAGACATTCTCACTAGTACTGAAGTCACTGTTAAGTGAGATTCTGATGCGATAAACCGGCGAATTTTGATAATTAAATTCGCCGGTTTACGTCTCAGATTATGAAAACTCGCCACAATTTCGCTTAAAGATGTGGCAAGGTTAAGGGTGGTTGTGTAGCTAATCTACATAAACTCCCGCATAGCAAGGAGAAACCAGTGCTCAAACCCAGTTTGAACCGGAGGAGGATCACGGCGTTTACGCTGAGCGTGGCAACTGCCTGCGCGCTTGCGGCTCCCGTTGTGGCATCTCCTACCGCAAATATTCCGTCAGGGACTTTCACTTCAGCCCTGCAGCTTGCCAATGGCACCCAGGCCACTAATGTGCCCGGCCACTGGCTAGTAACCCTGTCTGCGCCTTCGGTATCCAACGGTGGTAGCGCGTCCTCGATCGAAACCCAGCAGGACAAGCTCGCCGAGGCCATCAAGGACGCCGGCATCAACGCTAAGATCACCAACAACTACGACCAGGTCTGGAACGGTGTTTCCGTTTCTGTCAGCGACTCTCAGGCCGCTCAGCTGGCCAAGCTGCCTGGCGTTGTAAGCGTTCAGCCCGTTATCGAGGTTCCGCGTCCCGAGGTCAAGACCTCCAAGGACCTGACCACCAGCGAAGGTGAAACCAAGTACTCCTGGGGTGCTCCCCTGGGTATGACCAACGCTGACCGCGCTCAGAGCGAACTTGGCCTGACCGGTAAGGGCGTCAAGATCGGTATCATCGACTCCGGTATTGACATTGACCACCGTGAATTCGGTGGTACCGGCGTTTCTGGTTCCGGCACCTCCCGTGAAAAGGGCGACGGCGCCAAGGCTGACGGCGCTGTAGGCTTCCCGAACTCTCGCGTCATCGCTGGTTACGACTACGTTGGTGACGACTACGGCGCGAACGGCACCTACGACCCCAAGCCGGACCCGATTCCGGATGACTGTGGCGGTCACGGTACCCACGTTGCCGGTATTGCTGCCGGTGGCGGCGCCGCTGGTTCCAGCACCGAGGTTCGCGGTGTAGCCCCTGAGGCTTCCCTGGCTGCCTACCGTGTGTTTGGCTGCGACGGCAAGACCAGCACCGACATCATCATCACTGCCATGGAGCAGGCCACCAAGGACGGCATGGACGTAGTCAACATGTCTCTGGGTGCTGCCTACATGGTTCTGCCCGACTACCCCACCACCAAGGCCGTAAAGACCATGGTTGACGCTGGTGTGGTTGTGGCTATCGCTCAGGGTAACGACGGCGCCGACGGTCTGTGGACCCTGGGTGCTCCTGGTGCTGCCACCGAGGCCATCACTGTCGCCAGTGTGGACAACACCGTCGAAACCAACTACTACTTCACCGCTAGCGGCGTAGACAACAAGTTCTTCTACAACGTCGGTAGCAACGGTGGCGACTTCGCTCGCTCCAACGTTGCTTACCCGGTAGTTGCCTCCGGTGAGGCCGACTCTGAAGACGGCAAGCTGTGCACCGCCCCCAGCGACACTAACGCTTTCAAGGGCAAGTACGTGCTTATCCGCCGTGGTGGCTGCACCTTCGGCACCAAGGCCGCTAACGCTCAGAAGGCTGGCGCCGTCGGTGTAATCATCGACAACAACCAGGCCGGCACCATCGGCATGAACCTGGCCAACGAGGCCGACCCGGTAAAGATCCCCGGTGTTTCCATCACCCAGGCTGACGGTGACGCTCTGCGTGCAGCCCTCAAGGCTGACACCACTGTCACCTTCGGTGAGACCTTCGGCGACCGCCCGGTCAGCACCGGTGGTCTGGTTTCAGACTTCTCCTCTTGGGGTCTGAACGGCAAGCTGGAAATGAAGCCGGATGTAGCCGCCCCCGGTGGTCTGATCTGGTCCACCTGGCCGCTTGACCACGGCGGTCCGTTCAACACCATTTCCGGTACCTCCATGGCTACCCCCTACACTGCTGGTGCAGCTGCCCTGATCTTGCAGGCACACCCTGAGCTCAAGGACGCCAAGAACGCCAGCACCAGTGAGGGCGTGCGCGCACGTCTGCAGTCCACCGGTTCTCCGCGTCTGTGGAGCGAGGGCAACGGCGACAAGACTCTGCTTGAGCCCACCGCCCGCCAGGGTGCCGGTCTGATCGACGTCTACCGCGCTGCTTCCACCAAGGTTCTGCCGAGCGTTTCTCGCCTGAACCTGGGCCAGCAGATTGCCGGTGAAAAGACCCACGAGATCACCCTGACCAACTCTGGTTCTGAGGCTGTGACCTACAAGCTTGGTCACGTGGACACCGTCACCACCACTGGTGAGTCCTCCAAGCCCACCCGTGGCACCACCAACGGCGCCACCGTTTCCACCGATGGCACCTCGGTAACCGTTCCGGCTGGTTCTTCCGCCAAGGTTGCCGTCAAGGTCAGCGCCCCCGAGGGCATTGGCAACGGTGACTTCTACGGTGGTTACGTCACCCTGACCCCGGACAACGCTGCTCAGACCCTGCGCATCCCGTTCGTGGGTGTAGGCGGTAACCTGGCCGAGTCCAAGACCCTGTACAAGACCGGTCCGGTTCTGGCTACCGAGAAGCTGAAGGTTGTTAACAAGGCTGGCCACCAGTTCACCATGTTCAACGACCGTCCGCACGTCTACTTCAAGGCTGACGTACCGCTGATCCGCTCCGGTTTGGTGGCCATGCGCAAGACCGACGACGGCAAGTACGAGGTCCTGTCTGACAAGGTCTTCATCTCCATGAGTGACAAGGGTTGGAACCGTACGAACACCCGCCTGGTGCGTTGGGACGGCTCCTACCTGGACGCTGACAACCAGCTCCAGCAGGCTCCTGAAGGTACTTACCAGCTGTGGGAACTCAACGCCCCCGCCGGCGCTGACACCACCAAGCTTGAGCAGTACAACATCTGGGCGAGCAACGACTTCACCATTGACTGGCGTCGTAGCGATTACATTAAGTGGGATCGTACCGATTGCCTGCCCAGGATCAGTGGCGACGTTACCGCCGCCGCTACCACTGCCACTGCGGACGCTTCTACCTCTGACGCTGACCCGCGTAACGGCAAGCCTGAGGCAATGGTTGACGACAACGTCTTCACCTACGCTGTGGTTTCCTCTGGCGCCCCGATCACCCTGGACGCCGGCAAGGTCTACAACATCTCCAAGGTGCAGTACGTACCCAACCAGGGCAACGACGGCGTGGACTCCATGCCCGCCACCGGCTGGAAGGCCGAGGTCTCCGTTGACGGTAAGACCTGGACCGACGCCGGCTCTGGCAGCCTCAGCGGCGAAGCAATGGTTCCCCAGGACCTGACCCTCAAGTCTGGTGCTAAGGGCCGCTTCGTGCGCATCACCCTGACCAGCGACAAGGGCAAGGTTGGCGTAGCCGAGCTGCGCATCGCCGGCACCCCTGCTGGTGACGCCACCGCTCAGCCGACCGAGCAGCCCACCGCTGCTCCGACCGGTTCTGCTGCCCCCACCGCGCAGCCCACCGGCTCCGCTGCTCCGACCAACCCGGCTCAGCCCACCGCTGCTCCGAGTGTGTCCGCTTCCAGCTCGGCTTCTGCCCTGCCTGGCAAGCCCAGCGGCAAGCCCTCTGCTCTGCCCGGTAAGCCCGGCAAGGGCGACGACAACCGCGAGCCGCTGGCCCGCACCGGTACCACCATCGCCATCGGCATTGGTGCGCTGGTCCTGGCCGCAGCTGGTGCAGGCGCCCTGGCCCTGCGCAAGCGTCGCGACGCTGAGGCCGGTAGCGAGGCCTGATCAAGCCAGCGCAGCTAATGCGTTGACTTAACTGTGGGGGGCGGCTCGAAAGAGTCGCCCCCCACCTTTTATTTCCAAAACCTAGTATGTTCAGGGTCACAGCATTTGGATTTGCACCCGCGCATATAGGTGTGTAAAGTTCTTTCTTGTCGGAAACGACATGCGCCCGTAGCTCAATGGATAGAGCGTCTGACTACGGATCAGAAGGTTGGGGGTTCGAGTCCCTTCGGGCGCGCCAGCAGCTCGCCGTCACTGTTTAAACTTTGGCCGCGGGCTGTTTTCAATTTTAGGGTAAATTCTCCCCTACTTTGTCGTAGCCCTACTTTCTGTAGAGATCATGAAAAAAATATCGGTTACCAGCAGGTACGTAAATTTTTTTAGTCGCTCCCAACAGCTGCCGGACCCGCTACCCACCACAGCTGGCGGTATTTGGCGCTATTTATACAAAGAATCCTGGCAAATTCTGGCCCTCTACCTAGTTTTAACCCTGCTTCAAGGCATTGGGTTTGTCTTAATCCCCAAGCTGCTAGGTACTCTGCTCGACGACGCCCTCACCCCCGGGGTGAGCTTACGTGGGACGGTAACTGCACTAGTTCTACTATCCCTAGTGACATCCCTGGTGGGTTCTTGGCGCACCGTGAACTACACCGCCTTGATAGTGATGCATGAAGTTTTGGTTATGCACATGCTGCTAACCAAAACCAGCCAGCTCGGTAGCGCCATGAAACGCGATATTTCCCTAGGTGACGCCGTGGCCACAACCGGTTACGACCCAGAAAACCTGGGATCGTGGATGGTGTCGCTGTGTAACCTGCTGGCTTATGTGCCGGCGCTGATACTGGTAATTTACCTGATGCTGACCCAGTCATTGTCGCTGGGTTTAACCATCCTGATCGCCCTGCCCATTATCACGGTGCTTATCAGCTGGATCACCAAGCTAATCGAAAAACGTATCCGCACTATCCGTGAAGAAAACGGTGAGCTCACCAACGTGGCCACGGACGCCGTCGTCGGCCTGCGGATCCTGCGCGGCATTGGCGGCGAGAACGCCTTCAACGAGCGCTACCGGGCCCAATCCCAGCGCGTTAAGCAGGCGGGCATTGAAGCCGCTCCCTCCCAGGCGGCCCTGGCGGTTTTCTCTGAGGCCGCCCCCACCCTGCTGACCGCCGCCGTGGTGGCTTTGGGCGCTCAGCAGGTGCTCTCTGGACAGTTGCAGCCGGGCCAGCTGCTGACGTTCTTTGGTTACACCAGTTTCTTGCTGCTGCCCATGCGGGCTATCACCGAGCTGGTGATAGTTAATGCCTTCACGCGCGTGTCTATGCGTAAGGTGCTGCGCCTGCTGAACATCCAGCCGCGCGTAAATGATCAGGCCAGCCAGGCCGTTACGCTCAACCCGCTAGGGACGCTACATGACGAGGCCAGTGGGGTCACTATTAGCGGCGGTAAGTTAACTGCGTTGGTGGCCTCCGCCCCCGAGGTTAGCGCCACTTTGGCCATGCGCCTGGGCCGTTTCGACGACGCCGACACCGTAACCCTTGATGGGGTGGATTTGCGTAGCCTGCCACTGGATCAGGTGCGCCGCACCGTGGTGGTTTCACCTACCACCGCCCAAGCTTTTGCCGGCCCGCTCTACCAGGCGGTGCTGGGTAATGACGCCCCCAAGCCCCAGGCGCAAGACACCTTGGAGTTGGTGGCTCAGCAGGGGCACGCCAATTCGGGGGTGATGGCCACAAGCCCTGTTGCTGATCTGCCCAGCGAGCTTGAGGCCCAGACCCAGCAGGCTTTGGACCTGGCCCACAGCGATGACTTGGTGGATTCGGTGGGTGGCCTGTATGGGCTTTTAAATGAGAAGGCCCGCAATATTTCTGGCGGTCAGCGTCAGCGTCTGGCTTTGGCCCGCGCTCTGGCAACTGGCGCCCCCGTGTTGGTGCTGCTGGAGCCCACTAGCGCGCTTGATTCGCACACTGAAAACAATATTGCCGCCGATTTGGCTGCTGAGCGCGCCGGACGCACCACGGTTATTACTACCGCTTCGCCACTGATTTTGGGGCGTTGCGATGAAGTTATTTTTATTAATGACGACGGCGCCGAGGTGGCTCGTGGCGCCCACCACCAGCTGCGTCAGCAGGTACCCGCCTATCGGGCGGTAGTTGAGCGCGCCCAGGGCATCCAAAGCGCCCAGCCAGCCACTCAGCCAGGCACCCAAGCCGCCGTCGCAGCCCCCAGCAGCGAGCCGGCAGCCCCCAGCCAGGCCGCCGTCGAGAGTGCCCCCGGCGAGCCGGCAAGCGAGCCCAACCACGGACAGGAGCGCTGATGAAACGACTTCCTGTAGCTAACTCGCGCCAGTCGGGACGCGCTGCCGCTGGCCTGATGCGCCACCACTGGCTGGCCCTGACCGGCGTAACCGTCGTGCAGCTGGCGGGAGCCGCCACCGGCGTGATGATTCCGCGTATTGTGGGCAAAATCGTTAACCTAGTGACCTCCGCGAGCGCCACCATCCCCACCAGCGCTTTGAGCAGCCAGGTAACTACCCTGGTGGTGTGGGCTTTGGTGCTTACCGGCGTGGGCATGGTGTGTACGGGCCTGGGTGAGTGGAGTGCGCGCGTACTGGGGCAAATAATTTTCGCCCAGCTGCGTGAAGATCTGCTGGCTAAAATCACTGGCCTACCCCTGGGGGTGATTGAGGCTGCGGGCACGGGTGACTTACTGGGACGTACCCAGCATGATCTGCGTTCACTACAGTTTGTGATTCAACGTGGTATTGCCCGGCTAATGACGCTGGCGGTGACCTTGGTGGTGACTTTAGCTGCGGCCACAATCACCGCGCCGCTGCTGAGCCTGGCTATTTGGCTGCCGCTGCTGGCCTGCATTCCGGCTGTGCGCTGGTATTTGCACTATGCCGTGCCCGCCTACCGTACGGTCGGCTCCCAGTACGCCACTATTGATGGGGTAATTGCTGAAACTATTGACCAGATTGACACGGTTAGCGCCTTTAATCTGGGAGCGCGCCGCAGCCATTACCTGTTTATTCGCACTAAAGAGCTGTTTGCGGTGGATGTTTATGCCGGCGCGCTGCGTGGTAAGGCGTTTTTCTGGCTAAATATTTTCACTTTGCTCTCACCCTTGGCGGTGCTGGTTTTGGGTCTGTACCTGCACCAGCATCAGCTGGTTGATCTGGGTGCGATCACCACTTTGGCGCTGTATGGCCTTAACCTGCGCGTGGCGGGGGTTGATCTGATTGTGTGGCTCGATGAGGTGCAAAGCGCCACGGTTGCTTTTGGGCGCATTGTGGGCGTGGAATTGGTGCCTACCGAAACTGAAACCACCGATGAGCTGCCTGAAGATAACCGCATTAAGGTGCGTGACGTCTCCTACGCTTACCGCGAGGGCCACCCGGTGCTGCACCACATTGATTTGGATCTGGTTCCCGGTGAGCGGCTGGCTATTGTGGGCCCCTCGGGTTCTGGTAAATCCACGTTGGGGCGGATGCTAGCTGGTATTCACCCACCCACTTCCGGTTCAGTGACTTTGGGTGGTGTGGAGGTTTCTCAACTGCCTGAACATGTGCTGCACCAGGAAATTTCCTTGGTCACCCAGGAGCACCATGTTTTTGCCGCTACTTTGGGTGAAAACCTGCGCCTAGCTGCGGCTGAGGCTAGCAATAGCCAGCTGTGGCAGGCCCTGGATGCTATTGGCGCCACCTGGGCCCATGAGTTGGAGGCGGGTTTAGACACGCCGGTGGGTTCTGGCGGCCATGCGCTTAGCCCAGCCCAGGCCCAGCAGTTGGCTTTGGCGCGTATTGCTCTGATTAACCCGCATACGCTGATTTTGGATGAGGCCACCAGCCTGATTGACCCCACCACTGCTCACGCTACTGAGAATGCCTTGGGTAGTCTCATGGCGGGACGCACTGTGGTGGCTATCGCGCACCGGCTTTACACTGCCGCCGACGCCGATCGGATCGCGGTGGTTATTGACGGGCGTATTGCTGAGCTTGGCAGCCACGCTCAGTTGTTGGCGTTAAAAGGCCATTACGCCAATCTTTGGAACGCCTGGCAGTCCGAGTAGTAGTGCGACGGCCCGCTTCGCCTCGGCCTGCTAGGCGCGCCCCGCTGCGTACCACGTGCACCCTTGTGTTGCGTCTAGGTACAGCAGCCCTAGGCGCAGCGGACCTAGGCACAGCGGGCCTAAGCACAGCGGGGGTGGCGGGCGGCGTCGGCTCCAAGTGCCAAGCGAAAATTACGACTAAATAACAGGGGCGGGAACTAAACTTAAAGGGTTAACTCTTTTTTAGTTGGGAGCAGCCATGCGCGCCTTGATTAAACCCGCCCCCGGCCCTGGCCTTGAGCTAACCGAGGTTCCTGAACCTTCACCTGGCTTTGGGGAAGTGAAGATCCGCGTGATGCGCACTGGCTTGTGCGGCACGGATCTACATCTAGCCGGCTGGGATGATTTTGCAGCTGAAATGCTTAACCCGCCCCAGACTTTGGGTCACGAGTTCTACGGTGAAATCGTAGAGGTGGGCCCGGGCGTATCCGGCATGGATGGTGTGGGTGAGGTTAACGGCCTGCGCCTAACCCCCGGCCAGCACGTTAGTGTGGAGGGGCATATTACTTGCGGTCGCTGCCGTAACTGTCGTGCCGGGCGACGCCACATGTGCCTGCACACTAACTCCATTGGGGTTAACCGCGACGGCGCCTTTGCTGACTATGTGGTTGTGCCCGCCGGTAACGTGTGGCTACAGGCTGACCACATTGACCCTGACCTGGGGGCTTTGTTTGACCCCTTCGGTAACGCTGTACACACTGCCCTGCAGTTCCCCCTGACCGCTGAGGATGTGCTGGTCACCGGCGCGGGCCCGATTGGGGTTATGTGCGCGGCTATCGCCAAGCACGCTGGGGCTCGCAATGTAGTTATTACTGACCTATCCGATTTCCGCCTGTCACTGGCTAAGGTGACCGGCGCCGTCACCGTAAACACCCGTGAGCAAGACCTACGCGAGGTTATGGCGGATCTGGGGATCACTGAGGGCTTCGACATTGGCTTGGAGCTGTCTGGGGCCCCTAGCGCTACCCGTCAGATGTTGGACGTGTGCAACTATGGGGCCCGCATCGCCATGCTGGGGTTGCCTAGCGCCAGCTATGACATTAACTGGAACCAGGTCATCACCCATATGCTCACCATTAAGGGGGTTTATGGCCGGGAAATGTTCGACACTTGGTACAAGGCTGACTTCATGCTGGGTTCCTCCCCCCAGCTGCGTGATCAGATCCGTTCGGTGATCACCCACCGAGTCACCCCGGAGAATTGGGCTGAAGGTTTCGACGCCGCCCGTTCAGGTAAGTGCGGCAAGGTCATTATTGACTGGACTGCCTGACCCCACCGGTGCGCCCAGGCGCCGCCTTTGCGCGCTTGCTAAGCGCGGCGCCGGCGCACCAGGGCCTGGCCCCCCACCACGCCCCCACCGCCAGCAACGCTGCTGCATAACCACATAATTATTCAAAGGGAAAGTTTCATGTTCACTTTTAAAGACGAGCTGGCCGCCACCTTGGCCGAGATTGACGCCGCAGGGCTGACCAAGCACGAGCGGGTAATCACCACCCCCCAGGGCGCCCACATCGCCACCACCGCCGGGGATTCACTAAATTTCTGCGCTAACAACTACCTGGGTTTAGCGGGCGACCCGCGTATCACCCAGGCCGCCCATGAGGCGCTAGACCGCTGGGGTTTTGGCCTTAGCTCTGTGCGTTTCATTTGCGGCACCCAGACCCCCCACACTCAGCTGGAGGAGCAGCTCTCCCAGTGGCTGGGAATGGATGACACCATCTTGTTCTCCAGCTGTTTTGACGCCAACGGCGCCATTTTTGATGTGCTGCTAGGCAAGGAGGACGCCATTATTTCTGACGCCCTCAACCACGCCTCCATTATTGATGGCGTGCGCCTGTGTAAGGCTCAGCGTTTCCGCTACGCCAACGCAGACATGGCTGACCTGCGCAAACAGCTTGAGGCTGCGAAGGCTAACGGCTGCAAGCGGCTAATGATTGTCACCGACGGTGTGTTCTCCATGGACGGCTACTACGCTCCCCTGTCTGAGATTTGCGATTTGGCCGACGAGTTTGGGGCCCTGGTGATGGTTGATGACTCCCACGCCACCGGTTTTGTGGGCGAGACCGGCGCGGGCACACCCGAGCTTCTAGGGGTACGCGGGCGCGTAGACATTTTGACCGGAACCTTGGGTAAGGCCCTGGGCGGAGCTAGCGGTGGCTACATTAGTGGCCCTAAGGAAGTGGTGGATTTGCTGCGTCAGCGCGCCCGCCCCTACCTGTTCTCTAACACTGTGGCCCCGGCTGTGGTGGGTGGTAGCGCTAAGGCGGTAGAGATTGCCCGCCACGCCGACGCCGAGCGCGCCCAGCTGCGTGCTAACTCCCAGCTGTTCCGTCAGCTTATGGCTGAGGCTGGTTTTGAGCTGCTGCCTGGTTCTCACCCGATCACGCCGGTTATGTTCCCTGGTGACGACGGCGCCGTTAAGGCCGCCCGGATCGCTAGCGCCATGCTGGAGCACGGCGTGTATGTCACGGCTTTCTCCTTCCCGGTTGTGCCGCGCGGCCAGGCCCGTATTAGGGTGCAGTTGTCGGCCGCCCACTGTGAGGCGGATGTGCGTGCTTGCGTGGCCGCATTCATTGCGGCACGTGACGAGGTTGAGGCCCAGGAGAAGGAGACCGCTAAGTGAGTGAACCTACCGCTACGACGTCGGAGATTAAAACCACCGGCAGCAAAACCGCAGCTGAGCTCGAAAAGCAGCTGATGCGGGCGAAGCAGCTGATCGTGGTGCTGTGCATGGTGATCGCGCTGCTGTTGGGCGCCTTGGTGACGCTGTGGGCAGTGGGGGGCGATAAGGAGGCCACCACCGGCCAGGCCCAGACCACCGCCACCACGGGCACACAGGCTGGCGCCGCTAAGAGCGACGTCGGCACTAACCAGACTCCCCAGGCGCTAAGTGAACCCACCCAGGAGGCCGCCAAGCAGGTGATCGCTAATGCCGCCCGCCGCCAGAGCGACGACCCGCGTGCTTTGGGGCGCCCGGACGCGAAGGTGACCATGGTGCTGTTCTCCGATTTTGCCTGCCCGTACTGCACGCAGTTCGCTAAGCAGGTACAGCCGCAGCTGCAGGATTTGATCGATAACGGTACTTTGCGTATCGAGTGGCATGATTTGGCGCAGATTAGCCCCACTTCCCCGCTGGCGGCCCAGGCTGGTTTGGCGGCGGCAGCTCAGGGTAAGTTCTGGGAGTTTGAGCGGGCGGCTTATGCCAGTGCGAAGGATGGCGATCACCCCACCTACACTGAGGAGTCGCTGGTGGCTTTGGCTAAGCAGGCGGGTGTGCCCGACCTGGCTAAGTTCAAGACTGACATGAACTCTCAGGCTAATGTTGATGCGGTTAAGAAGTCGCGTCAGGACGCCTATAACGTTGGTATTAACGGCACGCCTTTTGCTTTTATTGGCGACGCCGTCATGCCGGGTTATGTGGATGCGGCTACGGTTCGCGCCACGGTTTTGGCTCAAGCCGCTAAGTCTGGCAAATAGTTACATGTAGTTAGTTGCCTCGGCCTTTAAGCCACATAATTTCACGCCTGCCCCGGGTACTGTCCCGATCGGCAGGCGTGAGTTTTTAGTGGTGGTGTTACTAGTAGCGCTAGTTTGTTGCCGATTTTGGCGCTGCTAGTAGCGCTGGCGTTGCTAACGCTGGTGATTTTGTGCGAGCTGGTAGCGCACCCAGCGGCGCTGGCCGGTGGCAATGGCCAGGCCCCGCTCCACAAGCTCACGCAGCTCACTTCGCGCCTGCTCAGCGCTCACGCCAAACTGGTCGCGGTAGTCGCTGTTGCTCCAGATACGACCGTGGCGCATGTCTACCAGTGCCTTTTTCTGGTTCTGGTTCAAGCCCAAAGTTGAGCCGAGCCCACCAAGCCAGGTCAGATCGCCGTCGGGAATTAGGGCCGAGTTTGGGAAACGCACCGTGAAGGACACCCCGTTGTCATAAAAGCGTGGCTCAGCCATTCCGGCGTCGCGCAGTTCCCGACGCGCCTGACGAATCCCTGTACCCATGGCCTCAATAACTCGCCCATTATGGCCTTGGACGTTGCGGCAGATCTGATAGAGCTTCTCATTTACTGCGGGGTGTTCACCAGAACCAAGCCGGTCAACTGTGATCCCCCACAGACCACCTGGATTTGTCAGGCGGAACCCATCATGGGTGATTCTCAGATCAATGCCTTTGCCACGCGAGGCTTCAGACAGGTCACGGTGAACCAGTGCGTTAGCGATTACCTCGCGCACTGCCACCATGGGCAGTGCATATTCTGTGTTGCCATCACCTTTACTAGTGACGGTTTGTTTTGATTCTACGTTTTGCCTAACCCATTCCAGGGCGTCGTCGAGAATTACCGGTAGGGCTCCAGTGAAATCGCGGCGGTTAACTGCCCGTTCATCACCTCTACCTTCAACTGCCGCTGTAAGTGTCAGGTGAGGTAGAAGCCGCTGCGGGTACTCACCTAACGCATATAGGCCAGCCACCGTGAGCTCTGTACCCGCGCGGTCTGCGACGACGCCAGTGTAGTAAAGGACATCCGTGTCGTTTTCGTTAACCAGTCGCGGGGTGGTTTCACGTACAGCAGCAATATAACGGGAGACTAGTTCTTCATCTAGATCTTCCCGGCAACTACCAGCCACCACCTGGCCATCTGTATCTGGAACGTTGAATGTTTCGAGTGTTTTGCCGTCAGCATCGACTTGGCAAGTATCAACCTTGAGGTCCTCAAGATCGTTGATCATAGAGCTAATTCTATGCCATAGAGCCCTGTTTCTATGTCATAGAAGGGGGTTTCTATGTCATAGAAGCCGTTTTTAAGGCATTTTTACTTCATAGAAGCCCTAAAAATTTCATAGAACTGGCTCTATGGCAGCCCCAAGCACGCTGCGCTAAATACTGGATCAGCGTGGTAGTTAAGGTAGCCACCAACATTATTGGGGCCAATAGATAGTGTGCAGCCACTGGGCAGATACCGGCCTGCGTTCGTGTACGACGGCGCTAGGCAGTAACTCGCTTACCCGCGCCGATCAGGCTGATCTGGTCGGCGAGCTCTAGCGTATTGGCTTAACTGTACGTCTTGTAGTACCTGGGCTAACTTACGCCGGGCATTACCTGCCCCGTTAGGGCCTAGCAGGGCATGAATCTGGCCGTATTTAATGTCTAGGCTTAATCCGTTAACAGCCACAAACTTGCCCTTGTTAAAGCTGCGTTTAAGCTCGCGAGCTTCCACCGCAATATCTGCCATACAAAAAACCTATTCGCCCATCCCGAAGATGTCTAGCACTCGCCGCTAGATCCGGCGCCGCTGGGGCCAAGATTACCTCCACCGATTAAAATCTACAATAGTGGCTCACAAACTAGAGTCACAACATACTTACTAGTTAATACGTCACCAATTAATTTAAATAATCTGAATATAAGACGAAAACAAAAGTGCGGGGACACCGGTAAACCTGGTGCCCCCGCATCCACAAGCAGGCAAACTGCTTTACACTAACCTACTTAGTGATAGTAAACCTATCAATAAGATCATTGCCAGAATAAATACTAACCGTACCATCATCATTTACGGATATCCGGTAAGCGACACGGCTATCACTGATTTTAGTTTTCTTACTATCGCCAAATATAAGGTATACCTCACTAGTATCGTAGTCATATCGATCAACACCCCAGTATTCGTAGTCGTGCGAAATACATGGATCCTCGGGATCTTGACCACTAATCTGCCAAGTTTTGTTAGCATTAAACACTAAGGTCACATTAGCGCAATGACCAGTGGTACCAACCAGTTTAGCCCCACTAATAGTGGCCTCAGTATCTTTAAGCTCCTTTCCTGCAGCCATTTTTTCAGATACCCCTTTATCGTTAGCTGCTTTAGCCTCGGCAAGGATACTTTTGATGGCCGCTGAATCAGGAGCCACTGTCAGCTTCTGCTTGTACTCCTGAGCTTTTTCTGAGCTCAAACTGGTCATAGACGAAAGCGAGGCATAAGCCTGCGCCCTGTCATCCGACACACTACTACCACAACCAGACAACGCTAACGCAGCGCACGCCATAGCAGACATTACAATCGACAATTTCTTCATCGAATTACCCCTTCCGAATCGCCTTTAAGACTACCCCCCCCCCACGCCAAGCTTGCAAGAGCAAGTTTGAAGAAAATCTTCAGATTCCAACCCTCCAATCAACTAACGCAGTGCCTAGTGGACCATATGTAACACGCAGTAATACGCCTACACCTAGACGACCAGACAGCCAGCACACAGAATCAGATACTCAACAAGCTCACCATAGAAGCCGAAGCTCGTTGACTGAATCAGATAGGCAAAAACATCATTTTGGCCAAAGCAAAAGTGTTGGGTGTCAAATATTTAACACCCAACACTTTTAAAAAGTCACTCTATAGAAGCAGCTCTACTTAGTAATAGTGAACTTATAGACACCCGAGTTTTCAAGAGAAACCGTACCATCACCATTTAGCGTAACGATATACGGTGCCGGACTACTACTGAAACGCAATACTGGCTTACTCCCCGCCCATTCCTCCACAGTGATTCCCCAATTTTTCCCGTTAGGATCAATGCAATTATTTGGACTTACATTAATCTCGGCTTCCACAGTCTTATCAGCATTAAGGGCTATAGTAATCCCCTTACACTCATCACTAAGACCAACTAATTTTGTTCCAGACAGGGCAGCTTCAGTCTTCTTAATAATCTTGTCATCAGCCGCCTCTTTAGCGGCAGCAGCAGCGTCGTCTGCCCGCCTTTTCTCATTAAAAGCTTTAGCCTCAGCAAGCACACTCTTAATAGCAGCAGAATCAGGGGCCACCGTCAATCGCTGCTTATATTCTTGAGCTTGCGAGGAGCTCAAACTGGTCATAGACGAAAGCGAAGCATAAGCCTCAGCCCTATCATCCGACACACTATTACCACAGCCAGACAGCACTAACGCAGCGCACGCCATAGCCGACATTGCAAACGACAATTTCTTCATCGAATTACCCCTTCCGAATCGCCTTTAAGGCTACCCCCCCCCACGCTAGTGGCGCAAGAGCAAAACTCTGCAAATTGACACAAAACCCTCAACATCTAACTGACTCAAAACCCTAATTACTTAAACAGAACCTTCACTAAATACACAAACCATATCTAACATAGTTAAACATTTACACACACTATCATAAAGCAGTGGTTAACTAACCATCACGTACTAAAAAGTGTGGGGACACCAAAAGTTGACGCCCCCACACCTCAAGCAAACTACTTTGAAATAGTAAACTTGTATACTCCTGAATTTTCGAGAGAAACCGTGCCATCGCCATTAAGCGTCACCTCATACGCTATGGCATCCTCACTGAAACGCAACACTGGCTTACCCTCGTGTTGATCATTCACTACGATTTTCCAGTTTTTACCTTTAGGTTCCCCTATGCAATTATTGGGAGTCCTATTGATTTCAATATCCCAAGTTTTATCTGCCTTGAGCGTGAGGGTTATTCCTTTACACTCATCACTCAGCCCTACCAAAGTCACACCCGAGAGAGCGGCCTCGGTTTTCTTGGCGATTTTGTCGTCAGCTGCCTTCTTGGCAGCAGCAGCATCGGCATCAGCCCGATTTTGTTCGTTAGTGGTTTTAGCTTCGGCAAGAATACTCTTAATTGCAGCCGAATCAGGGGCTGTAGTCAACCGTTGCTTATACTCCTGAGCCTCATCTTGTTCCAAACTGGTCATAGACGAAAGCGAAGCATAAGCCTGCGCCCTATCATCCGACACACTATTACCACAGCCAGACAACGCTAACACAGCACACATAACCAC
>ERZ1699261.172-NODE-172-length-17853-cov-3.612377_pt1 | contig 17853 bp, 12 predicted proteins | sample MGYA00581524_ERZ1699261 | MGnify/ENA primary metagenome ERZ1699261 (study PRJEB42319, sample SAMD00040338) | human oral metagenome | material: saliva | host: Homo sapiens | study: EMG produced TPA metagenomics assembly of PRJDB4115 data set (Metgenomic analysis of... | reverse complement strand
TCCTAGGCTATGGCGCTGCGCGGGGCAGCGAGTATCTTCCTATCCGATCGGTGCGCCTATTATGGAGTTCGTCAAGGAGGTTCAATGTCCCAGCGTGTGCGTGATGTTGCGCTACTTATCGCTGCCGGTTTATTTGCGGGCTCACTCTCGGGTTTATTTGGAATTGGTGGCGGAACCGTCATTATTCCCGCGCTCATGGCGGTTGGCTATTCTCAGCGCGAGGCCTCGGCCTCAAGTTTGCTAGCCATTGTTCCAACCTGCATTTCTGGGGTGATCTCCTATGCCTCGGTCGGCAGAATCGCGTGGATCCCTGCGCTTTTGATGACCGTGGGTATGTTGATCGGTGTACAAGTAGGAACGTGGATGCTTGCGCGACTGTCTGAGGTCGTCTTGCGCTGGGGATTCGTCGCATTCATCGTGACGTTGATTGTCATACAGGTTGTGTATGTTCCCGCTCGCGAAGGGATTCTCACCGTGACTTTCGCGGTGGGAATAGCGTTGTTCCTGCTGGGATGTTTGTGTGGTTTTCTTGCCGGTTTGTTGGGAATTGGCGGGGGAGCGGTCGCAGTACCCGGACTGACCCTTCTGGGTATGTCTGACCTAGGTGCTCGTGGAGTGTCGATGGTCGTGATGCTTCCGGGTGCGCTGAGCGGAACAGTAACGAATTATCGACGAGGCCTTGTCTGCATTGGCCCCGCATTGATCGTTGGCTGCACGGCTGTGTGTGCAGTTCCTTTTGGAGCATGGTGTGCGACGCTTTTGTCGCCTCGCGTTGATGCCTTGCTTTTTGGTGCGTGGTTTGCGGTGCTCTTGGTGCGTTCCATCATTGTGGCGCGAAAAGTGCCCCGAACAGGATTCGAACCTGCGACCTTTCGCTCCGGAGGCGAACGCTCTATCCACTGCGCTATCGGGGCAACCGCCTCAGTTTATCAGTCTTTAGCCCGAGCTCAAACGCTAGTAGATCCCCGGATCAGGCCGTATCATGAAGGGGTTCCCTCTCTTCAACGTGAATGGAAGTTTACATGCGCGTCCATATTGCAACTGATCATGCCGGATTCGAACTTAAGGAACACCTGGTGAAGGTCCTTCGTGATTCGGGATATGAGGTTATCGATCACGGTGCAACAACCTATGATCCCAACGATGACTACCCGCAGATGTGTATCGAAGCCGCTGAAGGTGTCGTTTCTGATCCCGGCTCTTTGGGTGTAGTCATTGGTGGTTCGGGAAATGGCGAACAGATGGCTGCCAACTTGGTCAAGGGTGCACGTGCGGCGCTAGTGTGGAACGAAGACATCGCAGTGCTTGCCCGTGAACACAACAATGCGAATGTTATTGCCGTCGGGGCTCGTCAGCACTCGAAGGAAGATGCCACCCGCTTTGTTTTGACCTTCTTGGAAACGCCTTTCAGCGAGGATGAGCGTCACAAGCGTCGCATCGCAGTGATGGATGCGTACTAATACTCGGTTGGGTGCTCTCGCTTAGCTTTGACCGGTAACGGTCAGGTAGACCAACAGAATATTGAGAAGAATAATTGCCGCTGCAATCACAGATGCCACTGCGATTGTCAGCGGCTTATTCACATATTCGCCCATGAGCTTCTTGTTTCGCGTCAGATACATGAGCGGCACAATGGCAAAGGGGATACCAAAGGAAAGGGCGACCTGCGAGAGCACCAATGCCCATGTTGGTTCTGCTCCCATTCCCAAGATGATCAGAGCCGGGATGATTGTCACCAAGCGGCGTGCCAACAGCGGGACGTTCACGTGGAGAAGACCGTTCATGATTTCTGAACCCGCGTAGGCACCCACCGAGGTTGACGCTAAGCCTGAGGCCAGCAGGCCAAGAGCGAAGATGGTGGAAACGGTGCCTCCCAGGGCGTTTGCGATCGCGTGGTAGGCGCCTTCGATGGTGTCGGTTCCTTCGACTCCAGACAAAGCCGAGGCAGCAAGAAGGAGCAGGCCAATATTGACGATTCCAGCAATGCTCAGTGCCCACAAGATATCGTGACGAGTTGCGCGAAGAAGCGCACGCTTGTGGGGACGTTCAATTTCGGGATCTGTGTGGTGGTCGTTGACCAAGGAAGAGTGCAGGTAAATCGCGTGCGGCATGACAGTTGCGCCGAGCATCGAGGCAGCGACCAAGATTGAGTCGGTGCCCTTGAATCGGGGGATCAGCCCGCTTGCAACTTCAGACCACTGAGGGGGCGCGAAGAAAAGTCCTGCTAAGAATCCTGCGGTAATGACGACAAGCATCCCGATGATGACTGCTTCAAAAATGTTCTGACGGTGCCCTTGGAAGAGGAGGATAACGATGGATGCGGCGCCAATGATGACACCGGACCACAAGAGGGGAATTCCGAAGAGAAGATTGAGGGCGATCGCTCCGCCGATGACTTCTGCGAGGTCCGTTGCCGCCGCGACAAGCTCAGCTTGGAGCCAGAAAAGAATACGGTTGCGGGGACGAAGGCGCTCGCCAAGGAGGGTTGGAAGTGATCGACCAGTGACAATACCTAGTTTCGCTGAAAGGTATTGAACGATCATCGCTGCGATATTGGATAGGACAAGAACCCAGACCAAAAGGTAGCCGTAGCGAGCACCAGCTGTAATATTCGCTGCTACGTTTCCGGGATCAACGTAGGCAATTGCAGCGATGAATGCAGGCCCCATGAGTGCAAAAAGCCGATGTTGTTTGAGACGGTGCCCGCTTGCCATTGTTCCCCCGACAGTCGTAAATCTTCGTATAACCGAACTTTACTCCACTATTTTGTGAGCTGTCACAGATCAATGCGTGTGGCACAGGTGCAAGGCAAACTATTACCCTTAAATAGTGACTCCAGAAGAACTTGCATCTCATATCCACGACCTTTTGCTTGCTGAGATCGAGCAGGGCAACTTGGCTCTCGAGCCCGCAGACCTTCCCGAGACGGTGAAGGTCGAGAGGCCTCGTAACCGCGATCATGGCGACTGGGCCAGCAATATTGCCATGCAATTGGCAAAGAAAGCGGGAATGAACCCGCGTGACTTTGCGCAGATCCTCGTGAGCGACCTCAATGAACTCGAGGGCATTGATAGCGCCGAAATCGCTGGTCCCGGCTTCATTAATATTCGTCTTGCCGCTGCCTCTGCAGGCGAGCTTGCCCGCACCATTGTCGAGGCCGGTGGAGCTTTCGGCAGTGGCGAATCCATGAAGGGACTGCACATTAACTTGGAGTATGTCTCCGCCAACCCCACGGGTCCTGTTCACCTGGGTGGTGCACGCTGGGCAGCCGTGGGAGATTCCCTCGCTCGCCTGATGAAAGCATCGGGCGCGAAGGTGACCCGCGAGTACTACTTCAATGATCACGGTTCGCAGATCGATCGTTTCGCGCGTTCTCTCTATGCGCGCGCGATGGGACATGAGGCCCCCGAAGACGGTTACGGCGGCCAGTACATTGCCGATATTGCAGCGCAGGTGCGTGAAGATGCTGTCGCAGCAGGGGAGTCCGATCCGGTGACTCTTCCCGAAGAAGAAGCTGTTGAGGCATTCCGCGCACGTGGCGTCGAGCTGATGTTCGATGAAATCAAGCAGCGTCTGCGTGATTTCCGCTCTGAATTTGACGTTTTCTTCCACGAAGATTCGCTCCACAATTCGGGAGCTGTTGACGCCGCAATTGAAACCTTGCGTCAGCGCGGCGAGGTCTTTGACCAAGATGGAGCCGTGTGGCTGCGGACGACCTCTTACGGCGATGACAAGGACCGCGTTCTGATTAAGTCCGACGGTCAAGCAGCCTACTTCGCCGGTGATGTCGCCTACTACCTTGATAAGCGCCGCCGCGGTGCCGATGTTGCCATCTATCTACTGGGCGCTGATCACCACGGCTACATTGGCCGAATGATGGCGATGTGTGAAGCATTTGGTGACAAGCCCGGTGTCAACATGCAGATTCTCATTGGTCAGATGGTGAACCTGGTTAAGGATGGCGTGCCGGTCCGCATGTCCAAGCGCGCTGGAACCATCGTCACCCTTGACGACTTGGTCGATGCCGTTGGCGTGGATGCTGCCCGTTACGCGCTGGTTCGAGTGTCCATGGATTCCAATTTGGATATTGATTTGGATCTATTGGGATCGCGCACGAACGAAAACCCGGTCTACTACGTCCAGTACGCCCACGCCCGCACCCGCAGCGTGGCCCGCAACGCCGTCGAGCACGGGGTAAGCCGCGACGCTGGCTTTGACCCGGCCCAGCTAGACACCCCGGCAGACAACGCCCTGCTAGGGGTGCTCGCCCAGTACCCCGCCATCGTGGCCCAGGCCGCCAGCCTGCGCGAACAGCACCGCGTGGCCCGCTACCTAGAGCAGCTAGCCGGCGCCTACCACGCCTGGTACGCCGCCACTCGCGTCACCCCGCGCGGTGATGAGCCGGTCAACAGCGGACACGTAGCCCGCCTGTGGCTTAACGACGCCGTCGCCCAGGTACTTGCTAACGGCCTAGGCCTGCTAGGTGTTAGCGCCCCGGAGAGGATGTAAGTATGAGCGTACGTATCGGTTTGCTAGGCCTGGGCACGGTAGGTGCCCAGGTAGCGCGCATCCTCACCCAGGATAGCGAGCGCCTAGAAAAGGCAGTAGGTGAAAAACTAGAGCTAGTAGGTATCGGGGTGCGCTCGCTTGACGCCAAGCGTGACTGGCAGCCCGAAGCAGATCTGCTCACCACCGACTCCATGTCCCTAGCCGGCTCATGTGACCTGGTCATTGAGCTAATCGGCGGCATCAACCCGGCCCGTGAGCTGATCACCACCGCCCTAAACTCAGGTGCCAGCGTGGTTACCGGTAACAAGGCCCTACTGGCCACCCACGGCGGCCAGCTGCTGGAGCTGGCCCAGGCCAAGGGGGTAGACCTACTTTTTGAGGCGGCTGTAGCCGGGGCTATCCCGGTGGTGCGTACCGTTAAAGAAGGCTTAGCTGGCGACAAAATCATCTCCATCAGCGGCATTTTGAACGGGACCACTAACTACATCCTGGATGAAATGACCACCAAGGGCCTGGATTACGACACTGCGCTAGCTGCCGCCCAGCAGCTGGGATACGCCGAAGCTGACCCCACCGCTGATGTGGAAGGTCTCGACGCCGCCGCTAAAGCCGCCATTTTGGCAACTTTGGCTTTTGGCCAGGAAGTTACCTTAGCTGACGTGTCGGTCACCGGCATTTCCAAGATCACCAAGGCTGACATTGACCAGGCTGGCGCGCGTGGGGGAGTGCTGCGCCTGCTGGGCACGGTGCAGGCCCCCGCCGGCCAGCCCAGCGCCGTCGTCGAACCCGTATTTGTAGCTAACGACCACCCCCTAGCCGCAATCCACGGCCCGGGCAACGCCGTCGTAATTGAATGCGAAAACGCCGGGCGCCTGACCCTAACCGGCCCCGGTGCCGGCGGCGCCCCCACTGCCAGCGCAGTTATGGGTGACGTGGTGGCTGCCGCCCGCGCCCTAGTGGCCCGCCGCTGAAGGTGCCAGTGGCTTGCCGCTAAAAGGCGCCGCTGCTGCCATTAAAGGCGCCCCGGCCACAGCGCTAGGCGCCCAGCCGCCGCAAACAGCTAAAAACAGACTTAGATTTAAGGAACCAGCGAGGAGAAAACATGGCCCACATCTGGCAAGGCCTGCTTAACGAATACCGCGACCGACTGCCCGTTTCGCAGTCAACCCCGATCGTCACCCTAGGCGAAGGTGGCACGCCGCTGGTGCCCGTGCCCACGCTTTCTAAGAAACTTGACGCCCAGGTGTGGGTGAAGGTTGAAGGCATGAACCCCACCGGCTCTTTCAAGGACCGTGGCATGACCATGGCCATGAGCAAGGTGGCCGAGTCGGGAGCCAACACGGTTATCTGCGCCTCCACCGGTAACACCTCGGCTTCCGCTGCCGCCTACGCGGTGGCCGCCGGCGTTAACTGCGTAGTGGTGCTACCCAAGGGCAAGATCGCTGCCGGTAAGCTAGCTCAGGCCATTGTGCACGGTGCCCGCCTGGTACAGATTGACGGTAACTTCGACGACGGCCTAAACATTGCCCGCGAGCTGAGCCGCTCCTACCCGGTGGCGCTGGTTAACTCAGTTAACCCCTACCGTCTGCAGGGTCAGAAAACCGCCGCTTTTGAGGTGGTAGACACCCTGGGTGACGCCCCCGATGTACACATGCTCCCGGTTGGCAACGCCGGTAACATCTCCGCTTACTGGATGGGTTACAACGAGTACGCTGGGCGCACTACTGCGGCCACAATGAGCGCTGACTTCGACGCCGCCGCTGCTGACCCGCGTGACTTTACGCCGGTAGCTACCCGCGTGCCGCGCATGTGGGGTATTCAGGCTGAAGGCGCCGCGCCTTTCGTGCACGGTGGCCCGGTAGCCAACCCCGAGACTGTAGCTACCGCTATCCGTATCGGTAACCCGGCTAGCTGGGACTATGCCGTGGCTGCACGCGACGACTCAGACGGCTTTATTTCCGCCGTTTCCGACAGTGAAATCCTTGATGCCCAGGCGCTACTGGCCGCTGAAGCCGGCGTGTTCGTAGAGCCGGCCTCAGCCGCTTCCGTGGCTGGCCTGATCAAGGCTGGCGAGGCGGGCCTGGTACAAAAGGGCTGGAAGATTGTATGCACCGTGACCGGTAATGGTCTCAAAGACACCGCCACTGCGCTTAGCCGCCGGGAAATCACTACCGAATCTATTGCTCCCACCGTGGAGGCTGCTGTGGAGCTGTTGGGTCTATGAGCGTGCGCATTAGCGCCGAATACGCCTCAGTTCGCGTTCCCGCCACCAGTGCCAACCTGGGCCCAGGCTTCGACAGCCTGGGGCTGGCGGTGCGTTTTTATGACGAGGTTGATGTACGCCCGGTAACCTACGCCACCCATGTGGATGTTGAAGGGGTAGGGGCCGGTAAAGTCCCCACCGACGACAATAACCTGGTGGTGCGTGCCTTGCGCTTTGGGTTAGAGGCGGTTGGGGCCTCGCAAGCCAACTTTGATATGCGTTGCCGCAACCGGGTGCCCCACGGCTCAGGTATGGGTTCTTCAGCCAGTGCGGCGGTGGCCGGGCTGATGCTGGCACGCGGCCTTATCGACGAGCCTGAAGCGCTTAACGACGAGGTCATCTTGCAGCTGGCCACTGAAATGGAGGGTCACCCCGACAATGTGGCTCCAGCTATTTACGGTGGCGCCACGGTTTCCTGGATGGAAGCGGGCAAAGCCCACAGCGCCCAGATCCACCTTGACGCCTCCCTGCCGGTGACTTTACTGGTGCCCCCGGAAAGTATCCGCCTGTCTACCGCTAAGGCTCGTGAGGTACTACCTGAGGTGGTCTCGCGTGAAGACGCTATCTTTAACATCTCGCGAGCAGCTTTGCTGATGCTGGGTCTAACTGGCCAAAGGCAGCTGCTAATGAGCGCCACCCAGGATAGGTTGCACCAGGATTACCGCGCTGAGGTACTTGAAGACTCGACGGCGGTAATGCGCGCCCTGCGTGAAGAGGGCCTGCCTGCGGTTATTAGTGGAGCTGGGCCAACTGTGCTGGTGCTAGATAAGCTCCCCAGCCACACCCGCAATACTTTGCGCCGCCATGGCTGGAGCGTGCTTAGTCCCGGTGTAGACACCCAGGGGGCAGTGCCACTGCCGCTGTAACTGTACTAGATCTGTTTGCGCCCTAAAGACGGCGCTGACTAGATCAGCTGAGCAGCTGAATTTAGCTTTAAGGGCTGACGGTTTAATAATCGTCGGCCCTTAGCTGTATCATAAGGGCAGTAGAGTGTTTACTTTAATGCTGGAAAGCGTCGAATTTGTGGCACAAATATGGTAGAAGATAGGTGTTTTTAGCATCTATCTGCTACAGTGATGCATGAGCGAGGACTGGATGCAGTTCAAGCTCAGCACCCAAGTTTTTATGCGAGGTCTTCGCAACTGGATGCTTAATACAAGTCCGCGTTTATCCGGCACTCGAATTATCCTCATTACCACCTGCGTTAAATAGGTGGTAAAAACCATAGAAGGATCCTCGTGACCGAGACCCCCAATGCCAAGCCTGGCACATCCCGACCATTGTCAACCATGCGTTTGGCTGACCTGCAAGAGCTAGCCGCCTCCATGGGACTTGTTGGTACCTCACGGATGCGCAAGGTTGAGCTAACTTCAGCAATTCGCGCCGCCCGTCTAGCTGCTAAGAGCAACGCTGCTGCTAACACTAGTACCGCCACTGCACTAAACCCGGCCGCTACCGTGCATACAAACGAAATTCCCGAACTAAGCATTAATCCGCGTCTAGCGGCTCGCCGCGAAGCTGAGGCAAATGAACTAGAACAGCCTCAAGGTGAAGGTGTCCGCCGTTTGGGGCGTCGTCGTGCTTCCGCCCCTGCCTCCGCCCCCCACACTGACCTGGGCAGCCTGGACCTAGGCCTAGAGCTACCGGCCCCGCGCAGCGAAGCTGAAATGAACGCACGTGCTACCGCCCGCGCTGCTGCGCGAGAAATTGAGCGTCCGCGCCGCGCTGAGAGAGGCGACAAGAGTGAGCGTGAAGAAATGCGCACCCGTCGTCCGCGTCGTCGCCTAGCCGGCGCCCAGGCAATCGAGGAAGACCCGGGCAAACGCGGCGGCATTGAAGAACACATCAACGCCAAGGCTGCGCTGATGCGTGAACTAGCCGAGCAGACCGGCACTAACGCAGTTGAGCCCACTGAGCGCAGAGCTGAGTCCAGCGCCGAAGAGCCCGCCGAGCGCCGTCGTCCCCGTGATAGAAAACGCAACCGCGACAACGTAAACAACGAGCCGCGCGAACGCGAAGAAGAAGTACTAGTGCCCGTGGCCGGCATCCTTGAAGTTGGTCCCAACCACTCCTACCTGCGTACTTCCGGCTATCTACCGGGCCCCAACGACATCTACGTCTCCAGCGCCCAGGTTAAAGCCAACGGATTGCGCCCCGGTGACGCGGTAACCGGTTGGGTACGTGAAGGCTCACCTGAGCCCTACACCCGCTACCAGGGCCGCAAACAGCAACAGCAACGCCAGATCCGCCCCAAATACAACCCCATCCACTCGGTAGAAACCGTTAACGGCATGGATGTGGAAGCGGCTAAGCGTCGCCCCGACTTTGCTAAGCTCACCCCGCTTTACCCGCAAGAGCACCTGCGCCTAGAAACCACTCCCAAGGCTCTAACTCCGCGCGTAATTGACCTGGTAGCCCCCATTGGTAAGGGCCAGCGTGGTCTGATCGTTTCGCCGCCCAAGGCCGGTAAGACCATTGTGCTGCAGCAAATCGCCAACGCTATCGCGGTTAACAACCCCGAAGTGCACCTAATGGTGGTGCTGGTTGATGAACGTCCTGAAGAAGTTACCGACATGCAGCGCACGGTTAAGGGTGAGGTTATTGCCTCCACCTTTGACCGCCCGGCCTCCGACCACACCGTGGTTGCTGAACTGGCCATTGAGCGTGCCAAGCGCCTGGTAGAGCTAGGCCAGGACGTGGTGGTGCTGCTTGACTCCATCACCCGCCTGGGCCGTGCCTACAACCTGGCCGCCCCGGTCTCTGGCCGTATCCTCTCCGGTGGTGTGGACGCTGCCGCGCTATACCCGCCCAAGAAGTTCTTCGGTGCCGCCCGTAACGTAGAAAACGGTGGCTCACTAACCATTTTGGCAACCGCACTGGTAGAGACCGGTTCCAAGATGGACGAGGTGATCTTCGAAGAGTTCAAGGGCACCGGTAACATGGAACTGCGCCTGTCGCGTCAGCTATCTGAGCGTCGTATCTTCCCGGCGGTGGATGTGGCCGCCTCGGGTACTCGCCGCGAAGAGCTGCTAATCGACCCGGCACAGCTAAAGATCATGTGGAAACTGCGTCGCCTATTTGCTGGTCTTGACCAGCAGGCCGCCCTGGAACTGGTGCTTAACAAACTCAAAGACACTGCCTCCAACGCTGAATTCCTGATGGCTGTTTCACGTCAAACACCGGCAGTAAGCGCTGCTGAGCAGGAAGTTAACGCCAAAGCCTAGGTGGCCCCAACGCCAACTGCGGCAAAGCTGAATAAAACAAGTGGTGGGAATCTCGCTGAGCGTGAGGTTCCCATTGCTTGTATGCGAGGTAATTGGCTGGCATAATCGCCACGTTGACCGGTTCACCTAAAAAACGGTTTTAGGACCCGGCAACCTCTGAAGCTATAAGGAGATTCCTAAATGAAGCAGGGTATTCACCCCGAATACGTGCCCACCACGGTGACTTGCACCTGTGGTAACACCTTCGAGACTCGCTCTACCGTCACCTCCGGTGAGATCCGCGTAGACGTGTGCTCTAACTGCCACCCCTTCTACACCGGCAAGCAGAAGATTCTGGACACCGGTGGTCGTGTGGCTCGCTTCGAGGCTCGCTACGGCAAGCGCAAGAAGTGATCTGGGTTTTACTGCCCTAAATGGTGCCCCGGGCCGAGAGGTTCGGGGCATTTTTGCGTCCTTAGGACCCTGGTAGGCTTTAAGTATGTCTGATACCCATGCTGAGGATTTCTCTGCCGCCCGCGCACTTGTTGATGAATACACTGATATTGAAGCGAAAATGGCTAGTGCGGCCACTGATCCTGTGGCTCTACGTAAGCTAGGACGCCGCTATGCAGAGCTTGGACAGACAGTAGCTGCCTATAGGGATTGGGATTCGCTACGACAGGATCTGGCTGACGCCCGTGAGCTAGCTGAAGCCGACGCCGACTTTGCCGCAGAAATTCCGGCTTTGCAGGACGCTGAGGCACAGGCTGCAGATAAGTTACGTAAGCTTTTGATTCCGCGTGACCCCGACGACGCCCGTGACGTAATCATTGAGGTTAAAGCTGGTGAGGGTGGGGAAGAATCCGCCCTATTTGCCGGAGACCTGGTGCGTATGTACACCCGTTATGCTGAGCGTATGGGTTGGAGCACCGAGGTGTTAAGCTTCACCGACTCTGACTTGGGTGGTTTTAAAGACATTCAGGTGGCCGTCAAAGCTAAAGGCACGGTGGCCCCTGAGGATGGAGTGTGGGCGCACCTGAAATATGAGGGTGGCGTGCACCGCGTACAGCGCGTGCCGGTGACTGAATCTCAGGGCCGCGTACACACTTCAGCTGCCGGTGTGTTTGTGATGCCTGAAGTTGATGACCCTGGCGAGATTGAAATTGACCCCAACGACCTGCGTATTGACGTGTTCCGCTCTTCAGGTCCCGGTGGTCAAAGCGTTAACACCACCGACTCGGCTGTGCGCATCACTCACCTCCCCACTGGCATTGTGGTGTCTATGCAGAACGAAAAGTCCCAGCTGCAAAATAAGGAAGCGGCTATGCGCGTGCTGCGGGCCCGCCTGCTAGCTGAGCAGGCCGCCCAGGCTGAGGCTGAAGCTAACGCGGCGCGCCTAAGCCAGGTGCGTACTGTGGACCGCTCTGAGCGCATCCGCACCTACAACTTCCCCGAAAACCGTATCGCTGACCACCGCACCGGTTACAAGGCCTATAACCTGTCTAATGTGCTTGACGGTGATTTAGGGCCGGTAATTGACTCTGCGATTGTTATGGATGAGGCCGCGCGTCTAGCTGCTGTAGGTAACTGAAATGGTTGCGCCGCTGGCGGATCAGCCGCTGGCAGCAGACTCTGGCGCCTTAAAGCGGGCAACGCAGGCGCCAGCTGGGCAGAGCGAGAAAACGCCAATAACTTCGCTGGCTGGGCAGGGACGCGCCCAAGTTATGCAAGCTATCTCCCAGGCCACTGCGCGCCTAGCTGAAAGCGGGGTGGCTAGTGCTCACAGTGACGCGCGCCAACTGGCGGAGTTTGTGCTGGGCCAAAAGCTCTACCTGCTTAGCCAGGCGCCGCAGGACTTTTTTGACCGCTATGAGCAGGTGATCACCCGGCGCGCTGGGCGTGAGCCGCTACAGCTAATCACGGGCCGCATGTATTTTCGCTACCTGGAGCTATTAAGCCAGCCGGGGGTGTTTATTGTGCGCCCAGAAACTGAGGTGGTGGCCGGGGCTGCCATCGAGGCCGCCAGCGCCCTGGCTGCGCCGCTGGTGGTTGACCTGTGTACTGGTTCAGGAGCGATTGCCTGCGCGCTGGCCAGCGAGGTGCCCGGATGCCGGGTGTGGGCGGTTGAGCTAGATTCTCAGGCGGCAGCTTTAGCCCGTGCTAATGCGCTAAAAAACCAGGCCAACGTGAGCGTAATTGAAGCTGACGCCACCGGCCCTTTAACTGAGTTAGCTGAAATTGAGGGCCAGGTGGATGTGGTGGTAACCAATCCGCCGTATGTGCCCGCAGGGCTTATTGAGGATAGTGAAACCGCTAGTTATGATCCGCCCCTGGCGCTTTTTGGCGGGGGAGTAGATGGCTTGGAGCTACCCCTAAAACTGATTAAACGGGCCTCTAGCTTGCTGCGAGTGGGGGGAGTGCTGGTTATGGAGCATGACCCCAGCCAGGTAGAGGCCCTGGTCAAGGCGGCTAAGGCAGCTGGTTTTAGCCAGAGCGGGTGCCACCGGGATCTAACTGGCCGCCAGCGTTACCTGCAGGCGGTTAAGTAGCGTTTTGCGGCGGCTTTAGGCTCGACGACGGCGAGGGGCGCGGATGGCTAGACTGGGCCCGTGGATCTTTTTGGCGACCCCATGCGACTGAACCCTGCTGCCGTACTACCGTCCCTTAGTGACGCCGACGAGGAAGCTTGGCAGCTGGTTGAGCCCCCTGCTGACTATGAAGAGGGCTACGATATGCCCGAACTAGATAGTCAAGATCAAGCAGCCCTGGCCGCCTGGGCGGCTCAAGACTATGAACAGTGGCCCACTGCCATTCCGGGTGGCGGTGGCTTCACCAGCGGTGGTGACTACGCTGGCGCGGCGGCTGGTACAGCTGGCCCTGACGCGGCTGACCCTAGCCAGGCAGGTAGCCAGGCGAGCAGCGCAGCAAACGCAACCCATGTGGTCGCCGTCGCCGCTTACAACGCGGGTGCCACTGCAAGCAAGCCCCACACGGGCGCCGTCGTTAACAAGAGCGCAAACCCCGCAGCAGAGCAGCTTCTACAGGGCCTAAACCCAGCCCAATACGAGGCCGTCATCTACCAAGGCGGGCCACTACTGATCGTAGCTGGCGCTGGCTCAGGCAAAACCCGCGTGCTCACCCACCGCATCGCCTACCTGCTAGCCACCGGCCGGGCCCGAGGCAGCGAAATCCTAGCCATTACCTTCACCAACAAAGCCGCCGCCGAAATGCGCGAGCGCCTAGAAACCCTGGTGGGAGGGGCCGGCAAATACATGTGGGTGCTCACCTTCCACTCGGCCTGCGTACGCATCTTGCGCCGCGAACACGAAGCCGCCGGGCTACGCTCAAGCTTCTCCATTTACGACGCCACCGACTCCCAGCGCCTAATCACCCTGATCGTGCGCGAACTAGGCATCGACCCCAAACGTTTCACCCCCAAAGCCTTCGCCAACCGCATCAGCGACCTAAAAAACGAGCTGATCACGCCGCTACAATTCGCTGAAACCGCCAACACCTCCAACCCCTTCGAGCGCCACCTAGCTGAGGTATACCGCGCCTACAATCAGCGTCTCAAAGCCGCCAACGCCCTCGACTTTGACGACATCATCATGCGCACAGTCCAGCTACTGCGCGCCAAACCCGCCATAGCCCAGCTGTATCGACGCCGCTTCAGGCACGTACTGGTAGACGAATACCAAGACACCAACCACGCCCAATACGTGCTGGTGCGCGAACTCGTTGGGGTGGCCAGCCAAGGCCCCAGCGGGGAACTAACCGTAGTAGGTGACTCAGACCAGTCCATCTACGCCTTCCGAGGCGCCACCATCCGCAACATCGAAGAGTTCGAAAAAGACTTCCCCAACTCCCACACGATTTTGCTGGAACAAAACTACCGCAGCACCCAAAACATTTTGAGCGCCGCCAACGCCGTGATCAGCCAAAATGATGGACGGCGCGCCAAAAACCTGTGGACTGCGCTAGGTGACGGCGAAAAAATCGTGGGCTACGTGGCCGACTCCGAATACGACGAAGCCCGCTGGGTCAGCCAAGAAATCGAGCGTCTAGGTGAAGAAAACGGGGTGCGCCCCGGCCAAGTGGCGGTGTTCTACCGCACCAACGCCCAGTCGCGCGCCCTAGAAGAAGCCTTCATGCGCGCCGGAGTGCCCTATAAGGTAGTGGGCGGCACCCGCTTCTATGAGCGCAAAGAAATCAAAGACGCACTAGCCTACCTGCGTGCCGTCGATAACCCAGACGACACCGTCTCGCTGCGCCGCATCTTCAACGTGCCCAAACGTGGACTTGGCCAAAAAGCTGAAGCCACCCTGGCCGCCCACGCCGAACAGTACGGTATCTCTTTTGGCCAAGCCATTAGCGACGCCGCCGGCAGGGCGCGCCCGCAAACCCCAGACGGTCAAATCACACTCGCCCCGCCAGTTGCGGGGCTAGCCACCCGCACCCGCACCCAGGTGCGCCGCTTTGACGACATTTTGGAAGGTTTACGCACCCAGCTGCGTGAAGGCGCCGGGGTGGCTGAGCTACTCGACTCAGCCCTAGACACCAGCGGTTACCTAGCTGAGCTGCGCGCCAGCGACGACCCCCAAGACGCCAGCCGCGTAGAAAACCTAGCTGAACTGCACGCAGTAGCCGAAGACTTCCAGCAGGAAAACCCCACCGGAACCCTAGCTGAGTTCCTAGAACGCGTCTCACTAGTGGCAGATTCAGACCAAATCCCCGACGACGACGGCGGACAAGGCCAAGTCACCCTCATGACCGTGCACACCGCTAAAGGCCTGGAATTCCCGGTAGTGTTCGTCACCGGCTTTGAAGACGGTACCTTCCCGCACTCGCGGTCTTTAGCTGACGAGAGTGAACTGGCTGAGGAGCGGCGCCTAGCGTATGTGGCACTAACGCGCGCCCGTGAGCGCCTGTACCTGACCCGAGCGGCTGTGCGTAGCGCCTGGGGGGCTTCCAATGTGATGGTGGCTTCGCGTTTCCTTGACGATATTCCGCCCGAGCTTATGCGCTGGGAGCGGGAGGCGTCCTCAATGGATAGTTTGCGCGCCGGCTACGGTGGTTTCAGTAGCGGTGGCTACCGAGAAGGTGGCTACCGAGAAAGCGGCTACGGCGACGGCGGCTACCAAAGGGGCCGGGGCGATAACAGCAGCTATGGCGGTTACCAAGGCGGTAGTGGATCCAGCTATGGCGGCAACTATGGCGGCAGCGGTAACTATGGCGGCGGGCGCCGGGTGGACGAAGACGATGACTTTTCGGCGCCAATTGGCACCGGGCGGCGCTCTAGCGGAAAGCTGGGGCGCGTTGAGAGCGCTAAAGACCGCGCTAAAGACCGCGCCAAGGCCCGCCGCAGCCAGAAGCTAGGTGTTAAAGCTGAGCCGGAGGCAGAAGAATCGGGTATTAAGCTTGGCGACAAGGTACGCCACGACGCCTACGGTGTGGGCACGGTGATCGCCCTGGAGGGTAGCGGTAAATCCACGGTAGCCAAGGTGGAGTTTAGCGACGGGGTAGTTAAACGTCTGATGTTGCGCTACGCGCCAGTGGTTAAGCTCTAGCTGGTCAAGGCGCGCCGGCGCGGGGCAGCTGCCCAAGGCTGGCAGCAGCCTGCGAGCGCCGGCGCGCACATTTGCCGCTCTTGGGCGCCCTGGTGGCGCCCAGAGAATGGGCGCTAGCCAAATCTGGCCAAGAGCCAGTGCTAACAATGGGTGGGGGGCACGTAAAGAAATTTACGTGCCCCCCACCTGTTTGGGGTTCAACCCGCTATCTGTGGGCGGCCTAGCCGCCCACCAGCTACCACCTGGTTGCTCACAAAGGCGGCAACTTGGATTTGTCGATAGCTACCTCATCCTGGCTGACCACTGGAATTACGTGCTCTAGGCGCAGCCACCACTGGTCGCGTGGGCGGCGGTTAACTAGGTCAAGCTCGTCGTTCATGTGGGCCAGCGGGCTGTCACGGAACTCGCCGTTAACCAGACCCACATAGTGGCCTCGGGCGGTGCCGGCAACTAGTTCGTCAACCAACACCTGCATGGCGTTGGTGACCAGGCGGGTAGCCATCAGGCGGTCAAAAGCGGTGGGGTTGCCACCTTGCTGGACGTGCCCAATCACAGATTCACGCACGTCGTACAGACCATTGGATTCCTGGGCGAAAACGTCAGCCAGTAGCTTGGTGGAGTACAGGCCGCAGGCGGCCTCGTTACGCAGCACCAGGTAGAGGCGCCGTCCGTCGCGGAAGGACTTAACCATGTCGCTGGTGGCGGAGGCGATTTCGTCAAGACTGGCGTCGTGTTCAGGCAGGTACACCTTTTCAGCGCCGGTAGCTAGGCCACTTATTAGGGTCAGGTAGCCGCAGCGACGACCCATAACCTCAGCCACGAAGCAGCGCTTAGAAGCTGAGGCAGACAGCTTAATGGCGTCCAGGGTGGAAACCGTGGAGTTCACGGCGGTGTCTGCACCAATGCTCAGCTCGCTGCCGGGCAGGTTGTTGTCGATTGAGGCGGGCACACACACAATTGGAATGTTGAAGGCAGGGTAGCGGTCACGTTCCTTAATTAGGGTGTGGGCACCCAGGTAGGCGTTGAAGCCACCAATCACAATCAGACCATCAATGTGGTTGGATTCCAGGGAGCGCCCAATGCTGTAAAGCTGCTCAATGGTGGGGTATTCGCGGTGAGTACCTAGGGCTGCACCGCCTTCACCTACCCAGCCTTCGACGTCGGCCCAAGACAGCTCCTTTACGGCGCCGTCAAGCAGACCCGGGAAACCACCTTCAATACCCAGCATGGTTAGCCCGTGGTCGATACCCAAACGCACCGCAGCACGGGCGGCAGTGTTCATGCCGGGAGCCAGGCCACCGGCGTGCAAAATCGCTACACGCTTGTCCTTCACCGGGGAGTCGTCGTGGCGGCTCTGCGAAGGCGGGGTGGACATGTTTTCAAAGATTTGCAGCATCTGCGCGAAGGAAGTGCCACGGGCCGCTACCGCCGCCTCATAGTCGCCGTCCTTAATGTAGGAGGCCACTGCGCGAGTGTTTTCTACCGACTGCATTAGCGGCAGGTGCGCAATACGGTTGTGGCGCACCCCGATAATGTGCGGCTCGCTTTCAGGGGTAGCCCGCAAAACTTCCTGAGCTGCGGCGTAACCCAGCAGGGTGGGCATCCAGCGGTCATAGGCGCTGGGGCGGCCACCGCGCTGAACGTGACCCAAAATGGTTACGCGGGCATCCTCGCCTAGGCGCTCTTCTAGTACGTCACAGACATGAGCGGCAGTAATCTGGTTGCCTTCACGGTCTTGGGCGCCTTCGGCCACAATCACCATCGAGTCGCGGCGTCCAGCGGCACGCCCGGCCTGTAGCTTGCGGCACATGTCATCTTCCCAGCCGGCAGCTGGGGGGAGCTCGGGCACAAACACGTAGTCACAGCCGCCGGCTACCGCACTCATTAACGCCAGGTAACCGCAGTGGCGACCCATAACCTCAATTACGAAGGTGCGCTGGTGGGAGGCCGCCGTCGACGATAGAGAGTCAATAGCCTCCATAATGCGGTGCAAAGCCGAGTCTGCACCGATAGTCATGTCAGTGCCTACCAGGTCATTGTCAATTGAACCGACAATGCCGGCAATCATTAGCTGGGGGTGGGCTGCAGCCACTTCGCTGGTGATACGCCCGGTGGTCATAAGCTCAGCTAGTAGCGAGGGCCAGGCTTTGCGGAACTCGTTGGTGCCCGTTAGCGAACCGTCACCGCCGATCACCACTAGGCGGTCAATGCCATGCTCTAGTAGGTTAGCTGCCGCCGAGAGCATACCTTCACGGGTGGGGAACTCCTTGGAGCGGGCGGTACCGATGATAGTGCCGCCACGGTGCAAGAT
>ERZ1699261.169-NODE-169-length-17960-cov-3.992374_pt1 | contig 17960 bp, 15 predicted proteins | sample MGYA00581524_ERZ1699261 | MGnify/ENA primary metagenome ERZ1699261 (study PRJEB42319, sample SAMD00040338) | human oral metagenome | material: saliva | host: Homo sapiens | study: EMG produced TPA metagenomics assembly of PRJDB4115 data set (Metgenomic analysis of... | reverse complement strand
ACACACCCCGCAGCCGGTGTCATCCCCAGATGGGGCGACGCCATCGCCTGGCACGACCTCCACCACACAAGCCCCCACCGAAACAACTGGGACTAACCCTCCACCAACTCTTTTTGTCCTTTAACCCTGCCAGTAAGTAGTGGCAAAGGCTTTCGCAGCGAACCATAAAAGCGTTAAAGTGATGCCATGCACAAAGAAGTGAGTTCAGACTCCATTTCAGAATCATCAGCCCAGAACGCGCCTGAGCCTAGCTGCAAAACTAGCTGCATTGGCGACGTCGCCGGTACCAAAACTTCAGCAGCTTTCAGCTGCCCCGCCCAAGCACCCCTAGATTCCAGCCTTTTCACCTCCGCTACCTGGCGTCTTAACGCCGGCGAGGCTAGCGCCTTAATCGCCGCCCGGGGCGCGGTGGTTTTGGACTGGAACTGCGCAGGCGTGCCGGTAATTGATGGTTACAGCGACCAAGCCGATATGGAAAGCGGTGCGGGCTGCCGCTGCGCCGTCATGGCCCCCTGGTCAAACCGCATCCAAAACGCCCGCTACGCCTGGATGGGGCAGGAATACGATCTTGGCCCAGCCCCTGACGGTAGCCGCGAAGCCAACCACGGCCTGATGCTAAACACCGATTTTGAGCGCATCGACGACGGCCAGGACCCAGCCAGCCTAACCCTGCACACCGTTACCGGCGGCGTAGAAGGCTACCCCTGGCCGATTGACGTGAGGGTCACCTACCGGATCCACGAAAAGGCCCCTGAACATGGGTACCAGGGCTACCGCCTCGAATTGGAGATAAACGCCCGCAACCTGGCCGATGTTACTGTGCCGGTGGGCCTGGGCTGGCACCCCTACTTCCACGCCAACGCCATTACAGACCAGGGCCTGGACTCGCTTTACATGGAACTGCCGGCAAAAACTGAGGTTGTCAGCGACGACATGCTGATTCCGCTGGAGGGCTCGCAGGCTTTTAAAGAGGCTGACTACGCTCACAGCCAGTGCGGACGCATCATTGTGGAGCTTAAAGGCTGGGAGGTAGACACTTCCTGGACCGATCTTTGGACTGACAAAGATGGCCTGATCCGCAGCTATGTGGTTGGCTCGCAGGGGCACTTGGTGCTCACCCAAGACACGCCCGTGGCCCACTCGGTTGTGCACGCCTTCACCGGTGACACTTTGCCCACGCGTAAGCGTCAAAGTCTTGCTTTAGAGCCGTGCTGGGCAATGACCAACGCTTTCAAGCGGATCCCGCAGGTGATGGAGCTAGAGCCAGGCCAGACCAGGAGCCTGCACGCCAGCGTTGACTACGTGAGCTAGTTTTTCACTGACTTTTGGCAACTGAGGCTGGCCGGTTTTCCTGATTTTCTAGCTGGCGGCCTTTGAACTGCTGCGTAACGTTGACGGCGGGTACCTTATGGGTGCCCGCCGTACTTCGTTTGGGGCGACGCCGCCGCAAGCTGTAAGCCGCCGCCGCTAGGGGAGTGTGCGTTACCTGCGGCAGTTAGCGGCGCCGTCGGCAATAACCACTTTTTGCACAGGGGGATAAATTTTTCGCCCGCACAGGGCTATCCACACCCCGGTAGCTGACGATTGCTAGTCAGGTTCATAGTGTGCCTATGGGCACTAGACAAAAACGGGCCATGCAAGATTTCATCCGCGTGGCCTACAGCGGCGACCATGAGCAGGTTGAACGCCCCTACCGGGTAGCCATGGGGGCAAAAGCCGCGCTGTGGGGCGGAATAACACTGATAGCGCTGGGTTTACTGATTGCCGCCTGGCAACTGTTTATAACTGGCCCTGAGCCAGGACGGGCCCAAACCGGTGCAAAAACTGCCACCACTCGCGCTCAGAGTTTAGGGACGGGCGTAGCAGCGGCGTCGGCCCAGGCCTCTGCCAGAAGTCCCGCTCCTGCTTCTGGGGCTGGGAGTGGAGAGGCTGGCCCTGCCAGTTCAGCTGGTTCAGGCAGTGCAGGCGGGGCTACTAGTGGAGGAGATACGGCTGGCTCGGGGCAAATAGTGGTTGATGTCGACGGCGCCGTGGCTCACCCTGGCCTATACAAACTTCCACCTGGCTCGCGAGTGCAAGCCGCTCTGGCAGCGGCTGGGGGTTTAAGTCCGCAAGCAGATGCTCACCGCATCAACCGCGCCGCCAAACTCCATGACGGCCAAAAACTCTATGTGCTCTCCCAAGGTGAAAGCGCCCCGCCACTGGCTGCTTCAAATGGCCAAGGCTGTGAAGGGCAGTCTTGTACCAGCGCCGACGGTGCCGACGCTGGCAGTGACGCTGAAGGGCAAGGCCTTGTAAACATCAACACCGCCAACGCCACGCAGCTGACCCAACTACCCGGGGTAGGCCCGGCCATTGCCCAAAAAATCATTGACTACCGCACCGCCAATGGGCCTTTTACCAGCGTAGATGACCTGACTAAAGTTCCCGGCATTGGCGCAGCCAAACTAGCCCAGATCAAAAGCCATGCCCGCGTCTAAAACAGCTGCCGGGATTGGCGGCGCTGACAGCGCTAACAGGGCTAACGGCGCTGCCGGGGCTAACAGTGCTGACAAGGCGCGCGGCGCTCGCGGTAGTGGCGCTATGCCCCAAGCCGTCGGCGCAAAGGATCCAGATGCTAACTCTGTGCCTAAAGTGCGCGCTAGCAAGGCGCATATCAGCGAGCGCGAACGCGAGCTGCAATTACTGCGCCGGCCTAAAGCACCCCAACCCTGGGACCTGCGCTTATGCCCAGCCATGGCGCTGTGTTGGGGCTGCGCCTGGGCATTAGTGCAGGTAGATGCGCGCTCGAAACAAGCCTGGAAATTTTGGCTGCTACTAGCCGTTATCTGTGCCCTATCTGGACTGGTGTGTATAAGCCGTCACCCGCGCCAGCCCACTCACCGCCTAGATAAACGAGCCGGCGCCGGGCAAACCCATAGCCACCTCTGGTTTAGTGTTGGCGCCTGCCTGCTAAGCGTATGCGCACTGAGTCTAAGTGGCGCAGCCCAGGTTTATAACCGCTCACGTGACCCCATACTTGATTACATTGATGCAGCTCAGAGCCTTAGCCAAAGCCAGGGCCAAAAGCAGGCCAGGGCGCCGTCGTCGTCGCAAGGCCAAAGAGTCAGCGGCAATGAGGCAGTCGCCGGGGCGGTAGGCGCTGCTGAGACGATAACCAACGCCACTAAGGCAGCCGGCGCCGGGGCGGTGAACCTAACCGCGCAGGTGCGTAGCGTCCCCAAACCGCTTACGCGCCCGGGGCGCTACCTGGTGAACCTCAAAGTTATGCGCGTAAACGCGCGTCCTAGCCGGGCGCTAATCACCCTGTTTGCCTCTTCGGCCTGGTCGGGGGTTAAACCAGGGGAAACGGTGAGTTTTCAAGCCAACTTGCGCGGGGCAAAAGCAGGTGGGCGAGCCTTGGCTATCGCTAGCCACAACCGCCTGCCCCACACTCTAAAACCACCGGGCGGTATATATCGGCTGGTCAACGCGGCTCGGCGGCAACTAGCTGGGGCTGCGCGCAACGCTAATCACGCCCATCCACCTCCGGTGCCAGGAGCCTTGGCACGCTGGGGGAGTGATGTGCTTGAGCCGGGTCAACTGCCCCTGGGCGCTGATGCGCCAGAGCTGGTTATTGGTGTGGTGCTCGGTGACGACACTGGCCTGGAAGCCGCCACCACCAAAAACATGCGCGCCTCTAACCTCACCCACCTAACTGCAGTTTCAGGCGAACACGTGGCGCTAGTTTTAGCGGCTACGCTTACCCTATGCGGGCCACTACCAGTGCGCCTAAAAACCCTGATCGGGTTATTTACCCTGGTGGGACTAGTTTTACTGGTTCAACCCAGCGGCTCAGTGCTACGCGCAGCCGCCATGGGCTCAGTGCAGCTAGTGGGGTTAAGCGCGGGCCGGCAAGCCTCAGCCCTACCGGCTTGGGCCGCCGGCGCCATCGTGCTGCTGCTAATTGACCCCTGGCAGGCCTGCGACTGGGGATTTGCCCTATCCATTGCGGCCACCGGCGGCCTGATCATGCTGGCGCCAGGCCTAGAGCGTCAACTAGGGCGGCTAATGCCAACCTTCTTTGCGCAGCTAGCTGCAATTCCCTTGGCTGCGCAGCTTGCCTGCGGCCCGCTGCTGATCGCTTTAAACCCACATATCAGCATGTGGGGCGTGGTGGCTAATATGTTGGCGGCTCCCGTGGTGGCGGTGGTGACCTACACAGGATTGGTATCCACTGCCCTGGCCACGGCGCTGCCATCCTTGGCGCAGCTGCTGGTGCTACCTGCGCTGTGGGGGTGTGCCTGGCTGGAGTGTATTGCCCACTTTTTTGCGCACCTGCCCGGCGCCCAAGTGAACTGGCCGGGCAAAGCCAGTGGTGTTTGCTCCCTGGCGGCTTTAAACGCGGGCATCTGGCTGCTGTTGGTTCGTATGCGCCGTTAGTGGCAACCTTGGATCATGGCCGCCTCACGCTCAGCCCCACGTTCACGCTCTAGTGCCACCACGCGCTCACGCTCAGCCAACGCGCTAGGTAGCACTACCTGGGATCGGGTGGATTTAGCACCCGTAGTGTTACTGCGGGGGAGTGAGTCTGTCCTGGTGCAGCGAGCCCAAGACCGGCTGCTAGCCCAGGCACGTGCCAAAGACCCAAATGTCGAGGTCAGCCGCCTAGAAGCAGCCGGATACGACAAGGGCCAGCTAGCTGGGCTGGTTTCACCCTCGCTATTTGGCGAGCCGCGATTGATCATCATTAACGATCTTGAACATGCCACCGACGCCCTGATTGAGGATCTGCTTAATTACCTGCAAGCCCCAGAAGAGGACGTCAACCTGGTGCTGCGCCACGCTAGCGGTAATCGCGGCAAAAAACTGCTGGACGCTATTGCTAAGGCAGGTATGCCGGTGGTTGAATGCGCGCAAATAAAATCAGCCCGTGACAAGAGCTCTTTAGTGATCGGTGATGTGCGTCGAGCCAAGCGACAAATCGACCCTGACGCCGTCGAAGCCCTAGTTGAGGCGCTAGGCAGTGACTTAACTGACCTGCTGGGCGCAGTTAAACAGCTGCTTGCTGATACCAGCGGAACCATCACTCTCACCCAGGTGAACACCTATTATGGTGGGCGCATTGAGGCTAGTGGCTTTGCGGTTGCCGATGCGGCAATCAGTGGCGACGGCGCCAAGGCAGTAACTACTTTGCGTCACGCCCTGGCTACCGGCACTGACCCGGTAGTGATTGTTTCAGCCCTGGCCATAAAGATTCGCCAGCTAGCGCGGGTGGCCGCAAGCGCCGGCAGGAAAGACATCACCCCCGCAAAGCTAGGCATGGCTCCCTGGCAGATAGATAGCGCGCGCCGTCAGCTGCGCGGCTGGTCTGACGACGGTTTGGCGGATGCGATTGTGGCGGTAGCTAACGCCGACGCCCAGGTTAAAGGTGAAGAACGCGACGCCGTCTACGCCCTAGAGCGGGCAGTACTAAAAGTGGTGCACGCTCGCCGTGCCCGCTAGACACTGGCCTTAGCCAGGCACTAGTGCCCTCATAGGCTTGCATTGCCGCGCCCCTGTGCTAGGGCGCAAGCCATTGGTTCACAAATACTGATATTTCATCCCTTCCCTATAAAACCCCATGAATTTTTTATAGGGAAGGGATGATTTTGCCTGTGTTTACAAACAAAAATGGCCGACCCCATGGGGATCGACCATTTGCAGCTAGTTAACTAGCAAAGATCACATAGCAGCAATCTGCTTGCCCAGCTTGGACTTGCGGTTGGCAGCCTGGTTGCGGTGGATAACACCCTTGGAGACAGCCTTGTCCAGCTTGCGGCCGGCCTTGCGCATCTCGGCTTCAGCTACAGCCTTGTCGCCGGAGGCGATAGCCTCGCGTACACGGCGCACGTAGGTCTTGAGCTCCGACTTGACGTGTCGGTTGCGGATGCGGGCCTTTTCGTTGGTCTTGATGCGCTTGATCTGCGACTTAATGTTCGCCACGATTAATCTTTCTTACAGACGGATATGGTCAATGGCCGGTAAGAGGGTACGCAATAACCTTGACTATCAGGCGTGGGGTTGCCCTGGCTAAGGTTCCTGCTGGACCTACGAAGCCGGCCAGGCCCAAGGTCCAAGAGGAAACATTAGCATAATTACGAGTGTTTGCCCCAGTGCTTAGCTATGGCCGTAACCACCTTATTGTAGGTGGCCCTATCCAGCGTGGCTCCCTCGCGGCGCACGTCACGCTGGGAGACAAGCAGTAGTCGGTCCAGGCGCACCGAGCTGACTCGTCCCTGCGGATCCCACTCGCCGCTACCAATGGCCAGCCAGTAACGTCCCCAGTGGGCTTCCTGCTCGCGGTCAATATCGTGGTTTTTGCTGGTCAACTGGGCTACGACGACGTCGGAGCCGTTACGTGCCAGCACCACCACCGGGCGGTCTTTCCCCTGGGTGGGATCTTCCTCATAAGAAATCCAGGTCCACACCACTTCGCCCGGGTCGGCGTCGTTATCGGCGACCGGCTGGTAGCTAAACTCAGGTAGGCCGCGCGTGGCTACATCCCATACCTGATTGCCGCTGATGTGTACGTCGCGGCTAGCAGTGCTTTTAGCGGCAGTTTTAGCGTTGGCTACGCTGCGGGGAGTGGGTTTTGTGCCCTGGCTGGTCCCGGCACTCTGGCTGGTTCCGACGCCGTGGCTAGCGGTGCCCTTAGAACTAGTGGGAGGTTTGGGGTTGCTAGCAGAGCGCCCACTAGTCGAGGGGCGCGATGCTTCCTGAGCAGCAGCCTGGCTGGGCTCAGGCGCCTGTGAGCTGCTGTTAGCGGAGTCTTTATTGGTCCCAAATAAGGCTGCCGCCAGGCGTAAAGCAGCAATAAACACTTCGGATAAATTAGCCATGGCCTAATCCTATTTAACTACCTGGCCTCTAATGCTCACCTAAGCAGTGGCGCGCAGCACCTGACGCGCAGCACCTGACGCGCAGCACCTGGCACGTGGCGCCCCCAGCTGCGCCCCCGCTGCCAGCCGGGCGGCGTCGTCGTAAACAAAACGTAAGACACACTGGTGACTTTGGTCGCTAGCTTTGAGGCCTAAGCGGGGCGCATGGGATAATGCCAAATAATCTGTGCTAAACCGTCGGAAGTGTCGCGTTGACCCCTATTGCCACCCCAGAGCAGCTAAAAAACGTCCAGCCTGCCTCCACCCCCCAGCACCTGCTGCGTAATTTCTCCATCATTGCCCACATCGACCACGGTAAATCCACCCTGGCCGACCGTATGCTGCAGGCCACCGGCGTGGTCCAGCCGCGTGACATGCGCGCCCAATACCTAGACCGTATGGATATTGAGCGCGAACGCGGCATCACCATTAAAAGTCAGGCTGTGCGTATGCCCTGGACTGTTGAGGCTGACGGGGTGAGCACTACCTACGCCCTAAACATGATCGACACCCCTGGTCACGTGGACTTCTCCTACGAAGTTAACCGCTCACTGGCCGCCTGTGAGGGGGCAGTGCTGCTAGTAGACGCCGCCCAGGGCATTCAGGCCCAAACCCTAGCCAACCTATATATGGCTATGGAAGGCGACCTGACCATCATCCCGGTGCTCAACAAGATCGACCTACCCGCCGCTGAGCCCGAGCGCCACGCCGCCGAAATCGCCTCCCTGATCGGCTGCGAAATTGAGGACGTACTACAGGTTTCAGGTAAAACCGGTCAGGGCGTGCCCGAGCTACTAGACCAGATCGTGGCCCAGGTGCCCGCCCCGGCAGGCACCCCCGACGCCCCCACCCGCGCCATGATTTTCGACTCCGTCTACGACACCTACCGGGGCGTGGTCACCTATGTGCGTGTAGTTGACGGGCAGCTAAAGCCGCGCCAGCGCATTGAAATGCTCTCCACCAAAGCCCACCACGAGCTGCTAGAAATCGGGGTTATTTCCCCCGAACCCCAGCCCACCCAGGGCCTGGGCGCCGGCGAAGTAGGCTACCTGATCACCGGCGTTAAATACTTACGCCAATCCAAGGTGGGTGACACGGTCGCCGCCGCCGCCGACCCTGCCAGCGAACCGCTAGCGGGCTACCAAGAACCCAAACCCATGGTGTTCTCCGGCCTATTCCCGGTAGACGGCTCAGACTTCCCCAACCTGCGCGACGCCTTAGACAAGCTCAAGCTAAACGACGCCGCCCTAACCTACGAGCCGGAAACCTCCGTGGCCCTAGGCTTCGGTTTCCGCTGCGGCTACCTAGGCTTGCTGCACCTAGAAATTATTCGTGAACGCCTAGAGCGCGAATTCAACCTAGACATCATCTCCACTGCCCCCTCCGTGGTTTACGACGTAACCATGGAAGACAAAACCGAGCACCTAGTCACCAACCCCTCAGAATTCCCTGAAGGCAAGGTGCTAGATGTGCGCGAGCCGGTAGTGCGCGCCACTATCCTTACCCCCAGCGAATTTGTGGGCACCGTAATGGAACTATGCCAGTCACGTCGCGGCAACCTGCTAGGCATGGACTACCTGAGCGAAACCCGCGTGGAAATGCACTACACCCTGCCCCTGGCGGAGATCGTCTTTGACTTCTTTGACCAGCTAAAGTCGCGCACTCGCGGCTATGCGTCGCTGGATTATGAACCCGATGGTACCCAAAGCGCCAATCTGGTTAAGGTTGACATTTTGCTTAACGGCGACAAGGTCGACGCTTTTAGCGCCATTGTGCACAAGGACGCGGCCTACTCCTACGGGCTGATGATGACTAAGCGCCTAAAGGACCTGATTCCGCGCCAGCAGTTTGAGGTGCCCGTACAGGCCGCTGTGGGTAGCCGCATTATTGCCCGTGAAACCATCCGCGCCCTGCGTAAAGACATGCTGGCCAAGTGCTACGGCGGTGACATCACCCGTAAGCGCAAGCTGCTAGAAAAGCAGAAGGAAGGTAAAAAGCGCATGAAGGCCATCGGTCGCGTGGATGTGCCTCAGGAAGCTTTCATTGCGGCTTTGGGTGCAGACACCCCCACTGGCAAGGAAAAGTAATGGATAAGGCGGCTAAGCACACTAGTGCCTGGGCTGATGCGGCCACCGGCCAGATGCATCCGGCTCGCTCGCATGAGGTTCATGCCCGGGTGCGCTCTTTTTCGCGAGCCGGTGGGCGCCTGCGTGCTAGTCAGCATGCTGCTTTGGAGCGTCACGGGGACAGCTACCTGGTCCAGGTGCCGCGCCACGACGCTGTTCGCACGGTAGATCCGGACTTTGTGCTTGACCCCCAGCAGGTGTTTGGCCGCAGCGCCCCGCTGATTGTGGAGGTTGGGCCAGGTGGGGGAGAGGCCCTGCTGGCGGCTGCTAAAGCTAACCCGGATACCGACTTTTTGGCGGTAGAAGTGTGGGAAACCGCCATCGCTAAAATTGTTTCCGCAGCCGCTGCCCAGAAACTAGACAATGTCAAGGTAGTTGCGGCTGATGCTTCACAGCTTTTAGCCACCGCCCTGCCGGTTGGTTGCGCTAGTGAGGTGTGGACTTTCTTCCCGGACCCTTGGCGTAAAAGCCGTCACCGTAAGCGTCGCCTAGTTAATGAGGCTTACGCTGCCTTGGTGGCGCGGGTGCTGGCACCTGGGGGAGTGTGGCGACTGGCTACTGACTGGGCTGATTACGCCTGGCAAATGCGCGACGTCGTAGAGGCGGTAAGTGCTAAAGGCCTGTTTGATTATCCCGACGCCGGCGCTCGCCCCCAGCTGGGTAGTGACACTTGGGTTGAGGGCGATAAAGGAAACGGCCTCGACCCAGGCTCTCCGCGCGGCGTCATGGGCGGGTGGAGCCAGCGTTTTAGCGGGCGTAAACTGACCCGTTTTGAAGCGCGCGGCATTGCTGAAGGGCGCACTATTCGCGATCTGACCGCGCTGCGCACCAACCAGAAACTAGCCCCTGAGCTAATTGAGTCGCGTGAGGTGCCACAGCGTGAGGTGACACGGCCGGAAACTGGGGTTGAGGGCGCCTAGTGCCTAGCCAACCTGAAGGCCAAAAACTTCCCGACCCCTACGCCCTACCAAGCGCAGTTAGCCAGGGTGACCAGGCTAAAAACTTCTCGGTTTACCTGCATGTACCCTACTGCCGGGTGCGTTGCGGTTACTGCGATTTCAACACCTACACCAACTTGACCATGGGACCGGGGGCTAACGCCGGTGACTATCCCCAAACCCTGGCCGCTGAAGCGCGCCTGGTGGCTGGGGCAATGCAGCGCGCTGGACTGTCCTTACCGCCGGCCTCTACCGTATTTATTGGGGGAGGCACCCCCACCATGTTGGCTGCTAAAGATTTAGCGGCAATGGTGGATACGGTGGCGCAAACCTGGGGCCTGAGCGACGACGTCGAGATCACCACAGAAGCCAACCCCGAAACTGTAGATGCCCCCTACCTGCAAGCTTTAGCAAGCGCCGGGTTTACGCGGGTGTCGTTTGGGATGCAGTCGGCTGTTCCCGCAGTGCTTAAAACTTTAGACCGCACCCACACCCCGGCGCGCGTGCCGCAAGTGGTGGCTTGGGCTAAGCAAGCGGGCCTGCAAACCTCAGTTGACCTGATCTACGGCAGCCCCGGTGAGTCGCTGGCGGATTGGCGTCTTTCCCTGGAGGCGGCCGTGGCCATGGAACCAGACCACATCTCCGCCTACGCCCTGGTGATTGAGCCGGGCACCAAAATGTGGGGCCAGGTGCGTCGCGGCGAGCTGCCTATGCCCAGTGACGATGATGAAGCCAGTAAATATGAGCTGGCTGATCAGCTTTTAAAGGACGCCGGCTACAACTGGTACGAAATTTCCAACTGGGCTCGCCCCGGCTACCAGTGCCGCCACAACCAAGCCTACTGGCGCCAAGATACGTTCTGGTGGGGGCTAGGACCAGGGGCACACTCATATTTGGGTGCCGCCCGGCTATGGAACACCAAACATCCTCTGGCCTGGGCTAACCAAATTAACTCAGGGAAAATCCCGGTGGCTGGCTGGGAGCATTTAGGTGCGGGTGAGCGCGCCACTGAAGTGGTGATGCTAGCTGTGCGTACCCGTGCGGGCCTAGACATCGACCAGCTGCGTCACCTGCGTGAAGATAAAGGTGCTGGCCTAACTGAAGTGATGGCTAAGCTGATTGCTAATGGCCTGATAGAGCCGCGCCAAGCCCTGGCTGGAAGAGTTGTCTTGACACTGTCAGGTCGTTTATTGGCTGACGGCGTCACTTCTCAGCTTCTAGGATGGTAGGCTCACCCTCGGAGGGGCACTGCCCTCATACTTTTATTGTTCGCTAGGCTTTGCAAGCCTTAGGAGGAAAAATGACTGACCCCGGTTACTCCGGTGACATGAACTACGGCGGCTATGGTTACCAGCCCCCGGCTGACCCGAAGCTAAAGCAGCGTGGCACGGTAGCGCTGGGCCTATCCATTGGTGGCCTGCTCTTCGGTATCTTGGCAATCGTTGGCCTAATCATGGGCATCATGGTCCTGAATAAGGCCAAGTCTGTTGGTGACGTCGAGGCCGCCAAGTACGCCAAGTACGCTGTAATCGCTGGCGGCGTGGTTGTGACCCTTAACGTGGTGTTCTCCGTGCTGTATGTCATGGGTTCTATGTGAGCCTCACTAGCTTCTAACCAAGCTAGGTTCCAAAGTTATGGCAGGTCTGGGTAAACCCGGGCCTGCCAAACTTTTACTTAAAACTTAGAGCTAATAGAATTGGCTTGTTTTTCCAATCCCTCTCTTGCACCGCATCACCTAAATCTGGGAGCTAACTGTGGATAAAATCGGCTTTGATCACGATAAATATCTAAAGCTACAGTCCGAGCACATCGCCCAACGCCGCGCCCAGTTTGATGGCAAACTCTACCTAGAGTTCGGTGGCAAGCTAGTAGATGACCTACACGCCTCGCGCGTACTGCCTGGTTTTACCCCGGATAACAAGATCGTTATGCTTGAGCGCCTCAAAGATGAGGTAGAGATCGTGGTGGCGGTGAACGCCCAAGACTTCCAGCGTCACAAGATGCGCGCCGACTTTGGGATCTCCTACGAAGACGACGTCCTGCGCCACATTGACGCTTTCCGCTCCTACGGGCTGTATGTGGGCTCAGTGGTTATCACCCGCATGAGCGAGCAAAACCAGCAGGCTTTAGCTTTCAAAAACAAGCTAGAAAAACTGGGTGTAAACGTATTTGAGCACTACGCCATCCCCGGCTACCCCCACAATGTGGAGCTAATCGTTTCTGAGCAGGGCTACGGCCGCAACCAGTACATTGAAACCACCCGTGACCTGGTGGTAGTCACCGCCCCAGGGCCAGGCTCAGGCAAGATGGCCACCTGCCTATCCCAGCTTTACCAAGACCACCAGCGCGGCTTACGCTCAGGCTACGCCAAGTTTGAAACCTTCCCGATCTGGAACCTGCCCCTAGACCACCCGGTCAACGTGGCCTATGAGGCGGCCACCGCCGACCTTGACGACGTCAACATGATTGACCCCTTCCACCTGGCCGCTTACGGGGTGCAAACCGTCAACTACAACCGCGACGTCGAAATTTTCCCGGTACTAAGCCGCCTATTTGAAAAAATCTTGGGTGCCAGCCCCTACAAGTCACCCACCGACATGGGTGTAAACATGGCTGGCTACTGCATTAGCGACGACGAAGCCTGCCGTGAAGCCTCCAAGCAGGAAATTATTCGCCGCTACTTCAAAGCCCTGGTGCAAGAACGCAAAGACCAAAGCGAGCCGGTACAGTCCAACAAGATCGCTTTGCTGATGGCCGGGGTGGGTGTAAACGAACTAGACCGCAAGGTGGTGGCCCCCGCCCGGAAGCTAGCTGAAGAAACCGGCGCCCCTGCCGCCGCCCTGGAACTGCCTGACGGCACCATTGAGCTGGGTAAAACCACTGCGCTGCTGGGCTCCTCCTCAGCGGTGCTGCTTAACGCGCTTAAGCACCTAGCCGGTATTGACTCTGAGGTTAAGCTGCTAAACGAAGCCACCATTGCCTCCATTCAAACCCTTAAAACCACCCATTTGGGTAGCCGCAACCCGCGCCTACACACCGATGAGGTGCTAATTGCCCTGTCGGTAAGCGCCCAGATGAACCCCACCGCCCAGCTGGCCCTAGAGCAGCTAGAAAAGCTACGCGGCTGCGAGGTACACACCTCAGTGATCCTAGGGTCGGTAGATGAGGGTATTTTCCGCTCCCTGGGTGTGCGCGTCACCAATGACCCCATTTACCAGTCCAAGGGCCTATACCAAAAGCGCTAACACGCTGATTAGCGTCTCAAGGCGCTAGACTGTTGCCAGCCATTTTGTTTCAACACGGAAAGCTAACCAAGTGTTCGGTAATCTCTCTGACCGCCTTAGTGCATCTTTTAACCAGCTACGCGGTAAAGGCCGCCTAAGCGAAGCGGATATTGACTCCACAGTCAGTGAGATTCGTCGAGCCCTGCTAGAAGCCGACGTCGCCCTGCCGGTGGTGCGCTCTTTCACCGCCCAGGTGCGTGAAAAGGCTAAGGATGTGGCCCGCTCTAAGGCCCTAAACCCTGGCCAGCAGGTAGTTAAGATCGTTAACGACGAGCTGGTTGAGGTTCTTGGTGGCCAAAGCCGTGAACTGAACTGGGCTAGCAGTGGCCCCACCATCATCATGCTGGCTGGTTTGCAAGGTGCCGGTAAAACCACCCTGGCTGGAAAGCTAGGTAAGTGGCTGGCCAGTGAAGGCAAGCGGGCCCTGTTGGTGGCTGCGGACCTGCAGCGCCCCAACGCGGTAACCCAGCTGAGCGTCGTCGCCGAACGTGCTGGCGTGGACGTGTGGGCCCCCGAGCCGGGCAACGGCATTGGTGACCCGGTGCAGGTAGCTAGCTCCGGTGTGGCCCAGGCCCGCGCTAAGGGCTACGACGTGGTGATTGTTGACACCGCCGGTCGCCTGGGTATTGACCAAGAAATGATGGCTCAGGCGGTAGCGATCCGTGATGCCATTAAGCCCAATGAGATCCTGTTCGTCCTAGACGCCATGGTTGGTCAGGACGCGGTTAACACCTCAGTTGCTTTCCGCGACGGGGTGGGCTTTACCGGCGTGGTGCTTTCTAAGCTCGACGGCGACGCGCGCGGTGGTGCGGCCCTATCTGTACGTGGGGTTACCGGCGCGCCCGTGTTGTTCGCTTCCACCGGTGAGGGCCTGGACGACTTTGAGCGTTTCCACGCCGACCGTATGGCCTCGCGCATTTTGGATATGGGTGACCTGCTCACCCTGATCGAGCAGGCCCAGAAGGCTTTCGACGAGGAAGAAGCCCAAAAGGCCGCCCAGAAGATGGCCACAGGCACCTTCACTGTTGACGACTTCCTGGCGCAGATGCAGCAGATGCGCAAGCTGGGCTCTATGAAGAAACTGCTGGGCATGATGCCCGGCATGAACCAGTACCGGGAGCTGATCGACAACTTCGATGAGCGCCAAATTGACCGTATTGAGGCCATTGCCCGCTCTATGACTCCCGGTGAGCGCGCTGACCTGAGCATTCTCAACGGTTCTCGCCGCGAGCGTATTGCGCGCGGTTCAGGTACCAGCACTGCTGAAGTCAACCAGTTTGTGCAGCAGTTCGAGAAGATGAAAACCATGATGGAGGCCATGACTCGTGGTGGTGGCCTGGGTGTGGGCCCCGGCGCTATGCCCGGTATGGGTTCGCTGCCTGGCATGGGTAAGCACTCCAAGGGACGTCAGCCTGCCAAGTCCAAGAACAAGAAGGGCAAGAAGGGCAAGAAGAAAGGCAGCTTGATGCAGCAGGGCGCGGTAGCCGCGCGTGAAGCCGCCAAAGCCCAGGCCCCTGCCGCCGGCAGTGCTTTTGGGGTGGCTCAGCCCCAGGCTCCCAGTCAGCCAATGGATGTGGACTCCGCCATGGCGGGACTGCCTGAAGACCTACGTCGTCGTTTGGGGCTGTAGTAAATGCGCCCAGGTGACATTGAAGACTCGATGCGCCAAGCCCTACGCAACAGCGGCATTGACCAGGTGCTTGCTGGTGGCGCTAAGCCCAGCCAGCTAAGCGCGGTGGATTTAGACGGCATTGAGCTTGCGCAAACCGGCTATGACCTAGACGGTGGCCTGGTAGATGTGCACTGTCACCTGGGGCTGGGACCTCAGGGCGCCACTGACCGCCAAACCACTTTGGCCCAGGCGGCCAGTGCGGTTAGCGCCGGTATTTTAGGGGTGCGCGACTGCGGCGCCCCAACCGACACCCACTGGCTAGATGCTCAGCGTGAAGCGGGGGCTTTAGTGCCGCGCCTGGTGCGCGCCGGACGCCACATTGCCCGCCCTAAGCGTTACCTGCGCGGCTTTGCTTTGGAACTTGAGCGTCCCCAGGATCTACCTGAGGCCGTGGCCACCCAGGCCCGCGCCGGGGACGGTTGGGTCAAGGTTGTGGGGGACTGGATTGACCGCTCTTTGGGGGCCGAGGCCGACATCACCCCGCTTTGGGATCAGGCCCTAGTTGCCGACGCCGTCGCGGCCGCCCACGAAAATGGGGCGCGTATAACCGTGCACACTTTCGCCCACGCCACCTTGAACCCCTGGATTGAGGCAGGGGTGGACTGTTTTGAGCATGCCACCGGCGCCGACAGCGACCAGATTCAAGAAATGGCCGCCCGCGCAATTGCGGTAACCCCAACCTTCCTACAGGTTGATAAGTTCCCCGAGTTTGCCGCCCAGGCGGGAGAGAAATATCCGCGCTACGCCGCCACGGTTACGGCCTTGCATGCAGACCATGAGCAGCAGGTGGCCGCCATGTATGAGGCGGGGGTGCGTCTGCTTCCGGGCTCTGACGCCGGCGGTAGCCTGCCCCACAACAGCCTGCCGCGTGAACTGCTGGCTTGGCGCCGCGCTGGGATTAGCGACAGTGAAATCATGCGTCTAGCCACGGTTAGTGTGCGCGAGTTTCTAGGTTTGGAAGCCCACTGGCTGGGCAGCGTCACCTATGAGGCAAACCCAGCTGAAAACCTGCAATACCTGCTAAACCCATTGGCAGTTAACCTCTCTGGCGCAGGCGCCACCCAAATCCCTGAGCAGCCAGTGCGCAGCTAAAGACAATCAGTGCGTTTCTAAAACGCTCTAGCGTTTAGCAAACATCTAAGCAAAACTAATGGCTGGCCGGTTTAAAGCCAGCCATTAGTTTCGGCTACACGCGCAGCCTCAGTGCGGTTACGCGAATTGGTTTTACCGATCGCGCTGGAGAGGTAGTTGCGTACAGTGCCTTCACTTAAATGCAGCTGCTTAGCAATCTCGCTAACTCCCGAGCCGGTTAAGGCCTCACGTAAAGTTTCCTGCTCGCGCTCAGTTAACGGGTTAGGCCCTAAAAACACTGATTCTTGCGCGAGGGATGGGTCAATTACCCGCAAACCGGCATGAACTTTACGTACCGCGTCAGCTAGCTGCTGTGGGGGAGTGTCTTTAACAATGAAACCACTGGCCCCAGCTTCCATAGCGCGCGAGAGGTAACCGGGGCGCCCAAAAGTAGTCACAATCAGGCAGCGGCAATCCAGGCGCGCCTCACGGATGGCACCAGCGGCACTGAGCCCGTCGCCGTCGGGCATATCAATATCAAGTAGCGCCACATCAGCGCCGCTAGTACGCACCGCATCAACCACCTGGCGACCAGTACCCACCTGCGCCACCACCTCAATGTCAGGTTCCAACCCCAGCAAAGTGGCTAAAGCTCCACGCACTAAAGCCTGGTCATCAGCTAAAAGTACGTTAATGGTCATGGCAGTTCAATCTCCAAACTAGTGCCGCCAGTGGCGGGGACGATAACAGTGAATTTACCGCCCTCAGCTTCGATCCGCGAGCGCAGCCCGCTCAGTCCGTTACCGAACTGTGCGCCGCTAAAGCCTACGCCGTCGTCGCTGATAGAAAGGTAACCTTCACGCAAAACGAGCTTTACCTGCTTGGCCTGGGCGTGACGCAAAATATTGGTGGTGGCTTCACGCAGCGCCCAAGCCAGGATCTCACGCTGGGGCTCGGGCACCTGCTCCACCTGGCCCTCAACCGTGAATTCAATTTCAGCGGCTTTAAACGCGGTCACGCTGGTGGCTAACTGGCTGGCCAGATCCGGGGTGCGCAGGCGGGTGACGGTGGCGCGCACATCAGCTAAAGCGGTGCGCGATAGTTCAATGATTTCATCTAGTTCTTTGGCGGCGGCCTCAGGTTTGACCTCCACCAGGCGCCTGGCCACCTCGGCTTTAAGGGTTAGCACAGTTAAAGAGTGACCTAGCAGGTCGTGCACGTCGCGGCTGATGGCTTCACGCTGCAGTAGGGCGGCTTCGCGGCGGTCGCGTTCATTGTCGAGATATTGCCGCTCAGTCAAAACCCTAATCAGCATCACAAAGAAGGCTGACAGGGTGCTGCCCCAAATATTGCCGCTGCTTAGCAAGGCCTTATCCCAGAAGCCAGCGCCCAGGCAGACGGCTGCGCATTCAAGTGCAGCTACGGTTAAGCCAAAACGCAGGGGAGTGGTGAAGATGGTGGCCGAAACTACGAAAGGTAGGAAGAATGGCGTCATCCATTTCATCACTGGCATAGCCAAAGCCACCCAGGGCAAAAGCATAAGCGCCACTTTGGCTAGTGCCCGCCAGCGGTTTTCGCCGCTGCCAATTTGTCTGTCGGTTTTAAAGCGGGTTAGCTCAATGTAGAAGCCACAAAAAACTAGGGTGGAAAAAGTAGCAAGTAGTTTTAACGCCAGCGAGCCGCTCTGACGCCAGAGCATTGATACTGGTTGCAGCAAGATTACTAGCCAAACAATGGCATACCAGTTAAGTCTGCGGCCCTGAGTGGCTGGCTTGCGGTTAAACATGACTACCTTTCACTTACGGCTGGTAGAGCGGTTGCGACCAACGTAGCAAAGCACTGCGAAGATAAGCGTCCAGGTCACTACGTTAACAATCTGCATCCACAGCTGCTCGTGGTGGATACCGGAGGTGGTAATTACATAGCTGCCCTGAATGGGGTAGCGCACCAGGTTGGCCACACCATAGACC
>ERZ1699261.142-NODE-142-length-19818-cov-8.606267_pt1 | contig 19818 bp, 7 predicted proteins | sample MGYA00581524_ERZ1699261 | MGnify/ENA primary metagenome ERZ1699261 (study PRJEB42319, sample SAMD00040338) | human oral metagenome | material: saliva | host: Homo sapiens | study: EMG produced TPA metagenomics assembly of PRJDB4115 data set (Metgenomic analysis of... | reverse complement strand
GGCGATCGGCGGATGGATCATTGCCTTCTTGACCGGGCTACTGCCCGCTTACCTCACCGCACCACTGAGCGTGGACCGCGCGATAGCTACGCAGGGCTCGCAGACCGGCAGTGTGATCGCCATCAACCTGGTGATCGTCACCCTGTGCGCCCTGTTCACCTCCGCCGGCGAGGCCCAGTCGATGAAGGCCATCAAGTGGGGGTGGACGGGCCTGTGGATCATTCTCGTTCTGGGCGTTCTACGCTCATCGATGACCCTGCCCGTCGCCTTCATCTCCGTGTTCCTGGGTCGCGCATTCGGCTCCGGCTCGCGGTGGGTCATGGGCTACGACGACCAGAGGGCAAAGGGCACCAAGCTCGTTGAGGGCCTTCTCAGCATCGGCATCACGCCCTCACGGATCGTGCGCACCGACCTCGACACGACCAAGGAACCTCTGGCTACGTGGGTCATCACGGAGAACTCGCGCGGTCACCTCACGCAGATGCCCGCCGACCTGGGCGACATGGGCGTCACGGTCACGAAGCGCCCCAACCAGGACCACCACCGCCACTACCAGGCGTGGAGCGACACGGGCCTAGCCTACGAGATCATCGCCATGGACCCCGGCCAGGAACTGACCGGAACTCTCCTCGAGATGTGGAACAACCTGCGCCTGCGCGGCATCAGCCGATGGGTCTCCCCCTCGCTCAAGGCACAGGCGGAACGTTCCTCCTTCACGACGCTGCAGGCGTTGCGTGCGGGCGTGTTCACGCAGGAGCCGATCGGCATCGCCGCCTCTGCGGACTCGATCATCATGGTCATGTCGGCGCTGCCCCCGACAACGCCGCTGACGGAACTCGGTGAGGACGCAACGGACGAGGTCCTGGACCGCGCGTGGGAGCAGCTGCGATTCGCTCACTCACGTGGAATCTCTCACCGCGCTCTCACCCCCGAGGCGGTCGTCGTCGATGAGTCGTCGGACGTGTGGCTGCTCGATTGGGATTCCGGCGAGGTTGCGACCACCGAGCTGAATCAGTCGATCGACATCGCGCAGATGCTGGTCCTGACCGCCCTCGCGGTGGGGCCGGAGCGCGCGCTCGAGGCGGGCCGCCGCAACGTCGGCGAGGCGACGCTCGTCGCGTGCGCGCCCGTCATCCAGAAGCCCGTGCTTCCCGCACAGATCAATCAGCGCCTGCGCCGTTCCGACCTACTGGGCGACCTGCGCGCCGCCCTCGTGGGAGACTCCGAGGCCGAGACCGCACCCACCGCCGACCTGCAGCGATTCCGCCCGCGCACGATCCTCACGGTCGCGATCGCGTTCATCGCCGTCTTCATCGTCGTCGGCTCGCTCAACTTCAGCGACATCGTGACCACGGTCAAGAGCGCGAATCCATGGTGGATGCTTGCTTCCGCGGTGCTCGCCTGCCTCATCTGGGTCGGTTCCGCGGTCCCGCTTGTTGCCCTGTCGCCTGAGAAGCTGCCCTTCAAGGAGACGTTCATCGCCCAGGTCGCGGCCTCGATCATTACGATCGTGGCGCCCGCCGGCGTGGGACCCGCGGCCCTCAACCTGCGCTACCTGCGCAAGCGCCGCGTTCCCACCGCAATGGCGGTGACGACGGTGACGCTCATGCAGATCTCTCAGGCTCTCGTCACGATTGTCCTCCTGCTCCTCGTTATGGTCATTGCAGGATCGTCGCTGTCTGTGTCGGTCCCCTACGGCACGATCCTCGGTGTCGTCGCGCTCGTGATGGTCGCGGTCGGCGTCATCGTCGCGGTGCCAAAGGTGCGGCGCTGGATCTGGTCGAAGATTCAGCCGACCTGGCAGCAGGTCTACCCGCGCCTCCTGTGGATCATCGGTCAGCCCCGCCGCCTCGCTGCGGTCCTGGGCGGCAACCTGCTGATGAACATCGGCTACGTGGGCTCGTTCTGGACGGCGCTGCTCGCCATGGGTGGTTCGCTGAACTTCTCCACGGTGTCGCTCACCTACTTGACGGCGAATGCGGCCGGCTCGTTCATCCCCTCACCGGGTGGTATCGGTACCGTCGAAACGGCGCTGACCTCAGGCCTGACGGTCGCGGGCATCTCCTCGTCTGTCGCCATCGCGACGGCGCTGCTCTACCGTCTCGTCACCTTCTACGGCCGCATCCCGTTCGGCTGGCTGGCCATGAAGTACATGGAGAAGAAGGACCTGATCTAGGTTCCCTCTGAGCGCATCCGCATCCGCGCTCTCGCGTGACCGACAACAGCCGGTTCGTTTCTAGTTACTTCTAATTTTCATCAAATTAGAAGTAACTAGATGAATACTTGCTACCGACAGCAATTTCGCATGCAATTCCCCCACATGTCTTTTGATTTTTGAAATCAAATCGTTGAAATTCTGCGAATTTTGAGATGCACCAACGAACGGGCCCGGAGGAATTGCATGCGACTTTTACTGTGCCGCTAGCTTACTGGAGGCTGTTATTACCGTCCGGGTACGCCGCTTGGACGCCGCTCACCGCTCGAATGACGTCGATCGACCCGGCGGGCACGCGCAGCGCGTAGCCGCGCAGAGCGTTGCGGTACTCCCGCTCCACGGAGACGGAGGCGCCCGGGAAGGACGCGGCCACGGCCTCGTTGATCGAGGCGAGGGTCGTCTCGCCGTCGGCACTCTCCTCGAGCTGAACAATGACGACGACCGAGGTGTCGGCGTCCTGGCCGGACTGCGTGCTCGGTCCGCTCTGCCCGTTTTTGGAGGTCAGCGCCGTGTCTGGGTCAACCGTCGGCGAGGACGTGGCCCCCGGCGCGGACTGGGCGGAGTCGCTGCCCGGGTTGGACTGCGGCTCGGGCGTCGACGAGGACGGTGCGGTGGAGCAGCTCGCAACCGCGAGCGCGCACGAGCCCACTCCGGCCAAGAAAACGGCTGGCTTCTTCATGGACGGCACTCCCATACGTTCGACGCAGATACGAGGCGACATCGAGGTGTGTCGCTACGTCCAACTTACCGCAGCGGCCGCCGGACATGGGGAGTTCATGCAGGCGTGAGAAGGGGCCCGGGACCACTCGCGGTGAGCGGTCCCGGGCCCCGGCCTCGTGAACCAGTGAATCAGAAGAGCCGCGCGTCAGCCGACCCAGATGCCGTTGGCATCGAACACGTAGGTGCGTCCGTTGATGACCTGGGTGCCCGTCAGCATGACGCCGGAGGGTGACAGGTAGTACCAGGAGCCGCCCACGTTGAGCCAGCCGGTGGCCATCTGTCCGGAGGCGTTCAGGTAGTACCAGGAGCCGCCATCGTTCACCCAGCCGGTGGCCATCGCACCGGAACCCGTGAGGTAGTACCACGAGCCGCCGTCGGCGACCCAGCCAGTGGCCATGACCTTCGTGGCCGGGTCGAGGTAGTACCACGATCCGCCGTCGCGCACCCAGCCGCCCACGAGGGCACCGGACTCGTTCGCGTAGACCCACTGGCCGTCCGCGCGCTTAAGGAAGCCGGTCGCCATGTAACCAGAGGGGCCGAACAGGTAGTCCGAGCCATTGATCGTGTACCAGCCGTCCTTCAGGTAGCTCGTACCGTCGGCGCAGGTGTAGAACCAGCCGGCCGCGTCCTTCGTCCAGTGGCCGCCCTCGGTGCTTGCGCACGGGTCGACGGTGCCGGTGTTGCTGCTGGGCAGGTTCAGGGTCAGGGCCTCGGAGTGGTTGAGGCCGTAGTCCCAGGCCAGCAGGTACGGGTGCGCGATGACCTCGCCGTTGCCACCCTGGTCCGTCCACGCCTGGGCAATGTCCTTGAAGGGGATCTCAACGTGGTAGGCGCGCGTGCCGTCCGCCGCGGTCGTGGCCTCATTATCGGTGAAGATGTGGCGGTAGAACCACAGGCCGTCTGCCGGGTCGTGCAGGTCGATCGCGGCCAGCAGCGACGCGTCCGTGATATCGAAGGACAGGACCGTGTCAGCACCCTCGCCCTTGTACTCCAGGTTGGAGACGACGGGCGCGGCAGTGTCAAGGCGGAACTCGTAGGAGATCGACTGATCGGCCTGCGAGGGGCCGTCGTTGTGCGCGGACAGCGTCAGCTTGTACGCGCCATCGGGCAGGTTCTTGAACGCGTCTGCGCGCGCGTCCAGGGACATCGGATCGTGTCCCTGCTCGAGCCAGGTCATCTTGCCGGTGGAGGGATCCACCCCGGACTTCCAGTTCATGAATCGCGTGAAGGACGCGACCTTCTCCCCGGCGGCGTTCGTGTACGCGGCGTTGATCGTGTGGACGCTGCGCAGCGTGCCCGTGCGCGGCTCCAGGACCGTGGGAGCACCCGAGGCATCCGAGCGAGAGATGATGTTCTTGCTCGGGTTGGGCAATCCGATACGATCAGCGTCCTTGACCAGGGGGTTGTATCCCAGCTGCTGGCCAGTGGTGCCGTTGTAGACCCACGAGGCGAGCGTGTGAGCACCGTCCTCGGAGGCGAGGGCGTCGAAGATGGGTGCCTTACCCCAGTTGCCGTAGAAGCCCAGGTAGGGCACGGTCAGGTCGGGCTGGGACGCGGTCTTCGAGGCGAAGCGCACGAAGCCGTCGAGGAAGGTACCGTTGGGGGCGTTCTGCACGACGGAGGCATCGAAGTCGGCGCCAGGCTTGACGTCCACACCCACGGTGGCCTCGCCGTTCGCGGGAACGGTCACGGTCGCGCCCTCACCGGTGCCGCTCACGGCTGCACCGGAGTAGGCGATGTCTACGCCCTTGCCTCGCCAATCGGCGGAGTGGCCGGTGAAGAAACCGCCCTCAACGATCTCCGACAGTGCCTGGGAACTCAGCTCGTAGGAGGCCTCGGTGCCGGACAGGTTGTGCAGCGTGACGTCAAAGTGCCAGCCCTTCGTGCCGTCCCCCAGGTCCGCTTTGGGGCGAGACCGCTCGGGAGCTCCAACGACGGTCGGATACACGGACGAGGTCGTGGCCGCCAGGACGTTCGCCAGACCCGAGCCCTGCTTGCGCGGGGAGTACGGGGCACCGGTGTCCTGGAGCGGGTCGACGATGGGGGCCGCCGTGCCCATGATGAGGTTCTGGACAACGTCAACCTTCTCGCGCGCACTCATGGACGCGAACAGCGGATCGTTCTCGACGCGCTGCAGGACGACGGCGCTCACGCCCGCCATCTGCGGTGTTGCCATCGAGGTGCCGGACTTGAACTCGTAGGTGCCGCCGGGCACGGCCGAGTAGATGTTGCCACCGGGGGCGCTCACCTCGGGCTTGAGGCGCAGGTCCGGGGTGACGCCCCACGAGGAGAAGGCCGACATGGAGTACTTCGAGCTCGGGGGCACAACCTTGCCGGGGGCGACGCTCAGGTGGTGGTCGGCGGCAGCCAGCATGGCCTCGCCGTCAGCCTGAGAGATGAACGCGGCGGGCACACCGTCCGTCGCCAGGCTCATCACGACAAGCGAGTCACCGGGCACGTTGTTGTAGAGGATGAAGCCTGCGGGCTTGGAGTCTGCGATGTTGTTGAACTTGGCCTGGAAGGTGAGGGAGCCTCGCTTGACCAGCACAATCTTGCCCGCGAGGCCCTCGGGGTACTTGGCCTTGAGCGCGGCGCCATCCTCGGCCGAGCCAATGCCGCCGTCGACGTACTCGAAGGGACCGCCCGTCAGGTCGGACAGGTCGGGCATCTTCTGGCCGTCGGCACCACCGGCGCGCTGGTAGGCAACAACGCGGTCACCGACGGTGAAGGCGCTGTGCGCCAGCGAGTTATCGACCGAGGCGACAGAGACCACGGAGGAGTAGGTCGCTGGCTCACACTGGGTGGAGGAGTCTGGGTCGGAGGCGAAGGGCAGGTTCTTGCCGGAGGTGTTGCCGTACCCGGACGTGTGGTGGTTGCCGGCTGCCGCATTAACGGTGATGCCAGCGTCCTGCAGACTCTTGAAGACGGTCGCGTAGACCGAGTCGGCCTCGTTGTCCATGCCTCCGAGCTGGCCAAGCGACAGGTTCACGACGTCGGGGCGCAGGACGACCATGTCGTCGAGGGCGGCAAGCAGCGCGGAATCGGTGATGTCACCCTGGACACTGCGGGCGACCTTGGCGACGATGATCTGCGCGTCGGGGACGATGCCAACAATTTCACCCGCGTTGCCCGCGGTGATGCCAGCGACGTGCGTGCCGTGCGATCCGGCTGCGCCGGTCGGCGAAGCATCCGGGTCGTTATCCGCGTAATCGTAGGCGAAGGGGAACTTTTCCGACACGTAGCTGCCGGTCTTGCCGTCGCCCAGCTGGGGGGTCAGGGCCTCAACCTTATCCTCGGAAAGCCCGGGGGTCCCGTGCAGGGCACCCGCGAACGCGGGGTGCGTCATGTCGACGCCCGTGTCGATGACGGCGACGACCTTGCCATCGCCCTTCTGGGTGATCTGGTCGGCGTGCATCATCAGCTGCGCGCTGAGGTTCGCGGGGTCCTGGGTGGATGTGCGCGAGGAGTTCGTCGCGCCCTCTCCGGCGACCTGGTCATCGACACCTTCGACGTGGGTGTCGCGATCGAGGAAGGCGGCCTTAACGCCGTTCACCGCGCGGATCGCGTCGAGGGATCCGGCGGGGGCGCTGAGCGCGAAGCCCTGCAGGGCCTTGTCGTACTCGCGCTCCACCTGGGCCGAGGAACCGGGGAATGCGGCGGCCACGGCCTCGTTGATCGAGGCGAGGGAGGTCGCGCGGTCTGCGCCGTCGGCGAGCTGGACGACGATCGTGACGACTGCGGCGGGGTCAACCTCGTCGGTCATCGGTGCCTGAGCACCCTGTGTGGTCTCCCCGCTCTTCGAGGTGAGCGCGGTATCGACGTCACCGACGGGCAGGGACGAGGCCGTGGCGCCCGCGTCGGGTCGGGTGTCCGTCGGGGTTGGCGGGGATGCGAGGGCCGCGGGGCCGGAAACCACGAGCGCAGCGGTGCCAGCCAGCGCGAGGAGCGTCGCTGGTTTCTTCGTTGTCATGTGCGTACTCCAATGTGTAGAGGGGCGGCCATGCCCACCTGCGGAGGAACCGCATCGTGTTCGCCGCCACTGCCAACATACCGCAGACAACACATGTGACAAACTTTGTCCCACGAAGAGAAACAGATGACGGTTATTTTACCCAGTAATGAATCCCGGGCCCGAGAACGCTACGTAGCAACGTTCTCGGGCCCGGATCAGGGTCTTGACAGAATGAGAGACGGAGAGCTTATCGCACCCAGGCTCCCGAATCGTCAAAGACGTAGGTACGCCCGTTGATCACGTGCGTGCCCGTGAACATGGCGCCGTCGGGTCCCAGGTAGTACCAGGTACCATCGAGGTTCAACCATCCGGTGTGCATCGCGCCCGAATCCTTCAGGTAGTACCAGGAGCCGCCATCGCGCACCCATCCGGTGGCCATCGCACCGGAACCCGTGAGGTAGTACCACGAGCCACCGTCGGCGACCCACCCGGTCTTCATGACCTTCGTGGCCGGATCCAGGTAGTACCAGTAGGAGCCATCGGAGGAGGCATCGAACACCCAGCCGCCCACCAGGGCACCCTCGGTGTCCGCGTACACCCACGCGCCATCGTCGCGCCGGAGCCAGCCGGTCTTCATGTATCCGGTCGCCCCGAACTGGTAGTCGCGGCCGTTGATGGTGAACCAGCCGTTCTTAAGATAGCCCCTGCCGTTGGCGCACTGGTACCACCAGCCAACCGAGTCCTTAGCCCACTGGCCACCGTCGGGCTTGATGCATGATCCATGGTTATCCGACGGTAGTTCAAGGGTCGAGGCCTTGGAATGGTTGAGGCCGTAGTCCCACGCGAGCACGTAGGGGGTGTCGATGACGTTGCCGGTGCCGCCCTGGTCAGCCCACGCGGCATTGATGTCCTTGAAAGGAATCTCAACGTGGTAGGTGTAGGTTCCGTTGGCTCCGATCACGCCTTCCTCATCCGTGAAGATGCGCCGGTAGAACCACAGGCCGTCAGCCCGGTCGTGAAGGTCGATCGCCGCCAGCGGAGAGTCATCGGTGACGTCGAAAGACACAACCGTCTCAGTCCCTTCCCCGCTGTACGTCACTCCAGAAATAACGGGCCCCTTCGTGTCGAGGCGGAACTGATAGGAGATCGACTGCTCGGCGCGCGACGGGCCATCGTTACTCGCGGAGATTGTCAGCGTGTACATTCCGTCGGGCAGTCTCTCATAAAGGTTGGAGCGCACGGGCAAAGACGTGGGATCATGCCCCAGCTCAGCCCACGTCATCATGCCACCAGGACCATTTGCACTCGACTTCCTCACCTCGTGGGTGACATAAGACGCGACCGTCTCTCCTGCGGCATTCGTGTAGGTGGTGTTGAGCGTGGGGACACTACGCAGCGTACCGGTGTGCGGATCCAACACCGTGGGAGCTCCCGAGGCCTCGGAGCGGGACACAACATAACGGTCAGCCCTGGGATTCCCGACCCGATCCTCATCCTTGATGAGGGGGTTGTATCCGAGAGGCTGGCGTGTTACCGCGTTGTAGATTCCCGAGGCGAGGGTGTGCGCTCCGCCGTCCGAGGCGAGGGCGTCGAAGATGGGTGCCTTACCCCAGTCGCCGTAGAAGCCCAGGTAGGGCACGGCGAGGTCGGGCTGGCCCTCGGTCTTCGACGCAAAGCGCACGAAGCCATCGAGGAACGTCCCATTGGGCGCATTGTCCGCGACGTAGGACGCAAACTCGCTGCCAGGCGTGACGTCAATACCGACGGTCGCCTCACCACTCGCGGGAACGGTGACGGTCGCGCCCTCGGCGGACGCGGACGCGGCGCCCGAGTACGTGATCTCCACGCCCTTGCCCCGCCAATCGGCCGAATGCTGCGTGAAGAAGCCACCGTCCACGATCTCGGAGAGGGCCTGCGAGCTCAGCTCATAGGTGGCCGGGACACCGGAGAGGTTATGGAGCGTGACGTCAAAGTGCCAGCCCTTCGTACCATCCCCCAGGTCCGCCTTGGGCCGGGACTGCTCGGGCGCACCGACCACGGTCGGGTACACGGACGAGGTCGTGGCCGCCAAGGCATCCACCAATCCCGCGCCCTGCTTACGCGGGGAGTACAACGCGCCCGTCGTCTGAGCCACGTCGGTCAGCGGATGAGCGGTGCCCATGATGAGGTTCTGAACCACATCGGCCTTCTGACGCGCACTCATCGACGCAAACAACGGATCAGACTGGACACGCTGCAGGACGATCGTGCTGACACCCGCCATCTGAGGGGACGCCATGGAGGTTCCTGACATCAACTCGTAGGTGCCACCCGGGACCGCGGAGTAGATGTTGCCACCGGGCGCCGCGATCTCGGGCTTGAGGCGCAGGGCTGGGGACACGCCCCACGACGAAAACTCCGACATTGAGTACTGTGCGCTCGGCGCGATCGTCATGCCCTCAACAAGTGTCAGGCGACGATCCGCTGCCGCCAGCATCGCCTGTCCATCAGCCTGCGTAATGAACGCGGCGGGCACGCTGCCCGTCGTCAGGGACATCACTAACAGCGAGTCGCCCGGAAGGTTGTTATAGATGAGAACGCCAGCAGGCTTGAGCGGGGCGACGTTGTCGATTTTGTCGCTAAAGTTCAGCTCTCCGCGCGACATCAACACGAACTTTCCCGCCAGCCCCTCCGGGTACTTCGCACCGAGGGCTGCGGCATCCTCTTTAGTACCCAGTCCGCCATCCACGTACTCGTAGGTGCCGGCGGGCAGATCGGTGATCTCAGGGATCTTGATGCCATCATCTCCGCGCGCACGCTGATAGGCGATATCTTTCCCGGCCGCTTGAAACCCGTTGTGGCGCAAACTGTTGTCGACGGAAGCGACGGCCACCACCGAGGCGTACGAGGCGGGTTCAGAGAGGACGGAGGAGTCGGGGTCGGAGGCGAAGGGAAGGTCCTTGCCGGACAGATTGCCGCGCCCAGCAGAGGAATCATTGCCTGCTGCCACGTTGACGGTGATACCCGCATCCTGCAGTTTCTTGTACGCGGTCGCATACACCGAGTCGGCCTCGTTATCCATGCCACCCGACCAGCCGAGCGACAGGTTGATCACGTCGGGATGCAGGACCACCATGTCATCGAGGGCCGCCAACAACACAGAATCCGAGACTCCTTCACTACCGTCTCGCGAAACCTTCGCAACGATGATCTGAGCCTGTGGGGCGACTCCGACGATCTGGTCAGCGTTGCCCGCGGCGATACCGGCGACGTGCGTGCCGTGGGAGCCCGACGGGGAAACATCCGAATCATTGTCGGCGTAGTCGTAGGCGAAGGGGAACTTCTCATTCAGGTAGACCCCGGCTGCGCCCTCACCCAGCTGAGGTGCCAGCGCGGCGACATCCTCGGCAGTCATTGCCGGCTTGCCTGTGAGCGCGCCCGCGAATGCCGGATGGGAGGTATCGACGCCCGAATCAATGATGGCGATGACCTTACCCTCACCCTTCTGGGATACCTGGTCGACGTGCATCATCAGCTGGGCGTTGAGGTTGTCCGGGTTCTGGCCGGGCAGGCGCGAAGCAGCAAAACCGCCCTCGGAATCCACTGCCTCATTCTCGCTGAAGCTGGCCTCACGCTCGACGAACGCGCACTTGACGCCGCTCACCGCACGGATCGCATCAAGGGAGCCGGCGGGCACGTTCAGAGCGAAGCCCGAGAAGGCATTCGCGTACTCGCGCTCCACCTGGGCGGAGGTGCCGGGGAACGTGCCGGCCACGGCCTCGTTAATGGAGGACAGTGCGACATCGCGCTCCACCCCATCCTGAAGCTGGACGACAATTCCGATGATCGCCGAGGGATCCTCTCCCCCGTCATTCGAGTCTGGCACTGTCATCTCGCCGCTCTTCGATGTCAGCGCAGTATCAACATCGCCCACGAGCGACGATGAGGCCGCAGCATCGGGCGCGGGTTGGGCGGGGGTGGAAGTCGGAGGCACTGCGAGGGACGCCGGCCCCGTCACCGCTAGCGCGCAGGAACCCACGAGGGCAAGAAACGCCGTTGTTGTCTTCATTGTCATGTGTGTTACTCCAATGTATCGATAGCCGAGCGCAGGCGACTCGACAAACGAGGCCCGAGCCGCATGCGGGACAGCGTCCCGGGCCTCGTCGACGTCGCCTGATGAGCTCAGTTCATCCGACCCACGCGCCGCTGTCGCCAAAGACGTAGGTACGTCCGTTGATCACGTGCGTGCCCGTGAACATCGCACCGTCGGGTCCCAGGTAGTACCAGGAGCCACCGTCCTTCACCCACCCGGTGGCCATCTTGCCCGAGGCGCTCAGGTAGTACCAGATGCCAGCGTCGTTGACCCAGCCGGTGGCCATCGCGCCAGAGCCCGTCAGGTAGTACCAGGAGCCGCCATCGGCAAGCCATCCGGTACGCATCACCTTTGTCTCAGGATCGAGGTAGTACCAGTAGGGACCGCCGTAGACGCTATCGAGCACCCAGCCGCTCACCGGGGAGCCCTCGGAATCCATGTACATCCAGCCAACATTGTCGCGCTTGACGAAACCGGTCATCATGTACCCAGCGGGCCCAAACTGGTAGTCGCGGCCGTTGATGGTGAACCAGCCGCCCTGGAGGTAGTCCCTGCCGTTGGCGCACTGGTACCACCAGCCGCCCGAGTCCTTGATCCAACGCCCACCCGCGGTATCCGTGCACGAGCCTGTCGCACTGTGAGTACCGATGGGCAGCTCGAGGTTCACCGGCTCGGAGGGGTTCAGACCGTAGTCCCACGCGAGCAGGTAGGGGTTGTCGATGACTCCGCCGACGCCACCCTGGTCGCTCCACGCCCGCCTGATCTCCAGCAACGGGATCTCGACGTGGTACATGTACCGACCGTCGGGGCCGACGCTACCCTCACTCTCGGTGAAGACGTGGCGGTAGAACCACAGGCCGTCGGCCGGGTCGTGCAGGTCGATCGCCGCCAGAGGAGAGTCGTCGGTGACGTCGAAGGACAGGACCATATCAGGCCCATCTCCGCCATAAGTCAGTCCAGAGATGACCGGCGCCGTCGTGTCGAGGCGGAATTGATAGGAGATCGACTGCTCGGCGCGCGACGGGCCGTCGTTGGATGCGGCAATCCGCAGCGTGTAGGCACCGTCGGGCATGTGCGCGAACTTCTCAGCGTTCGCATCGAAGGTCGTGGACTCGTGGTAGGCCTCGACCCAGGTGTTCTCCTCGGTGCTCGTCAGGTAGACGGACTTCCAGTTCCGGTGGTTGGTCACGGAGGCGACCTCGCTGCCCTGGTAGGTGTAGGTGCTGGTCAGCGAGTGGACGCTGCGCAGCGTGCCCGTGCGGGGTTCGAGGATCGTCGGCGCGCCCGAGGCCGTGGACCTGGAGATCACGTAGCGCTTCGGGTTGGGGTTTCCGGTGCGGTCGGCCGCCTTGACGAGGGGGTTATAGCCGAGGGAGTCCCCGGTCTTGCCGTTCACGACGGCCGAGGCCCGGGTGTGCGCTCCGCCCTCCGAGGCGAGGGCGTCGAAGATGGGGGCCTTGCCCCAGTCGCCGTAGAAACCCAGGTAGGGCACAGCCAGATCCGGCTGCCCCTCGGTCTTCGACGCAAAGCGCACGAAACCGTCGAGGAACGTCCCGTTGGGCGCATTGTCCGCAACGTAGGACGCAAACTCGCTGCCAGGCGTGACGTCAATACCGACGGTGGCCTCGCCGCTCGCGGGGACCGTCACCGTCGCACCCTCGGCGGACGCGGACGCGGCGCCCGAGTACGTGATCTCCACGCCACGGCCTCGCCAATCGGCGGAATGCTGCGTAAAGAAGCCACCGTCCACGATCTCCGACAGCGCCTGCGAGCTCAACTCATAGGTGGCCGGAACACCCGAAAGGTTGTGGAGCGTGACGTCGAAATGCCACCCCTTCGTACCATCCCCCAGGTCCGCCTTGGGCCGGGACTGCTCAGGCGCACCCACAACGGTCGGGTACACGGACGAGGTCGTGGCCGCCAAGGCATCCACCAGTCCCGCGCCCTGCTTACGAGGCGAGTACAACGCACCCGTCGTCTGAGCCGCGTCGGTGAGCGGACGGGCCGTGCCCATGATGAGGTTCTGCACCACATCAGCCTTCTGACGCGCACTCATCGACGCAAACAACGGATCAGACTGAACCCGCTGCAAGACAATCGTGCTGACGCCCGCCATCTGCGGAGTGGCCATCGACGTGCCGGAGGACTGCTCGTACGCTCCGTCCGGTATCGACGAGAAAACCTCGCCACCGGGCGCCGCGATCTCGGGCTTAAGGCGCAGGTCCGGGGACACGCCCCACGCGGAGAATTCCGACGCCTCGTACACGGTGGACTGCGGCAGAACCTGGCCCTCGGCGATCGAGAGCTTGTGCTCGGGGGCGTCCAGCATGGCCTGGCCGTCGGCCTGAGAGATGAACGCGGCGGGCATGTCCTGCGTCGTCAGATTCATGGCGATGAGGGATCCGACCGACACGTTGTTGTAGACGACGATTCCGGCGGGCTTGAGGTCGTAGAGGTTCTCGACCTTCTTCTGGTAGGTCATCTTGCCGCGGGAGACGAGCGCGATCTTGCCGGCGAGGCCGTCCGGGTACTTCGCCTTGAGGGCGGCGGCGTCCTCCTCGGAGGCGAACCCGGCGTCGACGTACTCGTAGGTGCCGGCGGGCAGGTCGGAGAAGAAGGCGACCTTCTCGCCGTTGAGGCCGCGAGCGCGCTGATATCCGATGTCTTTCCCATTGACGGTGAAGGCGTTGCGAAGCAGGGCGTTTTCGACCGAGGCGACGGCAACAACCGAGGAATACGTAGCCGGCTCGTCCATGACCGAGGAGTCGGGATCCGAGGCGTAGGGCAGGCCCTTGCCGGAGTTGTTGCCGTACCCGGTGGAGAAGGCGTTGCCCGAGGCCGCGTTGACGGTGATGCCCGCTTCCTGCAGCTTCTTGTACACGGTCGCGTACACCGAGTCGGCCTCGTTATCCATGCCGGCCGTCCAGCCGAGCGACAGGTTAATGACGTCGGGATGCAGGACGAGCATGTCGTCGAGGGAGGCGAGCAACGCGGAGTCCAGCAGCGCGTCATCCTCGCTGCGCGTCACCTTCGCGACGATCACCTGGGTGTTCGGAGCGGTGCCGACGATCTTGTCGGCGTTACCTGCGGCGATGCCGGCGACATGCGTCCCGTGGGAAGCATATGGGGTCTTCGCCGGCGACGCGTCGTTGTCGCCGTCCGCGTAGTCGTAGGCGAAGGGGAACTTCTGCGAGACGTAGACGCCGGTCTTGCCCTCACCCAGCTGCGAGGTCATCGCGGCGACCTTCTGCGGGGTGAGCGGGGGCGTTCCCGCGAGTTCGCCAGTAAAAGCCGGATGCGCCATGTCGACGCCCGTGTCGATGACGGCGATGACCTTTCCTTCGCCCTTCTGGGCGACCTGGTCGATATGCATCATGAGATGGGCGCTCAGGTTAGCGGGGTCCTGCCCGCCGGTCTGCGAGGACTCGATGCCACCCTCGGCATCGGGCGTGGCCACATCACTGACGCGCCCCTCGCGCTCAAGGAACGCGGCACGCACGCCCGGGGCACGGCGGATTGCGTCGAGCGCACCGACGGGTGCCTTGAGGGCGAAGCCCGACATGACGTTGCCGTACTCGTGCTCCACCTGGGCCTGCGTTCCCGGGTAGAGGGCGGACACGGCCTCGTTGATCTCACTGATTGCACCCTCGCGGGACGCGCCATCCTCGAGCTGGACGATGACGCCGACGACGCGCGCCGGGTCCGCCTCTGTACCGGTCGAGGAGGGCACAGACTGCCCGCTCTTCGAGGTCAGCGCCGTGTCGATGTCGCCCACGGGCAGGGCCGCTGCGCCATCACTGACGGCGGAGGGGCCCGGGGGCAGGGGCGAGGCCAGGGTGGCCGGCCCGGTGACCGCGAGCGCGCACGCGCCGACGAAGGCGAGGAGGGCAGCCGGTTTCTTCGTTGACATAAGCCTTCTCCGATATGTTGGGGGACGGAGTGCCAGTGGCACCCGGTACGTCGGTGTACCAGCCGTCTCCTTACAACATACCTCACGTGATCCCCCTGACAATCACGGTATTGCTTACTGATATGTGAAGCGGGGCTGAAGTGTCTAACACGACCGGGCCCGGGAGCGCGTTGCTGCGCTCCCGGACCCGGAGTATTGCCTGGCGGTAGGCGGATATCAGATCACGGCATCCACATACCCGAGGCGTCGAAGTTGTACATACGACCGTTGATCATCTGCGTGCCGGTCACCATTGCTCCCGAGGGAGACAGGTAGTACCAGGCGCCACCCAGGTTGAGCCAGCCGGTGGCCATCGCGCCAGAGCCATGCAGGTAGTACCAGACACCGTCGACCATGACCCAGCCGGTACGCATGGCACCGTCCGAGCCGAGGTAGTACCAGGAGCCACCGATCATCTGCCAACCGCTGAGCATCGCGCCCGAGCCATGCAGGTAGAACCACGTGCCGCCCAGGTTGACCCATCCGGTGGCCATCGCACCGGAACCGTGCAGGTAGTACCAGGTGCCGTCGACCATGACCCAGCCGGTACGCATCAGGCCGTTGTCACCCAGGTAGTACCAGGTGCCGCGGACCATCTGCCAGCCGGTGAGCTGAGCGCCAGAGGCGTCGTGGTAGTACCAGGCGCCGCCGTCCATGACCCAGCCGGTGCGCATGTAGCCACGTCCATCGAAGCGGTAGGTGTGTCCGTCGATCATCATGGAGGTGTTCGTCGGGTAGCTGCCATCAGCGTTGCGGTACCACCAGCCGACCGAGTCCATCACCCAGGCGCCCATCGGGGCGGGCGCAGGCTGCGGATCGGGGGCAGGCTGCGGGTTGGGAGCGGGCTGCGGGTCCGGCGCAGGCTGCGGATCAGGCGCGGGCTGGGGGTCAGGAGCAGGCTGCGGGTCCGGCGCAGGCTGCGGATCAGGCGCAGGCTGGGGATCCGGCTGAGGCTGAGGATCCGGAGCAGGCTGCGGGTCCGGCGCAGGCTGAGGATCCGGCGCAGGCTGCGGATCAGGCGCAGGCTGGGGATCCGGCTGAGGCTGAGGATCCGGAGCAGGCTGCGGGTCAGGTGCGGGCTGCGGATCGACCCACGGGGCGGGTGCCTTCGCGTCCTGCTTCACGGACTTCACAACGGCGATCGTCGTCGCCGTTGCGGAGGTCCCATCGGGCAGGGTGGCGGTCAGGTTGACCTGATCCCAATCAACAACGTTGCTACCGGTGATCGTCGCGCTCTTGCCATCCTCGGCCACCTTCAGGATGACCGCGCCACCGTACTCCAGGCTCCAGGACAGGGTGGCATCCTTGAACTTCTTGGGAAGCAACGGCTTGAGGGTAACAGTCTCACCCTCCTCCATGTCCACGCGGAGGTGATTGAGCGCAATCTCGTCCTTGTCCAGCTCGCTGACGCAGACCTGGACGCTGGCCATCACCGGGTCGAAGACCATCGGATCCATGTAGTCGGCGACAGCCCTAACATCCGAGCAGCCTTCCTTCTGGGCAGTCACGAGGCCCGACTTCTCATCGACGTTGAGGACGTCAATGTCGTCGCCGGACCAATTGACCTTCGTCATGTTGGCATTCTCCGGCATGTGCGTGACGCCAATGTTGGTCTGCTGGCCAACGTACAGATCGAGTTTTCCTGACTCGATACCGAAGTCGAGGGAAGTCATCGCGACCGGTTCGATGGCAACGGCCGCGCGCTTGGACGGCATGCCGTCACTGCCCCACGCGACGAGCTTGACCGTCGCGGGGAGCGCCTCGGTGTGGCCGGCCTTGGCCCAGGCGGCCTGGATATCGGAGAATGTGATGGTGAACGTGTAGTGGTGAATACCGTCAGCCGTGACATTGCCGGGGAAGTCGACGACGCGGCGATAGAAGATCGCGTCGGACGCCGGATCGCGCAGGTCGATGCTGGACAGGCCGGGATTGTCGACGACGGAGAAGGTGACCTGACCACCAATACCTTCACTGGTGGTGGCGAGGTCGGAGATCACCGGACCATCCGCGTCGGGCGCGGGGGTTGCTGCCAGGGTGGGAGCGCCGAAGGCGACGCCGGACGCTGCCATTGCGCCGGTCGCCAGGGCTGCTATCCACGCCCTGTGAAATGTGTATGACATGCTCACTCCAATGTTGATTCAGGCGAGCTATACCGCACGGTTAGGTTATGTGCTCGCAATTCGCACAATACTGCGCAACCAGATACCTAGCAATGCATTACTCACTTACCATCACATAGATACAAGAGCATTTGAGGGAAAACAAGGCGTCCTGAGAGTTCTTTTTCTTGAGATTTACACGCGGACCCTGACCACTGCACATATGTTCCGCGACAAAAGTACAGATGCTCACTGAGAACACTCTTAAAAGACCGAACTTTCAGACGATACAGAATTCATTCGACACGGTAACTACCGTAGCGAACTAGCACAAACAGCTACATAACAGGCCCGTGACCTTGACACACATGTCACGGAACGCCCCAGGCGCCCTACTGGCGGTCCGACAGCTCCAGGTTCGCACGCACAACAATGCCGATGCGCTCGACCATGTCATCGTCCACCCACGCCCCATCCAGGCCGGCCAGGCGCGGGTGGGTCGGGGCCTCGTCGAAGAGCAGATCAAAACCGAGGATCGCCCGCCACAGGGGGATCAGCTCCTCGTTGTAGGTATGGCCGTGTCCGCCGGGGGCGGTGCCCGCGACGGGCAGGTCGGCGAGCACCTGAATGAAGGTGACGAAGCGCGTGAACTCGACGAAGGGAGAGACGTCGCGGCCAGCGCGCTCACGCAGCCAATCCGGCTGGGTCCACAGGAGCTTGCGGTTCCACCACACGACCGGGTCCGAGGGATGCTGGGCGTAGACGAGGCGCGGGAATCCCCACGGGCCGAGCTCGCGCCCGTAGAGGTCGGTACGCAGGTCGGAGGGCTCGTTGACGAAGCGCACGCGCCGACCGTTGTAGACGACGGGTGCCACCTCGGGGCTGCCCTTGTGGCGGGCGGCCGTCAGCTCCACATGCATCGGAGTAAAGGCGGGCGTGCCCACCCACAGGGCGCCGTCCACCTGGGAGAGCACGTCCTCGACCGAGGAGAAGACCGACTGGGAGGCGAAGGCTCCCAGGGACTCACCGCAGACGAAGAGCGCGGGTCGGTCGGCCTCGTCCATCGTGTCGAGCTCAGCGCGCACGGCGCGGAAGAGCGCGGCCGAGGCCTCCTGCGCCGGCTCGAGGCCGGTCAGCCAGTTGAGGGCCGAGGGCACGTAGGAGTACTGCAGCGAGGCGGTCGCGCAGTTGCCGCGCGTGAGGAACTCGAGGGGCTGGACCTGCCACTCGTCGACCCAGCCCGAACCGGTCGAGGCGGCGATGAGGATGACGGCACGGTCGAAGGCGCCCGTGCGGCGCAGCTCAGCGACCACCGTCGCCGCTGCCTGCTCGATGCCAGCCCCACCCGTAGGCATGCCGGAATAGACGCGGATCGGCTCCATTGCCTCGCCGCCGGTCACCTGCGCGATGTCCAGGCGCGAGGGGCCACGCCCCAGAAACACGCGCCCCTGACCGCCCACCGACTCCCAGGTGACGGGCGAGGCCGGGGAGGCGGAGCGCTCGGGGACAAAAGGCTTGTAAATGCCGCGCGCGGTGCGCGTGTTCATGCGCTCGGCGTGATGGCGGAAGAAGCCGATACCGCCGCGCAGGATCACGTTCGATGTCAGGAAGAAGACGATGACAACCAGGATCGCGACGCCCACGAGGATAGCCGCCAGGTGCGGCATGTAGCCGTCGAGCATCGCGACGAGCATGCGACCGAGGCTATTCAGGGCTGCCACGATCGTGATCAGCGTCCACGCAATGACGACGGTACCCGCGGTTCCCAGCAGGTATTCACCGAAGGTCTCGCCCGGCATGTTCACGAGCCTGGCGGCGACGCGGGCACGGCGGTAGGACTGGATGACCGCGTAGAGCCACCAGATCGCGAAGAGGGCGGCAATGCAGACGCGGAAGCCAATTTCGACGGGTTCTGAAGCCCGGATGGTCAGGCCGGTCATGGCGATGACACGGGCACCCACGTTCTGGACGATGACGCCGGCGACGTAGCCGCAGGAGACGAGGACACCCGAGGCAACCGCGTGCCACGCCCAGGAGCGCGCCATCAGCGACGGCGCCACGCTCACCGCATACATGGCGAGCGCCGCGATCACACCGAGGAACGACACACCCATGGCCCCCATTGTGCCAGGCACAGCCTGCCCGTTCAGGAGAGGAACGAGGCCCGGACCGCCAGGCGCATGAGACCGACGGTCGCTGTCGCCCCGCTCACGCCCCAGCGCGAAACGACAACCGCACCTGCAACACATACACCCGACTATCGACGAACAAACAACACTCTCCATCCGCGCGACACGGGTTTGCTTGACAGGCGGTCAGTGGATTTGTAGGTTGAGAGCATGAGCGCGGATGTAGGTTTTACTCCTGGGAAGCTGGTTGAGGCTGCCCAGGGTATCGAAGATAACGCTGAGCCTTTTGCTCAGGCGGTGTCGACGATCGGCGAGGATGTGACGTCTGCGTCGGAGGGGATTAATGGCCCGTTTATGGAGCCGTTGGGTAATGCGCTGACTAAATGGGGCGATTCCCTGAGTGTGTTGTTTGATGATTTAGGTCGTTTGGCCGAGGCCCTGGTAGACGTCGAGCGGTCGTTTGGCACGGCCGAAGAAGAGATTATTCAGTCGTTGGTCCAGGCGGGTTCCGGGTCGGAGTCGGGCGGGGATTCGTCGGGCGGCAGCTTGTACAACGAGCTGAAGCAGCTGTCCCAGTCGGAATCGTGACGGAGGTTTGAGTAATGAGTAGCGATTCGATGCTGGTCTTTAAAGAGGCCAGTGCCACTGAGATGGCTCAGGCCTTCCGTAAGAGGGTCCCCGT
>ERZ1699261.135-NODE-135-length-20053-cov-4.395714_pt1 | contig 20053 bp, 16 predicted proteins | sample MGYA00581524_ERZ1699261 | MGnify/ENA primary metagenome ERZ1699261 (study PRJEB42319, sample SAMD00040338) | human oral metagenome | material: saliva | host: Homo sapiens | study: EMG produced TPA metagenomics assembly of PRJDB4115 data set (Metgenomic analysis of... | reverse complement strand
GCACTGGATGGTGGCTATAGCTAAAGCCACCCCACCTAGGATGCGCATGCGCCGCCCATTGTGCGCCACGGCCACAGCAATCACCGCGTAAACCACTACCGCTAGCCAATCCATGTAAGTGCCTAGCTGGTAGTCGGTGGTGTTGAAAACCGGAATCAAGATAACTAACGCAAGCACTGCATAGAGCACCACCATTAACCTGCCCCAGCCATAAGCAGTACGACGGTCATCCTTAACCGTTCGTGCTGGCGAGACACTTGGGGTGCGCTCTTGAGTATCAGCCACGTTTACACCTTTCCCACTTGTAACCACCAGGAATTCTAACGCAACTGTGCAGCCCACACGGCCCATAAGACCTAGAGGGCGGGTAACATGAGGGGCATGAGTGAACTAATTGCTTCCAAAGAGGCACTTACCACGGTCGAGGTAAATAACTTGATCTTGTTGGCTAGTGCCGGCGCCGACGGCGTCGTACTACACCTGCCCGAGCACAAGGGTTTGGAAGGGCTAGGCCAGTCAGCTACTCAAACGCTGTCTGAAACCGCTCAAGAACTAGGTTTCAAGGCCTCGCTAGATCAGGTGTTGCGCCTGCCCGCAGGGGTTGTTTCTGGGCTGAGCGCCAAGAACATTTTGCTAGTTGGGGTTGGTAAGCAGCAGCTAAGCCAGGAAACTTTGCGCCGCGCAGCTGGCCGCGCTACCCGTGAGCTATCTGGCACCGACAGCGCTGCTATTGCTTTCCCCACCCCCACTGCTCAGGACAGCGTGGCGGTAGCTGAAGGCGCCCTGCTGGGAGCTTATGTATGGGCTCGACGCATCCCCGCTTCACCTGAGCCGGTAGCCAAGATTTACGTTCTAGGCGCCTGCCCTGAAGAAATTGAGCGCGCTCAAAAGGTAGTTAGCGGCGTAAACATTGCTCGCGACCTGGTAAACGACCCGCCCAACAAGCTAGTTCCCGCCGATTTTGCTAACTTCGCCAAGCAGGCAGTTAAGCAGCTGCCGGTTGACTACCAGGTATGGGAAGAAAAGCAGCTGGTTAAGGAAGGCTTTGGCGGCATTATCGGGGTTGGTAAGGGATCTATTCACCCCCCGCGTCTAGTGCGTCTGGACTACCACCCCAAGTCCGCTAAGTCCCACGTGGCTCTGATTGGTAAGGGCATCACCTTCGACTCGGGTGGTCTGTCTATTAAGCCTGCTTCCTCCATGCCTGAGATGAAGTCGGATATGGCTGGCGCCGCTGCAGTGTTGGGTACCGTAATTGCTGCCGCCAGCTTGGGTGTGGATGTGCACGTAACTGGCTGGTTGGCTATTGCGGAAAACCTGCCCGCTAACGACGCCACTCGCCCTAGCGACGTAATCACCATGTTCAACGGCAAGACGGTTGAGGTCACCAACACCGACGCCGAAGGCCGCCTGGTTATGGCCGATGCACTAGCAAAGGCTGTAACTGAAAACCCTGACGCCGTGCTCGACATTGCTACCCTAACCGGGGCCCAGATTGTGGCGCTAGGTAACCGCACCTCAGGCGTGATGGGCTGCGAGAGTACCCGCACTGAAGTGGTTGAAGCTGCCAAGGTAGCCGGCGAGGACTTCTGGCCCATGCCACTGCCCGAATACATGGCAGCCGAGTACGACACTCCTTTCGCTGACCTGACCAACGCCACTATGGGCAACCGCGCCGGCGGCATGCTTAAGGCTGGTTTGTTCCTTAAGGAATTTGTGGCTGACACTCCTTGGGCCCACCTGGATGTGGCCGGCCCGGCTTATAACGACGGCGCCGCCTGGGGTTACAACCTGCCTGGCGGTACCGGCGCGGGTGTACGCACCATGCTGGCCTTCATTGAGGCCAAAGCCTAAGACAACGACATAAATAACGACATGTCGTGACCACTATCACCGGCCGATCGGGACTGTAGTCCCGATCGGCCGGGCATTTTGGCACACCGCGTTGTTAAACAATGAGACAATTAGGTCATGCACCTACCGCCCCAGTTGGGACGGACCCCCATAATGCGAGGAGCATTTCGTGACTGACACCGTGTACGACTTGGTTATCCTTGGCGCTGGTTCAGGTGGCTACGCTGCCGCCCTACGTGGCGCCCAGCTTGGCCTCAAGGTTGCCCTTATCGAAGCCGATAAGGTTGGCGGCACCTGCTTGCACCGAGGCTGCGTGCCCACTAAGGCAGTACTACATGCCGCTGAAACTGTAGATTCTTTACGTGAGGCTCCCACCCTGGGTATTAACGCCCAGCTAACGGGAATTGATATGCCTAAAGTTAAGGCCTACAAAGATGGCATCATTAACCGTATGTATAAGGGCCTGCAGGGCCTAATTGCCTCACGCGGCATTGAATATGTCTCCGGTTGGGGACGCCTGGTTGCTGCTGACACCGTCGAGGTTGATGGGCGTCTATACCGTGGTAAGAACGTGGTTTTGGCTACCGGTTCTACCTCTAAAACTATCGGCCAGGAGATTTCCTACCCTGTTATCACCAGTGAGCAGGCTCTGGAACTAGACCACGTACCTGCCAGCGCCATTATTTTGGGTGGTGGCGTTATTGGTGTTGAGTTCGCTTCAGCTTGGACCAGCCTAGGCAGTCAGGTCACCATTATTGAGGGCCTGCCCCACCTAGTTCCCAATGAGGATGAGGCTATCTCTAAGCAGCTTGAGCGTGCCTTCCGTAAACGCAAGATTGCTTTCAAGACTTCCACCATGTTTGAGCGCGTTGAGCGCACCGCCACCGGCGTGAAGGTGTTCACCCGTGACGGGGGCGTATACGAGACTGAGGTGCTGCTGATCGCCGTCGGCCGTGGCCCGGTCACCGAAAACATGGGCTTTGAGCAGGTGGGCGTAAAGATGGAGCGCGGCTTTGTACTCACCGACGCCTACTGCCGCACTAATGTCCCTGGCGTGTGGGCTGTGGGCGACATTGTCCCCGGCGTACAGCTAGCTCACCGTGGCTTTGCCCAGGGTATTCAGGTCGCTGAAACCATTGCTGGCCTGGAAACCCGCCCGGTTGACGACAACCTGGTACCTAAGGTGACTTTCTGCGAGCCTGAGATTGCCTCGGTGGGTCTAAGTGAAGCTAAGGCTAAGGACAAGTACGGCGCAGACGCCGTCGTCACCAGTGAGTTCAACGTAGCCGGTAACGCTAAGAGCCAGATCCTAGGCACCCAGGGCTTCGTCAAGCTGGTAGCTCTTAAGGATGGCCCCATCGTGGGCTTCCACGCCATCGGCGCCCGCATGGGTGAGCAGGTAGGTGAAGGCCAGCTGATGGTTACTTGGGAGGCTTACGCCGACGACGTCGCCGCCCTGGTACATGCCCACCCCACTCAGAACGAGACTCTCGGTGAGGCCGCAATGGCACTTGCCGGCAAGCCCTTACACAACCACGGCTGAGATAGGTAGATAGTAAGACCATGTCACATTCCGTTGAAATGCCCGCCCTGGGCGAATCTGTAACTGAAGGCACCGTTTCTTCTTGGTACAAGGCTGTAGGCGAGCACGTCGAAGCCGATGAACCGCTGGTATCGGTGGCCACCGACAAGGTAGACACTGACGTGCCCTCCCCTGTCTCTGGTGTAGTTGAGCAGATCCTGGTTCCTGAAGATGAGACCGTTGACGTAGGCACTGTAATCGCCATTATTGGTGACGGCTCTGGCCTAGGTGGCGCTGCTGAAGCTACGCCGGCGCCCGTAGCCGAGCCGGCTCCGGCTGCACCTGCCCCGGCTCCTGTAGCAGCAGAGCCCACCCCGGCTCCGGCTGCACCGGCCCCCAGCAACGACACCGCTGGCACTGAGGTAACCATGCCGGCTCTGGGTGAATCGGTCACTGAAGGCACCGTTTCTTCTTGGTACAAGGCTGTTGGCGACACCATTGAGGCTGACGAGCCGCTGGTATCGGTAGCCACCGACAAGGTAGACACTGACGTGCCCTCCCCTGTCTCTGGTGTAGTTATTAAGCTGCTGGTTCCTGAGGACGAGACCGTAGATGTTGGCACCCCCATTGCCATCATTGGCGCCCCTGGCGCTACTCCGGCCCCGGCGGCACCTGCCCCAGCACCTGTAGCAGCAGAGCCCACCCCGGCTCCCGCTCTGGCCGTACCTGCCCCGGTAGCTCCGGCTGCTCCCGCCCCGGCTGCTCCCGCCCCGGTCGCTCCCGCCCCGGTAGCTCAGGCACCGGCACCAGCTGTGGTAACTGAGCCCGCTCCCGCTGCAGTAGCTGAGCCGGCACCTAGCGTTGTCACTAACTCGGCCTATGTAACCCCGCTGGTACGCAAGCTGGCGCGTGAAAAGGGCGTAGACCTAAGCACCGTCACCGGTTCTGGGGTTGGTGGACGCATCCGTAAGGAAGATGTGGAAGCTAAGGCCGCCCAGATCGCCGCTGAGAAGGCTGCTCAGGAAGCTGCCGCTAAGGCTGCTGCCCAGGCTCCGGCCCCGGCGGCGCCCGCCCCAGCCTCTGCAAAGCCGGCAGCTGCTAAGCCGGCTGTGGACACCACCTTGCGCGGTAAGACTGAGAAGATGAGCCGCCTGCGTCAGGTCATCTCCACCCGCATGATCGAGTCGCTGCAGACCTCTGCGCAGCTGACCACTGTGGTGGAAGTTGACGTAACCCGGATCGCTTCGCTGCGTGCTCGCGCCAAGAACGCCTTCCTGGCTGCTAACGGCACCAAGCTGACCTTCCTGCCCTTCTTCGTGCAGGCAGCCACCGAAGCGCTCAAGGCTCACCCCAAGATCAACGCCTCTATCAACGGCAAGGAAGTTACCTACCACGCGGTAGAGCACATCGGTATTGCCGTAGACACCCCGCGTGGTCTGCTGGTTCCGGTAGTTAAGAACGCTGGCGACCTGAACATTCCGGGTCTGGCTAAGCGCATCAACGACCTCGCGGCCCGCACCCGCGACAACCAGGTCAACCCGCAGGAGCTGAGCGGCTCCACCTTCACCATTACCAACACTGGTAGCGGTGGCGCCCTGTTTGACACCCCCATCATCAACCAGCCTGAAGTAGCTATTTTGGGCCTGGGGGCAATCACCAAGCAGCCGCGCGTGGTGCGTGACGCTGATGGCAACGAAACCATCGGTATCCGCTCGGTGTGCTACCTGGCTCTGTCCTACGACCACCGCCTGGTTGACGGCGCTGACGCTGCCCGTTACCTGATGACCGTCAAGAAGCGCCTTGAAGAAGGCGACTTCGCCGGCGAGCTGGGACTGTAAAACAAGAAACTGTAACCAACAGTTTCTAGGGGGACTGAAGCCAATGCTGCAAGCCCCCCTTCTTTTATAAAACCAGCTGAATTCTAGGGGGAAGCAGGTATTCGTGTTCTCATTAATACCACGCTGCTAAGGCGAATGCGGATCACAAAAATACACCTCAAGCCCCAACCGCGAAGCAATCTTACGATGCTGAGCCAACTCACTACCCTGATCCCAAGTCAACGACAACCGCAAAGAATCAGGCAAACCCGCAAGCTTGGCAATAACCGCGTCTTGAACTTCAGCAGCACTATGACCATTAGGCAAATAAAGCAACAACGTATAGCGGGTAGAACGCTCCACAAGCGTCCCAACGGCAGAACTCTCCTTTAGCCTAAATGAAGATGGACTGATAAATCGTCTCCACACACGGGTTCATACTCTGATTATCCGGGAAACACCGACGTAAATAGACACAAATCTGCTCCGGACTCCACCTAGCAGTGAGCTTGTCCCAGATAACAGCCCACAAACGCGGGTCATCACACTTACGGTCTTTCGGGCGTTTAAGCCTTCGCTCTGCACGCATATGAACGATATACAGGAAGGGTATTACCCAGCCATAAACACGCCCTAAATTATCCACAACACACTCCGATCAATCAGGCCGTATTGCAACCACCGCTAGAATCCAGCCTGACCGTCAGATAACGAAAGGTGTGGGGCGCCAAATTTTGGCGCCCCACACCTCAACAAGTTAGCTTATAAAAGCAAACCTACTTAGTGATGGTAAACTTAGCAGAATTGTTAATAGAGACTGTGCCGTCACCATTCAATGTTAGAACATAAGACCTGTCATCTCTACTGAACCGCAGTACAGGCTTATTTCCATACCGGTCTTCTTCCACTATAACCTTCCAGGTTTCACCTGTAGGGTTAATACAATTATTAAGAGTTCTATCGATTTTGATATCCCAAGTTTTATCTGCCTTAAGCGTGAGAGTTACTCCTTTACACGCGTCACTTAAGCCAACTAACGTTACCCCAGAAAGGGTAGCCTCAGTTTTCTTAACAATCTTGTCATCAGCTGCCTCTTTAGCGGCAGCGGCAGCCTTGTCTGCCTGGCTTTTCTCATTAGCTGCTTTAGCTTCAGCAAGAACACTCTTAATAGCAGCAGAATCAGGGGCCACTGTTAGCCTCTGTTTATATTCCTGCGCCCGCGATGTACTCAAACTAGTCATAGACGAAAGCGAAGCATAAGCCTCAGCCCTATCATCCGACACACTATTACCACAACCAGACAGCACTAACGCAGCGCACGCCATAGCCGACATTGCAAACGACAATTTCTTCATCGAATTACCCCTTCCGAATTGCTTTTAAGACTACCCCCCCCCCACGCCAAAGTTGCAAGAGCAAAACTCTGCAAATTGACACAAAAACTTCAACATCTAACTGGATCTAAAACCTAATTACTTAAACAATACCTCCACTAACACACAAACCCCATCTAACATATTTAAACATTAGACCACACTATCATCAAACAGCGGTTAACGGCCACCGCGTACTAAAAAGTGTGGGGACGCCAAAACTTGACGTCCCCACACCTACAAGCAAGTTACTTTAAGCCAACCTACTTGGTGCTGGTAAATAGTTTGACATCGTTACCCATAAAAGCCTTACCCGTACTGAGAGTAACAGTACCATCACCATTTAGCGTCAATTGATAATTCACGGTCGACTCGTCACCTGTAGGTTCTTTGCTACCAGAAAATTCTATAAACGCTACATTTTCAGTATCTACCCAGATACGCCAATACGGATATATCTCCGGTGAAGGACTAAAGTTTCCGCTTCCATCGCAGAAATCCTTCTCATTAGAGCTACTGCGACTCCAAGTTTTATCGGCATTAAACACCAAAGTCATATTGGGGCATGTAGGACTACCAACCATTTTGCGTCCAACGAAAGCAGCTTCAATCTTCTTAATAATCTTGCTGTCAGCCGCCTCCTTAGCGTCTGCCTTAACCTTACTCGCATGTTCTCTGTCGTTAGTGGCTTTAGCTTCGGCAAGAACACTCTTAATAGCAGCTGAATCAGGAGCAGATGTTAATTTTTCTTTATACTTAGCAGCTTGATCCTCATCCAAACTTGTCATAGACGAAAGCGAAGCATAAGCCTGCGCCCTATCATCCGACACACTATTACCACAGCCAGACAACGCTAACGTAGCACACATAACCATGGCCATAAACATCGACAATTTCTTCATCGAATTACCCCTTCCGAATTGCTTTTAAGACTACCCCCCCCCCCACGCCAAGCTTGCAAGAGCAAATTTAAATAAATACACAGTTTCAGCCACTCGGCCCGTACAACTAGCTAGGCCACGCCATCGGGCCACACTGCTGCACCCAAGTTAAGCGGGTGGCCACCAATTACGGTAGCCACCCACTTACTTGCAGCTCTGACTGCTACCTTCGCTACTGCTTGGCGGCCTCAATCCATTCCAGCGGAATGCGCGTGAAATACAGCCCCTGCATCTCGCGCTCCCATAGTAGGCCCAGCGTGCCGTCAGGCAGGATAGTCATGCACTGGTAGACGTAGTGGGCGGGGTTGAAGGTGCGCGAAGCGATCCAGGTGCGTCCGCCGTCCTCGGACAGGCGCAACACGCCTCGGCCTCGGTAGGGGCGCATCTGTGAGGCGTTGGCAAACACCACTCGCTCAGGGCGCTCCTCGCTGGGCCACGGCACCGCGTTGGGCTGACAGAAAATCTCGGTGATTTCCTGGGCAAAGTACACCTCACCCCAGGTTTCGCCACCGTCGGTGCTGACCGCTGCGGCCACCTTTCCACTGGGGTGCTGGTTGCGCATAAGCATCAGCAGGGAGCCGTCGGCACGCTCAATCAAAGTGGCTTCGTGAGTGGCACCAGCCTCCGTATCCAAGGTGCGCGAGTCAATCTGGCGGCCCTCAAAAATGCGCCCGTCATTAGGGGATTTGCCGCGCTTCCAGGTGGCTCCCCCGTCGTCGGAGTAGACGACGGCGGCTGAGAAGTGCCGCTTGTGCTCGCCGTTGTAGTAGATGGGCACAACCAACCGCCCACTGCGCAGCTGCACGCCCGTGCCCGGGGAGGTGCCGCAGAAGGACATCCACTCTTCCTTCACATCCTGGTTGAGATTGACGGGAGCGGACCAGGTGGCGCCGTCGTCGTCAGAGTAGATCATCTGCAGGAAGCAGGTGCGCGCGGTCAACAGGCTCTGGTGGGGGTCTTCGCCGTCCGCCAGGAACACGTTGGCGCCAGGCTTTTCCTCGCCGCCGTCGTTGATAGTGACGTCGCCGCGCTCGGAGACGTGGTAGGGGGTCTTTTCCCCGGCCGCATCGGTGACGGTGCCGTCCTCGTTCCAGGTGTATTGGTTACCGGCGCCGTCGTACAGCAAGTAGCGTCCCTTAGCGTCGACGCCGATCCCAGCAGCCGCGTTGGGCTGGCCAATTCCGCCCGGGAAGTGGTCAATTAGGACAATTAGCCGCCCGCTGCGGCGCTCTTGCACCACGCAGGAGTCGATCACTGAGGCACCCGTGGCGCCATGCCCGGGGTAGCTGAGCACGGTTTGTAGGTCTTCCCAGGTGGCTCCGGCGTCGAAGGAGCGGCGAATAGTGAAGTTAATAGAGTTAGGTGAGTCGTTGGCGATGGTTTCGCGCTGGTCGGCTCCGGCAACCACAACCCCCGATTTCAGGGTGATTAGTGAGGGGATGCGGTAGCTGATGGAGTTGTGAAAGCCGGCGTCAAAAAGGCATTGGGTGTCTAGCGGCGCCACGGAGGAGAGTTTCTTGATCTGGGCGTCGTTTAGCACGCTGGTGTAAATGGCGGCGTTACGTACCTCGCCAAACAGGCGCGAACCTGCGGTGTCTTGACCGATAACCACCTCATCTAGGCCCTCCACGCCGGCAAAGAAAACCTGCCCGGGTAGGTGGGCTTCGAGGTAGCCGTCCACGTAGATCTGGACGGCGCCGTGACCCACCCTGATTACGACGTCGTGCCAGCGGCCCTGATCCCAGTGTCCGTGCGCCACGAAGGTGCGCCACTGGCCGCGCCGGCCTAGCACCTTATATTCGATGCCCTGCTCGGTTACTGACAGGTTTAGTTTTTCGCTTCCGCCCCCGCCGGCGGCCAGGATGGTGCCGTGTTGGCCGGGGCCGCGCACCCGGTAGCGGGCGAAGATGGTGCCGCTGGTTAGCTCAGATAGTTCGGCGACGTCGTAGTCAGATAGGTGGGCGGCGGCGAACTCGATTAGTGGGGTTGGGGCTGGGGAAAGAGCCAGGATTTCGGGGGCGGAAAGTAGACTGTCGTGGGCACTAAATTCGCGGATTTCCAGGCCGGCGCCGGGCTCAACTAACAGTTTGGCGTCTTTGCCGCCGCCTGCGGGGGAAAGGTCGGCGGTAGTTGAGAAGCACTGGTAGCCGTCTAGGTAAATCTTTGAGCCGCAGCTGGTGGCGGTGATTGCCAGGGTGTGCCAGGTGGCGTCGGTTAGGGAGGCGGTGTCTTCCATGTCCAGGGCGAAGCTCATGGATTTGGTGGAGCCTTCCAGGAACAGGGCGCCTGCCCGAATGAACAGTTCCCAGCCGATATCCTCGCAGCTGTGTAAGCGGATCAGGGCGCCGTCAATACGCGAGCGGAACTGGAAAACCCAGGAAACCCCTTCGGGGGTGGTTGCGTCGTTACGCATAATCTTCACCTTTTCTGTTTGATTTTTCGCTGCTTGCCGCATCGTTACGGGGCAGAGTGTGCGCCATGCACGTTGTGAAGTTGTCAGACATCTTAGCAACCTAGATTCGACGAATCAATAAAATCCCATGTCAAAAAGGGTATTGACTTCAAAATCTGACGGTTCTAACATCATCATCAGTTGTCTGACAACTAGGGGGTCAGACGGCCGGTCTACCAAGGCCCTAATTCAACGATGAATTTTCATTAGGAAGGCACTCTCATGAGTACGTCGCCCGAAGCGGCGCTTCAACAAAAGCGCTGGTATCAATATCTCACGAAAGAAGACCGCAAAGCGTTCTTCGCAGCCTGGATCGGCGTTCTGCTCGACGGCTACGACTTTGTTCTCATCTCTTTCGCCCTACCTGCTATTACGAAGACCTTCAACCTGTCCCTGGTTGAAAGTGCCTCGCTGATCTCGGCAGCTTTCATCAGTCGCTGGATCGGTGGCCTAGTACTGGGTGCGGTTGGTGACCGTTATGGCCGCAAACCCGCCATGATCTTGTCGATCTTCATGTTTGCTTTCGGCTCCATTGCCTGCGCACTGGCCCCGAACTTCTGGATTTTGTTTGTACTGCGCCTGATTATCGGTTTCGCTATGGCTGGTGAATACTCCGCTTCAGCCGCTTACGTCATTGAGTCCTGGCCCAAGCACATGCGTAACAAGGCCTCGGGTTTCTTGCTCTCGGGCTACGCTTTCGGTGTTATTGCTGCTGCTCAGGTGGATAAATACTTTGTCAGCTGGGTTGATGACATGCACCCGGGCTGGGGCTGGAGGGCCCTGTTCCTAACCGGTATTGTCCCCATCCTTGTGGCCATCTACATGCGCCGCACTCTGCCTGAAGCTGCTGACTGGAGCGAAGCTAAGGAGAAGGGCCACGTTGAGAAAAACGACATGCTCTCGGTGCTCTTCGGTGGTTCACGCAGGGTAATCAACTACGTCATGGTGGTTATTGCCGCTATTGCCCTGCTGGCTATCTTCACCCAGGCCGCCGGCGGCGCCATGAACGTGACACTTTTGGGCGCTGTTTGCGCTGCGATCTTCATCTACCTGATCATCCAGTTCGACTCTAAGCGCTGGGTGATTGGTATCGCGATCATGCTGACCATTTTCGCTTCCTTCATGTACACCTGGCCGATCCAGGGCCTGCTGCCCACTTACCTGCGCGGTGTGGGTATGGACAAGACCGTGGTGGCTAACGTGGTGTCTTTCGCTGGCCTGGGTAACGCGGCCGGCTACATCATTGCTGGTTTTGCCGGCGACAAGTTTGGTATGCGCCGCTGGTATGTAATCTCCCTGCTGCTTTCGCAGGCGATCGTGTTCCCGCTGTTCATGCAGAACGGTAAGTATGTGGTTCTGGTTGCGGCCCTGCTTTTCTTCCAGCAGATGTTTGGCCAGGGTATTTCTGGTCTGCTACCCAAGTGGGTTTCTAGCTACTTCCCGGTTGATAAGCGCGCCGCTGGCCTGGGCTTCTGCTACAACGTGGGTGCCTTGGGTGGCGCGGTTGGCCCGGTGCTGGGTGCGGCTATTGCTGCCAAGTTCTCGCTTGGTTTTGCGCTGGCAATCTTGTCCTTCGGTTTTGCCGCTGTGGTCATGATTTCTATCGGCGCTAACATTCCCCGTCTGCTGCAGAAGCTGGTTGACCCCCAGTATGTGCGTCCTGAAGACGGCAACGACGAGCTCATTAAGGAAGGCTAAAGATGGCTACCCCTTTTGTTCTTGGAGCTTATGCTTCGCTTCCCGCCCCGGAGCTGGAGGCTGACTACTATCAGCTGCTAGCCGCCCAGCCTTGGGTTAGCGGCGTGGAGATTCCTTACCCCGGACAGTTGGCCACGCAGGCCCCGCTGCTGGCTAGCCGCCTGGCTGAGCACTGGGATTTCAACACTATTACCGCTATTCCGGGCACAATGCAGCACGTTTGGAAGGACGCTAACTTTGGTTTGGCTTCTCCCGACGACGCCGGCCGTCAGGCTGCTTTGGAATTCACCCGCTTACTGCACCGCGACTTGGGTCAGCTATGTGAGCTTTCTGGCCGCGCCCTGGTGGCGCGGGTGCAGCTGCACTCGGCTCCTACTGGTTTGGCTGATGGCGATGCTTTTAAGCGTTCGCTTGAGCAGCTGCTGGGTTGGGACTGGTTTGGCGCCAAATTGGTGATTGAGCACTGCGATAAGTTCATTGAGCAGCGCAAACCTGAGAAGGGTTTCCTCTCGCTGGAAACTGAGATTGAGGTGGTCAGCCAGTTCGGTATTGGTTTGCACATTAACTGGGGCCGCTCTGTGGTGGAGGGGCGTCAGGCCGAAACCGCCTACCAGCATGTGCTTGCAGCAGGTGAGAGCGGGGTTTTGGATGGCTTGCTGTTCTCTGGCGCTGGCCCGGAAGAAACCCAGTATGGCTATGGCTGGATTGATGGTCACCTGCCGGCTCAGGTGGATGAGCCGACGTCGCTGATGAGTGAGGCGGAAATCAAGCGTTGCGCTCACTTGGCCCTAAACCAGGGCTGCCACTATCTGGGGGCTAAGGTGTGCGTACCCAAGCAGGCTAGCTTGGAGCAGCGCTTAGCGATGCTAACCAACATTTACCGGGCCTGCGAAATCGCCAACTAGGTTTACTTGATTAAAGCTGGCCTTTAACGCCCTAGGTTAAAGGCCAGCACCTTAATCAATTCCTAAATAGGTTAATACCTAAACCTTGAAGCAATTCGACAGAAGCCAAAAAACTGGTGTAAAACCGCCTAATTCTGCGGGTGTGGGGCGAGTCTTTTCGACTCGCCCCACAGCTAGTACGCCAAGGCGAGCAGGCCCGTGAACAAGGCGATTTTGATGAAGCTTTTGACTTGTTTAATCAAGCATTAAAGCTTTACTGGGATGTGGCCTCTACTTTAGGTAGCTACGCACCAGCTGGGTTACTACTGCGGCGCTGCGCGCGGCGGCTTCGTCAACCCCAATGTGGAAGTCTTCACCAGCCTCGGGTCCACACAGGTCAGAGACGCCTCGCACGGCAATAAATGGCAGCGAGTAGGCTTCACACACCTGCGCTAGCGGGGTGGATTCCATGTCTGTGCTGATGGCCTCAGGGAAGGCTGTGCGGGTGTCGCCCACATTCGCGGCGGTGACAAAACTGTTGCCGGCCAGCATCTGGCCGCTGTAGATTTTGGCGTTCGCACTGGTGGGGGTGGCCGCGTTGAGGGCCGGGCTGGCTGCTAGGGCCATGTCGCGGGCGACGTCGTCGCTGGAGTAAGTGGCGGGCATACCCGGCAGTTGGCCGCGTACGTAACCAAAAGCGGTGGCGTCAGCGTCGGTGTAGGCCAAAGTGGTGGAGACGCAAACGTCACCCACGGCAATGCCGGATTTGAGGCCGCCTGCGGTGCCGGCGCTGACAACTAGCCGGGGCTGCTTGGAAACCAGGCTGATTACGCTGGTGAGGGCGGCTGTGGCGTTAGTGCCGCCGATCTTGGAGCGCACCAGCAGCACCGGGTAGCCTTCAGCGTCCGGGGTCTGGCTTGGCGCGCTTTCAGCGCCTGCCGCCTCAGCAGAGCCTTCAGTCGCGCTGACCGCCGGGCTTAGCACGCGCGCGTAGACTGCCGCATGGCCTAGCTGTAGCTGTTCCATGCCCACCTGGTCGATTTTTGCGGGCTCGGTTGCCGCCAGGAAGGGGGCCAGTTCCTCGTCCATGGCCACCTGAATGATCGGCGCAGTGTTGAAATTACAAGTTTTCACGGCTCTGACCTTTCCTGGTTTCAGTTGGCGGGCTCGGTTGCCACAGCTTGGGCTTCACTCACCGGCACCTGGGCTTTGACTGCCGGCACCTCAGGTTCACCCGCCGGCACCTCAGGTTCACCCGCCGGCACCTCAGGTTCACCCGCAGCTTGGGCCATGACCTGCCCCCACACTGCGCGCTGCGCCAAGAATTGACTTACCGCCTGTTGGGCGGCCTCTAGCGAGTGGTTGGCGCCCCAACCGCACTGCACTTCATTAGCTGCGGGCACCTGCTCAGCAGCCAGGATGTCGCGGAAGGTGGCCTCCAGGATCTGTATGAACTGTGGCGGCTCTAGACCTAGGGTGAGCGCATAGAAGCCGGTTTGGCAGCCCATGGGTGAGAAGTCGATCAGTTTGTCGGTGTGGTTACGCATCAGCTCGGCGGTGAGGTGCTCAATTGAGTGCACAGCCGGCATTTCTAGGTGTGCCTGGTTGGGCTGGGTAAAGCGAACATCGTATTTGACTAGCTCATCGCCGCCGGGCAGGCGTTTGCGGTCGGCTACGCGCACGTAGGGGGCGCTGACTAGGCGGTGGTCAAGGTTAAATGACTCCACGTTCATGCGCGGTTTAGCGACGCCGGGTTCCAATTCACTCATGTCTTAAGTCTATTTCAGAAATAATTAGTGGGTGCTTACCTCTATCCAAGCTGGGCCTGTGGGCGCCCCACAACTGGTTCTACTGCACGGAATTACTTCCTCGGCGGCGGCTAACTGGCCGTCTATCGCGCACTGGTCGCAGCGCGGCTGGCGAGTTATTGCCCTGGACGCGCGCGGTCACGGCCTCTCCCCCAGGTGGCAGCCCCAGCAGCTGTTACGTGCCGGGCAGCAGTTGGTCGACGACGTCGTCGAGGTACTTGAGTACCTACAGGCCACCCCCGCCCCGACCCAAAATGCCGCGCCCACCGCTAGGCCCAGCACCCCTAACGACCAGAGCGGCCTAGGCACTGCCAGCGAGACTAGCGCGGTCAGTGAGCCCACCCCCGCAGCGGGTCTTAAACCGATTCTGATTGGGCACTCGATGGGCGCGGCCACAGCCGCCGTGGTGGCCGCCCAGCGCCCAGACCTGGTTAGCGCTCTGGTACTTGAGGACCCGGCCCGCTACGGCACCCGCAGCCACTCTGAACTGCTGCGACGAGGCCAGGCCCGGGCTAACCATGTCAATCGCACCCTGGCGGATCTGCCCGCCTCACTGGTGGCCTTGCTGGAAAACGCGGGCACGCCCGGTCAGCCCAGCGCCCAGGAGGCTTTGCCGTCCCTGTGGGCCTCGCAGCAGCTGGATCAGTCCCTGCTAGGCACTGGCGTGGTGGCGCCCGAGGTTGAATTTACCCAGCTCATGGAGTCCATTAGCCTGCCCACCTTGCTGCTTACCGGCGATCGGCGCGGCGAGGCGCGGGTGGGGGCGCAGCTATTGGCGCATCTTATGGAGCAAAACCCCCATATTTGCGGCCAGGTTATGCCCGGGGCTGGCCACCAGGTTAGGCGCGCTAACCCGCAGGCTTACTACGACGTCGTCGACGCTTTTTTGCAGACGCAAGTGCCCGCGCGTGCAACGCAGTAGTACCCGCGAGCGCAACGTCATAGTGCCAGCACAGGCAACATCGTAGTACCCGCGAGCGCAATGCAAGTGTCCACACGCGCAACGCCATAATGCGTGTGCGGGCTTGGCCATGATTGGATAAACACATGTCTAAGCGATCATTAGCAATGCAAACCCGCAAATCGCAACTAACTGCCGCTAACCGCTCGCAGGCTGTAATAGCGAAACTACGCCCGAAAGTGACCCGCACCGGTGACACGCGTACGCAGGGTGAAGTGGTTTTAACTGTGTTGACCATGGCCACTGCGGCAACCTTGGGACTGTACTTTATTCGCTCAATTGTGGGCCCGGTGTTTTTGGCGTTAACCCTGGTGATCACGGTGCGCCCAGGCGTGCAGTGGCTGGTAAAAAAGGGCCTGCCGCGTTGGCTTGCGGCCACCACCGGCATCCTTGCGATTTATGTATTTATTGCCGCCATGGTGGTGGCTATGGGGGTGGCCATCAGCCGGTTCGCCATGATTTTGCCTGATTACGCCTCTAAGTTCACGGGGCTTTTTGATCAGGTGATGCGCAGCGTGAAACGTTTCGGGGTGGATGAGGATTGGCTGCTGCAGCAGGCGCGTGCTTTTGACACTTCTAAGCTGCTTAACCTGGCCCAGTCGGTGGTTGACTCGGTAACCTCCACCGGTTCACTGATGCTGTTGATGCTGCTGACCGTGTTTTTCTTGGCTTTCGACACCTCCTCGGTGGCGGTGCGTGCGCGCTCTTTGCGGGTGCTTAAGCCGGGCATTTACGACGCCGTCGCTCACTTTTGCGGGGCCGTGCGCTCTTACTGGATGGTTTCGACTATTTTCGGTTTGATCGTGGCCGTCTTTGACGTGATTGCACTGTGGATTTTGGGTGTGCCCCTGGCTATCACCTGGGGCGTGCTGTCTTTTATCACTAACTATGTGCCCAACATTGGTTTTGTTTTGGGGGTTATTCCCCCGGCCCTGTTGGCGCTGGTGGCTGATGGGCCGTGGACCGCATTGTGGGTGGTTGTGGCTTACTCGATGCTGAATTTTGTAATTCAGTCCCTGGTGCAGCCTAAGTTCACCGGCGACGCGGTGGGGCTGAACACCACCACTTCGTTCTTGTCACTGGCTTTTTGGACCATGGTTATTGGTGGCCTGGGCTCGATCCTGGCAGTGCCGCTAACCCTGTTTGCCAAGTGCGTCCTGATTGACTCTGACCCGCGTTCACGTTGGCTAAGTGTGTTTTTGACGGCAGGCGATGAGCCCTTTAGCGAGCCCGACCGGGTAGAAGAAGACCTATTGTCGGCCACCAAGTAAAACTCCCTCCCAGCCTGGCGCGGCGCTGCGCGCAGCCCCTCGCCGTGCGCCCAGCCTTACGCCGCGCGCCCGCGCTTGCGCGGATGCTGCACATGTCCTCGCCGCCCGGCGCTGTGCGCGGCCCTGGGGCACGCGCCCGCACTTGCGCGGCCAGCTTGGGCGCCTAGAGCGCTACCAGCACCTGCACCATCACGATTTTGACGATAATGGCCAAAGCGAACAAGGTGGCGTAACCAGCTTCGATGCGTTCGTCGTCGGCCTTAGACAGGGCGAAAGCCAAAATAGCCGGCTGCCCCACCAAACCAGCCAAACCGCCGGCGCTGCGCTGGGCGCTATAGCCAAACACTCGCCCACCAGCCAACACCACGCCACCACTGATAGCCACAATCAAGGCCGCCAGTACCCCCACCTTCACGCCGGTGGCTGAGAAAGCTGCGGCCGCAAATGCCTGGCCTGAATCCAGCCCAATTGCCGCCAAGAACAGCAGCAAACCCAACTGACGAATAGTTGAGTTGGCGGCGTGCGGCAGCCCCCAAATGAAAGGGCCGGTGCGCCCCACCCAGCCCAACACCATGCCCACCACCAGTGGGCCTGCGGCCACACCCAGTTTCAGGGTGATTCCACCCGGCAGTGGCACCTCGATCAGCCCCACCAGCACGCCTAGGGCCATACCTAACCCCACGGTGAAGGCGTCGATTTGGGCTACGCGCCGCTCAGAGTCACCAAACCAGTTGGCGGCCTCCTCCAGTTTCTCGCTGGGCACCACCGCCAGCACTCGGTCGCCTAGTTCCAGCACCATTTCGGGGTTGGCCAGCAGGTCCAGGTCGCCGCGCCGCACCCGGGTGATCACCCCGTTAAAACGCCCAGGAAAGTCTAGCTCCCCAATGGTGCGCCCGGCCACGGCGGTAGAAGACACTGTCAACCGCCGGTAATCCACGCGGGAACGGTCGTGGGCCAGGCAGTAGTCCAGGCTGCTTCCCAGCATCTCAACTGCGGCGCTTAACGACGACGGCGTGCCCACCACTACCACGCGGTCACCAGGCAGTAGCTCTTCAGTGGGGTTAATTACGCGGGTTTGGCCCTTGCGTTCTAAATAGGACAAGCGGAACTGGGCGCTTTGAAACTCCGGCAGGGTAGCTAAATCAATGCGCTGTTTAACCTCCACACTGGTGGCCACAATCCCATCCGCGCTGGCTGGGCGGGGGTCTTTGCTGGAGGGCCAGTTACGGCGCACCACCAGGGCCACCATGATGATCGCTACGGCCACACCCACCGGGTAGCTCAATGCGTAACCCACCGCCGGGTCTTGGTTTCCTGCCGCCTCAATTGCCGAGTCCAGCACCGGTGAGGTTAATGCACCAGCGAAAGCACCGGCGTCGTAGGCGCCCGAAACCCCCACCAGATGGCAGTAGCCGGCTCCCGCAAACCCAGCCAAAACCAAGCCCACTACGCACAGCAGCATAAGCGGCAGTTGGCGGCGCAGGTCCCTGAAAAAGGTGTTACCGGCGGCAATACCGACCGTGTAGCAAAACAACCCTAAGCCCAGTGCACGCAGCAAGGTCAGGTCATGGCCCAGGCCAGGAACTATTGCCGATAGGGCCAGGCCCGCAAATAGGGCGCCAGCCGCCCCAAAGCGGATGGGTCCGAAGGGAATTTGCCCAACCGCCGTTCCCAAACCGATTACCAGGAATACCGTCAAAATCGGTGCCTGGCTAAGAATCTGCGAGATCGCGTGCATCACCCTTACAGGCTAACCGACACCGCCCCTAGTGCTAAGGCGCCGGGCCGGGGCGCTAGTGCCACCACCACCGCGCGGCCCGGACAGCGTGAAATTACAAATCACGCGCCCACCACCCGTGAGTATTAATACTCAACCTCTAGACTACCTATATGTCCCAATCTCCCCTCTCGTCCTCTAAATTCGCCTCCCCGGGCGCCCCAGAAGCCTCCCCCGGCACCTCCCCAAACCTCTCTATGAGTGCCCAAGACGCCCCTGCGAGCGCGCAAAACGCCGCGCAAGCATTGCAAATTGATAACAAAAAATCTACTTCCACTCGGGTAAAAACCACCCTACCCAGCCGCCTGACCTGGGATGACCAGGGCGCCATGTCGCGCCTGGCCCGATTTTTAACCCCACCCATGCTGCTGGCGGTGATTGTGGCCGTAACCTGGCCCAGCGGCGCACAAGTGGCTGAACTAAAGGAAAATGTGGGCCCCTGGTTCCTAAACGCGATCGGCAAAGACGTGGTTTTGAACCTGATTATGCTGCTACCCCTGGGCTGCCTGGTGATGGGCGGCTGGCCCAAAGTCAGCCCCTGGAAGTGGTGTTTAGGCGGTTTCACCCTAGGTGCCCTAGCCGAAACCATCCAGTGGCTTTTCCCCGCCCTGCACCGGCGCGCACTGATAGACAATGTCTTTCAAAACGGCATTGGGGCCTGCCTGGGCGTGGGTTTAGCGCTGCTAATTATGTGGGCATTGCAGCGTAAATCACGCTAATTTCAACGACGACGTCGCCCCCGCACCCTGCTTTTCTTACCTCCCAAGTGGGGTGCGGCGTCGTCGAAAACAAAGCAAACACAGGCAAAACCAGCCCAAGCAGCCCAGGCAAGGCAACAAAAAACTTGGCGAGGCAATAAAAAACCGGGCCAGTTTCCTGACCCGGTCTTACCGGTGCGCGAGGGGGGACTCGAACCCCCATGATCGTTAGATCACACGGACCTGAACCGTGCGCGTCTACCAATTCCGCCACCCGCGCGACGCTCTGAAAGATTAGCACGAACCCACCCCTAAAAATCCAATCGAAAGCAGCAAATTAGAGTATGATCTCTGCCACATGGGGATATGTCCTTCCAGATGCATCACAGCATTAACCGGTATCATGACCCTTGTATTGGACGTACCACTGCTCTCACAGTCCACAAAGGCCACGCCAGTAGCTAGACTTATGAGCTACCGGTTTAACCTGGATAGTTGAGAGCGCGTTAAGTTTAATAGGCCAGCCCGGCCTGAATACTGTAGGAGGTGTGGCAAATGGGGCTGTTCGACCGTATCGAAAGAAGCGGGGAAGCTGTTGCTAACCGTCTAGTTCACAAAGATGCCCAGCCTTTAGACACGATCGAGATCACCTCCAAGCTAATTGAAACCATGGATAAGAAGGCCACGGCCTTCTCACGTGACCGCACTGTTGCCCCCAACGTGTTCCAGGTTTCTTTAGCGCCGATCAACTTTGACCAGATAAACGCTTGGGGCTCAAGCGTGCTGGCTTCCGAGATGAGCCAGGAGCTCATCCGCCACGCCCACACCCAGGGCTATTCCTTCATTGGCCAAATCGCCATCAGCTTTGCTGCGGAACCCTCCCTTAATCCGCACGCTATCCACGTAAACGCTTTTACACGTAAGGACGCTTCGGCACCCGTGACTCGCCCAACTATTACCTCTCCTGTCCTGGACATTAACGGCCAGCGCTATATGC
>ERZ1699261.127-NODE-127-length-20657-cov-11.282270_pt1 | contig 20657 bp, 10 predicted proteins | sample MGYA00581524_ERZ1699261 | MGnify/ENA primary metagenome ERZ1699261 (study PRJEB42319, sample SAMD00040338) | human oral metagenome | material: saliva | host: Homo sapiens | study: EMG produced TPA metagenomics assembly of PRJDB4115 data set (Metgenomic analysis... | reverse complement strand
TGCCAAGATGATGCAGTTTGTTTACTTCAGCCTTCATGCCTATCTCCACTTCCCGAAGAGAATCAAAGTGTTTGAGAACACCGAAAAGCATTATGACAAGGTGAGTCCACCCATCAAGACGCTTCACGTAAGCTTCACTTCGGGGTGTTTCAAGGCTGATTTGCTTGATTTGTTGCTTATCGAGTAATTTTATTACCTGATTATAGACCGGCTGTCCGATAAAATGTGTACTTTTGCCCATGTTATTGAAGTTTTATCGCAGAAACAAAAGTAACAAAAAGGGCTGAAATCCAAATACGGATTTTAGCCCTTAACTTTTATATGTGGAAAAGGTTTACCGGACAGCAATAATTTCTATTAGTAATTTATACACAAAGCGTTTATCCCAAAATAGTTATCAAGAATCTGTACGCTACGCCTCCGTCGCTCTTTGTGCCGTCGGCACCTCCCTGACATTGCGTTACCTCCGTCCACTCCGTGACTCCGTGTGCCTATTATATAAGCCTTTTTGTTTATCACTCCATATTTCGGAAGAACCTCTTATTACCCTGTTACCATGTCTTGAATACCCTGTTACCGTGTCTCTTATTACTCTGTACCATGTCTTCCATTACTCTGTTACCATGTCTCTTATTACTCTGTTTCATGTCTCCCATTACTCTGTTACCATGTCTCTTATTACCCTGTTTCATGTCTCCCATTACTCTGTTACCATGTCTCTTATTACCCTGTCTCATGTCTCCCATTACTCTGTTACCATGTCTCTTATTACCCTGTCTCATGTCTCCCATTACCCTGTCTCATCAAGGAATGCAAAACCACAAAAAAAGAGTTGACAAGTTAATTATCCCAAGGAGCCATACCCCTCAAAACAATTAACTTGTCAACTTGTTTACTCGTTTACTTGTTTACTCGTTTACTTGTTTACTCGTCTACTTAAAATTTCTCAAACCTTTATTATCTCTTCTTCATGAACGCAGCAGGCTTAGCACTTGTGCCTAAAGGATGGAAAAGCATCACAGGTTGAAGCAAGAACAGAGGACCATTAAGGTATAACTGGCTTCCCTGCTGATTGTACTTATAGATCGCAAAGACGTTTCCATTAAATGAATTAAGAGGGAAACCTAAAGGTCCTAAATATGTTAAGCTCTTTATGTAAGCGGCATTCTTACCACTATCCTCAAGAATACCAGCAACCATTTTATCCGCCTTAGAGTAAGACATTCTTGCTGTCATTGTCAACTGATTTGATGCATAATAGTTGTAAATACCAGGAACAACCTTCTGGAATTTAACAAAATCAGCATCACTCACCTGACCAGCATTATGTGCTTCAGTCTGCTGACGAATAAGCTTCATGAATGTACCATAATGATTGATGTCCCAAATAGCAGTTCTGTAGAAATAAGTGGTATCATTCACTCTCTTTGAAAGAACATATTCGCCAGCCTTCAATGACAATGACACCTTAGCAGGATCAAAGGTGAGCGTCATCTTCATACCCGTATCACTTGAATTAAAGGTCAACTCGGTATCAGATTTCTTCTCAAGTGTACCAACAATCTGCGTAACCAATGTGTTAATATCAGTTGTAGATGAGGTCATCTTAAGAAGGTCATAACCATAGAGACTATAGGTCTTACCTGCGAGGTCGTCAATGCCACCCTGTGTTACAGTGATAGTATCACGATTCTCTTGGTTCTTCAAAACGAGTGAGAAAGTACGAATCTCACCTGTTGTGTTAGCTCCGATATGTGCCACAAAAGCAGAGTCCTTATTCTCAATTGATGTCACACCAGAAGCATCGGCAGCATCAGCAAGCTCCATAGAAGGCTCAGCACCTAATGCAGTATAAGGTAGAGTGAGGGTTGTATCCTTATCACTCACAGCGTAATACTTAGCACCTTTATACTTGAAAAGAGCTCCAGCCTGCAAGATTGGCAGATTAGTAGAATCCTTACCATTCTTGATTGTCAACACAGCAGAACGACTGTCAATGGCTGGGTTGTTAGTAACACTGACTACGATAGAATCGTTCTGCAGCTGAGCTGTTGCCCATGAGTCACTGACAGAGACGGTTGAACCAGCAGGTGCAGTAAACTTCACCCCACCTTTCTGTGCCGCAGCAGTAAAGGTGAGTTTTGAGTTTACTACCTGCACAGGGTTCTCACGCAAGTAATTACTACCTGCATCGTTGTCGTCACTGCAGGCAACGAAGCCTGCAGTAACAGCAAGGAGAAGACAAATATTAAATATCTTTTTCATAAAACACTTACTTGTTTAGTTTTACTTGAGACGTTGTAGATGTTGTGAGGAATGAGTTCCAGTCTACATCGAAGCGTGCAACACGGTTTGGTAGATACTGTGGCATCAATACAGACGCTGTATTGTCGAATGAATCCTCTGGCAAGATAGAAGGCTTGGCAGATGAAGATGTAGAAGCCTTCTTGGTGATTACTGGGTTAGTCCACTTATCCCACCAACCTGCAAGATTCTTAGAGGTGAATGGTTCGCCAGTGTAAGCCCAGAGAATGATACGCTCAGTAGTCAAACCAGTATACTGTACCTGTCCATTAGAGACGCTGAACAATGGTCCACAGAGTGACGCACTGATATCGCCATTGTCTGCAACGGTGAAGGTAATGAGGTTATAAGCGCCTGTACCTGTACCTGTACCACTCTTCTCATCGATGTTAAAGGCATTACCGATGTTATAGCTTACATTATTTCCCTGGAAGGTCATCACCTTCTGACCACCCTGCATCAAGAATGCATTAGCAGAAGCCACGTAGGTCAATGGGAATACATAATCTGAGCCATAAGCACTGTGAACATTGAGGTAGAACTTGCGATTCGCACCAGAGCCTACATATCTCAGTCGTGCTGTACGAGTATTATCAAAGAAGCCCATCTTTCCATCCTTTGATACATATGAGTTCATCGTGAGTTCATAAGTACCCATGAGTGCAGAAAGGTCGAACTGCATAATCTGAACCTGTGCCTCTTTTATACCATTTGAAATCTTAAGTTTTGCACCACGTGCATTCGTTGCAATAGGATTAGCATCTACCTTAATAGTAAGCTTATCACCATCCTTAGAAAGGTGAAGCCATGATGCATCACAAGTGATGTCGAGTTTGTTAAGATATGGAATGGTCTTGGTGATAGTCTTTTCACCATTAGAAGCGTTGATAGCACCTATCATCTTCGCAATGAGATTTACATCAATATTAGAAGCAGTAGACTCCACACCAGTTCCTGTGAACTTAGCAGTAGCCTTATCAAATTTTAAGTCGTACAACTGTACGCCATTCAACATAATAGGCTCATACAAACGGATTCCTTTATCTGTAAAGGCGTAAGCAGACTCAGCAACAAGTTTATCACCATCATAGATAGCCAACTGACGATTGTTCTTATCTGTAACAACAAGTGTGTAAGGCTTTCCACCAATGTTAAGAGCTACATCAGAGAAAACAAAGAGGTTGGTAAGTTCTGTTACCTTCTCTATATATTCTGAAGCTTCGCCAGAGAGTTTATTGAGATACATAGTATTCAACGAACGCTTGCCGTGAATCTTGATGCGGTCAGCACCAATACTATCGATAACGAATTCGAAGTCGCCTTCCTTACCGAGATACTCACCATTCTTTGGAGTAGCATAAATGTGGAGGAAGGTATTGTACGTATCAAACGACAAAACCGGTCCGTCGTCTTCTTTCATCTTATACAATGACTTTACCTCGCCATCATCAGGATTGTTCTCGTAGCGTACAATCGCATTGTCACGGGTGAACTTAATCGTATAAGCCACGCCACCATAAGCCTGGTTTCTCTGTGGATAATAGTCTAAAGCCCAGCCATATTGCGATGCAACCAACGTTTCCTGTGCCTTCTGAAGGAATTCGTCCATACGCTCAGAGTAAGGCTTTCCAAAGACATTCTCTTCTTCTGTCTGGCATGACTGAAGGAAAAGAGCTGGCAAGGCAAGTAGGAGATATATAAATAATTTATTTGCTTTCATATAATGATCCTTTCTTAATAATTAAGATTTGTCAGATTATAACTGCCACTAACAACGTTGTTCTCACGCTCAATGACAGTATCACGCACCTTATCAAGGTCGACATTAAAGGTCTCTTTATAGTAACGTTTAGCAATCTCGAGCTTCTTCTCAATAGCTGTTACACCTGGCTGATCTTTTGCTTCTGCACCATTCGCATCCACAATGGTTGCTTTCTTGAGGATAGCGTTCCATTGTGCATCGGTAGAAATAATGTAAGTACTTACCACCTCAGCAAAATCCTCACGTTCTTCCTTCTGTGAGTAGGCTGTAACGAAACCACGCTTCTCATAGCCTGTTCCATACTTCTCAGAAAGCCACGAATCATTAACATAACCTGTTGGGGTTACCTTACCAAATTCACGTGGGTAGTCCTTTGTCTGGTTAACGATGTGAACAAACTCGTGGTGAATCGTCTTAAGATAATATTCATCCAAAGCGGTACGATTGTTCTTGACTTTATCAAGATGATTAACACCCAAGAGACGAATCTTCTTTCCACCCTCAGCAGTACCGAGTTTTATACTACCATTGTTTCCATACTCGAACTCACCCAAGAAGCTGAAGAGCTTTGGGAAGAAGCGACGTGTGAAATCAATACCTGCTGCTTCGGTATAAGCCTCAACACAAGTGTACTTCACGATATGCGCTAACTCCACTGACTGAGCTGAATCGGCTGGTACATCATAGTAAGACATATCCGACTCATTGTCCTCATAACGCCACTGTATTTGAATGTTATAAGGTACTACGAAGTTCTTGTACAGCCACTTGTCAAAGACAGTGTTTGCCGTCTTAGAAGGCTTGATAACGCTCTCGCTTGACAAATTATCATCTGAACAAGCAGTGAAGCCTGCTGCCACTGCCGCCAATAGCGATAAAGCTAATATGTTTTTCTTCATTTCTTAATCCTTTAATTAGCTATTAAAAAGAGTGTGCACTTACTGGAGCAGAATACTGATTGACCGCTGAAAGTACTGGTAATTTGTACTGAGAAAGGTCAACGAGCTTCGCACCTGCTACAAGAGCCTTGGCTGGGTTGCCTGCAACACCTGCCTCACGAATACTCTGTGGAATCTGTACCACCTGACGAGGGTCGTCTTTCTCCAACCAATCAAGGTTCTGAGAAGGCTTACCGTTAGCACCAATCAAACGACGTGGAATCTCGATATTGTAACGTCTGATATCCATCCAACGCATTCCCTGATGTACTGTCTCGATACGACGGAAGTTCAGCAAGCACTGTAAGAGTGACTCCTGCACTGAGCCTTCAGCATCGATAGTGAAGCGAGGGCTGATGTGCTTCTTGAAACTTGGTACCATCTTAGCAGCATCAGCGTATGCATATGGAACTGTCTTGAAGAATGTTTGTACACTTGTTGGGGTAAGGGTCACATTGGTATTGAAGAAGTTCTTCATCCAAATAGTCATATCTGCACAAGCAGCATCATTCTGACCGAGCATGATTTCAGCCTCTGCACGGTTAAGCAAAGCCTCATCCATAGTGAAGTTAACGTTCAATGTGCGGAGATAACCAGAGCCTGTTGTGGTATTACGAATCTCAAACTCACGTGGAAGTTTCATCAATAAAGCGAAGTTATTCTCACCTGAATTAACAGTAAATGGCTTCCAAATGAGGTTTGACGATGTACCCCAGATGTTATTACTATTGAACAACTCTGTCTCTGACAAGTAGTTAGTAAGTGTATAACGCTTACTGGTTAACCATGGTGCAAGAGCCATACCAGCATTGCTGACACTGGTCTGAACAAGGAGGTTACAGTCTGCAGAAGCACTACAATAAGCCTCAGCAATCTTTACTGCCTGCTCTGATTTACTCAGTGGCATAGCCTGCAAAGCTCTATAGTCACGCAAAGAAGCAGCAGAGTTACTACCTAAGAGTTTATCAGCATATTCCTTTGCCTTCTCCCACTTCTCATAATAGAGGTAGAAACGTGTTGCAAAAGCATAAGCAGCCTGCTTATTGAAGTGATACTTTGGCACCTCATATGTATCATTAAGCAATGGAATACCAGCCTCAATATCAGCAGCAATCTTTGCATAGACATCAGCTACAGTACCACGATTACTCTGTTCTGCAGCTGCAGAGAAGTCTGCAATTCCTGTTGCATAATAGAGTCCAGCATCCTTTGTACTGGTCTTGCCATTATAAGGACGGCAGAATTCGTTAGCAAGGATAAAGTGATCATAGGCACGAATGAGCAAAGCCTCACCCTTTGAATTACGAAGTATATCGTTCTTTGGACCGCCCTGATCCTCAATGGCAGCCAAAGCTTCATTAGCCTTATAGACACCCTCATAATAAAGCATCCACACCATCTCAGGAGAGTCATTACCACCTTCTGTCTGCTCTTGCCAGAAGAAGTACTGATCACCACCACGGTTACCCTGGCTATTCTGTGCTCCCATGTAATCGGTATTGTCAGACATCCACTCGTTAAAGAGCGTCGGTGTACGGTCAGGATAGGCTGTCACAAGCAGACCCGCAATCTTCTTTGGTGTGTCCAAAGTCGTACGGTTGTCTGGCAACGTATCCAATTGGTCAGAACAAGATGCAAGTATCGCTACAGATGCAAGCATCAAGCTGCCCTTATATATGATATTCTTAATTTTCATATTCGTTCTATATTAAATTACTTCTGGTTCTGATTCAGCATCTCTTTATTGTCTAATGGCTGTATCATCTTACAACCATTCGCTTTGTTAGGAACTCCAAAGTTACTATCAACATTTGGATATTCTCAGCTGAATATGAAGCCTCCGTTAAAATATTAAAGACCTAATCTCAATGTCATGGTGAACTGCTTTGGAACTGGTGCAGCCACACCACCTGTATTGAAGAACTCTGGATCCTGACCGTTCAGCTTCTTATCTGAATAGAAGAGGAAGAGGTTAGTTGCCTGAAGCTTCAAAGCTAAACTGCTAACGCCAATCGTTCTAATCATAGCTGCAGGGAAAGTGTAACCCAATGAGATTTCCTTCATACGAATGAAGTCACCCTTTGCGATACGAACATCAGAATAGTTATAAGCATTGTAAGCAACATCCAACTGTGAATTGTTGCGGTTCTGACGACGTGAAGCAATTACAGGGATAGTAGTCAAAGCCTCATCACCACTGTATGTCCACCGATTACGGAACTCCTTAGGCAAAGCATCCATATCGTCATATCGGTTGCTGAAGATATGGTTCAAACGAACCTTATTACCAAAGCTATAAGTAACAAATACGTTGAGGTCCCAATTCTTATAACGGAAGACGTTACCGAATGAACCCGTTGTAGTTGGGTCGGCAGGACCTTCGAACTTCAGATACTTAATCTTCTCCTGATCACGCTCCTGGAGGTTAAGACCAGAGATAGTTCTTCTACCATCCTCGTTCATGAATGTAGGCAAACCTTCACCATTGAGTCCAGCAAATGGAATGCTAAAGATAGAGTTTACAGGATAACCTACAAGACTATAACCAGTTCCCTGTACGAGGTCGATAACACGTGCATGGGTGAAGAGACTTGTAATCTCATTGTGTGTCCATGAGAAGATGAAGTTAGATTCCCAACTGAAGTCCTTTGTCTTGATGTTATGTGTATTCAATGAAAGCTCCATACCATTAGATTTCATTGAAGCAACGTTAGCAAGGTTATAAGAGCCCAACTGTGGATGGTTCACGTAACCAATAAGGTCACTATTGCGACGCCAGTAGAAATCAGTTGTAAGATTGATTCGGTTGTCAAGGAATCCAAAGTCGAAACCAAGGTTGAACTCACGCTTCTTCTCGTAGGTAAGGTTCTTGTTACCGAACTGCTCATCGTAACCAGTCTCCTGAATAGAAGTAAATGGACGCCAAGGCACTGTTGCTGTGAAGATTGGCAATGAGTTAGTTACAGGAGGACGGTCACCAGTAAGTGAGTAGCTCAAGCGGAATGTAGCATGTGTCAACGCCTGCTTAAACACCTTATTAAACCATTCTTCCTCATGTGCGTTCCATGCACCAGAAACGTTATAGGTTGGCAACCAACGAGCTGATGTAGCCTTACCTAAATAGTTAGTACCCTCATAACGGAAAGTACCAGTCATCTGATAGCGACCCTTATAAGAATAGGTACCTGTACCGAAGTAAGCAAGACTGCGGATGTGGGTATTTGACAAGCCATAGTAGTCAGATCCCTTCTCCTGGAACATCTTGAATGCACGATAGTTCAGCTTAGCAATCTCACCAGCATCAAACATCATACCCCACTCACGGTCGAAAGTAGCCTTACGGTCAACGCTATTACTCTCAACACCGGCATAGAGGTTCACGATGTGTGTATCATTGAATACATCGTTGTAAGCAGCAGAAAGACGGGTATCCCAACCAAAGAAGTGGTTACCTGTTCTGTCAAGAATACCGCCCTCTTTGAGGATTGACTCTGGAAGAGCAAATGGGTTGTCAGGATCAGTATAAAGATAAGGATTGGCATCGCGGATAGTTGTTGTACCCATTGCACGATAAGCCAAAGCCTGATTAGAGTTTTCACGAACGACATGCTCCATCGTTGAAGCAGCACTCTTAACAGCTACCAAAGCAGTAAGCTTCAACTTTGTTATTGGCTTATAGTCGATACTTGTCTGTATACGGAAGTCATGTACATTCAAGTCCATATAGTTATTGTTCAACTCATTGAAGATGTTGAACGGAGCATAGTTACGTGTATATGACTCGGTTGGGTCGAGTGTACGTGAAGTGTTCAAAGAATAAGAGTAAGGGTTGATATCGAAAGCACGACTAACAGCACCTGTTGATGGGTCAATCGTACGGCTCAACGAACCTGGAGCTCTCTGCTTACGATAAGAAGCATTAGCGATAAGGTTCAAACCTATCTGCTTGTTAATATTATAAGTTGTGTTGATATTACCTGTGTAACGCTGAACACGACTTGACTTATACCATCCTGGATCATACATTGCAGAGAGGGAAGCATAGTACTGACCCTTGTCTGTACCACCAGAAGCACTCACTGAGTGGTTGTGCCTGATTGAACTTGAGAAAAGCTGGTCGAACCAGTCAGTATTGCGATACTCAGCAGCACGCAGATAAGCATCACGCGCTTTCTGTGTATTCTCAAGACCGAACTGTCCCTTAGTAGCGTCATACTCAGAGATGAGCTGATACATACGACCATAAACACCACTTGTAGAGGCGTTAGCAATCTCAGCATAATTCAAATAGCCCTTCTTCTCCAACTCACGATAAACCTCCATCTGATCCTGTGAGTTCATGATATTAAAGTTCTTATAGCTTGGCTTCAAACGGAGGGTGTACTCACCAGTATAGCTCAAATGGCTCTGACCAGCCTTACCCTTCTTTGTAGTTACAACAATCACACCTGCCATAGCACGAGCACCATAGATAGATGTAGCAGAACCGTCCTTCAGAATCTGGAAACTTTCAATGTCATCAGCATTCAATCCTGCAATAGCAGAAGAAATCAAAGTCTTTGCATCACCTGATGACAACGAACTTGCATCAACATTGGCAATGTCTTCCATGATGACACCATCCACAACCCACAAAGGTTTTGATGAACCGAAGATTGACGTGTTACCACGAACACGAATCTTAGGAGCAGTACCGAACGTACCAGACACGTTCTGAACGCTCACACCGGCAGCACGACCTTCGAGCGAACGGCTCACGTCCGCCATACCATCGAGCTTAGCTTTTGAAGCATCAATCTTGGTAGCAGCACCAGAGAAGAGGCGTTTGTCTTGCTGGGTCATACCCGTTACGACGACCTCAGTAAGCTGATGATTGTCATTAGAGAGGACAACCTTCATGCCATCTTTTGCTGTTACGGTCTGAGTGACCATACCAATGTAACTGACTACGAGTTTCTTTCCTGCAGGAACGTCGATAGTGAAGTGACCATCAATATCGGTAACTGTACCCGTCGTAGTACCTTGTACCATGACAGATGCTCCGATAACGGCTTCTCCATCGTCCTGAGAAACTACGGTTCCGTTAATCTTTGCCTGACCAAACGCTGTTCCTAATGACAGGATAAGACCAAACAAAAAGAGAGTAATTCTTTTCTCCATAGATCTCTTTTGATTATTAAAATATTATTGTGTAACTGTTTCGCTAAACTTTACGATTTTGTTCCTTTCTGAAACATTTTATTAGAGATGAGTCTTAAACCTAAATATATTGCTGCTTTTTCACAATATAAAAAGATTATTACTTTCATGGAATGCAAATTTAAATATTATTTATATAAGTTGCAAGCATTTTTCGAGTAAAATTACATTTTCTTTTAAAATTTAATTGAATACTTACTGATTCCAACAAAAGAGTACATAAAACACTTATAATTATAAACAGAAGAGTGTTTAGTTGACAAGTAAACAGGTTTTACTTGACAAGTTGACAAGTGAACATCCAAACAAGGTATTAGTTATAAAAGAAAAATAGGATTTTGTTTACATGTTGATAAGTTTTGTTTACATGTAAATGGGCGTGTAAATGAACAAAATTACAGATTTAAAGGAAGACAAGAGATTAGGGGAGACATAATAAAGATAAGGTAAAAAAGACAAGGTAACAAAGTATACAATGACCAAATAACAAAATAATCTGGAACAAAGTAATAGCATAATGAATTACTACTTAATCCCTACTCCCCTATCACAGACACCATAGAATGATAATATAATGTAAAGAAAAAATCTAATCTTCGAATTGAGAAGGGCATAAATCAGCTTGCAATTAACGCCCAATTGGCTTGTAAAAGATGCCCTTTTGAGGGCTAACTAACGCCCTTTTGAAACCTTACTAAGCACCTTTTTAAAAGCTGTTTTGCAATAGATTGATATTAAGGAAGTTACAAAGGCTATTCAAAAAGAGGTTTTAGAGCCATTTGGGGCAAATAAACAACGAAATGATGTAAAGAAAATTCAGAGGCTTAAGAGAAAACTTTGTGGTAAGATAACAGATAGCTAAAGACGTTGTATTTAGAGTAAAATCATTCTCTCACGCATTTAACCCCAATCGGTCATTAGACCACAATGTTTCAGGAATTCTTGCTTTTGTGTTGTTTCCTAACATCTTTTATTTTCTTGTCGGCATCTTGTCTGCCTTTGTAACTTGACGTAGCCCGCTACGCCTGCGTCCCAAAGACAGACAATCTGCTCGATAATAAAACAAAATATGTTTAGGCTCTAATAACCGATTGGGGTTTAAGAGAATAAAAATAGGGTGCATCAGAAATTTGATACACCCTAATTATTTTTCGATTTAAACTTATTCTTTCCTAAATCTGGCAGAAGAAGAGTACAATTACCTGTGCTAAGAAGATTCGAAGGAACATACTGAGCGGATAAACTGTTGAGTAACCTACAGCTGGAGCCTCACCTGCACAAATAGAGTTTGCATAAGCCAAGGCTGGTGGGTCGGTATAGGTTCCGGCAAGCATACCCATAATCGTGAAGTAATTGAACTTATACTTCAAACGAGCAATAGTGCCGACAATAAGGATTGGAACAATCGTAATGATAAAACCTGTGTACACATACTTCAATCCGTCACCCTGTACTACGGTGTCCCAGAAGGTTGCTCCTGCCTTGATACCTACAGAAGCCAAGAAGAGTGCCAAACCAATTTCACGGAGCATCATATTCGCTGACGTTGTAGTATAGGTCACAAGTCCCATTCGATAACCAAAACGACCAATAAGAATAGCGATAACCAACGGACCACCTGCAAGACCGAGTTTCATTGGTACAGGCATGTGAGGAATCGCAATTGGCAACGTACCGAAGATGATACCGACGATGATACCAACGAAGATGGTTGCAATATTTGGTGCGTTAAGGCGCTTTTCAGAGTTACCCATCATAGAAGCAACGCGGTTTACGTTCTCTTCTGGACCAACAACCATGATACGGTCACCCACGATAAAACGGTGGTTGCGACCAGCAAAGAGGTCCATACCCTGTCGGCTGATACGTGTTACGTTCACGCCATATACTGAACGGAAATGAATATCGCCCAAAGTCTTTCCGTTAATCTTACTATTGGTGATAACAATACGACGGCTAACCAACTGTTGTGGCTGGTCTTCCTCGTGCCAGTCTACTTCAATCTCTGGACCGATGAAAGCACGGATAGCAGCTGCGTCAGCCTCTGCACTGACAACGAGAATCTCATCGCCTAACTCAAAAACATTATCTAAGGTAGGAACAGACAATACCCCTTCGTGCATAAGACGTGTACAAACGAAGTCACGATTAAGGAATTCTGATATTTCTTCGAGCTTACGGCCTGCGATATACGCATTCTGTACCTTCAAATACATTGTGTAAGGCTTTGCATGAGGATTCTCAGCTTCTTCCTCATTCAGCTTTTCATTCTCCTCTTGAAGGTTCACCTTACAGATATAACGGATAGCAATCGTCGCACTGATGATACCAACCACGCCCAAAGGATAAGCACAAGCGTAACCAGAAGCGATGTCGAAGTTCATGCCATTCTTGAAGACACTGTGGAGTGCTTCATTCGCAGCACCAAGACCAGGAGTGTTCGTCACAGCACCATAGAGCGTGCCGACCATCATAGGAAGATTTGTCTTGTCCTGCGTGTCAAAGAAAATGTAGTAACAAGCAAACATCACAAGGACGTTGAGCAGGATTGCCACCGTCGAAAGAATGTTCAACTTCAGACCACCTTTACCGAAACTCTCAAAGAATCCCGGTCCGACTTGCAAACCAATCATAAAGACAAAAAGAATCAATCCAAAGTCTTGTACAAAGGTCAATACGGGGATAGGTCCTGTAAATTTAATGTGACCAGCAAGAATGCCCACAAACAACACAAAGGTAACGCCAAGCGAAATACCTCCAATTTTAATTTTGCCAAGGTAGATACCCAAGGCAATGACAATAGAATACAATAGCATAATATGGGCTACCGTATCCTGTTTCTCTGCCGAAAAAATATCAATTAACCAGTCCATAAGTATTATTTATTCTGTGCAAAGGTAAGGATTAAAAGGCATATTAGCTAATCTTTTATGACGAATTTTAACCATTTGTCTGTTTTTGTATACGTTACTTTCTTATTTACCTATGTAAAAACTGTTCGTAAGATGTTATTGAGCCATCGGGAATATGAAATAATGAGACAGTCTTTTCTATGTAGACAAATAAAAATGAAAGGTATTGCAGTATAATAACCTATTAGAGATTAAGACAGCCAAAGAAGTTATTGTCTATTTTCATATTCATGCTAAAGGTTCTTCTGAAATATGGAGTGATAAACTAAAAGTCTTATATAATAGGCACACGGAGTCACGGAGGGGACGGAGGTTATGCAATGTTACGGAGGTGCCGACGGCACAAAGAGCGACGGAGGTGTAGCGTACAGATTCTTGATAACTATTTTGGGGTAAAAGCTTTGTATATAAATTACTAATAAATTTGGTAAACAAACTCCGTCGCTCTGTGCACCGACGGTGCCTCCGTAACTTCTATTGCTTTGTTTTAATAATCCTCCGTACTCTCCGTGTCTCCGTGTGACATTTCGTCAGAAACCTAACCTTAAGTGGCAAAACTTATCACTCCAATATCCAGAAGACCCATACTGAAGACTGCTAAATCAATTTTATAGCTATTCTGAACACGCTGTATTCTGCCCATTCTAATGATTATAAAGTCCCTCTCCTACCCTCATCGGCTAACGTGCCGATGCTTAGCACACATCGTGCTGATGGTGAGCACCAATGGTGTTAGGTGCTAAAAGATTGCGATTTATCGCTGAATTAGAAGCAAAAAGAATCTTTATTAGACTTTATAAGGCTACATATACAAAAGAATCCCCTTGTTTGTTGCCGAATAAGTATTCTACAACAAACAAGGGGATTGACTATTTATAAACTACTAATTTACTTTACGCTAACCTTTGCTGCCTTGTTTCCTACACGTACGATGTAGGTACCACGAGCAAGAGAGATGCGTGTGCTATCGTCAGCAACCTTACCCTGGTAAACGAGTTTACCATCGATTGAGTAGATAGCAACTGTGCTATTCTGTGCGCCAAGAACGCTAATTGCACCATCGAAGAACTGAATCTTAACATCCTTATCTGCAGTTACTGCATCAATACCTGTTGCAGGTGTGAACGCGATGTAGTTTGTATAGATAAGAGCATTAGGGAAGTTATCGTTCGCCATCACACAAACAAGGTTGGTGAATGTCTTGTCAAGCTTCAATGTGGTAACACCATTCTCAAGTGTGTACTCCTCATTTAGCTCTAACTTCTCGCCTTGCAACTCGCCATCTCTATATGTCACATTACCGATGAACCAGTGATAGGTTGTCATCTCACCGCCAACAACAGCTTCAGAGCTGAGGTCAACCTTACCATTAACACACTTAACATCGATTGGTGCCTGAAGGTTGTAAGAGTATCTATCAAATCGTTTGCCGTTATTGTTTGGCAAAGGCATTGTAGAGAACTTCAGACGGTTGCCAACAACGTTGAGGACTCTAAGGTTGGTATTCTTTGATACGTCAACCTTTGTCAGCTTATTAGCGTTCAACCACAACTGCTCTAACTGAGGGAGTTTGTCGAGTGACACGCTTTCGAGGTCGTTATCGCTCAAGTCAAGGCTCTCAAGTTTAGGGTTATCAAGCTTGATTTCCTTCATCTTATTGCTTGAGAGGTAAGCAATACCAAGGTTTGGTGCCTTTGACAAGTCGAAGTTCTTAATCTTATTACCAATCAATGACACTGCAAAAAGTTTTGGGAACGGTGACAAGTCAATATCTGTCAACTCATTACCATCAAAGTTCAAATCAGTAAGATTTGGTGCTGCAGGGAGCTTAACAGATGTAAGTCCAGCTTGAGTTATAGAAATGAGTTTCGCTTCCTTCAAACCAGTGAGGTCTACATCAGTCATCTTAACGTTTGCAACGCTGAAGACTTTCACCTTATCATCAGCCTCAGCAACAAGCACACGTACCTTTGTGTTCGCCTTAGATTTAGCTTGGAAAATCTTATATTTTTCTCCAAGTGTGTACTGTGTAACATTACCATTGCCGCCCCACTCGAAGTAAACAGACTTACCAGGAACATAGCTTGCGAGAGACAATACTACGCTATCGGTCTGGTTGACAGTAGTAAATGATGCCAACTCATATTTAGGGAAGGCAATAGGATGAACATTAGTAGTCTTGAAGACGTTCTGTCCTTCGAAATCAGGATAAGCAGGATGTGTCATCTCGCAATAGATTGAGTCAAGTGCGAGGTTGGTGAACTTAGCTGAACCATTGGTGATGGTGTAGTCCTTGCCCAACTGTAATGGTGTACCATCTTTCTTCTTCCATACAAAGTTAGTTGTTGCACCATCCTTTGTTATATACTGCTCAGAGAGGTCGATGCCTGGTGAAGAGGTTGAAATCTGTAGTACATGCTGTGGTGCATAGATAAAGTTACCACGAGTCAGACCGAAGTCGTTAGGCATATTAGCCAATGTGAAGTAGTTACCACTAACATTCAACTTCTTAACTGGTGCTACAGGTGGTATCTTCACCTCGGTAAGTTCGTTGTTTGCCACATTGATATCCTCTATAAGTTCGCTGTGGTTGAGGAGAAGACGAGTGAACTTGTTGTAAGAGATATCAAGCATACGCAAGTTGTCGGCATCCTTAAGATCCAACTTATTCAGTTTGTTGTGACTTACATTGAGCTTGGTTACACCATAGATGGTATTGAAGAGTAATGAGTCAACTTGGTTATGACTAATATTGATATCAGTCAACTTACTCTTATTAAAATAAGATGATGGACCACGGAGATCAACACGATTTAGCTGATTGTAAGAGAGGTCGAGCTTCTCAAGCTTATTGTTGTAAGAGAGGTCGATAGTAGTAAGATTTGCTCTCTTCAATGTAAGCGTACGAAGCTCTGTAAGTGCAGAAAGGTCGATGTTGTCAATGTACTGGCCATCAGACTCAAGACTTGTTACGTACTTATCCTGTGGGACATATACGATAATGTCTCCAGCACCAGTGCGTGTAGTCACGATATTGGCTGTAGCTGGGCGCTCATCCTTAATCTCGAATGGGGTAGTATTACCATCGCCTAAGTCAACCTTTACAGTTACAGGATTAGCTGCTGTAGCACCAAGGATACCAACAGACATCTTCAGAGGAGAACCTGCGTCGCCAAGACTTGCGAGCTGAATAGCCTTCACGTCCTTACCAAACTCTGCAACAGTCTTCACACGGAAGTTCTCTGTGCGGATAGGATAGTCTCTGAGTCGGCTATTAGTGAACTGAACAAAGACTTCTTCATCAAGTGCTTTCTTCAATGTTACCTTACCACCCTCGTAAGAATAATAGCTGTCATCTAACTCTACTGGCTTTGTTGGGTCAGCCTTTGGAACACGGAAGAGTCTTGCCTGAGTCGTTGTATTTGCACGAAGCACACGCTTGCTGAGGTCGATGACATCACCTACCTTATATGTATCGTTCAACTCCATAGGGTTTTGCTCGTGGTAATACTCAAACCAGTTGCCTGGTTCAGGTAGTGTCGCAAAATCCATGTAGTTGTATCTTACGTTGACACTATATAGTTTTGGGTTCTGACTAACGTCAAGATTCCGTAGGAGGTTACGGTCGCAAGAGAGTGTGAAGAGCTCTGGATTGTTTCTTAAGTTAAGCTCCTTAAGATTATTACCACCACAATAGAAGTAGTAAAGCTCAGGACAATGAGATACATCAATGCTCTCAAACTTCACGTCTGTGTTGACTGTTCCTGAAGAGTGAGAGATATAGAGCTGTGTAATCTTAGGGTTATGGCTGAGATCAAGTGTCTTTACACGAGAGTCACCCACGTTGAGAATCTGCAATTCTGGGTTCTTTGAGAGGTCTACACTTTCAACACTTGTCATGTCAAGGCTCAAACGCTGCAGATATCGACAGCCTGTTGGATCTGCTGTCTTGAGACTGATAGTGTGGTAAGCATCAAACGAACGGAGATTAGGGAAGTTCTTAAGCGTGAAGTTTGGAGAGATATGTCCAATCTGTGGAACCTCCAACACCATAAGATTAGGCATACTACCAATCATCAATGGAGTTGTAGCAGAGAAAGGATTATCCTGCAAATAGATAATATTCAGACTCTGTAAACGATCGATGTTGAGTGACTTTAAGTTGTTATGCTCTAAGTTCAAGACTTGGAGTTTCAAGTTGTCATTAAACTGAATCTGGTCGATCTCATTACCAGAAGCATTGAAGAAATAGAGGTCGTCTGGGTTACCTTTGATTGTTACCCAGCCTGCATCTGACACAACATCTGTACAGAGAGTACCCTTAATGGCCTGTTCGCCATGATCATTCTCAACAATAGCTTTATTAATCTCAACTTCGGTATCACCAGAACCATAGTCGATAGAGACATCAGCCTTGTCTGATTTAGAGCCCAACACAAAAGAAACCTGTGCTGCCACACCAGAATTCTTTGCCTTTTCAGGCACATTGGTGTGGAATCGAATCAAAACTTCGTCTTGCGCATGGGCAGCAAGCGAACTCCACAACATAGCCATCACTAAGAGGAGGAATGATGGTAAAAAAGTAAATTTGTGCTTCATATAAATATAAATATTATTGTGTTCTGATTTTATAGCTTATCTTTACTTATCGTATTCCCAAGGGTTAGGAGTGTTAGTCCTATCCTTTGGGAATATTATTCGATGTGTATCAAGTCTTAATAGATAACGATACGTTGTGCCTTACCACCATTTACTTGAATCAAGTAAACACCCTTGTTCCATGAAGAAGCATTAACGTTAAGTTCGTCACCTTGTGCTGAGAGCGAGTGAACTAACTGTCCGCTGAGTGAGTAAGCACGTAGATTCAACTGCTTTGCACCAGCAAGGAAGGCTGAGAAAGAGCGTTCGCCAGTCATTGTAATGACAGGTACTGCCTGACTCTCTGCGTATCTTACACCATTAATACCATTGGTTTCCTTTTCCTTTAGTACCTGCTTCAAACCTGCGTAAGCGTCAAACTTACCTGCACCCCACTGTACTGGGTCACCTGTATTAGTAACAAAGTTATCCTTACGAGCGGTCTGCTGGATGATACGGACTACATCTTTGACTGTCAAACTTGGGTTTGCTTCAAGCCAGAGGGCAATAGCACCAGCCACAACAGGCGTAGCCATGGATGTTCCGAGGGATTGATGCCAGTAGTATTTCTTACCACCTTTCTCCAACTTACCCTGCAATGCCATGTCACCATAGCCTAAGTCGGGATTCTCTACAGCGTATGTGTTAACAGAAGAGATGATAGATGCACCCGGAGCACATACGTGTGGAAGGTTTCTACCATCGGCTAATGTACCGAAAGAAGAGAAGCGTGAAGCCTCACCTTCAGGGAAGTCATCTTCATCACCTCGCTTGTTGTAGCCATAAACAAAGCCGTCGAGAGATGACCAGTGGTTGCGTACATTGTAGCTACCAACAGTAACGATGTTTGCAGCACATGCCATATCGCTGATAGAACCATTGCGTGTTCCGCTTACGAAGCCCTCCTGCTTGTTGCTATCAAAGTAGATAAACTGTGCATCACTGTACACTTCAACACGCTGTCCAGGCTTCTTACTCGTTATTAGCAACGCCAGTTTATAGTTGCCATCCTTATTATCTTTCTGGTTATCACTGGTCATTATCTGCGCCATAGCGTAGTAACGGCCCGTTTCAGGGTCTATTGCAGAAGCCGCTGTGACGTATCCATCGAACGCTTTCGCAAAGCCTTGGTTAATAACAGCACCTGACATTGAATACTCACCACCTGATGCATAGGTAATAGGTTGGCCTTTTGTATTATTTGGAAGAGGGATTCTGCTAACAACACGGTTGCCACGCTTCGTATTAGTAACAACGATTTGTAACTCGAATTCTGTAGAGTCATTACTATAAGCAGCTATCTGTCCGTTACGAAGATTAAAGTAGGTCTTACCTCCAGAACGTAAAGTATCTGGTTGCATTGGCGTGAGGAAGGTCTTAACCGTTTCATCTGCAGCGGTAAAATTCTTCTTTAATGCGATGCCCATGTTCGCTTCGTTACCTGCTGCAACACAGATAATAGCGTGTTTTCCTTCCTCTGCAAGGAAGCGATTCATTACACTTGTAGAGTCGTGTACACCAATGTTACTACCTAATGAAAGGTTGATAACACATGGCTTTGGCTTCTTTCCTGATAGTTTTGCATACTGTACGACATCATCAACACCAAATGCAATATACTGATCACGCAAATCACCGCATGAAGCCACAAGTTCTGACTCTGTCGCACAACCATAGAAAGGATTAGGACCTGTCACTTTATAAGACCTATCGTTATCGTTAGTCTTAGCATAGTTGATATTGCCTTTGTATCCACCCGCCATGATTCCTGTAGTGTGAGTACCATGGAACGTAGTGTAGGAATCAGTCGTAAAGTCCTCAATAGCGTATGCATTATCACGGTTTGTTAAGGTATCAAGCACGACACGAGGGTAATAGTTATCGAATTGATAACCATCCTTATTTGACTGACTGGCTGTAATCTTACTGATATAACCAAATCGCGTGCTTCCGTCTGGCTTGAGGAAGTTGATATGGTTTGGGTCAATACCACCATCAACAATACCCGTTACCACTCCTTTACCTGTGTAAGCCTGTGGGAGGTCGATGCCTTGGTGAATCTTATCTACGCCAATCTCCTTACGTACTACGTCCATCTTCTGATAAACACGACGTGGGAGTTCCATACGACGAACGCACTTTAAGCCTGCAATACGCTCAATGTCTTTTATTGGAGCCACGACAATGGCAATATTACCACGTACACGCAGCACCTTTACTCCTTGTGCCTCTAAGTCTGCACGGTCGTTCTGATCCTTCATTTCGACCATTGCCATTGTGTTCTCTGGTACACTCTTTGGACGTTCAAACGAACGTGTACGACTGTTGTAGGTAGGAATGGAAGTGTTACGGAGTTTGAACAATTCCAACTGACTTTGTAGGTCAAGCTTCGACTGACCGTAAGCTAATCCTACCGAACATAAACAAAATACAGTGAGTAGAATTTTTCTCATCGCTTGTTAACTATAACTTTTTTACCGTTAATAATATATACTCCATTAGGCAGTTGTGTGCCTTCTATGCGCTTGCCATCAAGACGATAGACTACAGCCTTCCCTTGTTTTACGGCTTCTATGGCATTAATACCAGCTGTGTCGCCCTTGAGAAGGACATCTAAACGGTCCCCGTTCTTCAAATCAAACTCAAAGCTTGTGCCGCCAGGATAAGATGGGTCAAGATTTGTTCCATTCAATTTTATCACCATCTTACTCATGTCATTTCCGTAAGCAGCAAGCATGAAATGATGGTCGTCAGCAGAGAACATCACAGTATTTTCACCTGTCTGCATCTTTACCGTTGAGCGATCAGAGCGGTAGAAGTTGAATCCATAGTTCGCAAGGCTGATGTCGTCAATGACAACTATTGCCTTCTGGTCGCGCACAATGGCTGATGTCGTAACCTCAA
>ERZ1699261.118-NODE-118-length-21171-cov-5.343613_pt1 | contig 21171 bp, 18 predicted proteins | sample MGYA00581524_ERZ1699261 | MGnify/ENA primary metagenome ERZ1699261 (study PRJEB42319, sample SAMD00040338) | human oral metagenome | material: saliva | host: Homo sapiens | study: EMG produced TPA metagenomics assembly of PRJDB4115 data set (Metgenomic analysis of... | reverse complement strand
TACATAGCCGCCAGGCTGATACGCCTAAAGTTCAGCTTCCCTAAGGCGCCGTCGTCCGCACCCGGAGACTTAATCGCAAACCTCCAGGCCAGCCGGCTCGCCGTTCGCATCTGCACCATCCCCGCACAGGACACGGCTATTCCCGTCGCCCCCGGCTCCACCGCGGCGGTTCCACCCACCGCCAGGTTCCAGTTATACGAAGGAGACAGCTGCAACGACGCAGTCACCCACTTAGAAGCGTACGTGTTATCAACATACGCTGTCGCCGCGATCCAGTACAAGCCGTTGTAGTAGGTGGACGGGATACCCTGCTCGTCCGTCCACCAATCTTGGGCGTCGATCTGCAGCCACGTCCGGGGATTGTTCAGTTTCCCCGGCCACCACTGCCAGTTGTCACCCTTCCACGACAGGTGACGCACCTGGTCGGACGTGCCAATGAAGTGCGGCGGCATAACCAGCGTACGCAACGGTTTCTGATACTCAAGCGAATCCGACTGAGACGCGTACAGCCCGCCGACAGCCATCGTCAACCGGTTCGACTGGTTCGCGGCCACGTCCACGCGCCGGAGAGTCAAGGAGCCGTTACTCATGTTCACGGCCGTGGTGTCGAACCCCCGCCGGTACGACAGCTTCATGTTCTCGATGTACATGTTCGTCGGGGAGTACAAGGGGAAGATCCGGAGGAAGTACTCGCGGTTCCCGGTCCGCTCTGCCGGCCACTGCCCGAGCCAGATATGCTGGTAGCCGTGGATCGACCTGTCCCTGGCCATGAACTTCCCGTCGCGCAGCAGGTTGAACTGCAGCTCGGTGTGCCCGTCTTTGTGCTTGTCTTCGTCCCAGTGGTACGCCTTAAACGAGAGGACCGGGTCGAATACATTCCCAGACGGGAGAGTGAAATTAATCTCCCAGCAGGCGCCGTACGAGAAGTCCAAGTCCGACTTGAACCTGCCGTGCATCTCCCGCGGCTTGGCGGACTCGATCGTGCACTTGCCGTCGCTGTCAGTGCTGTATTGGTTCACCCACGTCGCCGACAAGTCAATCCACTGGTCAACGTACTCGGCCGTGTCGCCGTCGGACGCGTTCCACCCGGGACTCTTCTTGTTGACGGACTCGGCAGACTCGAGGAACGTGGACAGTGACGCCCCGATGATCTGCGACCCCCAGATCTTGTTGCCCTTCAGCTCGCCGACCACCGCCGAGCCGGTGATGGTCGCCTTACCGGCAGTCAGCATGTCCGTGGTCACGGACGCGAATGCGGCCAGCTTCGCCCACAGCTCCTTGGACGCGTAGATCGCATCCGACGTGACACTGCCCGGGGCAAGCTTCGTGGCCCCCACAGCCTCCGTCAACGACACGAACGCCACCTCGGCGCGGCAGCCCGCCGTAGCAGACAACTGGAACATGGTCGACGTGACACCAACATCCGGCGTCCACGACCACTCCTCAGTCCGCCAACTGTAATCGTTGGCCTTGTACACAGGACGGCAGATTTCCTTCGCCGCGGCGGTCGCCACAAGCGTGCCGCTGTTGCCGGAGTTGTATCGGTACGTCATCCGCAACACCCAGCGCTTCCCCGCAGGGAACGCAATCCTCTGTGTCGCCTGCGCCCATGTTTTCGCGCCAGCATCGTTTACGAACCGGACGCCAGTCACCAGCGCGCCCGGAGCGCCAGACACGGTAGCCGCCAATGTAACCGCCCGCGAGTCCGACAGCGTCCACACGGACGACGGCGAAGACGCAAACAGAGGCTCCTTCACCATGTTCTCCGGGTCCACCGACACGGAATGAGCGGCCACCGCGCCAAGGAATGCAGAGTCGGCTGTGATCGCGTCGATCACAGCCCGCGGCATCGTCGCCCCGCCGGTCACCATCAGTTTCGACACTGACAGGCCACCGATCTTCGCGTCAGTAATAGACGCGTCAGCGATCTGCGCGGACCCAATCGCGGCGTCGCCGATCTGCGCCGACCCGATCGCTTTGTCGCCAATGAAGTTCGCGCCGGCCCGGCTGAGCCGCCACACGGTGCCATCCCACACGAACGCCTGACCGAGCTCCCCGCCAACACCCTGCACCCACCACAGCGAACCGGCGGACTTGCCCTGCCCGTCAGCCGGCAGGGGAGTCCGCGCTGCGATCGTCACCTTCCCGTCCAGGGAAGACATCCTCGCGGTCGCCCGGTCGGCGGCGTTGCGGGCGCCGAGCGCATCGGCCGCGGCCTTGTCAGCCTTCCCGGCGGCCGCCTGCGCCGCAGAGGCAGCACCGTCGGCCTTCTGCTTCGCGGCCCGGACATCTACCTCAGACGCATCCTGCTTCGCTTTCAACTCCGAGTAGTCGGCCTGCGCTTTCTGCGCGGATGCCTGTGCGGCCTTCGCTGTGGCCTGCGCCCCGTCCGCCGTCGCTTTCACCGCGGCGGCGTTAGCGTCGGCGGTCTTCGCCGCCGTGTCGGCGGCCGCGGCTTTCTGTGTCGCAACATCGGCGGCGGTGGCAGCGTCCCGCGCTTTCATGTCCGCCTGCCCGGCGAGAGTCTTCGCGGCCTGCGCCAGCGACTTCGCCTCCTCGGCGAGAGCCACCGCCTTCGCGTTGTCACCGGAGTTCCTGATGGCATCCTCGGCGCGCTTCGCCGTTTCAGCGGCCTGCTGGGCGGTGGTCTTGGCGGCGTCCGCCACGGAAGCTGCGTCCTTCGCGGCCTTGTCGGCGGCAGTGATACGCCCGTCCAGGCCATTCACACTGTCCTGCACGCTGCCGACGCTCGCGGCGGCGGCGTCAGCGCGCGCCCGGGCTGTCTGCGCGTCTCGGGCGGCGGCGGCCGCGTCCTTCGCGGCCCCGTCAGCACGGGTCTTCACCTCCGCGGCAGCCTTCTTCGCATCCACCGCATCATTCATGGCGTCCGCGATCTCCTTGCCGGCAGGGCCAAGACGCTCGATCTGGGTGCGCTCATCCCCGGGCTCATCCTGCCCGTCAGTGATCGCTAGCAGCGTCCCATCCGGGTGCAGGCGGACGGTGACCATGGCCCCTTGCCACGTGTACAGGCCGGGCGTCTCCCCAGCCACGTACGTTTCCGGCTTGTCATACGGCATGCCGACACGCACCCACCCCGCCGGCAGGGTCGGGTCAGTCTTCGACGTGTCAACCACGCGCCCCTTCACCCAGCGGATCGTCGTGTCACGGCGCTGGGACGCCTGACTGCCCTCGCGGAGCGCCAGGTACAGACTGCTATCACTCATGCGGTCTCCTCCCTTACAGGTGGCGGCGAGCCTCCCGTCCGATCACCGTCATCGTGCGAGACACGTCTGACAGCGAACACGAATAGCTCGAGACAATGATAGCAATCCACGCACCCTCCCGAATCTCAAAGGCAAGGAGGTCGCCGATCTCAATGCGAGGGTCGAACGCCATCTCCACCTTCCAAGACGGCAGACGATCACGGGCATGGAACGCATCCGCGTTCGCCTGCTCCACCATCTTCGACCACGACTTGTCCGACGACAGGTCCGTGACTTTCGTTACCCGACCGTAGTGCTTCGGGTCGTACGGGGTACCGTAGTACTGCATCCCGATATGGAAGTCGTATGTGTAGTTCGACTTCCAGCCAGTCGTCTTCCCCTTGTCATCAACCTCGCGCTCCCACCCGGGCCACAGGTTATGCCGCCACTGCCAGGCCGTGTCCTTCGCGTTCTGGTACAACTCGTCCTTCTGCCCCCACGCCGACGTCGTGGGCTTGGACTCCCACAGTAGATTCAGCGCCTCGTCCACCTCGGTGTCATGGTCCGAACGTTTGATCGCGTCCGCCCACGACTTATTCCCGGACAGAGAGTAGGACTTCGTGCCGTCACCCTTGGCGTTGATCTCGATCATGTTCGGCAGCCTGCCGGACGGGTCCTCAGTCCGCTGCGCGTCCACGAGCAGTCCGGACGCCAGCGGGTACGTCTCGTCCGGGGTCTGCCAGTCCGTCCGCCGCGCGTACGCCTCGATCTTCCCCCCATACCCCATGCGCACGTCTGCACCGCACGAGTCCGCCAGCATGATCACTGACGCCAGCCGGTTCGGCGGCATCTGCAGGGACGCCATGGGGGCGGCATCCCGCACCTTCGGGTCAACCCAAACGTACGTGTGCTCCGGAACCGGGTTCAGCCGGCGCATCTCCGACAGCAGAGTCCCCCCCAGCCACGGCGAGTGCGGGAACGGGAGAGGGTTCTCCTCCAGGTCCAAGAGCATGTCCTTCGCCTGCACGGTAGCCTCCTCCGGGTTCGCCGGGGAGTCCGTGATCCGGAAATGTCCGAACGGCACGTCCCACCCCTCACCTTCGCGGGGGCGGATCTCCAGGACGGGGCACAGTTCCTGCCCGTAGTTTGCCAGCGGGTCGGTCGGATCCTTCGCCGCCAACTGCCTGGGCGCGTTCAGTGTAAGCCGTGCTGGCGCGGTCGGGTTCGAGTCCGTCTTCGCGCTGAGCTTCCCCCAATCCAGCTGAACATTGTAGACGGGCAGGTCCCGCCACTGGATCTTCCCGCCGTAGCGGACGTCCATGCGGACGCGCCACCGGGCCGGCTGGGCCATGTCGAACAGGCTGGGGCCGGGCCTCATGACGGCATCCCCGCCACGTAGCGGCACACGTCGTTGTACGTGCGCGAGGTAATGTCCGGAATGTCAGACTCGGACAGGTCCGCGATGCCAACCTCGGCGAACTCAACTGTCGGCAGCGGGTCGCCGTCGAGCAGCAGGCACGGTGCGATCCAGTCCGCACCAGCTTGGATCGTGGTTGTCGTTTTCATGAACACCCACCGGTTCGCGTCAGGCTTCCCGCGCACCTGTCGGTCCGGGTGGTCGAAGGCGCGTTTCGTTGAGGCGGATCCACGACCGTCCGACAGCCACAGGCCGACTGCCACGTTCGACAGGTCAGGGTCGTTGCCGATGCGCCGCACGTAGGCGGATACCTCCACTGTGTGACCGACCGGTACCTGCCGGAACGAGGAGGTACCCGCCGTCGGAGTGACGGTGCGAACGCCACCGCCGCGGGTCGGCCGCCCGTGCGGCGACCAGTTCTCCGAGATATCACCGCCGAGGAGCTTGTCGTCCTCCGGGTGGGTGGGCCCGCCCCACAGATAGGTGACGTTCCGCTTGATGTCGCCGGAGGCGAGCTTCGCCTCCCAGTCCAGCCACTCACCCCAGGTGACGCACGGCGCCCACGACCCCGTCCTGGTGCCGTACATGCCGAGCCACTGCTCGGTGTGGCGGACCATCTCTGACGGCCTCTCCGTCACCGACAGTTCCCACTGGACAGTGCCGGCGACGCGCGACTCGGTCTGTTGCGCGGTCGCTTTCTGCACGGCCACCACTCGGATCGGGCGGACAGTGCACGACGGGATGGCGCAGGCATCACCGTCATGGGCGATGATCAGGTAGCCGGGACGCTGCGTGAGCGCACGGAGCGTCTCATAGTCGGCGCGACCTTTCGTCCGGTAGGTGATCGTGTACGACAGCGGCTCAGCGGACTGCCCCCACCTGTCAAGAGTCCCCGCCGACGTGGACAGGGTCGCCAGTCCGGCAGAGAACGACTCCTCGTTCGCTTCAACGATGCGTCCCTTGACAGCGACATGCCCGGTCTCGTCGGAGATGATGTCCGCGCCGATGGACGTGCGCACAGCGGTCGTGTCTGCCGAGCCGGCCTGCGTGTACGTGGTTTCCTCGCCGATCGGCGCCAGCGGATCGCTGACACACTCCGAGTCGGTGGGGTGCCAGATCAGCACTCGGTTGTCGTCGGACTTCACGTACACGGGTATCGCCGCGGCGCCCTCGGGCGACGGGTTCGGTTGCAGGGACAACATTCCTGTGTGCTGCGCCGTGAAAGCTTTCATCGTCGTCATGCGGTCATCCTCCCATCATCCTGTTAGCGGTGACTATGCGCCCGTCCGCAACGGACTTCATCTTGGTAGTCAGAGTGGTTTGCCCGTCCACGGTGAGCTCTAGGTTCATACCATCCATGGCGCGGCGGAGCTGCTTCACAGAGATGCCGCCGCCGCCACCACCAATGGCAGGTGAAGACGCAGACAGCGCGCCACCGTCAGAGAACCTACGGGCTTCCATGTAGTTGCGGATGTCGCCGTCGCGGATCATCTTCCGGAGCCGGTAGATAGCGTCCTGCCCGCCGGCGGCGGCCACCTCGGCGGCCGTGAGGACATGCTCACCGTTCGACAGCCACGCGGGAATCCAATCGTCTTTCGGGCCTCCCGGACCGTACACGGCGCCGGCGTTCGCGTACCCCTTGATCGGGGTGATCGGGCCACCCTCGGACCGCAACCAAGACCCTTTCGGCACATGGTCACCGATCCAATGGCCGACAGACGTGAAGATTTGCTTAATCCGAGTAGTGATCGAAATTTCCTTGTCGTGGAGCTGGTCAATGTTGTACTTGACGGTGCGGACCTTGCCGCTGGCCTGGTCGTTACCGGATATCGTGACCGTCCCGGTAGTGTTGTCAATCTCGGTGTGAACGGAGTCTTTCTCCCACCGGGCACCCGTGGCGTCACCGAGGATAGACACAGTACCGTCCGAGTTGTCGATTGTCTGCACGGTTTCCTGCAGGCCGGCCAGCCCCTGGTCGTTGTCTGCATCGATCTCGACCACGCCAGTCGTGCCGTTAATGGAGTCCGCTGTCACGGTCAACGTGTAGTCCGCTTTCGCGGCGTCACCGGAAATGCTGATAGTCCCCGTCATGCCATCGATCTCGGCGGTCGCACCGTTAGCGGCCTCGGTAGCCTGCGACGTGTCGGCGGTAACCTCAGTGTTGATCTTCTCGGGGATCAGCCCATACTTGTCGGCGAGCTCGACCGCCTCCTCTTCAGTGAGCCCCATGGACTCTGCCGCTGAGATGAACGCATCCCGGCCGGTTTGCATCTTGGACTGCAGCTCATCCTGCCCTGCGCCGGCGGCCTGCGCGGCCTGCACCTGCGCGAACGTGGCGGACGCCAAGTCGTTCAGGGCGGATTGATTCTTCCTGCCCTTCTCTGTGGTGATGTCCAGCGTGGCGCCGTTTTCTTTGACGGCGTCATTGACGTTCTTAAGTGCTTCCTGAAACTTAATGTCCGCGTTCGAATTCGCGATGACAGTATCGCCGTACGTTTTGATCCCTTTGATGACCTCCTCAATGGACGGGACGATCTGGTCCGTGCCTTCCTTGGCTTTACGGATAGCAGCGTCCAGCTGCGACGTGCCGCCGGCAGCTGCCTGCGCGTTCGGGTCAATCTGCCCCAACGCGATAGCGAGACGAGTGTTATCGTCCGCGGTCAGCCCCATCTGCTTGGCAACCTCGTTCAAGTGCGCCTTGAAGTCAGGCATAGAGTTGATCAGGTCGATCATGCTCTTGTTCGTGCCGTTCGTCATCTCCGACGACAATTTCTTGAACTGTGCGACCGCCTCATCCGTGGACATGCCAGACAGGGCCTTGCCTGTCGTTTCGAGGGCGTCCTTCGTGCGCTGCAGGTCAGAGCGGGTGTCCGCGCCGAAAGCGCCGGCGACCCCGTCGGCGAAACTGGCCAAGTGCTGCTGCACGGACGACCATACGGACGGACGGCTGATGTCCGCCAGAGCCTGCGAGTACTCCTGTAGCGAGTACTTGCCACGGTCAAAGTCCAAGTTGTTCAGGACGGAGCCGCCGTGGGAGAGCGCCGACGACATCTCATCTACGGAGACGCCAGTGCGGCGCACTTCGTCGCCGTAATGCTTCACGCCCTCGATCAGAGCGGCGGTGATCATCATCCGTCCAGCGCGGCCGAACCCGGTCATACCGGTAGCAACCTCGCTTAGCTTCCCCTTCAGGCCGGCAGCCGTCCAGTTCAATGTATTCATGGCATCTTTGATCTCGACGATCTTCGGTGCCATCACCATGAGACCGCCGACAGCAGTCAGCGCTGCCCCGCCGAACGCAGCGAAGTTGAAAATCATGGACTGGGTGCCGCTGCCGAGCTCTCCGAGCTTATCGACCAGGGATGTGATGTGCTGAACGACAGAACGGACCGGCGCCTGCGAAGACGACCCAATCTTGATCATCGCGGTCTCCCAGGAACCGCCCAGTTTCTCGATGTCCCCTTTCAAGTTGTCTTGCTTCAGGCGCGCAGTTTCAGCGGCGTAGCCGGCGTCGTTGACTTTGTCGATCCACCCCTGAATCCCCTCACCGCCCTCGTTGTACAGGACGTTCGCGGCGCGGATAGCGTCCGACCCGAAGATGGTCGACATCGCCGTGTTGCGCTCCTCCTCACCGAGGTCTTTCATGCCGTTGCGCAGCTGCTCCGCGACGGCAGTGATCCCGATGAAGTGCCCCTGGGCGTCGTAGATATGAATCCCCAGGTCATCCATGGCGTTCTTAGCGCCCTTGGACGGATTCTCCAAGCGCTGGAGCATCGTCTTGAAAGACGTACCAGCGTCCTGGCCGATCAGGCCGGCCGACGCAAACGCGGCGATAGAGCCGGTCGTCTCCTCGATACTGAGGCCAGCCTGGCTGGCGACCAGGCCGGACTGCTTCAGGGCGTACGCCATGTCGTGGACGCCGCCCTGTGCTTTGCCGGCCCCCGCAGCTAGCAGGTCGGCGACGTGGGTCACCTTATCGCCGGACAGGTTGAACTGCACCATGGCAGTCGCCGCCGTCTCAGCGGCCTCGGACACGCTGATCTCGCCCGCGGCCGCCAGGTCCAGGGCGCCAGACAGGCCGCCGGCAAGGATGTCCTTCGTGGACACACCCGCCTTGGCTAGCTCCTCAATGCCAGACGCGGCCTCAGTCGCCGAGAACGCGGTGTCCGCGCCGGCTTGGATAGCGGCCTCCCGCAGTTGCGACATCTCCTCCGACGAGGAATGCGTGGCCGCTTGCACGGACGACATGCTGGCGTCGAAGTTCGCGGCCATATTGCCGGCGATACCAGCAATGCCGAGGAGCCCCGCGCCTGCGCCAGCCACGGTCGTCCCGAGCGTGGTCCAGGCGGCACCGTTCTGTCTGGCTGAGTCAGCAAGGCCAGCGAGCCCGGTCTTACCGGTCTCACTGGCGTTCCCCATCTTCTGGCCGGCACCCTCGGCTGCCCCGCCAGCTTCTTGCATGGCCGTCGCGGCAGCCTTCGTCGAGTCTGACGCCTGCTGCATCCCCTGCTTCACGCCGGACGCGTCGGCTGTCAGCTTAACAACTACTGTCCTGTCGGCCACGGGAACCTCCTACCTAATCCGCTGGCAATTCTACCCGCGCGTCCGCAACGTACAGCATGGACCCGAGCTTCGGGGGATACCGGAGCGACCCGTCCTTACCACGCTCAGAGTGCTCCTTTTCCCACTGCTCCCTGGCCGCTTTCGCGTAGCACACTTCCTCGCGGGCCTCGAACCATCCGTCCATCCCCTCGTCCCAGGCAACATCTCGAGGGTACCCGCACCCACACGGGCACAGGCCGTCCTCCCACATCGAGTACGCGGAAGCGAGAATGTAGTCCTCTTCCAACCATTCGTCAGAGTGGCGGAGGAGCCCCGTGGGCGGTTTCCCCCAGGCGAGCGCATGCTTCACCTGGGAAGCAATCCATCGTCCTGCGGGGCTGTTCAGGACGCGGACGAGAAAGGGGCAGTGATGGTCGGCTCGGCGACATCCACGATACGGATCGTCTTCGACAGCTTCTCCACCTGGGCCGGTGAGGCGTCGTACAGGTGGGCAATGTCGTCAGCGGTAACACCGGTCGGCTCCACAATGTGAGCGGCGATGAACGCACACTCCATCTCGTGGGTGATGTTCTCGCCGTCAGCCCCGTACTGCTTCCGCAGCTCATCAACGAGCCGTTTCTGCGCGTGCACGGACAGGGTCTGCACAACGAACTCGACGCCAGACGCTTTCAATTCGGCGAGGATGGCGTTCGCCTTGTCGAGGAGTTCCTTCTTCCTGTCGTCGGACAGTCCGGGCAGGCGAGCCTCCTCGTCGAAGCGGTCAATCGCGGCGAGCAGGTCGGTGCGGCCGTAAAGGACGCAGGACTTCCGTGTCGGCTGGAACCCCGCGACCCAGGAAGCGAAGTCGAACTTCTCTGGCGTGTCGCCCCCATTGGTTGCGTCGGCTGGGTTGGTGTCGGTGATGGCGGACGTGTCAGTCATGGTGTGCCCCTCTATGCGGCCTGCTGCGGTCATGCGAGAGGGCTCCGCGGCGGGGAGACCGCATACCCGCCGCGGAGCCCTCGAGGCCAGTCTACCGTTAGGCGCCGACCGTGTAGCGGAAGCCGGCAGAGGCACCCTTCGCGTTCGTGACGATGAAGTTACCGGTCTGCACGCCAGCCGGCAGGGTCGCGGCGATCGCTGTCGGGGAAACAACCGTGTACGACGCGACCGGGGCAGTCTTCCCGGCGACCGTGCAGGTAACGGACGACACGCCAACGAAGTTGGAGCCGGAGATCATGACCGTGTCGCCGGCCTTCTTGTTCTGCGGGTCGATCGACGAGATAACCGGCGCGGCGGTGGCGCCGCCGCCGAGGATGATGCTGTTCTCCAGGGCGTCAGAGATGAACAGGGAAATCGTCCGCTTCGTGTAGGTGGTGCGGTCGTCGGGCTTCTGCGGCTGGCCGGGGGCGACGTGGTACCAGTCGACGCGGTCGCCGGCAGCGAACGGGGCGGTCGGCAGCTTACCCTCGCGCTCGTAAATGTCGAACTCACGTCCGGTCTGGGACAGCAGCTCCCAGGCCTTGTTGTCGTCGCTGGCGGCGTACTGGCCGTTGTCGTCGAAATACCAGTACACGGACATCTGCCCCTCGTACTCGGCGGGGCCGGGGACGGTCCCTTTGCCCTGCGCTCCGAGGACAGGCTCCTCAACAGACGTGGAGCCCTTCGAGCCCAGCTTGTAGTCAGATTTCATGACGTACATCTCGAGGCGCTGCCCAGCGTTCAGCTCATCAACGGTCGGGTTCTTGGGGTCGGCTGCCTTGTGGGCGGCATCCAAGGCGACGACGGAGATGCGGCCGTCGGCGAGGGTGCGGACTGAGGTTCCCATGGGGTTTTCCTTTCTCCCGCACTCTGGCGGGCGTACCAGACTTGGCTTCAGTATAGGTGTTGCGGGTCAGTTGTTCCGGTTGACGGCCCTGATCTGCCACATGTCCACCGCGTAGAACGGGTGTCCTTTCTCCGGCAGGTCGACCTGGTCGTCGCGGAACATGCCGGACGAGTACGACAGCTTCAGCGGCTCCACGTACTGCTTCCCGACTTGTAGTTCGTACCCTTCGAGGGCGGCGCGAACGTCGTCAAGGACTATGAGGAGCCTGTCGGCGGTGGCTGCGACCACGGTGAGGGGTTGCAGGTACGACAGTTCCCGCAGCTGCCCGTCGAGGGCCTCACCGCTGCCCATGTTGACGGCGGGGAGTTTCACGAGGATGTACGGCATGGGAGGCCGCGCAACGGTCACCTCGCCGAGGTACACGGTGTACCGGCAGCGCTCCCCGCAGGCCCGTTCCATCGCTTTCACGAACGGTGACACACGTATCATCCGAGCTTCCTCACTATCTCGTCGAGCGTATCGGCGATCTCCTGGGTGACTTTGTCGTCCATGAAGTCCGCCGGGTGCGGCAGGCCACCCCCACCGCGGGACGTACCCCAGATCGCAATGTTCGCGAGAGCGCCCTTAGGCTTGGTGGGGCCGAACTCCGCCTGCGTGACACCGCCGGACGTTTTCGCGTCGTACGAGAAAGTTTCCCCGACCTTGGCGATGCCCTTGTTAGGGAAACTTCTGTACGCATCGCGGGCGCGCTGCTTCGCGCCGTCCAGGGCGTTCTGCACGCCAACCTTGACGGCGGCGCCGGCCTCCTCCGCGGACGCGAAGTCAGCGGACAGGGCCATCAACTGGGACACGTCGACCGGCATTAGTCGGTCTCGGCATCCACGAGCATACGGTTCGCTGACCGATGCGTCTGATTGATGAGGCCGCGGACACGGAACGGGTACCGGTAGCCAGTCACCGTGGCTACGTCCCCAACTGCAGCCTCGTACGGCGCGCCGTACGGGACGTGCAGTTCCGTCTGCTGCAGCTCATATGTGTGGCCACCGGAGGTCGGGGCGGTGCCGTATGACGTCTGCTGCCGGAGCCGGCACTTGCCTTCGTAGACGCGCTCCATCGTCGGCTCGTCGCGCTTCGCGGCGGCGTTCCAGCTCATAGAGCCGGTCGGCCTGTCGATCACGCACGTATCTGTCATCAGCCAGTTCGCGCGCCGCCGTCGCATGTTCGGGCGGGCCATTATCCGTTCTCCCGGATATACCGCACCCAGCCGTCGTCGTAGCCGACAGGCGGCCACACCGGGCGGGCTGTGCGCATGATCCCTATGCCCTTAGGGCGGCCATCCTCCGCGTACAGCAGCAGCGATCGACGCTCGGTGGGCGTCAGGTACAGGCCGTCCTCGGGGACGGGGCGGCCGCCGCCCATCCAGTCGTCCAAGCGTTCGTAGTTCCAGGACTCCGGGTTTGTGTATGCCCGGCCAGCGCAGGACAGGACGATTTGCTGGACACCGTCGGGGACGTCGGCCGCGGTCCATGGGTGGGTGAGCCGCCCGGCCTCTTCGATGACGATCGTGGAGGCCCGGCGGAGCAGCATCTTCGCCCTACTGACATCGGCCTCCTCGGTGATGGGCTCACCGAGCCACTCACTGAGGAGGCCGACCGGGGCGAGCGGTTCACTCGCCATGGCTGATGTCAGCCGATCGCGACGGCGACTGCACGCTGGGAGTCCATGACAGCGGCACCGAAGTAGGCGTCGAGCACGGAGCGGTCCTCGGTGTGGTCGGGGTCGTAGTCGGCGATCTGACGGATAGCGAAACCATCCTCGGCGTGGCTGGCGCCGAACGAAGCACCGAGCGGAACGTCGGCGGCGCGCAGGGCCATGGTGAAGGCGTCCTTCTGGTAGGCGATGGCGCGGGCCTGCGGGAGTCGCGGGTCTTCAACGACGGTCAGGCCGAACAGGCGGCCAATGGTGGCCTCGTGAAGCATGTCACCCTGGTCGGCGGAGAAGGCGGCGTTGGCAAGGTCCTTGTTCGCGTGGAGGATCTCGCCGACGGCCGGGCCGACGGCGAGGTAGCGGTTGTCGAACGGCACCTGCCGGGCGTTGAGGACGCGGGTCAGGCGGGCCAGAACGTTGAACAGGTTGCTGCCGTCAGCCTTCAGCTTCGTGGCCTTCCCGTCGCTCACTGCAACGGGCGTCGCGTTCGGGTCGGCGTCCTGGGGGGCCTGGATGGTCTCCATGAGCTTCGCGATCTTGACGGGCAGAATGTCAACGACGGCCTGCGCCTGAGGCTTAACGACTTCGTTCTCGAAGTCCACCATGGTCCAGGTCTGCCAGTCGGAGGGCAGGCGGACCGCGGAGTAGATCTGCGTGTCGAGGGTGACGGGCACGTACGTGCGGGTCAGGTCGTTGTAGGTGATCGCGGTGCGGCTGGCGCGCTGGGAGGCGGACAGCTCGTTGGCGACGGCTTTGACGGGCAACGGCACGTTCACGGTGGTGCCGAAGCCGGCGGAGTAGGCGGCCTCGGCGTCGCGGTTGATGGTGCGGGGGAGGACGGACAGGTAGCGGAGCGCCGCGACGGACGACTCGGCGACCTTTACGGCCGGGGTTGCGAAGTTAGCCATTGGGTTTCCTTTCGGAGCTCAGTTGCGGAACAACCTCGCACCGAGTTCGGCGAGGTCGGGGCGGTCGTCCGGCTCCTGCCCGCGGGGGACGGGGTTCCGGTCGAGGGGGTTTGCGGGGGTGATGAGCGAGGCGAGAGTCTCGGCGGCGGCCTTGATCTCTTCGTCGTTGTCGCCGCGGAGGAACTGGGCGGCCTCGGGGGGCAGTCCAGCCGCTGCGGCGGCGTTCTGGGCGGCGACCTTCAGCTTCAGGTCGGAGAGCTCCTTCTCGGCTGCGACGGCGCGGGCTTCCCAGTCGACGCTGGGCTCGTCCGTGTCGGTGCTGTCGGGGGCTGCCGCGTCGGGGGTGTCCGGTGTGCTGTCGCCCTTGTTGGCGACCTCGTCTGTGGCGGCGTCAGCAGGGGCGGCAGGCTTGCCCGGACCGGCCGGCTCGGGCTTCTCCTCCGTGTCTGCTGCGGCACGGTCACCCTTGTTGGCCGCTGGACCGGCCGGCTCGGGCTTCTCCTCCGTGTCCGCTGCGGCACGGTCAGTCTGAGGGTTCGTAGCGTCACCCTCGTTGGCTGCCTTGGGGGCAGCCGCAGCCTTTGCGGCGTCCTCCTGACCGGCGGGGACGGGCGACACAGCGCTGGTCTTCGTGTCGTCCTCCTCAGGGCGACCAGAATGGTTAGCCATGCGGCCTCCTCTCATGGTTTCTGTGAGACGTTCACAGTGTATATCACTTGCCGGGGATCCCGTCGGTGAACAACTGAGGGTTCTGCCGGCGCATGTGTTCGAGGATTTCTTGGCGCCGGGCCTTGCCGTTGCTTATGTTCTTGGTGGCTTCAGCGGCTTGGTCGTACGCGGCGGAGATGGCTTCCTCATGGCTGGTAGCCCTGGACTGCAGCCATTGCTTCGGGGTTTGGTCGCTGATCTCGTACGTGCAGTCGCAGTGCGGGTGCGACTGGAAGGCGGCAGTCTCCGGCGTGTAGACGGGGCCGCGGGCAGCGAGCATGGAGCAGAACGCGCAGGTTTTCCCGACGATGACGCGGCGGGCTCGGAGCTTGGACTTCCGGGCGGACCGGATGACAGAAAGCCGGTCCCGGTCCCTGGCAAGCTTCCCGGCGGCGATGCCCATCCGCTTCCGGGCGAGGGCAAGGGCTTCCGCTTCGGAAGCGCCGGCACGGATCGCGACGCGGCGGGTGACGGGGCCGGACAGGGTCATGACTTCGACCTCGCGGGCTTCCATTGCGTCCCCGACGAGGTCCTGGGCGATGTGCAGGCCGGAGGCGGTCTGGTAGCGGGACAGGTAGTGGCTTGTTTCGGCGTCGACTGCCCTGTCCGCGGCAGCCTGCCGGCGGAGCGCAGCGTCCATGAAGGCCCGCTCTGCGATGCTGCCGCCGCCGCGGAGGCGATCAACGTCCTCCTGGGCGGCGTCTGCGACCGCCTGGGCGAGCGGAGTCATGGCCCGCTGGTGAGACAGGGTGACCGCGGCAGCTCCCCACCGCATGTCAGGCCTTCAGCGGGTTGTCTGTCCCCTCGCCCTGGCTCGGGGTGAGTGCCTGCGCGTACTGGGTGAGCGCGTCCGGGTGCCGGTCGGCCCACTTCCTCCATTCGTCAGCTTCCTGCGGTGACACGCCGGGGATCCGCTGCCACAGCAGCTCGGCGGGGACGCCGAGGGACTGCGTGAGCTTGCCGAGTGCGTCGGCGGCCTGGGACAGGGACCTGGCCTCCGTGTCTCGCCAGTCGATGCGGAGGGAGTAGTCGGCGGCGAGATCACGCCGGCCGGCCTGCGCCTGGGCGAGGCGCAGAAGGGACGCGATGGATCGGCCGTAGGCGCGTTGAATGGCGCCTACGTGGGTGCGTTCAGCGCTCTTGGCTTCGGCGAGTGCGTCGGCGGACAGGTTCACCAGCTGCGACCCGGACAGTGCCCACGACGGGACGGACGCGAGTGCAGCAAGGGTGCCGAGGTCGGCCCGCTCCGCGTCGAGCAGTGAGGCCATGGTTGTTTCGGGCAGAGAACCGAACTGGACGCCTTCGCCGCCGGTGAGAATGTCGGCGTGCTCGAGGATGGCCTTCTGTCGTTCGGCCTCCTCGGGTGAGCCGGGGTCAGTGAGGCCGGTCGCGGTGCGGACCCGCCACGAGTTGTTGTGCTGGACGAGGAGCCTGTCGTTGACAGTTTTCACGTACCGGCGTGCCGCAGGGCGAAGCCGGTCGACGAGGCCCGGGCAGGCGCCTGAGAGGTCCTGGTAGGGGGCGAACCGGACGACAGGGCACACGCCGGCGGGGTGGGTGGCGGTGGTTTCGCCGGTTTTCGGGTCGATGACGGACGTGTCGTCGATGTACATCCACGGGGTGCCGGCGCCGTCCAGGAGGGCGACTTCGGTGGGCCATTCCGCGGATGGGTCGCCGCCCCAGCCGCAGGCGGCGCGAGATGACGGCAGCGGCAGGAGGCGCGGTTGTGGGCGCCCAGGCAGGGCGACCACGTACGCGACACCGTCGATGAGGGATTCCCGGTACAGGGCGGTTTGCTTCGTGGGCAGGCCGGCGTACTCCCACGGCTGCCACATGGTGTGCAGGTCGCCAGTGTCGTCTTCAGTGTCGTCGGTGAGCCCGGAGCGGGACACGCCGTCGCAGAGCAGCTGGCGGGCGAGCGTGTCGACGAGCAGGCCGAGCGTCGGCCCGAGGGACAGCTGCCGGAGCCGGCGCCTCTCCTCGTTTTTGGTGCCGCCGTCGATGTCGGCGAGGCCGAGCATTCGGCCGTGAGGGTCGGCGAGCGGGGCAACATCTTCGCGGCGCTGCCTGGTCCAGGCCAGCTCTTCTGCGTGGTTGCTGGCGAGCCGGTCCCACGGCCCAGGGACTGTCGTCTTACCGTTGTTCACCATATCTTCCCTCGCGATCGGTTGCGGCGCCCGTTGCGGTATATAGCCCTCATCATACGTGCCGCGATCAGGCAGACGGCTAGGTCGATCTTCCGCCGGGACTCGCGGTGGTCTTTACTGATGGAAACACCCCATTTCGTGGGGTAACGGACCGCGTGGAGCGCGTGGGCGCGGAGCCGAGGGTCGCCGTCGTGGATGAACTGGTGGGCGTCTATCTCGGATGTGAGCGCCTGCGCGGCGTACACGAATTGCTTGTGGTGCTTCGGGTCAGACATGTCCCAATTGACCGCATGCTGTGGCGACGCTTTCAGAGGCATCCGGCGGCCGTAGTCCTGATGCCAGCCGTCCACGATCCCGTCCCAGAACCGTTCCATAGTGATGTCGTCTAGGGCGTGAGACGGGTCCGCCCATAGACCGACCACGTTGTGGTGTTCCACGAAGTCGCGGACCTCGGCGTCGATGCGCTCTCGGGGGGCGACCCACCCGTGGGCGCGGGCGTCTGGCGGCCGCTGCCACAGGCCGACCACGAACGGGGCACCATCCGACACGCGCACGGCCACGCAGGCGGTTGCGTCGTCGGACTTGCCGCCATCGAAGAACACGGCGACTTCGTCGCCCGGGTCAAGCTCAGGGAGGTCCTTGTCGAGGCAGGCGTCCCAATCGGTCCGTTCAAGCCAGGCTGTATCGGCGGCAACAACTTGGTTGTACCACTTCCGCCGGGCCTCGGACGGCGGCGTGGACGGGTCCATGATGTCTTGAATGATGCGTTCCGGAACAAGCCAGACGGCGTCTCCGCGGACCGCTTCGATGACTTCCGGTGCGGCTTCGTAGGTGAGTTGAGCGGTAGCGTCAGCTTCGAGGGAGTCGTAGAGGATGCCGGCTTCTGTGTCTCGTCCTTGCTCGTGGGCCTCGCGGACGGCTAGGCCGACCGACTCAACGCCAGAGCGGGCGGCATTGCACAGGTGCAGGACGCGGGCCTGACGTTCCTTCGGGGACTTCGCAGCATCTCCGCGGACGACCCCCATCATGGCGATGCCGTTGTTGGACGAGGTCCAGTTCTGCGTCTCGGTGCACACGGTGAGGGTGGCGCGGGCGCCTTCCGCCGCGGCCGGGTTCGACGTGATCGGCGTGATCGCTCCCGCGGACCCGTCCCTGTGGGACACTCCGCCTGGGCCGACATGAAGGGCGTAGCGGCCGCGAGTCTCTTCTGGCAGGAGCGCCGGCATGTTCCCCATTGTGGTTCGGGTCTGTTCCTGCGACACGGCGAGAAGACGAATCCATGGGTCGGCTTCCGGGCGCCCATACCAGGTGTCGCCGCCGTCGTCTGTGGCCGGCACGGACGGGCCGCACAAGGCGATCAGTGCGACCACCGCGGCGAGCGGGTCCTTTCCCCACCCTTTGCAGCGTTGCAGGACGATCGTGGGCGTGCGGAACGTGCCGCTATCGTCGATGGCGTAGTACCAGGCGAGGAAGCGTGCCTGCTCTGCGGTGAACCGCCACGGGCCGCCGTCCGGGCCTCGGAGCCACTGAGACGCCCACACCATTGCATCGAGAGCGATAGTCCGTTCTGGGAGCTCCCAGGCCCCTCCTCGGCGAGACCAGACTGGACCGACGACATCTACGGGCGCCCCGTCGGGTAGCGGCCGGCCGGATGCGAGGAGACGCCGGTAGTAGTCGCGGATCGCGCGCCGTTCAATCTCGTCGTCCGACACGATCGCGGCCTGCCGGGCGCGAGCCATTACTGGGCCCCACCCCAGCGGGCCACGGCGGCCAGGCGCGCGTGCTGGGCGCGAGCGTCCTGGGCGCGGCTGTCGGCGTCAACGTCAGGCAGGTTCAGGCGGGACAGCAGCTGCGACATAGCGACGCGATGCTGCCGGACCTCCCCGAGCAGCGGGTGGGCGCGCACCTGCCCCGTGGACCCGGGAGTGAGGAGGTCGGAGCCGAGCTCCCGGTCGATACGGTCCACTAGGGACGCTTCCCTGCAGGCGTCCTCAAGAACGCGCAGTTCATCTGGCCGGAGATCCCACTTCGCTGTGACCCCGTCCCACAGGGCGCGCGCCGACTTACTGAGCCTCGCCGGCGGTTTGCGGTCTGCCATCCGACTGTCCTCTCCACTGTGAACGACTGGCGGCCCGGGCCCTCACCTGACCCGGGCCGCCAGCCCTGAACTACAACGCGCTCAGTGTATCACTTGGCGTGCTTGCCCTCGCCGGAGTCGCGCAGGGTGACGCCGCCGGGAGTGACAATGCCCGCCCAGTCGAGGATTGAGATGCCGCCGATCTTCAGGCTCTTCAGGATGTTGAAGGCCCCCAGGACGAGGCCGGCAACAGCCAGGAGCTGGGACACGGCAGCCTCAGCGGTCGCCGGGTAGGCGCCCACGAACCACGTGCCAGCGGCGATCAGAACAACCGCAGCCAGGGTTAGGGTGCGCCGCTTGCCCGCAGTCCAGTACGGCTTATCCAGGGCTGCCTGGACGAAAGGCCACGCCACGGCGGCCACTGCGGTCAGGGTCGCGCTCTGCTCAGCAGTAAGGTTCATCTTTCTCCTCCGTTGTTTCTTGACGGCCTTCTAGCCGCCCGACCCAGTACGCGCCCAGGATCGCCGCAGCGGCGAACCAGTGGGCTGCGCACGGGACGACATGGGGGGTCACTTCGTGGTGCCGGGCCGCTCGACGTCGGCGGGATTCACGGCGGCGCGGATGTCGTTGACGGCACCGTAGATCGCACCCGCAGACTTGACGCCCTCCTGGCCGGGGGTAAGCGCGTCGAGAACCTTGTCGACCGAGGCGTGAATCGCCCGGGCTTCCTCGTAGGTTGCCTTCGCGTACCAGTTCATGTCGCCGGCGAAGTGGTCGCCGGCCTGACCGGACCTGAACAGGTCCCTGATCTCCCTGAGAAGGTCGACACCTTCAGCCATTTCCCATGCCTCCTGTCCGGCGCCGTTGGGGCGCCCGTAGTTGTACCACGACCTGCACCGGTCGCTGAAAGGCTCGCCGTACGCCTCGTAGGCGCCGTAAGCGCTGCCAGAATTGTAGCGGGAGCCGACGCGCTTCAGGTCCTCGTAGGAGTCGCCTTCCGCGTTGATGAGGTCCCGGATGATGCCGCAACCGATCTCGGCGGACTTCTCTGGGTCCCACCATGCCCGGTCGGGGTCGTTGAAGAAGTACCCCGGGTAGGTGACCTGCAGCGGGCCCACCCCGTTGGACGTGGCGCCGGCGCTGATCTGCGCGTAGAAGTCCCGGAACTTCTCTTCGGTGACTTCGCCGCCGCCGCAGTAGGCGCCGCCGGCGTCGTGACCGAAGATGTTCGCCCCGTACTCGCCGGTTTCCATCCATAGGGCCGCGAGCGCCGCCCACCAAGGGCATCCGACGTTGTCTGCGGCGCGGAGGACGGCCTGCTGCACGTAGGACAGTTCGTACCCGTCGTGGCTGGCGCGGGACTGTTCCTGCGCGGGCGGGACGGGGGCTGCGGTGCCGCCAAGGTAACGGAGGCAGTGCGTCCAGCGGGCCGTCCGCGTGTACAGGTGGCCCTCGTAGGACACGCACCGGCACTCAGAGCCGGTCTGGTCGCCGATGTACCCGTCGATTGAGCCGTCTTCGGCGATCCATGCCTCGGACAGCCCGTTCCTGGTGACCATGGCGACGTGCCCGGCGCCTCCTGAGGCCGCCTCGGAGAGGATCAGGTCGCCGACCTGGAGTCCGCCGTCCGGGTAGAGGCTGTTGTCGTCCCAGTGGACGTCTTCGAAGCCCCTGGAGGTGGCGTAGCCGCGGATGTTGCCGGTGTATGTGTCTCTGGGGAACATGACGTCGGAGTCCCAGGGCTCACCGTCGGCGTGGAACGCGTAGTTCCAGGCGGCGGCGACACCGGCGGAGCAGTCCATGTTGGCGTCCGCGGTGAGCCAGCCGAGGTCGGTGGAGCGTTCGTACGCCATCCACCGGTCGGGCTGCGAATAGCCGACGCTGTAGTCGCCTCCTTGAGGTTTCCCGGGGCCGCAGGTGGCCCAGTACTCCATCTGGGCTGCAGCAGTTGCGGGTGATGCTGACATCTGCTTCCTGTCTGTTGTGCCCCGTCGTGTCGGGGCGGTTGGTCTCATGGTAGCGGGGCGATGCTGTGGCGGTGCGCACAGGAAAAACGTGTGGTGGGGGGCATCCGGAAGCGTAGTTGCTATCTCCCCCGGTCTTTTGTGTGGGGGGGCGGGGGAGTTACCGCCAGGGGTGCCGGTCGTTTTTTCGCAGCGGATTTTTGTTTCGTTTCGGATTTCGTGTTCAACGTTTCAGCTTCGCCTTTTGTTTGCTTTTCGTTTTGTTTTCGTTTTATTTTGTTTTTGTTTTGTTTTGTTGTTTGTCGCAAGGATGTTGTGGTGTCGGTCGTGTTCGCATGTGTGTCATGTGTGTGTGTATGGCGCGGACCTCTGCTGTGGTCTTGGAGGCGTGGCAGGGGTGGCACAGGGGTTGTAGGTTGGTTGGGTTGTTTAAGTCTCCGCGTTGGATGTGGTCGATGTCTGTGGCGAGTGTTGTGCAGTCGGTGGCGTGCCACCGGGGGCCGGCGTAGGGGGTGCCGTGGGGCCCGTCTGCCCAGTATCCTGTGCCCCATCCTGGGGTTGCGAGGCCTGCGCATTTTCCGTTTGTTGTTTGCAGTATTTCTTTTCTGAGTTGGTTCCAGTTTTTTGGGAGTCGTGTGCGTCTGTTGCTGGTGGTCCATGGCATGTGTCC
>ERZ1699261.105-NODE-105-length-22328-cov-7.632719_pt1 | contig 22328 bp, 19 predicted proteins | sample MGYA00581524_ERZ1699261 | MGnify/ENA primary metagenome ERZ1699261 (study PRJEB42319, sample SAMD00040338) | human oral metagenome | material: saliva | host: Homo sapiens | study: EMG produced TPA metagenomics assembly of PRJDB4115 data set (Metgenomic analysis of... | reverse complement strand
AGAAGTTCATTCCCCGCATGATCACGAACCGCCTGCGCGGCGTGCGCCCCCGCCTGTACGGCGACGGCCTGAACGTGCGCGACTGGATCCACGTGCGCGACCACAACACGGCCGTGTGGGACATCCTCATGAAGGGCCGCATCGGCGAGACCTACCTGATCGGCGCGGACGGTGAGACGAACAACCGCGACGTCGTCGCCATCCTCAACGAGCTGATGGGCTACGCCCCCGACGACTTCGATCACGTGAGCGACCGTCCGGGCCATGACCTGCGCTACGCGATCGACAATTCCAAGCTGGTCACCGAGCTCGGCTGGGAGCCCCAGTTCACGAACTTCCGCGACGGCCTGGCTGACACGATCGCCTGGTACACCGAAAACGAGGCGTGGTGGGCTCCCCTGAAGGAAGCCGTCGAGGCGAAGTACGCCGCCGAGGGACACTGAGTCCTTGGATCGCGTGACCCGAGACGAGGCCGTGCCTCGCCCCCGAGTCACCGTCCTTATGGCCACCTACAACGGGATGGCCGAGGGCGGGGCGTGGCTCGACGAACAGGTGGACTCCGTGCTCGCCCAGGTGGGCGTGGAGGTCCGCCTCGTCGTGTCCGACGATGCGTCGAGCGACGGAACGCGCGCGCACCTTCAGGCGCGTGCCGCGGCCGACCCTCGGATCACGGTTCTGCCCCAGCGTGACGGTACCCCCGGCGTCACGGGCAACTTCCTGCACCTCTTCACGACGCACGCCCCCGACGGCTCCTACGTCGCCTTTACCGACCAGGATGACGTGTGGCACGAGGATAAGCTGAGTTCCCAGCTGGCCCTCATGGCCGATCGCGGGGTCGACGTCGTGTCTTCGAATGTCACGTCCTTCCAGTGGCTGCCCGGCGGGGTGGTGGGGGAGCGCCGCCTCATTCGCAAGTCGCAGCCCCAGCGTGCCTGGGACTTCCTCTTCGAGGCTGCGGGGCCCGGCTCCACCTACGTCTTCAGCCCGAAGGCCCACGAGGCCCTCGTCGGCGTGCTGAGGGGCCTCGACTACAGCGAGATCGGCGTGCACGACTGGTATGTGTACGCGCTGGCCCGCTCAATCGGCCTCACGTGGGTGATCGGCGAGGAGCCGACACTCGAATATCGTCAGCATGGCGGCAACGTGCAGGGCGCAAACTCCGGATCCGGGGCGCGCGACGCCCGCATGGCCAAGCTGCGCAACGGCTTCTATCGCAACCAGTTCATTCTGACTGCCCGCACCGCCCAGAAGGTCGGCACGTTCGACGAGCGCCGCGCGCGCCAGCTGCGCGCCATCCTGCGCGAGCTCGAGGGGCAGGGCGTCGCCTTGAGGCTGCGCTTCGCCCTGCGCTGGACGCAGATCCGCCGCGACCGCGTGGAGGGCCTCAAGCTCGCAGGTGCGCGCGTCCTGGGCGTGTGGTGACCTTCTACCTCTGGTAGGTCACGAGGCCTCCGTCAGCGTCCTCCGTGGTGAGAATGTGGGGGAGTTTGTCCGGCGAGACGGCGTGCGGATCGATGACGACGACAGAGCGTCCCTGCATCCACTGATCCAGCACTTGGCCCGCGCCCGTGCGCGCGTCCCACAGCAGCGCGACGCGGCGACCCTGAACCGGTGCCGACGGGCGGGTCCCAGCCAGTGCCTCGTCGCGGGCCTGGAGGAGCAGCGGGGGAGTGTCGACGACGAGGGCATCCGGCTGCGTGGCGATTTCCGCGAGGCTGTCGAGAGCCCCGTCCAGGGGTCCATCCCATGCGAACGACAGGTACTGCGGCGGTTGTGCCAGCACGTGGGCCCCGGCGTCCAATGCGTCGGATGCTTCGGATCCGAGAGTATTGGTGACGAAAAGGTCTCCGGGGAGGGGGCGTCGTGTATTGAGTACCTCCCATCCCATCGCGCGCGCTGCGATCTGCCAGAGGGTGTCCTGCCAGGGTTGAAGAGTCGTGTAGATGCGAGTTGGTGTTGCTTCGCCGGTACCGAACAGGTCGGCCGCAAGTTCGTTTGTCAGGTAGTTCGCTATCTTCGCTAACCACCGGCTGACCACGGGTCCTCCCAGTTCAACTCGCTCCTGGCCGTATTGGGTGAGTGCTGGACCTGACCATCCTTTAATCGTTGTGATACACTGCGTGAGCCTGCTCATAGTTTCTAAGGACTTATTGTTCATGGTTCCAAGTATATCGGAGGTTCCAGACGATCCGAGTACTTAGTAACTGTGAAGTCCTTGAAATTGGGCACTGTTTTACCGTTGGGTCAAGTGCTACGGAAAAGGTCTCATTATCGCGAAACGGCTTGACTTTCGACAATGACACGCGTGTAATTCTCGTATTGATCGATTCGTTATAAGGAGCTCCCGCAATGTGGAACATCTTCGGTGACGGACCCCTCGAGTGGTCCGAGGATGCCGACGCGGCGCAGTACGCCCGCATTGACGGCCCCCTTGCGTGGCAGCAGCACGCGCTCTGTGCGCAGACGGATCCGGAGGCGTTCTTCCCTGAAAAGGGTGGCTCCACTCGCGAGGCGAAGGCTGTTTGTCAGGCCTGCCAGGTGCGCGAGGATTGCCTCGAGTACGCGCTAGCTAACGACGAGCGCTTTGGTATTTGGGGCGGCATGTCCGAGCGCGAGAGGCGGCGCCTGCGCCGTATGGCCGGTTGAGTCCGACGCAGCGCTCCGTCGGTGCGATCCTCGTCACGAGGGGAGACGCGCCGCTCACTCAGTCCGTTGTGCGGGCCATCGAGAATCAATCGGTGGCCCCGCATTCGTTGACCATCATTGACGTCGCAGGGCGTCACGTGACGCCCTTCCCGGCCGACCGAGTTCCCGAGGGAGCGCAGCTCGTGCGCGTCGGTCGTGCCCGCAACCTGGGCGACGCCATCAAGCGTGCACGCGCCCAGGGAGCTGCTTTCACCTCGGAACAGTGGTGGTGGATCCTTCACGAGGACAGTGCCCCAGAACCCGAGTGCCTCGACGAGCTGATCCAGGCCGCCACCGTCGGCAAGACCGTCGGTGCCGTCGGCGTCAAACAGATGAGCTGGGACGGCTCTCGCCTCCTTGAACTGGGAATCTTCGCAACGGCGAGCGCCCGTCGCCTTGAGCGCGTCGGCGACGACGACATTGATCAGGGACAGTACGACGGTACGAGTGACGTTCTTGGCGTCGGCACCGCCGGCCTGTTCATCAGCGCCGAGGCCTACGAGACCGTCGGAGGATTTGACACCGCGCTCGGGCCCTTCGGCGACGGACTTGACCTGGGGCGCAGGCTCCACCTGGCCGGATACCGCGTGATCGTCGCCCCCAAGGCCCGCGTGCGTCACGCCCGCGTATCCCTCTACTCCGGCCTCGACACCACCCACGACACAGAGCACAGTGAGCCGACGGGTGACGTTTCGGACGGCATCGCCGACGGCGACGTCGCGACCGACGGATCGTTCCGTAAACGCCGCTATGCCCAGATGTACAACTGGTGCAAGGCCGTTCCTGCCTTCCTTCTTCCCTTCCTCGCCCTGTGGCTCCTCGTATGGAGCCCCGCGCGTGCCCTGGGACGGATTCTCACGGGGCGTGCCTCGTTGGCACTACCTGAAATGGGAGCGCTCGTCTCTCTCATCGGCGCGACCCCGCGCCTCCTGGCCGGTCGTGCCCGCGCCGCCCAGTCTCGTACTGTTCCCCGCTCTGCCCTGCGCGCTCTCGAGACGGCTCCCGCCTCGCTGCGCAAGGAACCGGCCGGTGTCGACGAAGACGAGCACGGGGAGCGCATTGATCCGCTCATCGTCTCCTCGATGCGGCGATACCGCGTCCGTTCCGTATCCGCCTGCCTCGGCCTCGCTCTCGTGACCTCGTTGCTTGCCGCCGCCCAGTGGTGGGGGACCTCTGCTGGCCTCGTCGGTGGAGCGTGGGTGTCCATGCCCGCGACCTGGACCGAGCTGTGGAACGCTGCGTGGTCCGCGTGGGTGCCTGGTGGCGACGGATATGCGGGCGGAGCGGACCCCCTCACGATAGTGCTGGCACTCCTGAGTGCACCCGTCGCGCCGCTGGGAATCAGCCCCGGAGCGCTCGCGACATTCCTGCTTGTGGCCTCCAGTCCGCTCGCCGCGATGGTCGCCTGGATCCCGAGCCGTAGCCTGAGTGCCTCGTTGCGCGTGCGTTTCCTTGCCTCGCTGGCCTGGGCTGTCGCGCCCGCACTGGTGCTGAGTGCAACCCACGGCGTCCTCGCCGGGACCCTCGCCCACATCGTGTTGCCCGTTGTCGCTGCGTTCTGCGTCGGCGCACCCCAGCCTCTGCTCGTGGCGGGTGCCTCCGGCGTTGAGCCCGCGCCCCTGGCACCTCGTGGCATCAACGCAGGATGCGCTGGCCTCGCGCTTGTCATCCTGTCCTGCTGTGCACCGTGGACGCTGCCCGTCGCTGTGCTCGCGCTCGCGTGGCGCTCCCGGCGCAGCCTTCTCGTGGCCCTGCCCGCGCTGACGCTTCTCCTGCCCACCTATGTCTCTATCCTGGTGCGCCCCGCCGCATGGCCCGCGCTCGCCTCAACGAGCGGAGGCATCCACGCCTACACTCGTGCCCCCTCGTGGATGGCATTGATCGGTCTGCCCGCTGCCCCCTCGAGCACACTCGAGGCAGTCGCGCTGTACGTCGTCGGTGGAGGCGCTGTGCTGCTGGCGGCCGTTGCCCTGCATCGCTCGCGTTCTCATGCCGCGATGCTCACCTTCTGCTGTGCTCTTATCGCCTCCGCACTCGCCTGGGGTGCCTCCCACGTTGGCGTGGGCATGACCGGTGCGTCGGTGGCTTCCGCGTGGGCATCGCCCGCGCTGTCCCTCGCCTTTGGCTTGCTGGTGATCCTGTCGACGCGCACGAGGTCCGTGCTGCCTGCCGACTCGGATAGTCAGCGTGCGGCATGGGACGCGTCCAGGCCGTTCGTGTTGCGCGCTTCGGGGGCCCTCGTCGCCATCGCCCTCCTCGGATCGGGATCCGCCGTGAGCGTGTCCGCCGTCGAGGGGCGCTCCAAGGCTGATGAGATCCCGACCTTTACGATGTCCCAGCGCGAGACGGTGTCCGCTCTGTCGTCGCCCATCGTCTCCGCCGTCGCATCCCAGGCACAGCGTTCTACGCGCGCCGGACGCATCCTCGTCCTCGACGGCGACCCGACCACCGACACCGTCAACGCGATGCTGTGGCGTGGAAACGGCCCGTCGCTCACGGCATCGACCCCGGCCATTCACGCTCTCACTCTCGCGCAGGCGCGCAACGGTGCAGCAACGGGCACCCTGAGTGACCCGGCCACCGCCTCGCTCGCCCAGGCCGCCTATACCCTGGTCGTCTACCCCGACGACGCTACCGTTCAGACTCTGGCCGCGCACGACATCGACACGATCCTCGTGCCCCTGGGGGCGAGCGGATCCGTCGCGTTGACCTCCGGTCTCGACCGAGCCGATGGGCTTGAGAAGGTCGGCGATACGAATTCCGGTACCGTCTGGCGGTTGCGTCCCGACGGACTGACACCGGCACGCGTGCGCGTTGAGTCCGCCAGCGGCGTCACCACCCCTGTCGGGTCCTCGCAGCTGCGTGTGGATGGGGATGTGCAGGCTTCCGGCACCCTCATCCTCGCTGAACGCGCCGACTCCGGATGGCGCGCGTGGGTCGACGGCGTGGCGCTGACCCCCGTCGAAGCCGCCGACGGATGGTCGCAGGCGTTTGATATGCCCACCGCGGGGCACCTGACCGTCACCTACAACGCATGGTGGGTTGTCCCGTGGCGCATTGCTGCGGCCGCATGCCTGATCGTCGCCATGGCCAGCGCCCTATCCGCGTGGAGGAAGAGATGACAAAGCCCCGCATTAGTTCGCTGACGACGCTCGCGGGCGCGGGGATCGCCGTGGCTGTTATGGCTGGCGCATCCATGTGGGTCGGCGCATCGCCGAGCCGGGTCGAGGGGACAGTGCAGAGCGCTCACCCGTCGCAGGTGCGCCTCGCGTGCCCCTCGGGCATTGTCGATCCTTTCGAGACGACCAACGTTGCAGCAGGGACCACCTGGTCCTCCCTCGCATCCGCCCCCACGAGCCCCGCACCCGCGTCTGTGACGGGCAACGGGGGAGCCATCCCCTCGGCGCTGACCCTCGCCGGACAGGGCGGAGGCGAACTCGCCGGTCTGAGTGCCGTTGGATGCGCGGCCCCGCGTACCTCCCAGTGGATCGCCACCGGAGCGACGATTTCCGGTGCGGACATGGTGCTCATCCTGTCCAACCCCGGCACAACGGCCTCGGTCGTGAGCATCGACGGATACGGGGCGTCGGGCCCCCTGAACGCCTCATCGCGCCAGGTCACTGTCCCCGCTACCTCCTCGGTGTCGGTTCTTCTCGCGGGATGGTTCCCCGACGAAAACTCCCTCGCCGTACACGTGCGTGCAGACGGGGGAGGGGTCGCCGCCTGGGTGCAGGCTTCCCTCATGAACGGCGAGGTTCCCCAGGGCGCCACGCTCGCCTCCGCGGTCGTGCCCGCCACCTCGCAGACGATCCTTGGTGTTGATCCCAAGGGCACGTCGCTTCTGCGCCTGGTGTCGCCCTCGGGTGAGGCGCACGTGAGTGTCTCCGTCGCTGACTCCACCGGCGTGCATCCCCTGCCTGGCGGCCAGGCGACCGTCGCCGAGGGAACCACCCTGGAAATGCCCCTCGACGGTGCATCGAGCGACTCCTCGCCGATCGCGCTGATCGTCACCTCCGATCGCGAGGTCGTGGCGCAGACGACGACGATCACCCTGGGGGCTCCGTGGGTGCAGCGTGCGAGCGCGTGGATCATGCGGTCCAACGCGAGCCCCGCGACGCCCTTCACCGAAGCCACGATCCCGGGAACAAGCCAGCTGAGCGCGATGACCACCTCAGTACTCTCCTCGACCCCCATCCGAGCAACCTCACTCGCCACCGACTCCGGGGTGAGCGCCACGTCTGCTAGCCTCCTGCTGTACGCGCCCGCAGATGCTGCCGCCGCGGCCGCAAGCCAGGAAGAAACGCCTCAATCGGCCCAGCCCGGACCGAGCGCAACACCCGACATCTGGGCCTCGCCCTCGCCCGTGACCTCCCAATCGGGTGCATCCCAGTCCGGCGCCTCGCAGGAAGCGCAGTCGAGCGGCACCTCAGCCTCGACCCCGGGCGCCGTCGCCGTGCGCGTGGGAGGACGCACGATCTACGTCGCGCCCGGCGTCCCGACCCTGGTGAGCCTCCCCGATTCAGCCAGCCAGATGAGTGCGGACACCCCCATTCAGGCTGCCCTGGTGATCTCCGCAGATACGGCGGTGGGACGCATGAGTACCACCTGGAACGTCGGCACCGAGGGCATCAGCGCTGTGACCGGTTCGATCCGCACCATAAACTAGGGCGCTCCTCAGCGCATCGCCTCGTCGATCTCGTCCGGCGGGAGCGCCAGGATGTGGCTGATCCTCTCCACGAGCACCCTGCGCGTCATCATCGCAATCTCCTCGGGCGGGCATCGCAACGTGATCGGCAGGCGGTAGACCACGATTCGATCCCGCAGACCCCGGCGCCTATCAGCGGGGAAAATACGCGCGACAACGACGCTGTGTGACTCCCATGGCGCGGGATCTGATGGCGGAACATCTTCGACCGCGAACTCGATCGTGGAGACCTGAGGCCAGCGACGAATAAGCTCGGTGACGAGCTCACTCACCATAGAATCGAAGTCTTCGCGACGCGTCCGCCATGCCGGAGTTCCCGGGAAAAAGAGGGGACCACGAGGGCCGCGACCGTGGCGGTTGCGGCTCGAGATGTGGCGGCGCGTGGAAAACACCCCCTCAGGGTAGGCGCATGGCGCGCTGGAGTGGGCCATACGCGCACAGAGTGTCGTACTCTTAGGGACGTGATTGCCCAACGCCACTGCTCGAAGCCCGGCTGCTCGACGGCCGCCGTCGCCACCTTGACCTACGACTACCGTGATTCGACGGTCGTTGTCGGCCCCCTGGCGACCGTCGCCGACCCCAACTCTTATGATCTGTGCGAGGAACATGCGCAGAACCTGACTGCACCGTTGGGTTGGCAGGTCGTTCGACTGGCGACGAATTTCGAGCCGGCCCCGCCGTCCGGTGACGACCTCGCCGCGCTCGTCGACGCCGTGCGTCGTGTCGCTCAGGAGGCGCAGGCCGAGCCCGCCCCCGCTCACACAGCGCGCCGACCCCAGGCGGGACCTTTCGGGCCCGCTCGCTCCGTCGGCACTCCCGACACCTCGAGTCCCCTGGATCCGTCGAGCCCGTACGCGCGTAGACGCGCGCAGTTTACGGTGGTGGACGGTTCTGAGAAGGGCGACGAGGACTAGCAGCTACAGCCCGAAGCGCGCCTGTGTTGCTTCGTGGAAGCGTGCCTTGCCGCGCGCTCGGCGCTCACGCTCACGCTCCCACTCGCGATCACGGCGAGCCACGAGAATCGCGGCAATCACAATCTCCGGGTGTAATCCGGGTGGCAGAGGCGTTTGAACGCGCTTGACGAGCCGATCAGCGAGGGATGAGGCGACCTCTCCGCGCAGCTTCGGTGCGATGCCGCGATTCGTTCCCAGGAAAGCGCGTGCCTCGGCAGCCAGTGCGTCGTCGAGGGGCAGGATTGTCGCTGTGCGCGCCCAGTCTTGAAGCCCCGGGGGCATCACGAGGGGTGGGTAAAACACCGAGTCCCCCTGGGAACAGACCATTGTTCCCGCGGCCAGGTCGCCCAAGCGCTTGCCCTTCTTGTTGAAGAGCTCGACGAAGAACGCCAGCCCGCCCCACATGAGCCAGTTCTCCAAGATCCCGACGCCGACGCGCACAGCGCTGTGCCGTGCGGTAATCGCGCCGCCGTCGTCGCGCACGACCCGCAGGTTCATGGCCCACTTGCCGAGCGAACGGCCACCCGTGGCAATCTCGACAATAAGGGGAATGAAAAACATGATCGACGAGATCAGCCCAACGACGAACACGCGCACGAGGGAGTAAGAATCACCTGACCACGTACGTGCCGCAGAGAGAAGAATGAGAAGTCCTGCCCCGAGGTACGTGATGCCGTCCATGATCGCGGCGGCGAAACGTACGGGCGGCGAAGCTGGGGTCATGTCGAGGGTGACGGCTTCACCCGTCCGGACGTAGTCGTCTTGAATGACGCGTGATTGACTGCGTTGCGCGCTCATGTATGACACGCTAGTCCAATGGACATCGATGTGCTGCGGGTGAGCGGAAAAACGGAGTGGAAACGTCTTGAGGAGTTGACGCGTACCCGCTCTCTGACGGGGCAGGAGATCGACGAGCTCGATCGCCTCTACCGCTCTGCGGCAACGGATCTGGCGCGCGTCCGCACGACCAGTCCTGATCCCGACGTCATCGCCGAGCTCTCGCGTATCCTGTCCGCGGCGCGCGGGCGTCTGGCGGGAACGGGAGGGATCAGCGGGACTGTGATCGCACGCTTCTTCAAGGTGTCCCTCCCGTACGCCCTCTATCAGATCCGATGGGTAACGGTCGGTGTCATGCTCGTCTTCATCGCCATTGGCGTGCTGGAGGCGCACTACCTGATCACCACACCGGAGGCGATGAATCAGCTGGGGACACCGGAGCAGCTGCGTCGCTATGCCCACAGCGACTTCGTCGAGTACTACCACCAGGACACCAATGCGGAGTTCGGCTTGTCCGTGTGGGCGAACAACGCGTGGATCGCTCTCCAGGCAGTCGTCACGGGTATCACCGGTGTGTACCCGCTCAGGATCCTGTGGGGCAACGCGACGGGCGTCGGGATGGCTGGCGCAATCGTGTATGTGTACGCGGGCCCCTGGCACTTTTTCCGTTTCATTTTGCCGCACGGGCTGCCCGAACTGACTGCCGTCTTCATCTCCGTCGCAGCGGGCCTGCGCGTATTTTGGTCGCTCCTCGTTCCCGGTCCAGCGACGCGCTTCCAGGCCGTGGGCGTGGCCGCGCGTAGCGCCATGACGGTGGCTGTCGGCTGCGCACTCCTCCTCGCGGGATCCGGTGTCCTCGAAGGCTTCGTGACTCCTTCCGACCTGCCCGACGCCGTCAAGATTACGCTGGGAGCCCTTATGACGGCCGCTGTTTGGGCATACACGTTGATCCTTGGCCGCAGGGCCCACCTTGCGGGCCAGAACGCCGACGTCGGTATCGACGCGGGCTACTACCAGCCGGTATCGGGCTGAGCGTCGCTACCTGCGGTTACAGGCGTCCGCTCTTCTTCAACTCGATGTAGCGGTCGGCCGTACGCGCGGGGAGCAGCCCAGCCGATGCCTGCAGGGTCAGGGCACCGGCGAGGCGCACGTCGGCTGCCCCAGCGGCATCGGAACGCTCGGCGAGCGAGGCCGAAGCTGCAAGGAACACGGACTCGGCATCCTCGCGTCCGTTACGGGCGCGGATCTCGTCGGGGTCAGTTGCCGAGGCCACGAGGACCGTGTGGCGTTTGCTGAGTCTCGCCAGTGCGTCGGTGAACTCTGTTTCCAGTCCGGCGGGCGGAATCTTGGTGGCGATGACGACGAATGCCGAGTGACGCACGGTCTGCTCGACCGCGTCCGCTGCCCGCGACCAGTCGGTGACGTCCAGGCGCGGGTTCAAGTCCATGAAGGTCTGCGCGAGAGTCTCAATGATCTTGGCGCCGCGCACGCCGGAGACGCGCGCACGCACGCGCGAATCAACGGCTACCAGGTGGACCTTGTCGCCGGCGCGGTCAGCCAGCGCCGCCAGAAGCAGGGCGGTCTCGATCGAGGAATCCAAGCGCGGCGCGCGCCCCAGCGCAATGGAGTCGACCTCCTCGTGCTCGGGCGCTCCGAGAAGTGCGGAGGACGCGCGACCGCAGTCCACGACGATCACAACGTGACGGTCGCGTTCGGGGCGCCACTGACGCACCATCAGCTCGGTTGAGCGGGCGGAGGCGCGCCAGTCGATATCGCGGGGGTCATCACCCACAACGTAGGCGCGCAGCGAGTCGAACTCGGTACCGGCGCCGCGCAGCGTCGTCGGCGTGGTGCCCTCGAGCTCGTGCAAACGAGCCAGGCGCGAGGGCAGGAGCACTCGCGCCTTGAACTCGGGGAGCACAGACAGGCTCAGGGGCGCAGCGATGGACACCTGGCGGGCCCCCAGGTGCAGGGGACCCCAGGACCGGATCGTCACGACGTCAGCGTGGCGGGTTCCTCGCCTGGTGGGGGACAGAAGTGTCGTGATTTTCTCAGCGGATTTCGGGTGCAGGCGCACACGCTGGCGCGGCGGCGACTGGCGCAACGAGGGCGGCCACGCGTCACGCACGTCCAGGACCATCTGGCGCCTCGTCGTATTCGTCAGCCGCAGCGAGGCCTCGGTTGTCTGATCAGCACGAATCGAGCCCGTCACCTCGCGGCTCATGCGCAGGGTGCGCGGTGAGGGCGCCGCGAGAGCATCGAGCAGACACACGAGCACGACGATGCCACACCACATCCACGCAAAGCCGCGGGACGGGGCGAAGGCGAGCGGAATCAAGCCCACCAGAACGAGGAGCGCGCTGCGCGCCGAGATCGCCACGGGCAGCCTCAGCGGGGCACGGGAGTGGCCGCGAGGACACCCGTGATGACGTCGGTAGCGCTGACGCCCTCGAGGTTGGCCTCGGCGCGCAGCCCGAGTCGGTGTGCGAGGGTGACGGGGGCCATCGTCTTGACGTCGTCAGGGGTGACGAAGCCGCGTCCCTGGAGGAACGCCCACACGCGCGAGGTACGCAGCAGAGCAGTCGCACCACGCGGGGATACGCCCATGCGCACGGCGGCGGAGGTGCGCGTCGCTCGGCACAGGTCCACGAGGTAGGCCATGACGGCGGGGGCGACCTCAATGCGGGATGCAGCCTCGTGAGCGGCCTGGATGTCGGCGGCACCCGCTACGGGCTGGATGCCGGCCTCGGCCAGGGACATCGGGTTAAAGCCAGCCTGGTGGCGGGCGATGATATCGATCTCGGCCTCACGCGAGGGCAGGGGCAGCTCGAGCTTAAGGAGGAAACGGTCCAGCTGAGCCTCGGGCAGCGGGTAGGTGCCCTCGTATTCGACCGGGTTCTGGGTGGCAATCACCATGAAGGGATCCGGCAGGATGCGCGTCTCACCGTCGATCGAGACGGTGTGTTCCTCCATGGACTCCAGCAGCGCGGACTGAGTCTTGGGGGGAGTGCGGTTGATTTCGTCGGCGAGCAGCAGGTTCGTGAACACCGGGCCCTCGCGGAACACGAACTTGGACTGACCCGCGTCCCACACCATGGAGCCCGTGATGTCCGCGGGCATGAGGTCGGGCGTGAACTGGATGCGCGCCATGTCGACGTCGAGGGCGCGGGCCAGCGTGCGCACGAGCAGCGTCTTGGCGACGCCGGGGACGCCTTCCAGCAGCGCGTGACCGCCGGCGACGAGGGCGACGATCAGGCCGGTGATAGCGCCGTCCTGGCCGACGACGGCTTTGCCAATTTCCGACTTGAGGGTGAGGAGAGACTCCTGCGTACGTCGTTCACTCTCGCTCAGCGAACGACCGGACCAGCCTTCGCCCGTCGGGGCCGAGTATGAGGGGGCCTGCTGCGGCGCCCCCTGGGGTGCACCTTCCTGAGGCGCAGCCGCCTGGGCCGTGGGCGCGGTCGGCACGTACGAGGCCGGAGCGCCCTGTGTGGGTGCCTCTCCCTGCGGTGCGTAACCGCCCGGAGCCGCCGTGGGCGCCGGAACCGGCTGGGGCGCTCCCGTGGGGGCGGGCCCGGGCTGGGGCACGCCGTCGGACGAGGGGCCGGGAATCGGGCTAGTCATTGGCGAATCTCCTTTTCGAGAGCGTCGAGGTCATGGGCGAGGCGGACGAGTTCTTTCTCGGAGGTGGGGGGAGGCCCCCACAAGAGAGCGGTCGAGCGTGACGTGAGCAGGCCTCGTTGCTCAATCGCGTGGGTGAGAGTCTCACGGTCAGCCGTGTGGGCGACGCCAAGCGCGGTCGCGATACGTGACGCGCTCGCGCTGCGCAGTGCCGTGGCGGCGTGCTCGTAGGCACGCTGAGAGCGCATCAGGCGGGCTTTGCCGATGACGGTTTCAGAGGCGGGAACCTCGATCGGTAGATTCTCCGGTGTCAGGGGGCCGAGGCGCCTGCCTCGAGCAACGGCAGCGATGAGGCACGCGCCGATGGTCAGGAGGAACGCGGGCGCGAGGAAAGGAGCCTCGGTGCCGAGGTCTTGATCGCGGCCGAGGGTATCTTTTTCCGTTGGCGAATACCATGCGACCTTCGGGGTGCGCCCGATCGCGTTGATGGCGAGGGCGGCGTTTCCTTCGTCGGTGATCGCGCGGTTACGCAGGCGAAGGGAATCGGGGATGATCGCACGGAAACGGCCATCCTCGATCTTTTCTGCGTACCCGTAGGCGTCTCTCGTCGTTGAGAAGCACAGCTCCCAGCCGTGAGCACTGCCCGTGATCGTGTAGGCAGAAGATGTCAGTGAGGCCGCACGAGTTGCGATCTCGGATTGGCACCCGGCTGTGACGACACGCGGGCTCTCCCAGTCGCGTTGCGCGCGCAGTCCACCCAGATAGGGGGAGGACGAATCGTATTGTTCTTCGAGCCCGACGTAGACGACGTTCGCGCGAGTTTCTATTGCCTTGGCGACAGAGTCGCGCATGCGCGAGGGAAAGATGACGACGAGAGTCGTGTCATCGTCCACAGTGGCGGCTTGATCGGCGTTGACCTCGCGTACGGACACTCCGTGGTTGCCAAGAACTTGGGCGAGCGCCCGGGCGCCGTTGCCGTGCCTGTTGCGAATACCGACGGGTTCGTTGTTGTATCCCATCTGGCTGAGGAACACCGAGCCCAGCAGGGCAATCACTGTGATGGCGATGAGGAGCAGCATCGGTCGTGCCGTCGAAAAACGTTCACGGGCCGTCGGGGTGACGATGGAAACCTGCCGGGACTTCATGACAGGTCCTTCGCGTGGCTACAGACATCGAGGAGGACCGGCGTGAAGGAACGCAGCGCATCCACCTCCTCGCGAGTGATCGTGGAGTGACCGTAGCGCACCTTGTCGAAAGTCTCGGCGTAGGTGGACAGCTGCGGGGCAAGTCCGGGGGCGACACGGGTCGCGGCGTCGGCAGCCTCGCGGGCGGTCAAGCCCGGAGTCGAGGAGACGACGTCGTGGTCGTCGAGGCCTAGGACCATGAGACGGTAGGCCCACACGTACGCGAGGTTCCAATCCTGGGAGGCCACGGCCTCGTCGAACGAGGCCCGAACCTGCGGAGTGCTGGTCTCCTCCTCGAAAACGGATCCGGACCGGCGCTTAGCCAGTCGAATCGGATGGAGGATGAGCACAACGATCAGGGCGGCAATCGCGATGATCGCGAGGATCGTGAGGATCAACGAGATCGGTGGGGTGCCCTCGCCCCTCCACGACAAAAGATGGAAAAAACCATCGATCAGGTCCGAGACGAAGCTGACGATAGGGCCCGAAATCTCACCGTAGACACCCTTCGAAAGCTCCTCCAGGAGCCAGTCTCGAGCCTCGCCCTGATCGGGCGTCAGCGGAATCTCGCATCCGAGCATGGGGCTCACTGAGGCTGGGTGCTCGCCTGGATGAGGACCGCTGCGAAGTTCTCCTTACGGATGCGCAGGTCCGCGTACATGAGCGTCTCGTAGGTGGCCGTCAGCGGCGTGACGAGGCCGCTCACGAGCGTGGTCAGACCTGCCGTCACAGCCAAGACAATTGTCGAACCGGTCTCGCTATCGGCCGCTGCAAACATCGCCACGCCCGCGAAACCGCCGACGAAACCACCGATGAAACCACCGATAAAGCCGGCGACCACGGAGATGAGCATGAACCGCCCGAGCGTCGGCCAGAAGTAGCCGTTGCTCAGGGTCCACGAACGCTTCATGGCCGCGATCGGTCCGATCTCCTCGAGCACCGTGATGACGGAGCCGAAGGCAAGCTTAATGGTCACGAAGTACGTGGCAACCAAGGTCGGAATGAGGAGAAGGATTCCGATCAGAACAAGCCAGCTGACCGAGTCGGACCCGATGAAAGCAAAGAACAGGACGAACATGAGCACGGCGTAGATGATCAGCGGGATCGACGTCGCAATGCCGGTGAGGAGGAACGTGCCGATGAGAGCACCCAGGCGCGGCTGGGTCATGGTCCAGGCCTGCGAGAGCGTCACCTTGTTGCCGATCATCATCTGCGAGACCGTGGTTGCCAGCATGCCCATGATGATGGTGGTGCCCGCGAGTGTCGCCAGCGTCTGCACACCCTGCGACGCGAGGCTACCGAGCAGCATGATGGCCAAGTCCTCCGTACCCGTGAGGGAACCCTGGGGATCGCTCGATCCGGTGATAGACCCGAGGGAGGTCGGGAGGAACGACGTCACCATGGTGAGGAGAGAAATGACCGCCATGACCGCCAGGGTGAAGCCGAAAAGGATCTTCGGGTTCTGGCGGATTGCTGCGAAGGAGCCGCTCATCAGGTCACCGATGGTGAGCGGACGCAGGGGGATGATGCCGGGCTTGGCCTCCCAGCCCCACTGGTTGGCGTTGACGCTGTAGCCGGAAGCACCGGGCTGCGACGACGCGTAACTCTGTTGGCCTCCGTATCCTGGCTGAGCACCGTAGCCGGGCTGCGCGTAACCTTGCTGCGCGCCGTAACCCTGCTGGGCGTCGTATCCGGGCTGCGCGTAGCCTTGCTGCGCGTAGCCTTGCTGTGCGCCGTATCCCGACTGAGCGCCGTAGCCAGGCTGGGCGCCGTAACCCGACTGAGCGCCGTAGCCAGGCTGGGCGCCGTAACCCTGCTGCGCACCGTAGGAGGGCTGAGCGCCATAGCCTTGGTCGCCCGCACCTGAAGGGGTCGGGGAAGACTGGTACGGGGTCGACGAGTCGGGAGCGGTCCACGGGGTGCTCATTCGTGCCTCCATGTTGATGGTGCTGGTCTGTCATCAATCCTGCCACACAGCGCCGTTGCGTGAAACCTTGTCCGGTTGAGAAATTGGGCCGTTGATGCGCGAGTCTTCTGCGTTTGTGACGATTTCGTGACACTATCGTGACATGAGTTCGCGCATCCTCGTCGTCGACGACGACGTCGCCCTGGCCGAGATGATCGGGATTGTCCTCCAGAACGAGGGCTTCGACGTCGTCTTTTGTGCCGACGGATCCCAGGCGTTGGCTCAATTCCAGGAGCATCACCCAGACCTGGTTCTTCTCGATGTGATGCTTCCCGGCATGGACGGTTTCGACGTGTGCCGCGCGATTCGACGCGTGTCGGATGCCCCGATCGTTATGTTGACCGCTCGTTCTGACACCTCTGATGTGGTGACGGGGCTCGAAGCCGGGGCGGACGACTACGTGCCCAAGCCCTTTAAACCGAAGGAGCTGGTGGCCCGCGTGCGTGCTCGCCTGCGCGGACGCGAGGACGCCCAGGTGGAAGAGGGCCTCAGCTTGCAGGACCTGTCCATCGACGTGGCCGGACACATCGTCAAGCGTGAGGGCCGCGTGATCGCCCTGACGCCCCTCGAATTCGATCTGCTGGTGACGCTGGCGCGCGCGCCCTGGAAAGTTTTTTCTCGCGAGGAACTCCTCGAACAGGTGTGGGGATACCGCCACGCTGCCGACACGAGGCTCGTGAATGTTCACGTGCAGCGTCTGCGTTCGAAGATTGAACGAGATCCCGAGCGTCCTGAGCTCGTCGTGACCGTCCGCGGGGTTGGGTACCGTGCAGGCGCAGGGGCGTAGGGACACGCTGAGGCACCTGCTGCGCGCCATCACAGGCTCGAGGCCGTGGGCCCTCCTCGCCTCGTCGCACCTCGCCAGCCGCATTCGACACTCCCTGTCGGCCAGAATTGCCCTCGCGATCACGGTCGCCACTCTCATCATCGTTCTTGTCTTTGGCGTGATCATCGCCTCCCAGCTACGCACGTCCATGTTCGAGACGCGCAGGGATGCGATCCTGGCGGATGCGTCACTGCGTTTCTCCTCGGCTCAGTCCGTGTTCTCCTCCTCGACCGCCTCGTCCCCGGCGCAGGTCCAGGAATCCGCGCGGGGGGCGTTGGCCTCGCTCAAGGCCTCGGCGGCCGGCGCGGGTGCGACGAACGTGGCGCTGCTGCGCTCGGAGGGCACCACAGCCTCGCTGCGCATCAATCAGATCGAAGATGAGCAGATGCGTGCCCTCGTGACGAGCGAGATGCGTGCGGCGGTCGCTGGGGGAGGGGCGCAGTGGCAGTCGGTCGCCATTCGTTCCGGTGAGGACAAGAGGGAAGAGCCGGGGATCCTGGTCGGTACACAGGTCCAGCTGCCCCGCGCGGGCACACACGAGCTCTACATTCTCTATTCGCTCTCCGCCGATCAGGCGCAGGTGGACGTGGTCCTTCGGGTTCTCTTCCTGTCCGCTTTGCCGATCATCATCGCCCTACCGATTGGCGTGTTTGCGCTCCTGCACCGGTTGCTCCTGCCCGTGCGCGTGACCGCTGCGGCCGCGACGAAAGCCTCGGAGGGGGACCTGGACGTGCGCGTCGACGTTCGCGGTGACGATGAGATGGCGGACCTGGGGCGCGCCTTCAACGCGATGACGTCCTCGCTGCAAGACACCATTTCGCGATACGACGAGCTTGCCAAACTGCAGCAGCGCTTCGTGTCCGACGTGTCCCACGAGCTGCGCACGCCGCTGACGACTATCCGTATGGCAGACGACATCGTCTGGGATAATCGCGACGACCTACCCGCGCACGCGCGCCGCTCCGCTGAGCTCTTGCATGACCAGACCGAACGCATGGAACAGATGCTTGCGGATCTGCTCGAGATCTCTCGCTACGACGCGGCGAGCGCCCTGCTGGACGCAGAAGACCGCGACCTGCGTCCCATCGTCACCCGCGTCGTCGAGGCGTGCGCCGATCTCGCCGAGCGTCAGGGGGTCGCGGTCGAGATCGTCGCCCCCACCCGCGTCGCCGCCGAGGTTGACGAGCGCCGCATCGAACGCGTCATCCGCAACCTCGTCGTCAATGCGATCGAGCACGCCGACGGCACGCCCGTGACGATTACGCTCGCAACGACCGAGACCGATGTCGCCTGCCGCGTCCGCGACCGTGGAGTGGGCATGACCCAGGAGGTTGCGGACCACGTCTTTGATCGCTTCTACCGGGCGGACACCGCGCGCGCACGTACGACCGGTGGAACCGGCCTCGGCCTCGCGATTGCGACGGAAGACGTCGCCATCCACGGTGGGCGCCTTCAGGCATACGGGGAGCCCGGACGCGGGGCTTCCTTCCTGATGACGCTGCCGAAGAAAGCCGGCGAGGACATCGTTAGCCGCCCCCTGGCCCTGTGGGAGAACGAATGAAACGCCGACTGATGCCTCTCGCTCTCGCCGCCTGCTTGGCCCTCGCCGGGTGTACCTCGCTGCCCACCTCATCGGCCCCGGCCCCCTTCGACGTGTCCGCCAAGGACGGCAGCGGCATCCAGTTTTCCGCGGAGGGTCCCTCCGCGGACGCCGATGCCGCGACCCTGGTCAATGACTTCCTGCTCGCCTGTGCCGCCGGCCCCCAGGACGACTATGCGACGGCTCGCCTGTTCTTGAGTGCAGCCTCGGCGCGCTCCTGGCAGCCGGAGACCGAGATCCTCGTGTACGACACAGACACGGCACCCTCCGTTACTGCCGGCTCCGAGACCGCAACGCAGGTCGATGTGACGGTCGCCGTGCTCGGTGTGGCCAGCGTCGATGCCTTTGGCGTGTTGACCCGCGTGGCCGCCTCGACTGTGTCTCGTACCTTCACCCTCGTGCGTGAGGAGGGACAGTGGCGCATTAACAACCCCGAGAACATGGTTCTGATGAGCCGGGCGTCCTTCACGGCCTCGTTCTCGCTCGCCAACCTCTACTTTCCGACGGCGGAGGGTGGTGACCTGGTTGCAGACCCGCGCTGGTATCCCTCTCGGCGTCTGGCCTCGCACCTGCTTGCGGGCCTCGTCGAAGGTCCCCGTCAATCCCTCGCTCCGGTGACGGCGAACGCGATCCCGGCGGGCACGACCGTCCCGTCCCAGGGGCTGGACGTCGCCGATGGGGTTGCGCGCGTCGAGCTCAACGCGGTGATGCCCAGCAGCGAGAGTGCGCGCACGACCCTCGCGTGGGAACTGGTCCGCACCCTGACTCAGGGAGCGGACGTGTCGCGTGTCAATGCCTCCCTGTCCGGTGATGTGCTGGATACGCAGGCGATTCCGGTACCGCCCACCTACTCGCTGGACACCCTTGTGGGTGCCGGTCCTGGCGGGGTTGGGCTCGTTTCCTCCTCATCGGTGACGGAGCTGGCCGCGGTCACCGATGCCTCAAATCCGACGGTGTCGCCCGTCGACTCTTCTCTCGTGGCCTGGAGCGGCACTGACGGGGTGTACGCGCAGCGCGGTGGGACGACGGTTGCGTTCCTGCCCGGACAAGCACCTCTCGGTCCGTCGGTGGACCGCTTCGGATGGGTGTGGGGTCCGGCCACGGTCTCGTCGGTGAGCGTCGGCGGGGGAGTCGACGGCGCGTTCAGTGTGAGCGTTGAGTCTGAAAGTGCCGGGCAGATCCGCGCGGTTCGCATCTCGCCCGACGGTACGCGCGCCCTCGTCCTGCGGGGCAGCGACGCAACCGCGTGGGTAGGCGTCGTTGAACGTGGAGCGAGCGGGCGTCCGCTGGCAATCCGTTCCCTCGAAGAGATTCCCCTCGAACACGGCTCGGTTGTCGATGCCTCGTGGACGACGCCGACGGGTCTCGCGCTTGTCGTGCGCGCGACAGGTGAGGACGATCAGCTCGTCACGATGCCCCTGGGCGGTCTGCCGTCCAACGTGTCCCTTCCGATTCATGTGACGTCGATGAGCGCCGGTGGGTCATCTTCTGCCGTCGTCATTACGGGCACCGATGCCGCCGGTATGGAACAGGTGCTCATCCGTTCGGGCGCCCTGTGGCAAAATGCCCCTGACACACTGACCTCCGCGCGCTACGCGGGGTGAGAGACGTGGCGGGAGTGCGCGGCCTGGGTGCCCTTGGGAGAGGATTCGTGGGTGCGCTGCTTCCCGTGCAATGCGCCGGGTGTCGCGCCTGGGACGAGGTCCTGTGCCCGTCGTGCCGTCGCCGTGCGCAGGCGGAGCCAATCCCGACCGTCGTTGACGGTGCGCGCGGCGACCTGCCAGCGCTAGCCATGGGCGACTACGCGGGATCGCTGAGGCGCATCGTCCTGGCCGCCAAGCACTCCTCGCGCACCGATCTCTCCGATTTTCTCGACGAGGCCGGGGCCCGCCTCGGCGCCGCGCTGGGCGGGGTGCTGGGCGTGGCGGGGTCGCCCGCCGCCGCTGCGGGTTCCTTGGAGGGGAGGGCTTCGTGCGCCGGGGGAGCGGTGGATGTGTGGGTGGTGCCCGCGCCCTCGTCGTGGAAGAGGCGCCTGCGGGGCAGGCAGGTGGCGCTGCCGCTGGCACGCGCTGTTGCCCGTGCCCTGGCGGCAGGTGCGCGGCCGGGCGTGCGCGTGCGGGTGGTGGACGCGGTGCGCCTGCGCATCGGCGCAACCTCCCAGTCGGGCAAGGCTGGGGCGCAGCGCACGGTGGGGCGTATGGGGTCGATGCGTGCGCTCGCGGTTCCTCCGCGCGGTGTTCTTGTGGTGGCGGTGGATGACGTGGTGACGACGGGGGCGACGATCCGGGAGATGGAGCGTGTGCTGGGTGGGCTCGACGCGGTTGTGGCGATCTGCCGACCCGGACTTATCACATGACGCAGGTCACCGGCTGCGGTATGATGTGGCTACAGACTTTCGATAGCGTGAGCAGCAGGGACGCTCCTCACGTCAGTGCGGGAGGTGATAGCTCAGACCACGGTTCGGGCAGTGAGCACCGAACAATCCCCACCTGCGGGCAACGATGCCCGCCGCACACCATGGAGGAAACACATGGACATCACCGTCGTCGCACGTAATGCCGAGATTCACCCGAATTTCCGGGAATACGTGGAGGAGAAGGTTTCGAAGATCACTCAGTTCTACCCCCGCGCTCAGCGCGTCGATGTGGAGCTGACTCACGAGCGTAACCCCCGCCAGGCCGACACTGCCGAGCGCATCGAGCTGACCGTTTACGGTAAGGGCCCGATCATTCGCGCTGAGGCTCAGTCTGCCGATCGCTATGCGGCCGTCGACATCGCCGCCGGCAAGCTCTACGAGCGCCTGCGCCGCCTGCGTGATCGCGTGAAGGACCATCGCCGCCGGTACCCGCGCGACCTGGCCGAAGCCGAAATCCTCGAAGCTCCCGTCGTCGAAGAGACGCCCGCAGCCGAACCCGAGGCTCCCAAGCCGCTGCGCAGCGCTGAGGACCTGAAGGTCGGCGAGGCCCGCGAGGAGCAGTGGGGTGATACCCCGATCATCGTCCGTCAGAAGGTGCACGAGGCCCCGCCGATGAGCGTGGATGAGGCCCTGGATCAGATGATGATGGTTGGCCACCCCTTCTTCCTCTTCGTCGATAAGGACACGAACCAGCCGTGCGTCGTCTACCACCGCCACGGGTGGACGTACGGCGTGCTTCGCTTGAACACGACAATCTGACGGTTGAAGGACGGCGGGGCGCCCCGGGCATCATGCCCGGGGCGCCTCCGTGTGCGCTGTCAGCGTTAAATACGTCCATAGTTCGCGCGGGCGTTTCCACTTTGGGCAGTTAGTTCGTAAACTAATGGGTGGATTTGACTGTCCGCTCTACAAGGGGGTGGGCGATTAACGTCAGGAGCTATTCGTGTCGATTATTGACAAGATCCTTCGCGCTGGCGAAGGGCGTATGCTGCGCAAGCTGGATCGGCTTGCGTCGCAGGTTGATGCCTTGCAGGAGGATTTTGAGGCTCTGACGGACGAGGAGCTGCAGGCCAAGACCCAGGAGTTCAAGGACCGCCTCGAGGATGGCGAGACTCTGGACGACATCCTGGTTGAGGCGTTTGCGACGGTCCGTGAGGCCTCGTGGCGAATCCTGCGCATGCGTCCCTTCCACGTGCAGGTCATGGGTGGCATCGCCCTGCACCAGGGCAAGATCGCGGAAATGAAGACCGGTGAAGGTAAGACCCTGGTCGCCACGATGCCGTCGTACCTGCGCGCGCTGACCGGCAAGGGCGTGCACGTCGTGACGGTCAACGACTACCTGGCGAAGTACCAGTCGGATCTGATGAGCCGCGTGTATAACTTCCTGGGCATGACGTGCGGCTGTATCCTCGTGGGTCAGACGCCTGCCGAGCGCCGCGAGATGTACGCCTGCGACATTACCTACGGTACGAACAACGAGTTCGGCTTCGACTACCTGCGCGACAACATGGCGCAGGTGCCCGAGGATATGGTCCAGCGCGGCCACGCCTTCGTCATCGTCGACGAGGTTGACTCGATCCTTATCGACGAGGCCC
>ERZ1699261.86-NODE-86-length-24434-cov-4.678076_pt1 | contig 24434 bp, 18 predicted proteins | sample MGYA00581524_ERZ1699261 | MGnify/ENA primary metagenome ERZ1699261 (study PRJEB42319, sample SAMD00040338) | human oral metagenome | material: saliva | host: Homo sapiens | study: EMG produced TPA metagenomics assembly of PRJDB4115 data set (Metgenomic analysis of... | reverse complement strand
CTTTATTATTACCAGCATCTACTTGGAGTGAAATTAAAGAGATTTTGGATGATGCGATGAAATACGAAACAGCGTCAGCATGTATCCCAGCTTCTTTTGTTAAACGTGCGAGCGAATACGTGAATGGGAAATTAGCCATCTGTACTGTTATCGGATTCCCGAATGGCTATAGCACAACTGCAACTAAAGTCTTCGAAACAAAAGATGCGATTCAAAATGGTGCAAGCGAAATCGATATGGTGATTAATATCGGTGATGTGAAAGATGGTCGTTTCGATGTTGTGGAAGATGAAATTCGTCAAATCCATGAAGCTTGTGGCGGTCATATCTTAAAAGTGATTATCGAAACAGCGCTTCTTACAGAAGAAGAAATCATCAAGATGTGTGAAGTCGTTACAAAAGCAGGAGCTGAATTCATCAAGACTTCAACAGGTTTCTCAACAGCAGGTGCAACATTTGAGCACGTGGCATTGATGAAGAAACACGTTGGAGAAGGTGTTCTTGTGAAGGCTGCCGGCGGAATTTCTAGCATTGAAGATGCTGAAAAATTCATCGAATTAGGAGCAAGTCGTCTTGGAACAAGTCGGATTGTGAAAATCGTGAAGAATCAATCCGTAGAAGAGGGCACTTATTAACCTCGAAAAACCAGATAAAATCTAAATTTCCCAAGTGTTGTCGACCTTGACGGCACTTGGGATTTTGTGTATAATAATATAACGCAATAAGTGTGGATTTTAATCGGTGTGAGGGGTTGAAATATTGTCCAATTCCTTACAAATAAAGGCTTAAAACAAAAGAATTTGCATTTTTCACAAATGACAGCAAACAATTCTTTTGGTTTTTTTTTGTTTAAAAATCGACCGAAATCTTCATTTGTTACGAACTTTTAATAAATGTCATCAAAATGTAACATTTATCAATACTAATTTATAGGGGTGGAAGAGTTGGCACATCATGATGTGAAATACGGTAGACACCGTGTGCGTAGAAGTTATGCACGAATCAGTGAAGTATTAGAATTACCTAATCTGATTGAAATCCAAACAGATTCTTACCAATGGTTCCTAGATGAAGGTATCCGCGAAATGTTCAAAGATATCTCTCCAATCGAAGACCATACTGGTAACTTGTCATTGGAATTCTTAGATTACGAATTACATGCTCCAAAATATAACATACAAGAAGCTAGAAACCACGACGCAAATTACGCGGCTCCAATTTACGTGAAAATGCGTTTAGTGAACAAAGAAACTGGCGAAGTAAAAGACCAAGAAGTATTCTTCGGTGACTTCCCATTAATGACTGAAATGGGTACATTTATCATTAATGGTGCAGAACGTGTAATTGTATCTCAATTAGTTCGTTCTCCTGGTGCTTATTTCCATGACAGACCTGACAAAAACGGTAAACAATTATATGGTTCAACATTAATTCCAAACCGTGGTGCATGGTTAGAGTACGAAACAGACTCAAAAGACATTTCTTATGTACGTATCGACCGTACTCGTAAAATCCCATTAACGGTATTAGTTCGTGCGTTAGGTTTCGGTTCAGATGACCTTATCCAAGAAATCTTCGGAGATAGCGAAACATTACGTTTAACATTAGATAAAGATGTTCATAAACGTATGGATGAATCTCGTACAGAAGAAGCATTAAAAGATATTTATGACCGTCTACGTCCTGGTGAACCAAAAACAGCTGAAAGTTCACGTAACTTATTAACAGCTCGTTTCTTCGACCCACGCCGCTATGATTTAGCAGCAGTTGGACGCTACAAAGTCAACAAAAAATTAAATCTTAAAACTCGTTTATTACACCAAACAATCGCTGAGAACTTAGTAGATCCTGAAACAGGCGAAATCGTTGTTGAAAAAGGAACTGTTCTTGAACGCGACGTAATGGAAAAAGTAGTAGAAGTACTTGAAAAAGGTGCAAACTTATTTACTTTACATCCATCAGAAGACGGTGTAATCAAAGACCCTGTAACAATTCAAACAGTAGAAGTTTACTCACCAGCTGACCCAGAACGCGTGATTAAAATCATCGGTAACGGCAACGTTGCTGAAGACGTAAAACACGTAACTGCAAGCGACATTATCGCAACAATCAGCTACTTCTTAAACCTTTACGAAGGAATCGGAACAACAGACGACATCGACCACTTAGGTAACCGTCGTATCCGTTCAGTAGGGGAATTATTACAAAACCAATTCCGTATCGGTTTATCTCGTATGGAACGTGTGGTTCGCGAACGTATGTCTATCCAAGACACTGCAACAGTGACACCACAACAATTAGTAAATATTCGTCCAGTCGTTGCGGCAATTAAAGAGTTCTTCGGATCTTCTCAATTATCACAATTCATGGACCAAACAAACCCATTAGGAGAGTTAACACACAAACGCCGTCTATCAGCGTTAGGACCTGGTGGTTTGACTCGTGACCGTGCCGGATATGAAGTTCGTGACGTTCACTATTCTCACTATGGTCGTATGTGTCCTATCGAAACTCCTGAGGGACCAAACATCGGGTTGATCAACAGCTTATCAACATATGCGAAGATCAACAAATATGGTTTCATCGAAACTCCATACCGTCGTGTAGACTGGAACACTCATAAAGTTACAGATAAGATCGACTACTTAACAGCCGACGAAGAAGATAGCTTCGTAGTAGCGCAAGCAAACTCTCCATTAAATGAAGACGGAAGCTTCGTGAACGATGTTGTTATGGCGCGTTACGTATCTCAAAACTTAGAAGTGCCAGTAGACCGCGTGGACTACATGGACGTTTCTCCAAAACAAGTAGTTGCAGTTGCGACAGCATGTATCCCATTCTTAGAAAACGACGACTCAAACCGTGCGTTAATGGGTGCGAACATGCAACGTCAAGCTGTTCCATTGTTAAATCCAAAAGCACCATTTATCGGTACAGGTATGGAATACGTATCTGCGCATGACTCAGGGGTTGCCTTGTTATGTAAACGTGATGGTGTTGTCGAATTCGTCGATGCTAAAGAGGTACGTGTACGTACAGCTGATGGCTCATTAGATACTTACCAAATCACTAAGTTCCACGGATCAAACGCGGGTATGTGTTACAACCAACGTCCAATCGTGGCACAAGGGGATAAAGTGGTTAAAGGCGAAATCCTAGCAGACGGACCTTCTATGGAAAAAGGTGAATTAGCATTAGGACAAAACGTTCTAGTAGCGTTCATGACTTGGGAAGGTTACAACTTCGAGGATGCGGTTATCATGAGTGAACGTTTAGTGAAAGACGATGTGTATACATCAATTCACATCGACGACTACGATTCAGAAGCTCGTGATACAAAACTTGGACCTGAAGAAATTACTCGTGAGATTCCAAACGTTGGGGAAGACGCATTGAAGAACCTTGACGCTGATGGAATTATCCGTATCGGTGCCGAAGTTAAAGATGGCGACATCTTAGTCGGTAAAGTAACTCCTAAAGGGTTAACAGAACAATCACCAGAAGAACGTTTATTACACGCAATCTTCGGTGAAAAAGCTCGTGAAGTTCGTGACACGTCTCTACGTGTACCTCACGGCGGTGGCGGTATTGTCCGCGATGTACGTGTGTTCACACGTGCAGCAGGTGATGAATTAGCACCTGGCGTAAACAAATTAGTTCGTGTATATATTGTACAAAAACGTAAAATCAATGAAGGGGATAAGATGGCCGGACGTCACGGTAATAAAGGGGTTGTTTCCCGTATTATGCCGGAAGAAGATATGCCATTCTTACCAGATGGAACACCAGTTGACATCATGTTAAACCCATTAGGGGTACCTTCACGTATGAACATCGGACAAGTGTTAGAGTTACACTTAGGGATGGCTGCTCGTGAATTAGGTATTTACATCGCAACACCAGTATTCGATGGTGCGCAAGATGAAGACGTATGGGGAACTGTTGCAGAAGCGGGTATGGCTCGTGATGCGAAAACAATTCTATATGATGGACGTACAGGTGAACCATTCGATAACCGTGTGTCAGTAGGGGTTATGTACATGATCAAACTTGCCCACATGGTTGACGACAAACTTCACGCTCGTTCAATTGGACCATACTCACTCGTTACACAACAACCTCTTGGAGGTAAAGCGCAATTTGGTGGACAACGTTTCGGGGAAATGGAAGTATGGGCACTAGAAGCTTATGGTGCTGCTTATACATTACAAGAAATCCTAACGTACAAATCAGATGACGTTGTTGGTCGTGTGAAGACTTACGAATCAATCGTTAAAGGTCAACAAATTTCACGTCCAGGAGTTCCAGAATCATTCCGCGTATTAGTAAAAGAATTACAAGCTTTAGGTCTTGATATGAAAGTACTTGACGCACAAGATGAAGAAATCAAACTTGAAGATATGGACGAAGACGAAGGAATTCGTTTCAGTGACGTTGAAAGAACAAATGATAGACGTGCTCAATTAGATGAGTATTCTGATCGTGCAGCTGAATTATCAGCAGCAGAAGAAGCAGCTGACGCAGCTGAAGAAGATGCAGCCGATGTAGAAGACGTTGAAGACAATTTTGATACTGACGAAGAGTAATAGAACTATTGGAATCGTAGGGCAATTCCAAAAGAAAGGGAGGTAGGCCCCTTGATAGATGTAAATAATTTTGAAAGTATGCAGATTGGGTTAGCTTCTCCGGAGAAAATCCGTGAGTGGTCACATGGTGAAGTTACAAAACCAGAAACAATCAACTACCGTACTTTAAAACCAGAACGCGATGGTTTATTCTGCGAGAAAATCTTTGGTCCAACAAAAGACTTAGAATGTTCTTGTGGTAAATTAAAGAAAATCAACAACAAAGGGAAAGTCTGCGATCGTTGTGGCGTTGAAGTAACGCGCTCAAAAGTTCGTCGTGAACGTATGGGACACATCGAATTAGCAGCTCCAGTATCACACGTGTGGTACTTCAAAGGCATTCCAAGCCGCATGGGACTTGTGTTAGACATGAGTCCACGTGCGTTGGAAGAAGTCATTTATTTTGCAAGCTACGTTGTTATCGACGCTGGCGACACAACATTAATGCACAAACAATTATTAACTGAACGCGAATACCGTGAAAAACGTGCAGAGTTCGGAACTCGTTTCCATGCTGCAATGGGTGCGGAAGCCGTTCAAGAGTTATTAAACAATGTTGACTTAGACGCTGAAATCGCTGAATTAAAAGAAGAGTTGAAAACAGCTCAAGGTCAAAAACGTACTCGTGCAATCCGTCGTTTAGACATTTTAGATGCCTTCAAAGAATCAGGAAACAAACCTGGTTGGATGGTAATGGATGTTATTCCAGTTATCCCACCAGATTTACGTCCAATGGTTCAATTAGAAGGTGGACGTTTTGCAACAAGTGACTTGAACGATTTATACCGTCGTGTGATTAACCGTAATAACCGTCTAAAACGTTTATTAGAATTGAACGCACCTCGTATCATCGTTCAAAACGAAAAACGTATGTTACAAGAAGCTGTGGATGCTTTAATCGATAATGGTCGTCGTGGCCGTCCAGTTACTGGACCAGGTAACCGTCCATTGAAATCATTAAGCCACATGCTTAAAGGGAAACAAGGTCGTTTCCGTCAAAACCTACTTGGTAAACGTGTAGACTACTCTGGACGTTCTGTAATCGTAGTAGGACCAAACTTGAAGATGTACCAATGTGGTCTTCCTAAAGAAATGGCGATTGAATTATTCAAACCTTTCGTAATGAAAGAATTAGTTGAACGTGAAATCGCAGGAAACATCAAGAGCGCTAAACGTAAAATTGAACGTTTAGATGACGATATTTGGGGAATCCTTGAAGAAGTAATTCGTGAACACCCAGTTCTATTGAACCGTGCACCTACACTTCACAGACTAGGGATTCAAGCGTTCGAACCAACTCTAGTAGAAGGTCGTGCGATTCGTCTTCACCCATTAGTGTGTGAAGCCTACAATGCCGACTTCGACGGAGACCAAATGGCGGTTCACGTGCCACTATCTCAAGAAGCTCAAGCTGAAGCTCGCTTATTAATGTTAGCGGCTCAAAACATCCTAAACCCTAAAGATGGTAAACCAGTAGTAACACCATCTCAAGACATGGTTTTAGGGAACTATTACTTAACAATGGAACAAGAAGGCCGTGTTGGTGAAGGTATGTTCTTCAAAGACATGGACGAAGCAATCTTGGCTTACAACAATGGATACGTTCATTTACACAGCCGTATTGCGATTCCTGCAAGCTCACTTCCACATAAACCATTTACAGAGTGGCAAAAAGAGAGAATGATGGTTACAACAGTTGGTAAATTATTATTCAACGAAATCATGCCAAACGAATTCCCTTACTTAAATGAGCCAACAATGGAAAACTTAGAAGTGGCTACACCAGATAAATACTTCTTAGAACCAGGGGCAAACATTAAAGAAGAAATCGCTAAACGCGAAATCGTTGCGCCATTCAAGAAGAAAAACTTAGGTCAAATCATCGCCGAAGTGTTCAAACGATTCCATATCACTGAAACTTCAATGATGTTAGACCGTATGAAAGACTTAGGATATAAATTCTCAACTCGTGCTGGTTTAACAGTAGGGATTGCAGATATCTCAGTTGCGGACAACAAGAAAGAAATTCTTGAAGAAGCACATAAACAAGTCGACAACATCTCTAAATTATTCCGTCGTGGTTTAATTACAGATGATGAACGTTATGAACGTGTTATCGAAACATGGAACAAAGCGAAAGATGATATCCAAAAAGCGTTAATTCGCACATTAGGTTCTCGTAACCCAATCTTCATGATGAGTGATTCTGGAGCCCGTGGTAACATCTCTAACTTTACTCAGCTTGCTGGTATGCGTGGATTGATGGCCGCTCCTAACGGTAAGATCATGGAATTACCGGTAACATCAAACTTCCGTGAAGGGTTAACCGTTATGGAAATGTTCTTGTCTACTCACGGTGCTCGTAAAGGGATGACCGATACGGCCTTGAAGACAGCCGACTCAGGTTACTTAACTCGTCGTTTAGTAGACGTTGCGCAAGATGTAATCATTCGTGAAACAGACTGCGGAAGCGATCGTGGTTTAACAATTACTGCGATTAAAGAAGGAAATGAAGTCATTGAAACCCTTGAAGAACGTATGTTAGGACGTTACGCACAACGTTCAGTGAAACATCCTGAAACAGGTGAAGTGTTAGTAGCACGCAATGAAATCATTACTGAAGATATTGCTCGTAAGATTATTGAAGCTGGAATCGAAGAAATTACAATTCGTTCAGCCTTCACATGTGATACAAAACATGGTGTATGTAAATACTGTTACGGACGTAACTTAGCTACAGGTTCAGAAGTTGAAGTTGGGGAAGCAGTTGGTACAATTGCCGCTCAATCAATCGGGGAACCTGGTACACAGTTAACAATGCGTACGTTCCATACCGGTGGGGTTGCCGGAGACGATATTACTCAAGGTTTACCTCGTATCCAAGAAATCTTCGAAGCGCGTAATCCTAAAGGGGTTGCGACAATCAGTGAAGTAGCGGGTGAAGTAGTTTCTATCGAAGAAAATGCTGGAAGCCGTACTAAAGAAATTACAATTAAAGGCTCTACAGATACTCGTTCTTACACAGTTCCATTTACAGCTCGTCTAAAAGTGGAAGAAGGACAAATCATCGATCGTGGTGCTCCATTAACTGAAGGTTCTATCGATCCTAAAGAATTATTACGTGTTCGTGACGTATTATCAGTTGAAAACTACTTATTACGTGAAGTACAAAAAGTATACCGTATGCAAGGGGTAGAAATCGGCGATAAACACGTTGAGGTAATGGTTCGTCAAATGTTACGTAAAGTTCGCGTAATGGATCCAGGTTCAACAGAAATCCTTCCAGGAACATTACTTGATATTGCAGACTTTACAGAACGTAACCGCTCTGCAATCATGAACGGTGAAGTACCTGCGACAGCTCGTCCTGTATTACTAGGTATTACAAAAGCTTCATTAGAAACAAACAGCTTCTTGTCTGCTGCATCATTCCAAGAAACAACTCGTGTCTTGACAGATGCTTCTATCCGCGGCAAGAAAGACCACTTACTAGGATTGAAAGAAAATGTTATCATCGGTAAGATCATCCCTGCTGGGACAGGTATGGCTCGTTACCGCAATATGGAAACAAGTACTTCAGAACCAGTATTACCAGTGGAACAAACTGAAGTTGTAGTTGTTGAAACAACACCTTCTGAAGAAGACACAAATGAATAATCTGTGAATTTCAGGCACCCTGTAGCGAAAGCTACAGGGTGTTTTTTCTTGGGAACTTCATAAAACATTCTCTTAGAATCAATGAGTCCGGGTTATAATAGGCGAAACTTAAGAGGTGAAGTAATTTGGGAGTTAGAAATGCTTGTTAATGGACAACAAGTGAACGTAAAGATTTCAAACGACACAGGAAAAATTACTGAAATCGATCGCTAATTAAATATTGTTTATAAGATACTCCGTCAAGGATTGTTCATTCAATGCTTGAGGGGGTATTTTTATGCTTAAAATTACAAGAAAGAGCCCGAAAATAGATTAAGAAAAGTTTAAGAATTTTGAAAAGTTGAAAAAATTCAACACTAAAAAAACGAATTAATTCATTGAATAGTGGGAAAAATGAGTCACAAGTGGAATTAAATCATTTAAAAACATCAAATATATAATATTTTAAATAAAAACTAAAACCGCTATCAAATTTATGTAAAAGGTAGTATAATAAAAATGAATAAAAGAAAGATTGGGGTAGTGTATATGAGTCAGGAATTGTACCAAAGTATACCGTTGCTATTTAAGCTCGTAAAAAAGCAAACAGAACTCAAAAATGCTGCCTTTGCTTTTCAGAATAAACGAGGAGCAGTGAAGTTTTTCTTTTTAATTGAACGTGATGAACAGCAAGATTTACGTTTATTATTCTTCAAAAACGAAGAAGAACTTGTTCGTTATAGACTCTCTGAACGACTGGTAACCATGTCAGATGAGGTAGTCGGAGAGGAACGGACCGAGGCGTTTTGGTTTAGAAAAGGCATCGAAATTCAGTTTTCAAAACGTGCGGATTTCGATGAAGAGGAAATCGAATACTTGAAGCAGAAAGGGTATCCTGTTAAAGGAGCCAGAGAATTGCCGATGGTATCGAGCTTCAATGAACCATTTGATTTATTTGCAGACCTTAAGAAATCAGAAGTCCAGTTTGTGCTACGTGTGAGTGATATTCTCTTGCAAGAAGGCAACTGGAAGGAGCTCTTAAAGGCTGCTAGTATTCTCGACCAAGAAGATGCGGATTGCTATGCTGTTCTCGAATATAATCAAAAAACAAAGGCTGTAAAATCGCTTGATATTACGCGCAAAGAAATCAGCTTCGATAAGATTGATGAATTGAAGCCGTTCTTCCAAGTAAAACCTGAACCCGTTGCAATCAGTGATTTCTCGCTTTTACGTGCAAAAAAGGCGATTCAAGGAATCTTCCCGGAAAGTTTGGAAATCCAATTGACATTGTCGCCGATTGCGGCCATGGGATTTTATAAAACAGGCGCATTTATGCTGGCGATAGCCGACGAACGTGAAATCATCTTTTTACAGGAAACAGATTTAGATACAAAAGCGATTCAGAATTATATTTTAGAACTCATTATGATGATGGAGGCAGTGCCGCTTCGCTTTATTACAAGTGGACCGTTTGCCATGAGACTCTCGAATATGGTGGATAAGCTCTTAAAACGACTTGGAACGGATATTGTCATCTTGGATGAATTGCCAACGATGAACCGTTACTCAAGCCTTGCGAAAATGGATCTTCTATTATCGCAAAATGATATTGATAATCTTCTCTTTTAAGTGAAACGTTGAGACCCGTGCCCTTAACGTTTCCGCTAGTGTAGGAATTGGAAGGGGGAGAAGCTAAATACTCTCACAGCTTCTCTGTCCATCCATCCTCGAATGTAAAACATAAGAAACAGAGGTCTATTCGAATGAATAGACCTCTGTTTTTACCCAACTGGATATTCTGTATACATTTCTCCAAGACTCTCAAACTCCACTTGATTTTGCAAAAGCTCAATAATGGCTGCTTGGAAAGCTTCGACCTCTTGAACAGGGAGGCTACAGGTGAATTGAACATTATTGAGGAAGACTTTATCGACGATGGGAATATTTTGCGTCTGGCAATAATATTCCACTTTACCAACATGCGCATAATCAAAAGTTAGGGCAAGTTGATCTTCGAGTCGGCATTCGATGATTCCGATGGCTTTCAACCCTTCGCTTACAGCCCCAGAATACGCACGAACGAGTCCTCCAGCGCCAAGTTTTGTTCCACCAAAGTAACGCGTCACCACGACCGCGACATCCTTTAATTCATTTTTCTTGAGTACTTCTAGCATTGGAACGCCTGCGGTACCACTTGGCTCACCGTCATCCATCGCACGCTGCACTTGGTCGTTTTCCCCAATGAGAAAAGCAGAGCAGTTATGCGTTGCCTTCCAATGTTCTTTTTTGATAGCTTGGATAAATTCGAGCGCTTGTTCTTCGTCTGTTACTCGCTGAAAATGCGCAATAAAACGGGACCCCTTAATCTCGATTTCATTCGTCCCAGCTTCTTTAATCGTTTTATATCTCTCTAACATTCTTTCCCCTCACTTTGGTATTAGTATAGCATAAATTTTCTTTTTCGTTTAAGTGTCAAAAATAGAGAAATTTTACGAATAAAAGAGATTTTTCTTCACAAATTTATATTGTTAGTTATAAATAAGAAGAGTATAATGAAAGCGTAAACAAAATAGATTGTGAAGATAAGGAGCTAGAATCATGAAAAGAAGAAATAAACGAATCGTCTATCTTTTTGTAGTTTTTTGTTTTTTATTATCGCTAGGTAAAATAGCTGCGGAAAGTTGGACAACTGGTTATGTCAGTGTTCCTTCAGGAGGTCGTCCCGGATATACGGAAGAATATAATATCAAACAGAATGAATCAAGATGGGCAGGTTTTTGGGGAGATTCACTACCGAATGCTTTTGGATACACTGTTGCTCTTGTAAATTATGGGAAATATATTCGTTCAGATACTGTTGAACTTAGAAAATTAGAAACTACATGGGCGGATAATAATTCTGGAAAACCTGGATATTATTACTATGCGAGAGTTAATTCGAAATTTTATGAACCAAACTGGAGTCGAATAACATTACAATTTACCGCAGCTTACGATACAGAATAAATTTAAAGTAGGTGAAAAGAATGATTTTTTACAAAAATAAATGGTCAATACTATCGATCATTATGTATTGGATTTTTTCCATCGTTATGATTCTAAACTATATTCATTATCATTTGTCAACGGGACATTTTGGAGGAGCTGAGGGAGGAATACCACTGTTTTATGAGATTATATTCAGTGCTAATCAAATTATGGATGCTGTATATGGTTTTGTGGCATTCATGATTCCACCTTTATTCTTTTCACATGAATGTATTAGACAAAGAATAACACATTATGACTATCTACAGTATGTAAGATTACAACATAAAAAAACATTCTTTTCATCACTTCTATTAAGACAATTTAAAACGAATTTTATCATAATCTATTTTGTTTTCTTTGGAAAAATGTTGCTTCAAGCCTTCATGGTTCATATTTTCTATTCTCCTTTTATCTTCGAGGAGAGTAGTTCATATTTGACGTGGTCCTTTACTATCAACTTTTCAACCAATAGTTTTGTTAATTTAATCTGTACGATAGTCATGATTCCTTTAGGATACGCCATTTTCTATTCATTTGTTTTTTCAGTTGGATTGTTCCTAAAACGATATATCATTTATTTATGCAGTGGATTATTATTAGCGATTTTATCACTTTTATTAGCAATGGTAATAGGGGGATTTTCTCCTATTATCGGATACTCAATTTGTATACTTTCGCTCATTCAACCAGGAATGTACACATTATTAGGAGAAACTATTTCTAAATCAGCCTGGGTTGTTTTTCTATATCCTACGATATTTTATAGTCTTTTGACGATTCTTCTATTAATTATCAGAAGAAAGATGGATTTGAAGGAGGGGTATTAATGGATGAACTCCTCAAAGGCAAAAGACAACAATGGGTGTATGGATTATCGATTATTTCAGGAATCTCTTTTGTTTTAAAAGGGCAAATTTTCGGTAACTTAATATTAGACTTATTATCCTCTCGTTTTACAGCGTACTTTTCAGACACCGTATTAATAGTTTTACTAGGGGTAGTCATTTGGAGACGGCATCATATTCGTTTTCTTCTCATTCAAAGAATTGGAGAGAAAAACTATCAATTCTATCAATTGGTAACGGTGTTAGTTTCAATTGTTTGCTATTTTGTCGCTCAATTTTCCTTAGCGTTACTATTTCAAATGAGGAATGGGCAAGCATTTACAAAAGCGATGCTGATATTTGGTCTATTAAAAAGCGTGTATTTAATTTGCTCGGGATTAATCATTTATACGATTTCTATTGGGTGTAATAGAAATATGGCTATTATTGGTTCTATCCTATTTTCATTAACATCTTATTTTACGATATTGTTTCTATTACCAGTGTGAAGGGGAGGTACTCATGTTAGAACTAAAAAATGTATCCAAAAAATTTGGGTTTCAAGTGATTTTAGAAGACGTCGATTTCAAAATTGAACAAGGAGAGCTTATTCATATTGTAGGATCTAATGGATGCGGAAAGTCTACTTTATTTAAACTTTTTTGTGATATTTTGGAGCCGGATAAAGGTGAAGTTGTTGTAGATAGTGATGTACGAATTGGAGCTTTGATTGAGAATCCAGCGTTCATGGAAGAAAGTAGTTTAAAAACGAATCTTAAATTTTTAGCCTCTATCAATAAAAATTACAATGAATCAAAAATTAGAGAATTAGTGAATAATTTCGATTTAGATTTTGATAGTAAAGTTCACGTGAAAAAATACTCCGTTGGAATGCGTCAGAAAACTGGGATTATTCAAGCTGTGATGGAGGATCAAAATTTAATTTTATTAGATGAGCCAACTCGAGGTCTAGATAAAAAATCACTAGATCAGTTTCATCAATTAGTTCAACAGCTTCATGAAGAAGGGAAATCAATTGTGATTGCTGCTCATGATAATTTGGCCGAATTACGTTTTGATAAGGAATATTTGATGGAAGAAGGGAAGCTGATTCTTAAATGAAACAGTTATTTCCCATTCGAGAGTGGGTTCTCTATATTTTTGGTTTGTTAATAGTATGGAATTTATATCATCCATTACCGTCGTTTTATATCGAGGCTCACTTCAGTTTTATACCCGTTACCTTTCTTTTTGGCTATCTTTTAAGTGTTTTCTTAATGGTAATGGAAGTTCTTATTTTGATGTATTTTATTAATGAGTATGAAAGTATGCGACTTTTAATACTGGTTCGAAGCAGAAGTCGAGTGTTTATAGGGCGAATATTAGTGAGGCTGATGTTGCCTTCTGTATTTTTAATGTTCTGTATTAAGGCAATTTTACTTTTCGAAATCGGAGGGGTTCATCCCCTTGTATTAGGTTCGTTACCCATTCTGTTTTCAGGGATGACTCTACTAGCAATATTCATTCAAGACTCTAAAAAAATATTATTTTTAAGCCTGATTTTAGCAGCACTTATTAGACTAGGATGCTTTTACTTAATTGGGTAAGCAGGAGCATATCTCCTGCTTTTTTTTAATGGTCAAATATGGTAGTATAGAAAGGCAGTATATGACTGGGGGAGTAGGTATGATTCAAGTAACATTAATCATTCGAATCACATTGGTTCTTGCTTTTATCATGCTAAGCTATTGGGCGTTGCAAGGCATTCAAATCGAGAAAATTCTTCGAAAAGGCCGCGTTCAAGAAGCCCGTATCCTCTTTTTACTCATCGCTATTTGGATGGGAGCTAGTATAGCTAAAGTCATATTCGATTTATCAGATTATTTAAATCAGTACATTCAATTGATATTACAGTAGATGGATAGAGAGTTTTTGGAGGTTATTTAATGGATAAGATGATCGTGCGCGGTGGCGATACGCGTCTTCAGGGAACAGTAAAAGTAGAAGGAGCTAAAAACGCGGTATTACCGATTTTAGCAGCAAGTATTTTAGCAGATAAAGGCGTTACGCATTTAACAAATGTACCGAACTTATCAGACGTACTTATGATGTTAAACGTATTAGGAAGCTTAAACGTCTTAAGTACATTTGACGAAGAAGAAAAGGCCATTACTTTAAATGCCACAAAAGATATTACAACAACTGCAGCATTTGAATACGTAAGTAAAATGCGTGCGTCAATCGTTGTAATGGGACCATTATTAGCCCGTTTTGGACATGCGCGTGTAGCGATGCCTGGTGGATGTGCTATCGGAAGTCGTCCAATCGACCTTCACTTAAAAGGATTCGAAGCAATGGGTGCGACAATCGTTCAAACAGAAGGATATATCGAAGCACATGCAGATGAACTTCATGGAGCACGTATTTATTTAGATTTCCCATCTGTTGGAGCTACTCAAAACATTATGATGGCTGCGACTTTAGCAAAAGGAACAACATATCTCGAAAACGTAGCGCGTGAACCAGAAATCGTTGACTTAGCAAACATCTTAAACAAGATGGGTGCGAAAATTGTCGGTGCAGGAACAGAAACCATGCGTATCGAAGGGGTAGAACGTTTGGATGGAACAATTCACTCAATTATCCCAGACCGTATCGAAGCTGGTACATTCATGGTAGCCGCTGCCGTTACAAAAGGTGATGTGTTTATCGAAGATGCGATTGCAGAACACAACCAACCATTAATTTCTAAATTAGGAGAAATGGGTGTTCAATTTATCGAAGAAGAAGACGGAATCCGCGTCATCGGTCCAGATGAGTTGAAACCAACTGACGTGAAGACTTTACCTCACCCAGGTTTCCCAACAGATATGCAAGCGCAAATGACGATTGCACAATTATTAGCTACTGGTACAAGCACAATGACGGAAACAGTATTCGAGAACCGTTTCAACCACTTAGAAGAAATGCGTCGTATGGGTGCGCAATTCCGTATTGACTCACATACAGCTGTGATGAGTGGTGCATCAGTATTATCAGGAGCTGAAGTACGTGCTACAGACTTACGTGCTGCGGCAGCGTTAATCATCGCTGGAATGGTTGCAAAAGGATATACACGTGTGACAGACTTACAATTCTTGGACCGTGGATATTATGAGTTCCATCAAAAATTACGTGCATTAGGCGCAACGATTGAACGTGTGGACGAACCAGACGGACAAGCATTTACTCACGAAGACTTAGAGCGTCTATTCGCAGTTTAAAAAAATAAAGAGACAGTGCAAGAGAAATCGTAAATGATTCCTATGAATCCTTACAGATATCTTCATCATTACGGTAACGTTGCACCGGTTCGAGCCTTAAAAGTCTCTCACCTTTAAATCCTCAAAGCAGGCGTATGGAATAAAATTCCTACGCCTGCTTATTCGTTTTAATGCGAAGTCACGTTACTGTAATGATAGAATCTGTAAGTTTCTAGTCATCATTTACGTTTGCAACTGCACTTTAATTATTTTACGAATAATCTTTAAATCTTCTTGCTCCAATAATAAAAACACGCAATATAAGTTTTAACTAATATAAGGTATACCTTATATTGATAAAAATAAGTTGGTATTTTACGTAAGTTTTTTTAGGGGAAATAGTAGGTGATGGTATCGTTTAATTTTTCGTAAAGGTGTGTAGTTTTTATGTGGTTTTAAAGGGTTTTATGGTACAGTATAATAGACTCAATTTAAAAGGAGGATTGTAATGAACGAAGAATTTAACAATCAGAATCATGACGAAGAAAAATTCGAAGTCGAACAAGACACTGAACTCGAGCACCGTCATACTGAAGAACCACAAAAACAATCCATTATAAAGAGTATTTGGAATCATAAAATCATGATGGCGATTCGTCGCTTTTGGAGAAAATTTCATGTAACGAAGCTACTTCTAGCGATGATGCTAACGGTAGTAACATTGTTTACGGGATTTTTAGTTTATTCCGCAAAGACAACTGATGTGAGTGGCTTACGTGCTGGGATGGTTCAAGTAACCGAAGTATATGACCGAAATAACCAAGAAGCTGGCGTACTGAATATCAATAAAGGGGAATTTTTAACGATAGACCAGATTTCTCCGAATATGATTAACGCGCTTGTTTCTACAGAGGATAAACGTTTCTATGACCACCATGGATTCGATCCGATGGGGCTGCTTCGTGCGACATTTGGCCTCTTAATGAACCGTGGCCGAGTGACGGGTGGAGGAAGTACGATTACGCAACAATTAGCGAAGAATGCTTTCTTAACTCAAGAACAATCATTTATGCGAAAAGCAAAAGAACTCTTCTTGAGTTTCGAGTTGGAGAAGAAATATTCCAAAGACCAAATTTTGGAGATGTATTTGAATAATGCCTATTTCGGAAATGGGGCGTACGGAATTGAAAATGCGTCGCTTCGTTATTTCGGAAAGAGCGTGAAGGATTTAACTATCAGTGAAGCGGCTGTTCTTACAGGTAGCTTAAAGGCACCGAATGTGTATAATCCAATTGACGATATGGAATCGACGGTGAAACGTCGTGCGACTGTCCTACAGTTGATGGTCGATAATGGCAAAATCACGCAAGAAGAAGCCGATAAAGCAGCTGCTGAAGTGATTACCGTAACCGATACGTATGAAGCGAATGCTCGTTATAAATATCCATATTATTTCGATGCGGTAATTAATGAAATTACAACGAAATACGGAATCAGCGAAGAAGACTTGCTGAACAAAGGATATAAAATCTACACAGGTCTAGACCAAAATATGCAAGCAGATTTGGAAGAAACCTTCTCACACAGTTGGTTATTCCCGAAAGCGAGTGACGGTACGGTTGCTCAAGCGGCTTCGATTGCCATGGATCCGCAAACTGGTGATGTCCTTGCAACAGTAGGTGGCCGTACTAACGAGAAACACACTTTCCGTGGATTTAACCGTGCAACACAGCTTCAGGCGCAACCAGGGTCAACATTCAAACCATTAGCCGTATATACTCCGGCTCTTGAAGAAGGATATCAACCTAATTCTGTTCTAGTGGACGAGAAACGTTCGTATGGTTCAGATAAATATACGCCTGAGAACTGGAATAAAAAGTATCAAGGAACTGTGACGATGACGGAAGCCTTGAACCACAGTTGGAATGCTCCTGCTGTATGGTTACTCGATAAAATCGGATTGAAGAAAGGAATCGAGAAGGTTCATCAGTTCGGAATCGAAACGGATCCAGGAGATGAGTACTTAGGGATTGCCCTTGGAGGACTTACAAAAGGGGTCTCTCCAGAACAAATGGCCTCTGCTTATACAGCTTTTGCCAATAAAGGCGTTCGTGTGCAACCGCGTTTTGTAACGAAAATTGTGGATGCAAATGGGAAAGTCGTTGTAGACAATACAGCCGTGAAGGAAAACCGTGTGACAACGGAAGAAGTCGCTAAGAAGATGACAAGTATGCTATTAACCGTGTACGGTTCAGAAGGTCTTGGCGCACCATTTTCACCAGCAGGTAAGACGATTGCCGGTAAGACAGGGACAACCGAAGCTATCAATAATGACAATGGTTCTCGTGACCAATGGATGATTGGATATACACCAGACGTTGTTGTCGCAACTTGGATGGGATATGACCAATCAGGAAACTACTCTTTATCAGCATCTCGTCGTGCAGGAGTAGGGCCACTCTTTAAACTAGAGATGGAAGGGTTGCTTCAATTCACCGCGAATACTCCATTTAATGTAGAAGCCGTGAAGACGAAGCAAAATAACAAAAACAACAATACGAATAACGGTGTCGATCAATTTATCAAAGACGCTCAAAAAGCGGGCGAACAAGTTTGGAATCAAATCCAAGAATGGGGTAAAAACCTCTGGGATAAATTCAGAAATCGATAATGCGAACGTACGTACGTATTAATAGTTTAAACATGTAAAATATGGTATAATAAAAGAGTATTTTAAGGAGGAAGAAACATGAGTAATATTTATGATACAGCCAATCAATTAGAACGCGACTTACGCGAATTACAAGAATTCAAAACAGTAAAGGAAAGCTTCGAAGCGATTTATGCTGACGAAACAGCAAGAGCTTTATTTGAAGAATTCCGTACAGTGAATGTCGAGTTACAACAAAAACAATTCTCAGGACAAGAAATCACTGAAGAAGATATTCAAAAAGCACAAGAATTAGGACAAAAAGTGTCTGAAAATGAGCATATTAAAGCATTAATGGAAGCTGAGCAACGTTTGAATACAATTATGCAAGATATCAACCGTATCATCACAAATCCATTACAAGAGCTTTATAGCGCAAAATAATCAATTTTAAACGGTTTTATTAAGAATCGATCCAAAGCATATTTTCTTTGAACGCACAACAGACGGTTCAGGAAAATATGCTTTTTTTGAAGAAAAGAAAGGAGCAACGTATGGTGAAATTCATCCACGCTGCCGATGCCCATCTAGGGATTACATATGCCGGTGTCGGAAAGAACCAAAAGAAAATCGCCAGAGAGTTAAAGCAAGCGGCGTTTGATGCCTTTGAAAGAGTCATTGATGTGGCGATTGAAGAAGAAGTCGATGCGCTTGTGTTGGCTGGGGATTTGCTGGATAGTTCTCGTACCTTCGTCAAAGAAAAATTGTTTTTGCAGAGTCAATTGAATCGCCTGGAACCATTTGGAATTCCTGTCGTCGTAGCGCTTGGGAATCATGATGCGGGGAGTGCATACGTTTCTGGGGAGCATATTTATACTTTTGGGAGTGCTGTCGAAACAATCGAAGTGGAAACGAGAAATGGGGAACGTGTGGCTTTTAGTGGGTTTAGTTATGAGGTTCCTGTTGTAGCCGCTAGGAAAGTTCAAGAGTATCCGGTAAAGAGTGCTAATTGTGACATTCATATTGGGGTCTTACATGGAGAACTGACGACTGCACAAGGTCGTTATGCGCCATTTTCTATTCCTGAATTAAGAGAAAAAGGCTATGACTATTGGGCGCTTGGACATATTCATCCTTGCCATGAGGTTTCTAGCCAGCCATGTGCGTGGTATAGCGGTACGACGCAAGGAGCGGACCGTAAAGAGAGTGGTCCAAAGGGAGCTTTAATTGTAGAGATTACACCCAGAACTGCCCCAGAGGTTCGCTTTATTGAAACGAGTACGATGGACTGGACGGAGGCAGAACTTGCTATCAGCGAGAACGCTCGTTTAGAAACCTTACCGTATCTCATCGTAGAGGCACTACCAAATCCATCGAAACGCAGTCTTGTGACGCTGCATTTACAAACGGAAGAATCAATCTATTCAAGAGAGGATTTAAAACAACTGACAGAAGTTGTGAATGGGTTATTAGAAGAAAAACGCAGCCTTGTAACCGTGATCAGTATTCGAGAACAAGTTACAAAACCGCTTCGAGGAGCTTCTGGAATTTCTCTTTCGGGAGATGTGGATGCATCCCTCTTTTCTGAAATGGAGATTGCCAAGAGTGGGTTTTCGAATCAGCTGATGAGCGACTTCCTGCAAAAAGAAGATGTCCAAGAAGAGATTCACGAACGTGCACTTCGCTTATTAGAAGCTCGCTTTTCGGGAAGGGAGGAAGGGTAATGTACATTTCAAAAATCGAAATCGATCATTTTGGAAAATGGGAACATGAGATCTTTACTTTCCATCCGAACTTACAAGTCGTACAAGGCTTGAACGAATCTGGAAAGACGACCCTTCGACGCTTTATCGAGCAGATGCTCTTTGATTTTAAACAAAAGAAGAATGGCGTGTATCCTTATCAACCGCTCCATACGAATACGCGTGGCGGACGGATGTGGATTGAAGATGAAGGGTTGGGTGCTCTTATTATCGAGCGTAGCGCCGTGGGTTCGCAGAGAAAACTTGTTCTAAGGAGTGCGGAAACTGGTCAAGAGTTGCCAGAAACGATGTTGGAACGTGTTCTTCATGAGTTGACGATGAATGAGTATCATTCACTCTTTGGATTCAATGAAGAGGAATTGCAAAATAATGCGTTCGAAAGTGAAGAAGAAATCCATCGCTTCTTGTACAGCTTGAGCGTTATGGGACATAAGGGTGCTTATGAGGAGAGTCAAAAGTTACTTGTAGATGCAGATAAGTTGTTTCGCCCGCAAGCCAAAAAACTCGAACTCAACGAGCGAATGGATCGACTCGAAGGTTTAACGAATCAATTGGCGCAAACTAAAGGCGAGAATGCTCTTTATGAAGGTTATGTGAGTACTATCCGAGAGCTTCAAAAGGAAGAAGAGGAATTATCTGTAAAATTACAAGACACAGAATCTAGACTAGATACTTTAGAGAATAAGCTCGCTCATTTTGATGCCTTAGAAGAATTCCGTGCAATGGAAGGGCTACATGAATTCCCTGAAGACTACGACCATAGTAAGGCTGTGGAAGCCAATAGTACTTTACGTGCCTTTGAAAAAGAACTCGAACGAACGAAAATCGAGTTAGAGCAGGCAAAAGCGGAAGCAGAAGCACTTGGACAAGCAACGGAGGATACGACTCTTGAAACACTGTACGCGAAGGCGCAAGGTGCTGCAGCGGTAGAAGAGCGTGCCTTTGAATTGGAACGTGAGTTGAAGACACATTCGGGGAATATTGGTGTTCAAAGTGAAGATGCCAAAACATTTACAGAGGCTGAATTAGCAGAATTAGATACTCTTCAAGGTGAAAAAGAACATGTAGGTCAATTTCAAACAGGAGTGCTTATTGGGCTTGTTGGAATCATTGCCATTATCGTGGTTGGATTTTTAACGAACCAAGTAGTGCTAGGTGTTGGGATTGCTGCAACGCTTGCGATTGGCGGAGGTTTCTTCTTACAGAAAAATGGAAAAATCCTTACTCCAAAAACGAATGCAGTAGATGAAAAAGTCCAACAGCTCCTTTTAGAGAAAGGAATCGAAGTAACTCTAGACGAAGCAAGACGTTTTGTGCGAAGAAATGAAGGACGAAGTGTCAATGATTTCTTACAAAAGAAGGCGCAATTCGTCCAATTGGAACAAAGACTAGATGCCTTTAAAGAAGAAAGTAAAGACTTCTGGACTAAAGAACAAATCACGCCTCCTGCTACGGTGGAGCAACAGCTACGCATTATCCGGGAGACATGGATGGCTTCACAAAAACGAGTGGCAAAATTAGAACAACTTCAAGAGAGTATCTTAAAGAAAGAACGCCATTTAGCGAAATTGAAACAAGATACAACAGAAGTGCGTGAAGACTTACAATCGGCGATTTCATCCCTTGGAATCACTTCTGTAGAAGAGTTTAGAACCCAGTTACCTACACTAGACAATCGTGTAGCCTTAGTTCAAAAGAGAGCGTATATTGAAAAGCAAGTCGCACTTTTTACGAATGAAGAAAAAGAAAGCTTAGAACGACAAATGCTTGAAGAGGAAATTCAAGACGAGTCCTTCACGAAGGCGCAGTTGGAAAGTAAACGGAAAGAAGTACGTGACCAATTGGCAAGTACGAAAACAAAGGCCGAACTGCTCGAAGAAGATGACAATGCAGAAGCCCTTCAAATGGAAGCAGACTTTGAGCGATTCGAAGTGCAAGAGTCTATTAAGGATTGGGCAACGCAAGTGTATGCATCCAAATGGATCTTGAAGCAACTGGAAGAAAAAGTCCCCACAAGAGTGCCATTGATTTTAGATGAGGCGAGTCGTATTTTTAATCGACTTACGATGGGGCAATATACGAAAATTCTCTTAACGGATACGCAGGCGAAGGTGCAGCAGACAAACGGTCAATGGATGGAAGCTTTCTATCTGTCAAAAGGAGCGTTAGACCAACTGTATGTGGCAATTCGTTTTGCCTTTATTTTCCAATTAGCGAAGAAGATGAAAATTCCAGTGTTAATCGATGATGGATTCGTCAATTTTGATAGAGAACGCCTATCGATTATGTTAGAATTAATGAAAGAGCTATCACGCGTAACACAAGTTTTTTACTTTACAACGGAAGTTCCGCTTCAGTTACCTAAAGAGAATGTACTGAAGTTAGGGGAAAGAGAAAGAAGGTAAATCATGACAAAAAAATTATATGAATACAATGTGGACGAGAGTTTTGAAATCTGCCTATTGATTAAATCTGCAGATGTGCGCATGGCAAAAAATGGCAATCCGTTTATCGCCTTCACGTTCCAAGATCAATCCGGTCAAATGGACGGAAAATATTGGTCTGCCACGTCAGATGATATTGCAAAATACGTACCAGGAAAAGTGGTAATTGTGAACGGAAAACGCGAAATGTACAATAATTCGCCACAAATAAAAATTGTCAACCTTCGACTTACTGACGCTTCAAAAGGGGAGCCGACATCTGCGAGTTATTTCGTAGAACATGCTCCAATGACGAAGGAAGAAATGGAAGAAGAAGTGAACCAAATCATGTTCGATATTACAAATCCATATTTGCGTCGTATCGTGCATAACATCTTGAAAAAATACCAAGAAGACTTCTTCGAATTTCCAGCAGCGAAACGTCACCACCATGCGTTTGTAGGTGGGCTAAGTTTCCACACAGTATCGATGTTACGCCTTGCTAAAGCTATCGCAACACAATACACCCAAATCAACCGTTCATTATTATATTCTGGTGTGATTTTACATGATATTGGTAAAACGATGGAATTAACAGGTGCAATCGGCACAGAGTACACTTTAAAAGGAAACTTACTCGGCCACATCGTGATCATGGATGAAGAGATTACAAAAGCCTGTGAAGAACTCGATATCGATGAAAATCAAGAAGATGTGCTTTTATTAAAACATCTCATTCTCGCTCACCACGGCAAACTCGAATATGGGTCACCAGTTCGTCCGCAATTATTAGAAGCAGAAGTATTGCACCATATCGACTTGTTAGATGCGACGATTACAATGATGTCAAATGCACTCGATAAGACAGAACCAGGCGCATTCTCAGAGCGCGTATTCGGTTTAGATAACCGTTCGTTTTATAAACCATTATCCCATGAGTAAGAATAAAAAATTGATAGTATGTTAAATTGATAAGCCATCAATATTACCAGCAATACTCCAACCGACATTCATTTAATCGAGGTGTGAAATGAAAACATTTGATTCAAAAAAACTATTAAAATTGATTTTACAATTTGCGATAGGTCTTGTGTTATGCGGGCTATTATGGATTGTGTTTAGTTTTACTCGTCCAAAATATAATGATGATGCTTTGTTTTCTTATGAAATCATCAATCAATCAAATCAGAATATTGAAGAATTGATTATTGGTGAATATTCTCAGAACGATATTAACTCTCCAGAGGACCGGGTGTATTTAAAAAACTTAGCAGCTAATTCTAGAACAAAAGGAGCAGTAGACATTTCTAAATCAGAAAGAAGTGTTTCTCCATTCTATTTAGATTATGTATATCAGGGGAAAAGGAAAACATTGCTAAAAACGGTATCTGTTGAAACTAGGCCAAAAGGACTTCATATCACTATCATTATTAAGGATGTGGATAACGAGGGTTACATGACGGGAACTAGCGAAATTAATTCTTTTATTTTTGAAAAACGAGAATTTACTCCAGAAAGTATAAAAAGAGCTGAGGAAGCTAATACTACACCATAATTAGAAAGTCGTTAGATTGTTTTAAGAGGAATTAGGCTAATTTATAGCTTAGTTCCTTTTTATATTGAAGTTATTGTCCTACTTGTATTATCGTAAACTGAAGAGCTAGGAGGACAGTCTATGAACCCAATGGGAACAAAAATAATTACTATAGTACAAGAAAACATCTACAAAAGTTAGTGTCTTTTTTCGTGAGCAGATAATTTTGTGATTATGAATTCGTGAGATATACTCTAAGTGTAATTAAAAATATTACAGTTAGAAAGGTGATTTTATGACAACAACAGTAAAAAATATCATTATTGGTTTCGGTAAAGCCGGAAAAACATTAGCAGGATACTTAGGAAGTATTGGAGAAGACACGATTTTAATCGAAAAATCAAAAGAAATGTACGGTGGAACATGTATTAATGTCGGCTGTATCCCATCTAAAAAATTAGCAACAAAAGCACTTCGCAAGCAATATTCAAACGAAGACGCTAGCAGCTACTATACAAAGAGCGTTCAAGAAAAGAAAGCATTGATTGCGGCTTTAAACACAGCAAACTACAACAAAGTAGACTCTGTAGAAAAAACACAAATTATCGATGGAACTGCACGTTTTGTAGATGACCATACAGTAGCTGTAGATACTGCAGAAGGAGAAAAACTCTTTAAAGCAGATCGTATTTTCATTAATACTGGAG